>ERZ826220.991-NODE-991-length-30595-cov-11.377832_pt1 | contig 30595 bp, 30 predicted proteins | sample MGYA00519927_ERZ826220 | MGnify/ENA primary metagenome ERZ826220 (study PRJEB31778, sample SAMEA3449225) | human gut metagenome | biome: human gut; feature: human-associated habitat; material: faeces | place: United Kingdom | collected 2010/2012 ... | reverse complement strand
TATATTTTTTAAATTATGTTCTTTTGCACCTTTTATTATTATTTTATCATTCATAAATTGCCCCCAAACATTTCTTTGCTTCACCATTATATTATATTTTATTAATAAAAACAATAGTTTGGTAAGAATTTCCTCTATATAAAGAATACTGTTATCTAATAAATCTGTAGCAAGATGTCATTTTCTAATATGAAAAAACTTAGAGATTTATAAGTCTCTAAGTTTTTTTACAATTATCTAGTTTCATCATTTTCTCCATATATTGAATTTCGATTGTTATTATTTACTAATTCTAAGTTTAAAGAATTTAAATGAGTTACCGAAGTATTTGAAGCAAGTAAAATTCTATAACCTTCATTGGTATCTTTTAAATACCCTATATGTCTATCTCCTAATTTTTTATTATTTATATATTGTTTTACATTGTTTTCAGAGAAAAACATTCTAACAGCTAAATTTAATCGCTCATCTTTATTTTTTAAGATATTATTAATTTCGTCTTCTGTTAGTTCAAATGCAATTTTTCTATTATCAGCTAAATTTTGTACATCTGTATGATTCCTTTTTACTGTATACTTTGCTAAATATAAATTAGAAATTGAATTGTCCTCATGATTACTATGGCATACTGTGTTCATTTTAGTAATATTTTCTAAATATATAATCTTTCCTGTGTCTGGATCGGTAAAATACATTGAGTTCTTTCCTGGTACAACCCTAATATTATTGTCATTTTTTCTGTTTTCTTCTTCTTGCTCTTCTCTTCTTGCAATTCTCTCTTCATCTACTATAGCTTGTTTATATACAGCTTCCACTCTTTGTTTATCTTCATGTTTTCTTAACTTTTCTTGTTCTTTTCTTGTTTTTTCCATCTGATTTACTAGTTCTTTAGTAAGTTTTGTTTCTGCATAATCTATTGTTTCTTGTTTATTATTTTTTATTTCTACTTTCGCATTCATTGCGCTATCTATATTTATTTCTGCCATGCCTACAGTGTTTACTTTGTAGTAATTTAATAAGTTTAAATTTAACCTTCCTGATTTGGCTAATTCGTATAAACCATCATTATATAAAAATTCATCCAAAGAATAATATTTTGGTATTTCGAAACATATTTTTCTTAAATTTTGAGGTTCTAAGCTTTCATTCGAATCTGTCTGGTTTAAATCTGCAACTATTAATTTTGTTTCTTCTCCTTCTTTGTGTTGTATTAACCCTATTTCTTTTATTTTTTGGAAACTATATATATCCAGTCCATTTATACTTACAGTTCCATATGACACTTCGTCACCTTTTTCATCTATAGCTTTAGATATGTCTGAATGCTTTGCATAAAAAGATTCTGTAGTATAATATATGTTAGTTTCTTCTTCTTTTTTCTTTCTTCTAAAAAATGCTTTAATTTTAGTAAAAATATTTTCTTTCTTAGGTACTAGTGCAAGTACATTCTCTTCACTTTTTCTTTTGGATTCCAACATCATTTTTCCTTCCATTTTTCTATTTTAAGTTTCTTTATAATGACATAATTTTATATTTAATAAAATTAAAAGTCAATCTTTAAATTAATTCTTGTAAATCTTTAATTTTATCCCTTAGTTCTGCTGCTTTTTCAAATTCCATTTTAGACGCATATTTAAGCATTTCATCTGTTAATTTAGTTATTATCTCTTCTATGTTTTCATCTTGTTTTATGTTGTATTCACTTGAAACATCTTCCAAAACAGTGGCTTTTATTGTATCTCTTACAGATTTATTTATAGTTTGTGGTACAATATTATGTTCTTCATTATACTTCATTTGAATTTCTCTTCTTCTATTTGTTTCAGATATAGCCTTTTCCATAGAATCTGTTAATTCGTTTGCATACATTATTACTTTTCCATTTGTATTTCTTGCTGCACGACCAATAGTTTGAATTAAAGAACGTTCTGAACGTAAAAATCCTTCTTTGTCTGCATCTAAAATTGCAACTAGTGAAACCTCTGGAATGTCTAATCCTTCTCTTAATAAGTTAATACCTACTAAAACATCAAATTCTCCTAATCTAAGATTTCTTATTATTTCCATTCTTTCTAAAGCTTTAATATCTGAATGCATATAGTTTACTCTTATATCTACATTTTTTAAATAATCTGTTAAATCTTCTGCCATTTTCTTTGTTAATGTGGTAACTAAAACTCTTTCTTTTTTTTCTATTCTTTCCCTTATTTGCTCTATTAAATCATCTATTTGATTTTCTATAGGTTTTACTTCTATTTTGGGGTCTAATAGTCCTGTAGGTCTTATAATTTGTTCCACCACATTTTCTTTACTATGTTCTTTTTCATAATCTGCTGGAGTTGCACTAACAAATACAACTTGATTTATTCTTTCTTCAAATTCTTTAAAAGTTAATGGTCTATTATCATATGCTGAAGGTAATCTAAATCCATAATTTACTAAAGAATCTTTTCTTGCTTTATCTCCATTATACATTGCCCTAACTTGCGGAATTGTAGCATGAGATTCATCTATTAATAGTAAAAAGTCATCTGGAAAATAATCGAATAATGTAAATGGTGGACTACCTGCTTGTCTTCCACTAATATGCCTTGAATAATTTTCTATTCCTTGGCAAAAGCCTGTTTCTTTCATCATTTCTATATCAAAGTTTGTTCTCTCTTCTATTCTTTGTGCTTCTATTAGTTTTCCTGCACTTTTAAAGTATTTTATTCTTTCCTCTAGTTCTTCTTCTATTGTTCCTATAGCTCTTTCCATTTTGTCTTTTGTTGTTACATAATGTGAATTTGGGAAAATCATAACATGATTTCTAGTTCCAATTGTTTTTCCTGTTAGTGGATTTATTTCTGATATTTTTTCTATTTCATCTCCCCAAAACTCTACTCTTATTGCGCTTTCGCTTTGGTCAGATGGGTATATTTCTACAATATCTCCCTTAGCTCTAAAGGTTCCCCTTTTAAAGTCCAATTCGTTTCTTGTATATTGCATTTTTATTAATTTTTTTAGCACTTCATCTCTTGATTTTTGCATACCAGGTCTTAAAGAAATTATCATGTTTTCGTAGTCTATTGGATCTCCCAAACCATATATACATGATACAGAAGACACTATAATTACATCTTTGCTTTCAAATAAACTTGCTGTTGCTGAATGTCTTAATTTATCTATTTCGTCATTTATAGATGCGTCTTTTTCTATATATGTGTCTGATGAAGGAATGTAACTTTCTGGTTGGTAATAATCATAATATGAAACAAAGTATTCTACATGGTTTTCTGGAAAAAACTCTTTAAATTCGGAATACAACTGACCTGCCAGTGTCTTATTATGTGCTAAAACTAATGTTGTTTTTTGCACTTTCTCTATAATATTTGCCATTGTAAAAGTTTTTCCGTGAACCTGTAACTCCTAGGAGCGTCTGAAATTTCTTACCTTCTTTTATTCCATTTGATAGATATTCTATTGCTTTTGGTTGGTCGCCTGTTGGCTTGTAATCTGATACTAATTTGAACATTTTTCCTCCTTTGTGACCGATTAAAATGACAAGTATTCGCCTAAAAATTCGTGTAAAGACCAAACAAACTCGTGTAATTTGTTCGCTTTTTTCGTGTTTTTTGTAAACATAAAATGCCATTACACGAATCCGGTCACAAACTTTATATTTCTAAACTAAATAATTCTAAATAAAACTATTTAAAATTAGATAAAATTTAATACTATTTCCAATATTAAGTTTAGCATTTCCTTGCCAAAAAAACAAGATATGTGGTTATATCTTATTTGCTATTTTCACTTATTCTTTATACTTTAATTACCTCTTTATTTCTCCAGTATGCTGTTCTATCTTTATATAAAAAAAGCAAAGATGAATATTTATTATCATCTTTGCCCAAAACAATGCTTATCTTATTTTATATTATTATTCATTTCTATTTTTAAATAGTCTTTTAAAAAATACAAAATCTATATGTCTTTATTGTTACTAGATTCTAGAGTTATTAGATATAAAAAATTACTTATAGTACATACAATCCAAAGTATTGCAAAAATTATATTTTCTATAATTGATTTTCCTAAAATTATTGCTAATATCATTCTAATGATAGACACAGTAAATAAATTTGAGGATAATCCCCCCCGTATCATGCTACTAATAATACTTTTATTTTTATTTTTTATTTTTATAACTGTTTCATCTACTAAAACAATTGTTGCTAAAATTCCAATTATTATTCCTAGAATATCATAAATAGTATTTAACATATTAATTCCTCCTGAATTTTCTAAGAAAGCATGTTTTGTAAAAAGGATAAACTGCACTATTGTATACAGTCTAGCTTCTCTTAACTACTAATTTTTCCTAATGTTTTTCTTCCTTTAAGCAGTTTATATTTCATTAAAATGTGTAATATTATATCATAAAAAGAAAAATTACTCTATACTTTTTTTGTATAAAGTAATTCTAATCTTCAATTTTGTCTTACCTAAATATTTATTCTCACTCATATATAATTTTCCATTATTGTCCTTAAAACTTTTTATCATAATTTATATTCTACTATAATTTTAAATCTTTCAAATTCATTTCTGGTATACCTACATATACATCTCTATTTCCAGCTACATTATGTACTTTTATAATTGTATAGTCTTTATAATGATATTCTGTACTTCCACCATCATAACAAATCCTAGCATTTAAAAAATCTGTATCTGCTTTTCCTTCTATTCCATTTAATTCTAATTTTCCGTCTTTTTCGTCTCTATTTGCTTTTTGTATTATTCCTTGTAATGTTAATTTTCCACTTTTTAATGCTTCTTCTAATGACATCTCTTTATTATCAACTTTTACATTTACTGCATCTAATCCATAGTAATATAAGTTAAAATCTTGACCATCTGCTGACAAATCTTTATTATTTAATATTTTCTTTTTTGTAATCTCTTTGGACTTTTTTACTGTGATTTCAAAATTTTCGTATCCCTCTGTTTCAATTTTGTTTGTATTTATTTGCGCTGGATCTGATTCCATAATATATCCCGTATAATAGATAACAACTTTTCTTCCAATTCCATATAAATAGTCCATATGATCTGTTCCATAATTTATTTTAATTTTATCTGATGATTTTCTTTCTTCTTCATCTTCATTTGGCTCTACTATCATATATTTTGTTGTTTCTTCTAATATCGTTCCTACAAAACTGCTATATTCTATATTATCTGCAATTTCTAAAATTTCTCCATTAGATTTCTTTATATTTTCTTTATCTATGGCTCTAAATAAAACTGCAACATTATCAATATTTAATACCATTGTTTTTTCATTAGCTTCTAATACATTACAATTACAAAATTCTTTACAATTAGTTTCTCCATCTAATTGTGGCAAATATTCTTCGCCTATTAACAAATCAATTTTTCCTATTGATTTATTCAAATCTCCTGCATAATCAATAAATTCATTAGGTTTGCCATATAAAATACCTTCAAATTTAACTAATTTTGTTGTATCTATATTTTCAGCTCTTATTTTTAAATCTTCTATTTTTATTCTTTCTTCATTATTAGTAGTTGTTGTTTCTGTTTTTTTCTCAAGAGAGTTAAATATTTCAAATCCTAATATTTCAATTTTTATTCCCTCAAGATATCCTGTTTTACTTCCCTCTGGTGCTATTTTATGATAGTCAGTTATTGTATAAAGTAAAGCCTTATATTCTATAGTTCCCCCATCTTTTAATTCATTTGCATTTTTGTTTTGATTTTTAATACTTAAAATTCCTAATGTTGCTGTTACTATAAACATACTTAAATTACTTAATAATATCTTTAATGTATACATAGATTTATAGTATCTCCATTTTATAGTATTAGTAGATTCTCCTAATATTTCTGCAATCTCTGAAAAGGTTAATTTTGAAAGTATTTTTAGTGAAATGATTTCTTGATCTTTTTTTTCCAATTTATTAATTAGCTTATTATACGAATCTCTGTCTATTAATTTATCAATTTCATTATTGTTATCTTCTAAATTATATATATTTTTTCCAAACTAACATTGTTATATTTCTTTTTTAATATTGATAGTGCTTCATTTTTTGTTACCGACTATAACCATGTTGCTTCTTTTTCTTTTGGTAACTTTTCTTTATCTAATACATATAATTTTGAAAATACTATCTGTACTACATCTTCAGAATCTTCTTTATTTTTTAAAATACTAAATGCTATTCCATATATCACTTTATTTTAATTACTATATAACTCTTGCATTACTTCTTTATTTCCATTTTTTAGATTTCTTAATAGTATTTTTAAATTCAACTTTTCTTTTTCATTCATTCTTATCCTCATTCTATTGTTTAATTATTTATCCAAAAATCTTTAATTATATTTGCAAGTTCTTTTGGGTTATCAATATTTACTTCGTGTCCTGCATTTTTTATAATCTTAAATTTACTATTCTGTATTACCTTATTTAACTGTTTTGCGCTTTTCATATTTATATTATCTTTTTCCTTTTCTCCACATATAATTAGAGTATCGCATTTTATATTTGGTGCTTTGTCTGGAATAGATAATTTGCTCATTGACTTTAATAATTTAAGCATATCTTTTTTTTGGCAACCTATTTTTTTAAATATTCTTTTAGGCATAAATTTATAAATAATATTTTGTATAGTAAATATAATCTTTGGTATTTCATAAGGTGTTCCTATAAGTGTTATTGAATTTACCTTTTCTGGAAATTCCTCTATATAATCAATAGCAAGTATTCCACCAAGAGAAAGCCCTACCAAATTTATTTTTTCTTCAAAATTATTACAATAATCTGCAAATGTTTTATACATATTTTCATAATTTACTTGGTAATTGCTTACAATAGAAAATAAGTTAGGTGTTTCAACATTTATACCACTGTTATTTAATTGATTTTTTACTTCATTCCAACTTTTTTCATCTTGTCCAAGCCCATGAACTAAAATATTTACCATAATTTAAATTCCTCTCTTTTTTGTGATTATTTCTTTCTCATTAGTTGTAGTTTCTGCCATATTTTTCACAATATTTGAATTTTATTTTAAATATATATGCTTTATTATAATTCCACTCTCAACTATAGCCATAACTACACTTATTGCTAATAATATTTTCAATATTTTTGTTTTATCTTTATATTCTGGTATTTTGTTTTCTTTTTAGTTATTTTTTTGAATCATATGCTTTTGTTTTAACATATATAAATAAAATTAGATATGCAATTACTGATATAAAAAATGTTATTTTTATAGATATTGCACTTTCTGGAAAAACTATATAAGAAATTATTGGAAGAAATGCTGTAACAATTCCTTCTATAAATCTTTCAAATGTTACATAAGAAGTTTTGTAATCTTCTTTTGAATGTTCATATATTGCTATATGGTCAAACATTTCGTAACCACTGCCTCCAAGTCCTATTAAAATATAAATGATTGGTAAGAAGAATATTAAAACCTCATTTTTCAATAAGAACAGTAATGAAAAAGCTAAAATATATATTATACTCATTGGTGCTAACACTTTATTCCATTTTCTATCTTTAGCTTTTGTTGCCCAAAATTTACTACATAATGCTTCTGAAAAGTTAATTAAAATATTTAAAATACTATAATATATGTAATTTATATTTAAATATCTTAGCAAAAACACATTTAAGTACATTTTTCCAATACCATATGCGAATCTATTTAAACCACCTATAACAAGAATTTTTTTAAATTCTTTATCTTTTGCTGGCTTTGATATTGTTTCTTTAATTGTTATCTTTTTTTCTTCAATTATTGGCTTATATGTATTTATTCTAATAAATATATCAATAAATGCAATTAAAAACACTATAAAAAATAATATCATAAACCCATATAATTCATATCCATTTGCTGTAAATTTATCTAATACCACTCCCATTATCAAACTAAAAATCATTACTACTGTATTTTTATATATATTTCTAGTTGAAGCAAATTTGGTTCTATCTTCTTTTTTTAATAATGTCATTCTCCAATTCACAAAAGTTATATATCCCAGTTCTCCTGTTATAGCATAAGTAGAAGCAAAAATAAAAAACAAAATAGTTCTCAGTTCAATATTTTTAGTTATAAATGGTATAAATGCAAAACAGATAGATGATAATCTATAAATAGTATAATTTGTTAGCACAACATATTTAGATTGTCCTATTCTTGAAAAGAGTGGTGCTGCAAATATTTGAACTATGTTAGTTATTGTATCTAATACTGCATAAATTCCAATTGCAAAATTTGATAGCCCCAAGTAAACAGCAAATGCTGTAATAAATGAAGTACTTGCTATTTTATTATTTGCTGTATCTAAAATAGACGAAGCTAAATATTTTTTATATTCTTTTTTATAGTTCATCTTTTTCTCCTATTCTTTATTTTTTTATAAATGCTTTATCTCTGCTCATGTTTAATTTATTACTCTACGAAAAAAACTAGGATAGTATTTGAATTCAATTTATTTTTTATCAATAATACCATTTGCTTTTATTTCATAATTTTTATTAAACATTATGTTTATTGAAATAAATTGATATATAGAAGAACATACTTGTCCTAATCCAGTGCAAAATGGTGTTTTTATAAATGACATTATCATTCTTAAAACATTTGATGTTATTTTATTTGTTGTTGCTTTTATTGCTGAATATTCTAGTTGTAAATAGCAAGTTTTTATTTTGTAAATTGGATATATAATAAAATTAATCAATTCAAAACTTAAAAATATTAATGTAATAACTAAATTTAATTCATATAATCTGTATAAAGTATTAAACATTAATAATATAGTAATTAAAAGTATTCCTAACAATGTATAAGCATTTTTTTTATGTTTTTTATAGTTGAAATTATTTTGACTAATATCGATTTTTGCTACTGTAGAAATAGATTCAAATGCATCCCATTGGGTATCTGTAATTAGTGCTACAAAGTTTAATGCTATTGTATATTTTTCTCCATATTCTAATGCATTACTTAATCCAAATAAATATATAATGAAAAATGCCAAACTATTAAATATTTCAACTGAATCATATTTTATGAAATTTAAAACATTACATTTAAATTTGAATTTTTTATATTGTTTTATTGTTACTGCTAATACATAAATAAATATTATTAATAATGTACTTATAACAATACTCATTTTATTTTTTAAAATTAAGGACATAACTATTAAAATGATAAAATTTAAAATATTTAATGTAATGCAATATTTATTTGCTAACTTATTTTTATTTTCAAAATATAATTTTTCTAAAACATAAGAAAATATTAATTGTATATAAAGTTGCATTACAGAATATAATGCAAATTCTTTATATTTTGCTACTTCCATATTCATAAATTTTATATATTCTTCTATATTTAATGCTATAAATCCAAAAACTATAAATCCAATAATAATTCCCAATGTCATTCCACTTAATACAGCATTTTCATTTTTATCCTTTTCTTTGCTTATATTTGCACCTGTTCCAAATATTGATTTCATCATAGCCCAAATAAATTGTATTGGATATGTTAATGTAAAAACATTTGTTAAATCTTTGTCTACAATTAAGCCTAATGCAAACCATGATAATATTGGAATAAATGAAAAAACAGCTGAATTAAAACTTATTCTTAATAACCTTTTCATATTTTTATTCCCTTTATTTTTTGTTATATTTTATATTCTTTAATTTCACAATTTCTTAAGCCTCTATTTAAAAACATTCCATCTTTTATACCTTCAAAGTATCCACTGAATGCTTTTGATACTCCACTATGTGCAACAATTAATACACTTTCATAATCTTCTTTTTTTAAGTCATCTAAAAAGTTATAAACTCTCATAAAAAAATCTCTTATATTTTCAGATGTACCATAACTAATTGTTGTATTATAATTCCAATATTCTTCTCTATTGGTTACTGTAATAGGTTTTCCAGATAAGTCTCCAGGATCTCTTTCTTTTAATTTATCATTTATTAATATTTTTTTATTATTGAAATTAATTATTTGAGCAGTATGTTTTGCTCTTAATAATGGAGAAGATATTATAATATCGTAGTTTATATTTTTAATTTTTTCTTTTAATTCGTTAGCTTGTCTTATTCCTTTTTCATTTAAATCTTCGTTTTCATTATTGTATTGCTTTAAAGCATTATGTAATACTTCTCCATGTCTTACTATATATATTTTCATTATGTTATATCCCCCGTATATAAAAGTTTATTTATCTTCTATTTTCTATGTTTTTAATTTTATTATAAACATCATACCAACTGTAACATCTATAAATATTTTTTCCATTACATTCTTTATTATATCTTGCATTAAAGCATATAACTGGTATATTTTTTGATATATTATTTATATTCTCTACTTTATCTTCTATCATTACATCAATGTTATTTTTTTGGCATATCTCTACTTTATTTTCTGGACTAAATATAATTTTATCATAATATATTTTATTTTCTTTTAGCCATTTTTTAACTATTTCTCTCATTCTTTTTCCTTCAGCTGTATCTCTATTGGTTAAGTACCTAGCAGTTATTATATATATTTCTTTTCCTTCATCTTTCAATTTATTTATTACTTCACTAGCAAATTTTCTTGCTGGTTCATTTTTAGCGTATTCATATAAATATTTTTCCCAAAATTCATCTTCTGCTTTTTTGTCCACATTAAATATTTCTTCGATATCATATCCTTCTGAATTTATAATTCCTTTATGATATTTTTCAAATATAAATTCACTTCCGTAATCTAATTGCCATTGTTCTATGTCTGTTAATACTCCATCTATATCAATTCCTATTCTCATATCATTCCCTCTATATTTCTACTTCAAATCCATCTTATTTTTAAAGAAACCACTTTTTATCTTATTTCTAGCTATATTTATTAAGTTAAATATAATTATAATGCTTCCTATACAAATATACATCACATTTAAATTTACACGCTTCAATAAAATTGCCATTAATATACTAAATATAAATCCACATAATCCCAAAGCAAATTGATTTATTGATTCAACTGTAACTCTTGATTTTGAGGAGATACTGTTATGTAATTTTGCCTTCATTATATTATCAAAACTTTCTGAAAAAATATAAATTATTAAAATACTTATTATGCCTAAATAATTATTCATTATTCCTACCATCAATATGCAAACTCCTACTATAATTGGATTAATACTTAATATTAGATTATATTTATCTTTTTTTATTTTACTTCCTATATAGCTACCTAGAATACAAAATACCAATATAAGTGCCGTGTAAATTCCAATAATAAAAACAGATAGTCCTATATTACTTGCATATTCTGGATGACTTTCTTCTACTAATTTAATTCCAGCAAACATTATTGCACTTTTTAATATTAATTGTAATAAGTAAAAACTTTTCTTTATCTCTTTAATTCCATTTTTAAGTACTTCTATATTATTTTCATTACTTTTAGTGTCTATATGATTATTAGTTTTAATCATAGTTATTATAAAAAAGTCAATAATAAATGGTATTAAAGTTATCCAATATGTATATATTAGTCCATACTTTTGCCCTATATAACCACCAACTATCATTGCAAACATATATGAAATATTATAAAAAAAAGAATTATAAAATAGTACTTTATTAAATTTTTCCTTATTTTTAGTACTTTCATATAGTATAGAATTTACTATTCCTGAACTTAGTGCATTATTTATGGCATTTATTATTATAGCAATTAAAAAACTAATATAATTATGTGAAAAAATAAAAGTCAAAGTTGAAATTACAAATAATAAATTACTTATTAATAATATTTTCTTTTTATTTTTTCTATCTGCTATAATTCCAAAAGGTATTTCTAATATTATTTTTATTAAAAATGATATTCCAACAAAACTAATATATTGGCTTGATACTAATCCTCTTTCTATAAAGAATAAAGTATCACATATATAATATAGTATAAATGTTGACAAAAATGTATGTATATAAACTAATATCATATTTTTCTTAGTATTTTGTTCCATTTTAGTTATTCTCCTATATATTATTACTTATTTATAAATTCATCCAATAATCCTTTTTGTATTCCTTTTTTACATAAATCTTATTTTTTACCGTTATGATACCATAAAAAGAAAAATTACTCTACACTTTCGTATAAAGTAATTTTAAATTTTAATTTATCTTTTAGCATATATTCCCATTACCAAACCATTTCTATATTCATATATATTATAACTTATTTAAATTTTGTTCCAAAAAATATTTTATTCCCTCATTATTGTTTGATAATGTTGTAAATTCTGCAATTTGCTTTATTTCTGAAAGTGCATTTTCCATTGCTACACCTATACCACTTTTTTCTATCATATCTATATCATTTAGTCCATCACCAAAACATATAATGTTTTTATTTTCTATTCCTTCTTTGTTTGCTATTAATTTTATTCCTTTATATTTATTTATTTCATTATTGTGTATTTCTATATATTTTAAATCCGAAAAGGAATCTTGCATAAGTGATACTGTAAGGGTAGGCAATTCTTCTTTTAATTTATCAATTATTTTATATGCACAATATTGTTTAGGTATAATACTAATATGTGTTATTTTCTGATTATTATTAAGAAAGTCGTTTATGTTTAATATCAAATTATCATATTCTCTTGGTTTATATTTTAAGTCTGTATATACATTACACCATTGTTCATCACATAATTCTAATATTCCCCAATCACTTTTGTAACCTTCGCATATTTTAATTAGATTTGGTTTGTCTATTATACTTTCACTAATTATATTTTTATATTTATTATCATAAATTACACTTCCTGAGTCTGCTACAATATAATTTGCAAATTCTGCTCCATCTGTAATATCTTTTGCAGATTTTAGTATCCTTCCTGTAGCAATTACTATAATATAACCTCCATTTTTTAATTTTTTTAAATATTCCTTTGTACTTTTAGGACATTCTTTATTATCTTTAAGTAAAGTTCCATCTAAATCCATTGCTATTATTTTTTTTGCCTTATCCTTCTGCTTTTCCCAGCTCATAATATATTCTACTTCATTTGTTCTTTCATCTATACTTTCTTTTATAATTACAAATCCATTTTTCTTATAAAAACTAATTGCATTCAAATTTTTCTTATATACACTTAATGTTAAATTATCTTTATCTTCTTTTACTTTATTTAATAAAGATGTTCCTATACCATTACATTGATTATTTGTATCAACAAAAATACCCTCAATATAATTTTGGTCTAGCCCTATAAATCCTACTATATTTTCTTCAATAACATATACATATATTTCTGCATTTGGTAAAATTTCTTTTACATAGTTATAATTATTTTCCCAATATTTTTTTGAAATAAATTGATGCGCTTTTATGTTTTCATTTTTCCATATTTGCATTACATCATTTATATCACCTTTTTCAAATTTTCTTATCATTTATTTCTCCTGCTATTCTGATATAATATTAATGTTTCCAGTAAATTTATTTAATTTTACAGTTAAATAATAACTCGTTCCTTCAATATAAATACTATCTTCATATTTCCCTGTATCATCTATTAATTTTATTTCACTATTCCCCAATTTAGCAATTACACTAATATCTCCATTTTCTTTTTCTATATCAATTTTTAGTTTAACATGATCTCCATTTTTCCTATTTAATACTGTTCCTCCAAATATTGTTTCTTCTGATGTTTGATTATCATATTTTGCTTGATATGTTCCTACATACTTGTCTATTCCAAATATTCTTTTTCCATTCAGTTCTTTATCCTTTGATAACCCCACAAAGTCTAAACTTTTTATTATAGATTCATATGCATTTATTATATCTTCTTTTTGAAAATTGAAGTTATCAAAAAACATAACTTCCAGTATTAAAATGAATATGATAATTCCTATTATTATTGATTTAAAAAATTCTAATACAAACATACTTTATTACTTATATAATATAGCAAGTTTTAAATCTCGTATATTATACTTACCTCCTTTATTTTTTTATGTTTTAAATATAAAACTTTTTAACAATACTTTCCATTGATTTGTATTACATATTCATTACATTTTTGTCACTTTTTTTCTAAACTTTTAAGTTTCTCAAACTACATCTATTTTTAACAATTCTTTTTTTAATGCTTTGTTATTATTTTCTTAAATAATCTGACTCATCTATTGTCTTTAAAATATAATTAACATCATTGTAGCGCGAAACATCCGATTTCGAGCCTAAATTGCATATTAGAAATTCCTTTCCATGTTTTTTATACAGTACAATTAGGTTATAATCATTTGACAATGAGCCTGTCTTTACTCCTAATACATTTTCATTATAATATTCAGATGTTGGGTCAAGAAAAACATTTGTATTCTTCCAAGTTTGTTTGCTTTTATTTGGTAAAATTGCAGTATAACTTGTTTTAGATACTATATCTCTAAACCATTGATACTTTAGTAATTTTTTTACTACTTTTGACAAATCTGATACTGTTGTTTGCGCTTTTGGGTCATAACCGCTTGGATCGTATAATTTAGTATCATTATATCCTTCTTCCTTTAGATATTCATTCAATTTATTCATAAATACATTAATTCGTTTTTTACTGTTTTTTGCTTCCTTCGAAATAATCCCACCACAGTAATCTGCTACAACATAAGCAGCATCATTACCAGATGTACATTCATCTAAAACCAGAACATCGATTTCATTGTCTAACCAATACAGTAGTTTTGCAATAATAAGTCTCTGTTTTTGTCCATTTGAAAGTGACTTCTCAAATTTCTTTTCTTTCATCCACTTCCAAACATCAAAACAATTAGATTTTATTTCACTCCATAAGTGAAGATTTTCTAGAATCCCTTGCATTTTTAAAAGATCTGGGGTTTCCTCACAGCAAAATAGCTCTTCATAGATACTTAGGCTACCAAATTTCAACTTTTCATCATAGAATAAGAAACGTTGTGTTGATGGTATATTTGTACTTTTCTCTAGTCTGATTCTTTCTGTCAACATATTCATAAATGTTGATTTACCACTACCAGAAGGACCATATAATACAACTACTTCTCCATTATTAATAAGTATCTGTTTTTTTAAAGCTAACTTAAAAGGCTTATCATTTTCAGATTCCTCTAGATACCGAATTGTAAATGGATTTATCTTTATATTTTCCACAATCTTAAATAAACCATTCTTGGTAGCTTCGTTATGGTATACTTCCAGAATTAGTTTCATATCCTTTTCTTCTTTTTCTAAGATGATTAACCTTTCATTATGCTTGTTTAAAGTGTCGGCGCTTCTCCTAATTTGCCCAAATGCTGTTTCTATAATTGCAAGCATTTCGGTAATTTCAGCTATGGTTCCTAAATTAATAGTATCCCATTTTACTCCTAATAAATAAAATATTATAATTCCATATTGACTAAACGTTTCTAGTATCGTTGTAAACAATCTTGAAAAATTTATTTTATTATGGAAGTTTGAAATATTTTCATTGCTTGCAATAAGAGTTTCTTGAAACTTGTTTATTCGCATATTTAAGTCTTTTTTAACAATTACAGGAACACGAAGTAAGTCATTTATTATCAAATCCTGTTCATTATTGTATTCTCTATGTTTTTTGTAATAATTACCTCTATTTAAACTAATATATGCAGAACTAAAAAATGAGATAATCACAAATATAGAAATCATAGGAATAAAAATAGCCTGTGAAATTGATGTATTAGTTAGTATAGTTACAATTAACATAACCATTACACTAATTAATTCTAGCACATCAAACGTATGTTGAATTCTTTGACTCCACAAGTTTTTTAAATAGCTTCTAATTGTATTTAGCATCGACTCATTGTCCATTAATTTATACAATTTATTCGATTCATCATACTTTATCACTCTATCTGTTGTCTTTCCAATAATTTTGCTACCTCTAAATGCAATTTCATCTTCAAAAATGTGTTGAAATTTTTCTCTCTCAGTGTCTCCAAAAAGAAAAAACGCATCTTTTAATATTCTCTGACCTCGATATAACATAAACAATATTATTCCTAGCAAAATTAGCCGATGCTCTATTAACATGTTGGTTGCTTTATGCATAAATGCAAATATAAGAGTAAGTACATTTATAGCCAAATTCATAATTTTTACTTTAAGCCCCATTTGCTTAACATTTTCAGGAATATTTAGTATTTCATCTTTTATCCCATGGGTTTTGAAAAATTTTATAATGAGATTTACCACCTCCCGAATTAAATGTTTTAATTTTTCTTGTGCTTTCATATGTTTTCCTCCTTAATTATATGTAACAGATTTTTTTACAGATGGCACATGCCTTATAACTTTAGTATAGCATATTTACATAATACTTTCCCTAATTATCCAAAAAATTAATTTAAATCCACCTTCCTAGTTGTTATACATATTTTTCTTTATTATCAAAAATACTTTATTGTAAATATAGTCCCCTTCCCTAAAACCGATTCTGCTTCAATATATCCATTATTGCTTTCAATAATAGATTTTGACAATGCTAAGCCAATACCTATACTATCATTAGAAGAATTTTTACCTTTATAAAATCTTTCAAATATATGTGGCAAGTCTTGCTTTTCTATTCCTGTTCCATAATCAATAATTTTGATTTCTGTATATATATTATTTTTTCCATATTCTATAGTTATTTCTCCATTTTCTTTAGAATGTTCTATGCAGTTTTTCAAAATATTAGTTATTGCTTCTATTTGCCACTTTATATCGCACGTAATGGTGTCTACGTCATTTCCCTTTACATTTATTTTAATATTTTTAATATCTCTCATCATCGAAATATTTTTTAATGCTTCTGTAATAAGCTCTTTAATATTTACTTCTTTTTTTATAAATTTAACTGTATTACTATCAATTTTTGATAATTTTAAAATAGACTCTACTAAAAATTTAATATTTATTATTTCTCTTTTTATATCTTTAATAAATTCATTTCTTATATTTTCTGGCATCTCTTTATCATCTAAAATATTGTCTAACATAATTATAATAGACGTTATAGGTGTTTTTAGTTGATGTGATATATCTGACAAAGAATCTTTTAATTTTAGTTTGTCATTTTTGGAATTTTCTGCTAGTTCTTTTAACATTACAGTTACTTTATACAACTCATTTTTTAATATAGACAATTCATCTTCACTATTATCTTCTATATCAAGTTTATAATTTTTCTTATTAATTTCTTCTATATACCTTGTTATTTCATTAATCTTTTTGCCCTGGCTACTGTTATACCTAAAAAATATTAATGTTAATGCAACTATAAATAATATTATTATACAAATATCTAAAACAATAAATTTTTTAAATTTTATATCGTTTGCAAGTATAGCAGAATCTTTTTCTAAATTAATACCATATTCTCTAAATAATTTGTTATTACCATTTGACGTTTCATTAAGTATTTTTATTAAATCATCTTTTTTTACATCTGGATATTTTTTTAATACTTCACTAAATATAGTTGATATTTTGTTATTAAAATTTTTTGTGTATGTTTGATATTCTTTGTGCATAATTGCTATATCTAAGCCTAAAAATATTAGGATAACAATTAAACTTAATATACACATTTTCTTTAATTCTATTTTATTTTTCATTTTTATCAATCCTATACCCTATTCCTTTTATAGTTATAATAATATCTGTTTTTATTTTCTCCCTTATTCTTTTTAAATAAACTGTTACAGTATTATCATTTATATCATTTCCTGTCCATTCCCATATTTTATCTATAATTTCATTTCTAGTAACAACTTTATTTATATTCATAAAAAGTAAATGTAATATTTTTAGTTCTAAACTTGTAAGTTCTATTGGCTTATTCTCCTTATACACTACCATTTTATCTATATCAAATGAAATATCTTTAATTTTTATTATTGTGTTTTTATTTTTCCTTAATATAATTTTATTCATTCTTGCTAATAATTCTTTTGTAGAAAAAGGTTTGGTAATATAATCTTCTGCTCCTAATTCTAGTCCTTTCACAATATCATCTTCTTCGTCTTTTGCAGTAAGAAATATTGTAGAAATTTCTTTTTCCTTAATATAATTTTTATACAAGTCAAATCCGTTTCCATCTGGCAAAGATATATCTAAAATAGCAATATCAATTCTTTCTTTTTCTATTATTTTTAATGTTTCACTTATATCTACAGTATGAATTACAATGTAGTCTTTTTGCTCTAATGAATATATTAATCCTTTTGCTAATAATTCATTATCTTCAACTAACAAGATTTTCATTTTTATTTTTTTCCTTTCTTACAAGCATAAATAATCTCTATTATTTAAATTTTCTTTTGATGTAATTTTATCATAAAATAGAGGGCTTTCGCTAGCCCCCAAATTTTATTATATGTTCTCATTTCTTATTGTCTCAATCGTATTTTGCTTGTTAATTTTAGAAATTGAATATCTCATTATGATAAATACAAATATAAACACAAATATTGCTGAAATTATAATTGCATTTATCGGAATATATATACCTTGTTCAATTTTTACCGAAAATGCTTTATACATTGCAAATGTTCCAAGTAATCCAAGTATTGTTCCGTAAACCCATGATTTTACTCCATAAAATATAGTTTCTAAATTTATCATTTTATTAAATTCTTTTTTTGTCATTCCTATTGATTTTAACATTGCAAATTCTTTTTGTCTTAGTTCCATATTTGATGTTATTGTATTAAATATATTTGTTATTCCAATTAAAGTTATTACTGCAATAAACCCATATAAAAATATTTTTACAACTAACACCATCGATTTTTCTTGCTTAGCAGTTTCTTCTATGTTGTATACATTAGTATTTTTATTTATATTATCTATTTCTTTTTGTAAGCTAGTAGCATTATTTGATTGAATTGTCATTACATCAAATCTAAAGTTTAAATTTTTGAACTGTTCTTTATCTACAACTAAAAATCCATCTGAATAATAAGTTTTTTCTATTCCATCAGGTTTTGTTTGTGATACCGCTCCAACTTTAATTTTTAATTTTTCATTTTTATATTCGCCTTCTATCGTATCTCCTTTTTCATATTTATATCTTCTTACTTCCTTTTGCTTTTCTGAAGTTTCATCATAAATTTGATACTCATCACATAATATTCCTGCATTTTTTACATCTTCATAATTAACTTTTATTCTTTTTGCATATTCTTTAAAATCACTGCTATCTAGTGCAACAATTTGTAGACTTGTATATGCTTCTCCATCTATCTCGGTTACTGGATAACTGTCATTCGCAATTATTTTGTCTAAATCTTTAATTTTATATGTTCCATCTGCTCCATACAATATAGAATAATCTTCCACTGTATTATTTGACACAATTTTATTTATTTCATCTGTTTTCAAATTTCCTGAAACCAGTAAGTTATAATTATAATCTTCATAATAATTATTAGTCAAATTAAACATATTAGTTATAAATGTATTCATTGTTATAAATATAAAAATACTAATAGATATAGATATTACCGTTGTTCTATATTTTTTCTTGTTTCTTTTTAAATTTTTAAAAGCTAACACTCCACCTGTTTTGAAAACTTTAGAAATTATTTTTGGTACTTTTAAATTCTTATTTTTTATTTTAATATCATTAGAACTTCTAAGACCTTCTATTGGGCTTACTTTACTTGCTCTTTTAGCTGAACTTCTTGCAGATAAATATATTGTTATTACTCCTAAAATAATAGACAATAATATTGGTAATATTGATATTTTAAATACAATTCCATCTACATGTGCAAGTAAATATCTTCCTAATAAATTATTTACTATTTGCAATAATACAAATACTGCAAAAACTCCTGATATTATTCCTAGTGGAATACCAATAATTCCTAATAATAATCCTTCAAAAATAACATTTTTCTTTATTTGCTTTTTGGTTGCACCTACACTTGCAAGCATTGAATAAGTTTTCATCTTTTCTGTTGTAGCTATTGCAAATGAATTTCTGATACAAAATACACTTGTAAATAATATTATAAAAATTACAACAGCTATAACAGCATATAACATACTAACAGTTGAATCTGAAAATGCAAATGCTTCCCATCTTAAAAGTTCATCATTTACTTGATAATTTTCATATTTTAATTTTTGATCTGCATTTTCTCCAAGTCCTACAATGCTATCATAGCTTGATGCTCCTACGATATTAGGTATCGCCTTTTTATATTCTTTTGGATTTTTCAATGTTATATATACTTCTTGTTTTTCTGGTTCAATATTAGTAGAAATTATTGTATAACCAGGATCGCTATGTGTTTCAAAATTATAGTTTGGTCTTTTTATTATTCCTACAATAGTAAATTCATATTCTTGTGTATTTATTATTTTTTCATCTTCATTTATATATGGGTTCATATAATATAGCTTGTCATCATCTAATGTTACTCTTTCTCCTATATCTACTTTTATTTTATCTCCAATTTTATAATTTACTTTTGCATTTTCTATAATATGTTCACTTATAATTATCTCATTATTGTTAGTAGGAAATCTTCCATCTATTAAATTAAATTTTAAAAATTCAAATAATGCTTTATCCATTGAATATAATTTTAAATATGGTTTATCTACATTTTGACTATTTTCTAATTTTCCATATCCTTTTTCTGAAATAGTTAAAACCTCTTTAATATCTCTATTATTTTTTAAACTTTCTATATTTTCATCTGTAACATCCGATATTTTTAAATGATAATAACCCGTTTCATTTATTGCATTTTCAACTAGAGTTGCTTGAAAGCTCGTTCCCATACTAGCTACAGCACAAATAAGTGCCACAGATAAAATTATTCCTATAATTGTACTTATTGTTCTTTTTTTATTTAATTTTAAATTTCTTATAGATAATTTGCTAAGAATATTCATACTCTAAACCTCCCCAGCAATTTTTCCATCTTCTATTTTTATAACTCTATCTGCTATTTTCGCAATTTCCATATTGTGAGTTATCATTATTATAGTTTGCTTATAATCTTTATTTGATTTTTTTAATAATGCAACTATTTCATCACTTGCTTTAGAATCTAAATTTCCTGTTGGCTCGTCTGCTAAAATAATTGCTGGATTTGTTATTATTGCTCTTCCTATAGATGTTCTTTGTTGTTGTCCACCAGATAGTTCATTTGGTAAATGTTTTTTTCTATTTTCTAATCCTAATTCCTTAATTAGTTCATTTAATTTTTGTTTATTAACATTCCTGTTGTCTAAATCTAATGGTAGTGTTATATTTTCTTCTACGTCTAATATTGGTATTAAATTATAAAATTGATATATTAAGCCTACTTGTCTTCTTCTAAATATTGCTAGTTCATCATCATTAAACTTATAAATATCTTTCCCATCTATAAAAACCTTTCCAGATGTTGGTCTATCAACTCCACCAATTAGATGTAATAGTGTCGATTTTCCACTTCCAGATGCCCCTACTATTGCTACAAATTCTCCTTTATTTACTTTAAATGATACATTATTTAGTGCTATTACTTTATTTTCGCCTTTTCCATATTGCTTACATAAATTTTCTACTCTTAATATTTCCATATACACTTCTCCTTTCACTTTATTTTAATTATAAACCATTCAAAGTGACAAGTAAGTGACATTAATAATTTTTTTAATTTTTCCTATAACAAAAATAAGCAAAATTTAAATTTTGCTTATTTTTTGTTTATCTTTTTATACTTTTTGCAAAAAATTGAAATAAAATCATAAATCTCTTTCCAATTTTTTAATGATATTATGCTATTATATTTTCTATCATCATTGGATATTCTAATGGTTTGTATTCCTTCTCTTTCTACATCAATACAATTATTTAACTGGTCATCTATAAATAAGTCTATATTTTCGTTTTTACATACCTTTCCCTTTTCTCTAGCATTTACTATTAATTTATCGTATTCTATATTGTTTTTATCTAACCAATTTTTACTTAAAAGATATGGATCATCATGAAATTCGCTATCTCTTGCTGTTATTATAAATATTTTATGACCTTCTTTTCTTAATCTATTAATTGTTTCTACAGCATTAATTCTAGGTTTTGCTTTATTTGTTATTTCCTCTTGAATATCCTTTAAAAAAATATTTTAATTCTTCATAAGTAAACTCAAATTTCTTTTTATATAAATCACCATTGTTCTTTATATCTTCCAAAGTATTTTCTATACTATTAATATTTTTTCCTAATTTTATTGCATATTTATATGCTGCATTATTTAATTCATCTTGAACTTCTGTTATTGTATTATCTATATCTATTCCTATTTTCATTATTCTATATCCTCCAACCATTCTAGTATTTCATTTAGTTTCTTTCATTTTGATATTCTATACTCTTAACTTAAATGTTTTTGGTGCATATTTATATGCTAAAATTAAAGATATTAAACAATATAATATGCAAAATCCAATTGTTGCTATTCCAAATGATATTGTTGGTAGTTGTATTTGAATCATATACCAACATACAAAATAAGTAATTGTTTGAACAACTTTATATGTACTGCTTTTCATTTCTGTACTTGCATTATAAGGTTGTAATAGATAATACATAACTAAATAATGTACAGAAAAAAATATACTCATTGCTATTATTGATATGAACAGTATAAAATAGTTTAATATATTATCTGTTCCACCAGTTATAAATAATAATACTGGCAAAGCTATTGCAATTATTAAAGTTGGTAATAAATTTACTACTATCAAAGTTTTTAATCTTTCTTTAAATAATCCTAATATTACTTTTGGTGTTCTATATATTCTATATGTAAGCATACTATGGTCACAGTTCATAAACATTGCTTGTGTCATAGTCGTTCCCCTGTTTAACATATACATTATAAAAACAAAATAAGGTAAATATGTTAATAAGATTCCATTAAGTCTTTCTGAAAACTCTTTATTAATATATACTATTATTGATACTATAATTGCTATTACAAAAATAACTACTGCTTGTTTCTTTACTGCTTCTGTTAATATTTTCTTATGTCTTTTAACAAATATATCATGAAAATATGCAAATCCCTTTTTATTGCTTGTTAAATTACTGTCAAATTCAATTTGTTTTGCAACATTATCTTTTATAATATCTGTACTTGTTTGATTTTGTACTGCATAAACATTTTGGTTAGTTAATATTTGCTTATACATTTTTCTATATTCATTAAATTTATTAATTTTTATAAAGCTAAATATTCCTAAAATAACTGTTATTGCAAATGTAATCATAAATATTGTTTGATTTATATTAATTGAAAGTATTGGTAAACCATAAGCAATTCCAAGTAATATTCCTACTGTTACCCATAATATTTTAGTTGGCATATTTTCATTTTTTGCTATTTTATATTTTTCAAAATAATATAAATTATATGTACTTACTATCATTTTTATCATTACTACAAATATAGGAAGTAATATGCACATATATATTGGTATTTCGATTGAACTTCCAAAGGCAATTGTAAATGGTAAAAATCCTATTATTACTTTTATTAATTCATAATAATAATTAGATAATGTATATTTTTTTGCATCCATATTCATAATTATCATTGCATAATATTTATCTTTAGTTGGATTAAACATAAATGTATTCATTAATCCACCTATTAAAGTTAAAAATAAAAATATGTGTAAAAAAACATCTGCATTGTTTGTTTTTGAAACCATAGGTATAACTGCTGCAATCATAAGAAAAATATACAAAAATTTTCCTAGAAATATACTTACCATTTGCCATAATGCACTTATAATATTTCCTATAATTTTAAGAGCTTTATTTTTATATAACTCGTTTGGTAATATCTTTTTTATAAATGGCAATTGTCTTATAGAATAAATAATACTATTTACTTTATATGTGTTTTTTAATTTAAAGGATGTAATAAATGACTTAATCATACTATTATTCCTCCTTTAAACTTTCAATAATTTTGTTTTTAAAGGTTTCGTTATCCAAATCGGTTTTATCTATTTTTTCTAATATTCCTTTATTAAGAATAACGATTTCATCACATAAGTCAAGTGCAAGTTCCATTATATGTGTTGAAAATATTAATATATGATCTTTTTTAATACTTTTTAACATTTGTTTCATTTCTTCTGCTACTACAACATCAAATGATGTTAAAGGCTCATCTAATAGTAAAATATTAGGACTTGCTATAATATTTACTAACATTTGCATTTTATTTTTCATACCATGTGAATAGTCTTTTAAAAGCTTATCTCTATCATCTTTTTCTATTTTCATAAAATCAAAATATTCATCAATTGTTTTTATTTCTTTTATTTTGTCTTTATTTATTTCAATAAAAAATTTCAAAAATTCCCTTCCTGTTAAAAATTCTGGAACATTTGGAATTGACAAAACATATCCTATATCTTCTGGTATTATCTTTCTTGTTTTGCCATTATCTTCAATGCAAAATTCTCCATTATCTATTTCTAAATCTTCATTTAAGCAATTAAAAAATGTTGTTTTTCCCGCTCCATTTCTTCCTAGAAGCCCATATATTTTTCCTTTTTCAAATTCAAAATTTATGTCCTTTAATACTTCCTTTTTTTCAAAATTCTTTTTTAGGTTTTTAATTATTAGTTTCATACTTTTACTCCATTTAAACTTATTATTTTAGGAGTTATATTATCATAGTAGAACGAAATTATCAATTTTTTCTTAATGATTTTTTTGTTTTGTGGATTTCCTAATATAAACACACATAATAAAAAAACAAAATGCTTTTATTTTGTTAGCACTTTGCTTTTTATAGTTTAATATTATATATTCTACCATTGTATTTGTTCTAAATTTAATAATTCATTTTGTCTAAAAGTCATTTTTAATAAGCAAGGAGAATTTATACATAGTTCATTTTTTTTATACTCAAGATTTAAATTTTTATTTACTTTGCAATAACTTAGTAAAAGAAATTTTATTGAACCTCCATGACTTATAACAGCAATTCTTTTTCCTTCGTATTTTTCTAATATTTCGCTAATAAATTCATTCATCCTTTTATTGGTTTCATTTGCACTTTCTCCATCACGAGTTTTAAATTCTGGAAAAGCTAATTGTTCACGAGATGGATCTCTAGTTTCTTTGTCAGTCATAAATCTTGCTAAATCTTCTAAATCGCCTAGTTTCCTTTCACATAGTCTTTTATCTAAATTATATTGCAATTTATTTTTATATGCTATATATTTTGCAGTAGCCTTGGCTCTTGTATAATTACTTGACCAAATAACGTCAAGATTTTGTAGTTCGATGTTATTGCTTAATCTTTTAGATTGCTCTTCACCTTGTATTGACAATATTTCTTTTTCGTTAATCATTTGAAAGTCTTCGCACGTATTTCTAATTCCTTTTTCTTCAACAGTTTCAGCATGCCTAATCAAATAAATAATTGTTTCTTTCATTTTGTATGACTCCTTATTTTATAATTTCTTTTTTATTATAATTTATTTTTTGTTTTTAAACTTTTTAATTTCTCGAATAAATCTTTTCGTTGTTCATTGTGTTCCCAGTCTCTAATATAACAAATATACGTTTCTTCGTCTTTTTCCTCTTTCCAATTTAGGGAAATTTCTGTTGTATCTGTGTCGTTATAATTTAATAAATTTTCGTTGTAGTCTGCTATTGATATTTCAAATTTTAGTACATAACATTCGGAAAGATTACCAAATCCTAAATTTACATTATTAATTGAAATTGGTAAAAAAGATGAAGATTTTTCTATTCCTAACAGTAACATTAACTCTTGTTTTTCTTGTTCTGATATATTTATTTTATTATTTTTATTTATTATTACTATTATTAAAACAGTAATAATTATTAACAACATTATAATCATTGAATTCTTTTTCATTTTTTACATTCCTTTCTTTATAATATTATTTTAACATATCTTGTAATTTTAACAATAGTTTTTATTTTTTCTTCAACTAACTATAATTATGCTGTAAATATATATTAATTTATTTTTTCTACTTTCACATATTGCTTCTTTATCAAACCAAAATATTCATCTGTTAATTGTATTAATTCTTTGACATTATAGTTTAAGGGATTATTATGCAAATTATTATTTCCATAATAATTATTTACTTTATTTTGAAATTCATAGTTATTAATAGTTACTTTATTTTCATATATTTCCTGTAATAAAACATCTTGTAATTCAGCCTTTAGCTGCATCTCTATAGAAAGATCATAAATTGCTTGACGCATTTCTTCTTCTGACATTCCACTTTTTTTTGCATATTCCTTATCTTCTTTAGATAATTCTTCTTTAAAAGCTTTATTTCTAAAAGCTTCTCCTTGCTTTGCATCTAAGTTAATATTTCTTTTCTTACATTCCTCTTCTACAATCTTTCTTTCAAAAATGCTTTTCCTAACTTCGTTAATATCATTTATACCTAATACTCTTACTTTTTTCATTTCAGAATCTATTTCATCTTTTGATACTAATATTTCATTCTGTTCTGCATTGTCTTTTTTAATATTACTACTATTACTTTCTTCAAATATTAATATTCCTGCTAAAATAATTAACAGTATAATAATTATAATTACAAAGAATTTATCTTCTTTATTTCTCATTATCTTTTCTCTCCAATTCTATTACAATATCTTTTCCGTTATAATTCATATAGATTTTTAGAGTTTTAGTTGTATTATATTTATTTAAATTAAAGGTTTGCCAATGCAATAAATAATTCATATCAATAAAAGAATACCCTGTGTCTTCGCTTGTACTATTTGTAGGATAAAACTTTTCTCCATTAGAATTTTCAATATATTCGTTTTTGAACTTTCTACTTTTTTCAAAATCTTTTATTGTCATGTTTTGTTGTCTTTCTAACTCTTCTTGTATTTTTCTGTTTTTTGTTTCTTCATCATCTGTTAATTCATAAGGTAAAAGAGGTTTTTCATCTGTCTGAATTATCATTTTAGTTGTTGTTTCAGTAACTGTTACTTCCTCTATTCTAATTTTATCACTAGTACATTTTTTTACTGTGTATATATATGCATCCCTATTATAAAACTTTTCTGGTACTTCATATTCTATTTGCCAATTTCCATTTATAATTATATCTTTATCTTTATAAGAACATAAAATTTTATTAAAATTTATTAATATTTTTTTGCTTTTTGGATATTTACTCGCATAAAAATTATATATTAGATTAATTGTCTCTCCGTTATTTGTCTTTATGAACTTATTACTGCCAGAATTTATATAATTTTCATTAGTTTCCTTCCAAGTATATTTTAAGTTGTTATTTTTACAATAAGTCTCAAAAGTTGTTTGATCTTCACAGTATAATATATTATTATTTTCATCTGTTATAATCATATCTGGAAAATATACATCTTCTATATTTTCTGCTTTTATTTTCTTATTTAGATTCATATTAAATTCTAAGCTTAAATTATAGTCATCCATTAATACTTTATTTATTTTTATTTCCGTCCCATTAGATTCAACATATTCCATATTTGGTTTATCTATATACCCTTGCTCTATAGCATTATCCATTCCTTCATTATTAGTAAAAAAATTATTTATAAAATTATATACGTCTTTTGCAAAAACTACTCCTGTAGTTATAATAAAACAAGCAGTTACAGTTGCTAATATTTTTATAGTATTAAATATTAATCTATTTCTATTTTTTCGTTCTTTTTTATCATTTAAAACTGTTCTAATTTTATTTTTTACACGATATGGGACTTCAATCTCTTCTGTAAATATTCTTTTTAGGTTATCTTCAAAACTTTTATTATCCTTGTTTACCATATTATCCTCCCTTCATATTTATTTCTTAATTTCTTTATCGCTCTAGAGATTCTATTTCTTATTGTACTTTCTGGCTCTTTTAGGATTTGGCTAATTTCTTTCGTTGTAAGATTTTCCGAATAATATAAAGTAATTGCTAACTTCTCTTTTTCATTTAAATTTTTAATTAAAATATAAAAGTCCAATTTCGAATTCACTTCATCATTATCACTTTTAGCATTTAGCTCTATGTTCTCGTTATATTCTATTTTATATTTTTTTCTTTTATAAATAGCGTTACAATTATTAATTAAAATTCGTATTAACCACGTTTTTATATATTGTGGATTTTTTAATTTTTTAATATTTTTTAAAGCCTGTTCTATTGTCATTTGCATAACATCATCTATATCTGTTACATCTTTAAGTCTTATACTAGCTATTCTATATAAATCTTGTTCAAAACAAATAATTAAATTTGAAAAAGCATCCATATCTCCTTTTTGAGCACAAATCGTTAGTTCTATTAATTTTGCTTCCATAATTTCCTCCATAAATCTTTGTATATACATTCGATTCATTTATTAGATTATTTAAAGTTATTTTTTGTCTCATTTTTTATCATTTTATCATTTTATCATAAAAGTTGGTTTTGGTGTCTCTGTGATTTGGTGGCAGTCCTTAGAATTTCGATTGACTATCATTGGTAAAATCAGTGATTTGTTCAAGCTAAAGCACCAAAAAATAATGGAAAACGCATTGCATTCTCCATTATTTTGAATGTCTTACACCTCTTTTACAAAGTTACATTCTCCATTCTTAAAAAATTGTAAGTTCTTGAAAGTGTACTCATTAGCTAGTTTCTTTCTAACTCCGTCAATGTTTTGATGTGTGGATATTATTACGATTCTTTTTTTATCCGAATTGGCATATCGTACAATGTATTCTAAAATTCTTTCTGCATCAGCCGAATCAGTTTCTAATTTATCGTCCAATCCAGATGTACATTCATCTAAAACAATAACATCAATTTCATTATCTAGCCAGTATAACATCTTAGCCAAAATAATTCTCTGCTTTTGACCATTTGAAAGTGATTGAGAAAACTTCTTTTCCTTCAACCATTTCCAAACATCAAAACAATTAGATTTTATTTCGCTCCATAAATGCAGATTCTCTAAAATTTCCTGCATTTTTTTAAGATTAGGATTTTCGTTACAGCAAAACAGTTCTTCATACATACTTAAATTACCAAACTTTAGCTTTTCGTCATAAAACAAGAATCTCTGTGTTGATGGTATCTCCGTACTTTTTTCTAATCTAATTCTTTCAGTTAACATTTTCATAAATGTTGACTTTCCACTGCCTGATGCTCCATATAAAATAACTACTTCTCCGCTATTAATAATTATTTGATTTGTTGAAATTAACTTAAACGGTTTATCATTTTCAGATTCTTCCAAATAGCTTATTTTGAAAGGCTTTATTCTTATTTCGTCCACAATTTTAGCTTTGTTGTTCTTTTTAGCTACATCATGATATATATCTAAAATTAGTTTCATGTCCTCTTCTTCTCTTTCTAAAATTATTAACCTTTCATTATGTTTATTTAGCGTTTCTGCACTACGTCTAATTTGACTTAATGCTGTTTCTACAATTAGTAACATTGCAGTAATCTCTGTTATAGTTGCTAAATTAATACTACTCCATTTGGTTCCTATCAAACAAAATATTATAATTCCATATTGACTAAATGTTTCTGTTATTGTTATAAATAACCTAGATATATTTAGTCTTTTATGAAAATTTGAAACATTTGCATTACTTTCAATAACGCTTTTTTGAAATTTGCTAATTCTCATATCAAAATCATTTTTAACAATTGTAGGAACACGAAGCAAGTCATTCATAACTAAATCTTGTTCATTGTTATATTCTCTATGTTTTCTATAATATTCTTCTCTATGTAAGCTAATGTATGCTGAACTGAAAAATGAAATAAACACAAATATTAAAATCATTGGAATAAATATAATCTGTGGAATTGATGTATTTGTTAATATCGCTACAACTAACATAATTGCTACGCTAATTAATCTAAGTATATCAAATCTGTGTTGTACATTCTGTCTCCACAAATTCTTTAAATAGTTTTTAACTGTATTTAACTCTGATTCATTACTCATTATTTTATATAGTTTGCTTGATTCATCATACTTTAATACTCTATCTAACGTTTTTCCAATAATCTGACACCCCCGGTATACAACTTCATCTTCAAAAATGATCTGAAATTTTTCTCTTTCAGAGTCTTCAAAAATGAAAAATCCCTCTCTTAATACTTCTTGGCTACGGTATAACATGAACACTATTATTCCTAATAAAATTAATTTGTATTCAATTAGCATATTAGTTACCCTAAGCATAAATGCAAATATAAGAGCAAATATAGTCATGCTTAAATGAATAACTTCTACTTTAATCCCCATTTTTTTAATGTTCGCCGGAATAATTAGCATCTCATCTTTTATTCCATAAGGTTTGAAAAACTTTTTAATGAGATTTATCACCTCCCGAATTAAATCTTTTAATTTTTCTTTTGCCTTCATGTAATTTCCTCCTTAATTATATTTTACA
>ERZ826220.988-NODE-988-length-30640-cov-6.291319_pt1 | contig 30640 bp, 22 predicted proteins | sample MGYA00519927_ERZ826220 | MGnify/ENA primary metagenome ERZ826220 (study PRJEB31778, sample SAMEA3449225) | human gut metagenome | biome: human gut; feature: human-associated habitat; material: faeces | place: United Kingdom | collected 2010/2012 ... | reverse complement strand
ATCTCCGCTGAGGGCCCTACACAGGCACGGCAGAATCTGATATAATACCATAAAGGCGTTAAAACGGGAGCAGTATCCCCGGGCTCCGCACCAGAGAAGGACCGCCGCGGCTGAAAGCGGTCTGCGATCTGACCCGGGAGGAAGGACACCCGATCAGCCGGCTGGTGCGTCCCAGGGACGAAACCGGCCCGAATCCTTCCCGCGTTAAGGGAATTTCTCGAGTGGAACCGGAACTGTGTCCGCACAGCCGGTTCAACAAGGGTGGCACCACGGAATTTTCTCCGTCCCTTGCGTTTTCCGGAACCAACCGGGAAGCCAGGGGACGGAGTTTTTTCATATCAAACCTACGATCAAACCAAAGAGGAAGGGAAGTCGGAAATACTATGGCACTGATTACCAAGGCGCCCCGGGGCACACAGGATTTCACCCCGGACCAGAGCGCCCGGATGCGGTATATCGAAGATACACTGATGCGCATCGCCGGTCTGCATGGCTTCGGCGAGATCCGCACCCCCACCTTTGAGCATACCGAACTGTTTGTCCGTTCGGTAGGCGATACCACCGATGTGGTCCAGAAGGAAATGTATACCTTCCCCGACCGCAAGGGCCGTTCCCTGACCTTGCGCCCCGAAGCGACCGCCGGGGTCATGCGCGCGTATATCGAAAGCGGCCGGAGCGGCGGCAGTCCTCGTGCTCATGTTCTCCGGATTCCTGCTCGTCACAAACCTGCGCGTGAACCGTTCCGTCGTGGTGACCAATGATACCGCCGAACTCGTGGAACAACGTGTGAAAAAAGTCAACTCCCTGCAGACGGAAGTTGACGCGCTCAGCTCCCGCGTGAACGATTTGAGCAAGACACTGAGCAGCCAGGACGGCACCGACCCGCAAGACAGCGAAAGCGCAGGCACCGGCACCATGCTGCCTGCGGTGGAAGGTCCCGGACTCGTGGTGACGCTCGACGATTCGCCACTTTGGGAAGACATGGTCGACTCCAGCGGATCGACATCCAACATCAACGACTACGTGGTGCATCAGCAAGACGTCGAAGCCGTGGTGAACGCGCTATGGGCGGGCGGTGCGGAATCCATGATGATCATGGACCAGCGCGTGCTCTTCAACTCCGCGGTGCGCTGCTCCGGCAACGTGTTGCTCCTGCAGGGCAAAAAGTATTCGCCGCCATTCACCATTTCCGCAATCGGGCCGGTCGACAATATGAAAAAAGCGCTCGACGATTCGCAGGACGTGACCATATACCGGCAGTACGTCAGCGCGTTCGGCTTAGGCTGGCAGGTCGAAGAAAAAGAAAAACTGCATTTCGAGGCGACCGACGCTCTGCAGCAGCCGCTGCAATACGCGCAGGCGATGAGCGACGGAACAGAAGAAACGCAGCAAACGGACGCAATGCAGCAATTACAAGATGTGCAGGAATCGCAAGAGGGGAAGTAAACGATGAAGCACGTGGCACATAAACAACGCCGCAAAAGCGTGGTATGGACGATACTTGGCATACTCGCCGAACTCATGCTGACCGCAGCGGCCGTCTGCGCGCTTTACATCGCATGGCAAATGTGGTGGACGGGCGTGCAAGCCGAACACAACCAAATCGAAACGCGCCAATCCGTATCATGGTCCGACCCGGGCCAATCCGACAACGTCACCATCGCGCAGGCGCAGGAAGGCGACCCGCCAACGCAACCGCAAAGCGCGCAGGAAGGTGAGCTGATCGCCCAAGTCTACATTCCGCGATTCGGCAGCCAATGGCAACGCAACCTCGTTGAGGGAACTTCCCTCACCGAACTCAACAAACATGGCCTCGGCCACTACAAAGACTCGCAAATGCCCGGCCAAGTCGGCAACTTCGCTTTCGCAGGCCACCGCAACGGCTACGGACAGCCACTCGGCGATGTCGACAAACTGCAGGAAGGCGACCCGATTATCATCCGCACGCAGGATTACTGGTATGTGTACCACTACACGAGCTACAAAATCGTGCTGCCGACCGACATCGAAGTGGTCGCCGCCAACCCCGAAAATCCCGGCGCTACACCGACCAAACGCATGCTGACCATGACTACGTGCGAACCGAAATATTCCACGCCGACGCACCGCTGGATCAGCTACGCGGAATTCTCATACTGGGCGAAAGTGTCCGACGGCATCCCCCAGGAGCTCACATCCACCGACTCCAACGGCAAAGTCAAATTCGTCAACAACGAAAAATCGTCGATCGTCGCATCCGTCAGCTCGCTTGAACCGTGGATTTTCGGCGCGCTTGCCGCATACGTGATCATCTTCCTTTCCGCGCTCGTGGCATGGCGTTGGCCGTACCTCGCCGACGTGCGCGCGGGACGTCGCGAAAAGCCGGAATTCAGCTTGTACGGAGGATTGATGCGATTGCAGCCGGGCGTACTTCCGATTCGACTCGTGCTGATGGCGTTGTTGATTTTCGCGGCGGCCGCATCGTGCTTTGAATGGTTGTTCCCGTGGGCCGCGACGAATATTCCGGCATTGCGGGAAATGTCGAATTACACGGCCGTATAAGGCGCTTTTTGCAGTTGCTGCGGTTGCTGCGTGAGACGCGCGTCATGCTATGACATGTTGCGCACGTAGACTGCTGTTCAAGCGCAAGTATTCGCACAACGCAAACATTCGGAATATTCGAAGGATTTGAAGCAGTCGAATGATTCGAAATATTCGGATGTCGGCATTCCAACGTCGATAGGAGCATGATGACCGATTCCGCACGCATTCTGGTCGTGGATAATTACGATTCGTTCGTGTACACGATCGTCGGATATTTGAAGACGTTGGGTGCCACGGTGACGGTGGTGCGCAACGATGCGATCGACCCGAGCGAGGACGGTGTGATCGACGAATATGACGGCGTGCTGATCTCCCCAGGGCCTGGTGCTCCGGCGGAATCCGGTGCCAGCGAAGGCATGATCCGCCTATGCGCGGAGCAGTCCAAGCCCATGTTCGGCGTTTGCTTGGGTATGCAGGCACTGGCCGAAGTGTTCGGCGCCACCGTAAGCCATGCGCCTACCATCATGCACGGCAAAACCAGTCTGGTGGAGCACATCGACGACGAGATCTTCGAAGGAGTGGCCAATCCTATGACCGCCACTCGCTACCATTCGTTGGCCGTGGAGCCTGATTCCGTGCCGGAAGATCTGGTGGTGACCGCGTGGACGCAGAGCGACCACATCGTGCAGGGCATTAAGCACTGCAGCAAGCCGATGTACGCGGTGCAGTTCCACCCCGAATCCGTGATGACGCAGGACGGCTACCGATTGCTTGCGAACTGGCTGAAGGTGTGTGGGCAGGAGAACGCGGTGGAGCGTTCCGCCGGATTGCAGCCGAAGGTCGCGGCCTGAAGGCACGAAAACACGTGAAACGTAAGGACTGTAGGGGATCGCGGAATATGTGAATCGCGCGAAAATCTCGGGAACGCATCTCGGGAAAATGTGAGTTTCGTAAAACGCAATCGTAAGAATGAAGGCCCGGCTGGGGATTTCCAGTCGGGCCTTCATTGTGAATTATGGCGGCTATCGCGGTTGTGACGATCGATCAGTTGCCTTGCTCGGGAGTGTTGCCGTTACTGCTGTTGTTGCTGTTGCCGTTGTTGTTGCTGCTGGTGCCTCCGCCGTTGCCTCCATTATCGGCGCTGGAGGATTTGGTGGTCAACGTGATCGTGGCTCCGCTGTCGGACTGGGTGCCGGCGGTTGGAGACATGTCCGTGACGGTGCCATCCTCCGGACCGGAAACCGTGACCTGGAAGCCGTAGCTTTCCAGCAGGCTCTTGGCATTCGCATAGCTCATGCCGACCACGCTGGGCACGCTGATCTGCTGCTTGCCGGTGGACACCCAAATTGTGACCGCGGTACCAGCCTCAACCGTGCTTCCGACACCTGGATCGACACGGGTCACAGCGCCGGAAGCGATGGAATCGGAATACTCGTTTTCGATGGTGATTTGCGCCAGACCGGCCTGCTTGAGCTGCGCAATGGCCGAATCCTTCGGCTGTCCTATCAGATTGTCGGGAATCTTGGTCATGCCGGACGAAATGTACAGCGTGATGATCGTGCCCTCGGTTTGCTTCGAATTGGCGGCAGGATCGGTGCTTACCACCTTGTCTTTTTCGATGGATGCGTTGTCTACCGTACGCACGTTGCCCACTTTGAAGCCGGCGGCCTCAAGAATGGACTTCGCATCGTCCTGGCTCTTGTTCGACACATCCGGCACCGCGACCGACTGCGGGCCGGTGGAGAACCATACGGAAACCGTGGAGCCCTTGGAAACCTTCTTGCCGCCCCTTGGATTCTGCTTGGTGATTGTGCCTTTCGGCTTGCTCGAATCGGAATCCTCGCGGGCGTCGAGCTTCAGTCCTTTGGCTGCGAGCTGCTCTTCGACGCGCGCCTCGGAAATATTCGCCGTGGCGGTGAAATCAGGCACTTCCACCATGTCGGCTGCGGAGTCGCTCTTGTTCAGCATGAAGAACACGCCCAGAATGACCAGCAAAGCCACCAGACCGCCCACGACGGAGCCGATAATGATCTGCTTCTTCTTGCGTGCCTTCGCGGCCTCCGCACGCTGTTCCGCACGGGTTTTCGTGGCAACGCCGTTCTGTGGGTTCGGCACGGCTTCGAACTGGCCTGTGACGGGATTGAACGCCTGCGTTGCGGTCGTTTCGCCGGCAGGGGTCATGGCCACGGTATTCGCAGTCATTTCGGCCTGCTTGCGTGCCTTCATATTGGTCAGATCGGTCAACGGATTGAACGCGGCAGCCATCGGCACACCGCCGTTCATGAACGTCAGCAGATCGTTCTTGAATTCGGAAGCCGTGGCGTAACGGTTCTGACGATCCTTCGCCATCGCTTTCGCACAAATCGAATCCCACATCTTCGGCAATCCTGGAACAACCGAACTTGGGGGAGTGGCGACCTCTGAAACATGCTGGTAGGCGATCGCCACTGCGGAATCGCCGGTAAACGGCGGCCTTCCAGTAAGCATTTCATACAGCACACAACCTGCGGAATACAGGTCGGAACGCATGTCGACGCTTTCGCCGCGCGCCTGCTCGGGAGACAGATACTGCGCGGTGCCGACCACGCCCTGCGACTGCGTCATCGTGGCGGCGGAATCGTCGAGCGCGCGGGCGATGCCGAAGTCCATGACCTTGACCACGCCCTGCTCGGAAATCATGATGTTGCCGGGCTTGATGTCGCGGTGGATGATGCCCATGCGATGCGAATAATCGAGCGCGTTGAGCACGCCCATCATCACCTGTTCGGCGTCGCGCTGGCTCAAAGCGCCGTTCACTTTGAGAATGTCGCGCAAGGTCTGGCCCTTGACATACTCCATCACCAGATACGGCAGATGCTCGGTCTGGCCGGTTTCGGTGGTGACGACTTCCTCACCCGAATCGTAGATGTTCACGATGTTGGGATTGTTCATTTGCGCCACGGAATGGGCTTCGCGACGGAAACGCTCAAGGAAGATCTTGTCGTTGGCGAAGTCGGCGCGCATGATCTTGACCGCGACGGTACGCCCAAGACGCGTATCGAGCGCCACGTGCACTTCGGCCATGCCGCCACGGCCGACCAGTTGGCCGAGCTGGTAACGTTCACCAGCCAAAGAGGTAGGCATGTTGATGTTCATCCCTGTTCCTTCCCATCAGTGATCAAGGAGATATGAGGTCTGCTGACCACGCGGCGCGGAAGCCTTCCACCTGTAGGCACCACCATCGTGTCAGCCAATTGTGTCTGCTGGTCGAGCAGACGGCGTTCGATGCGGGACAATGTGCGCGACACCGTCAACGCGTCCTTCGGACGGTCAAGGGGATCCTTGGCCAGCATTGACATGACGAATTCACGCAGCTGCACATCGACGGAGTCAGGCAGCGGCGGAACCGGATTGTTGACATGGGCTGCGGCGATGTCAACCGGCGTGGCACCCGTGAACGGACGATGCCCGCACAGGCCCTCGTAGGCGACGACGCCAAGCGAATAGATATCGGATTGAGGTGTGGCATGCTGGCCCTGCGCCTGCTCCGGGGAAATGTACTGCGCGGTGCCCACCACCATGCCATCCTGCGTGATCTGCTCCTGATTAGTGGAGTAGGAGACGCCGAAATCGGTGATCTTCACCTCGCCGGAATCGGACACCATGATGTTCGCCGGCTTCACATCGCGGTGGATCACGCCATGCGAATGGGCGACGAACAGGCCACGGGCGGTCTGGATGAGAATCGGCAGCAAGCGGGTCGGCTCCATCGGACCATTCTGCTCGTGGAACAGGTCGGCCAACGACTTGCTGGGCACATACTCCATAATGAGGAATCCGATGCCGTCATGCTCGTAATATTCGAACAACGCGGCGATGTTCGGGTGTGCAAGATTGGCGGAATTATGTGCTTCCGCACGCAAGCGAAGCAGTTTGGCCTCCTGCGTGACCCCTAAATCGCCACGCAACGCCTTGATGGCCACTGGTCGGCCCAACTGGATGTCGTAGCCTTTCCACACTTCGCCCATGCCACCTTGGGCTAGACGGGCATCCAACCTGTAGCGTCGGTGGATGAGCTGTCCTTCAATCAGTTTCACTCTGCCAGCGCCTCCTGCATCATCGCTTTCATAATCGGTCCTGCGGCGAACGAGCCATACAAGTCCACATTGTGCACCACCACGGCAACGGCGATTTTCGGATCATCCGCAGGGGCGAATCCTATCACCCAGCCGTCGATGGACGTGTTGCCGTCGCCGATCTGCGCGGTGCCGGTTTTCGCTGCTACTCGCACGCCGTCGATGGCCAGATTCTGGTTTTCTTTGGTGACCACGGCTTCCATCATCTGTGTGAGCTTGCCCGCGGTGTCCGAACTGAACGCGCGGCTCATCACCCGCGGCTTGGTCTGCGAGATGACCGACAGATCAGAGGAACGCACGCAATCCACCAACGTCGGGCGCATGACCTTGCCGCCGTTCGCCACTGCAGCAGCCACCAGCGCGTTCTGTAGCGGGGTCGCCACGGTGTCTCCCTGGCCGATGGACGCCAAGGCGAGCTTGTCGTCGGACGCATCGGTTGGGAAATTCGACGCCACGCTCACCCACGGCGTGCCCGTGGATTCGGAACCGTCGACGGCGATCGGATTGTCGAAACCAAGTTTTTCGGCCATAGATGAGACCTTTTCGTCACCCAAAGCCACGCCCAGCTGGGCGAATGCGGTGTTCGACGAATACGCCATCGCGTCTTCCAACGTGATCTTGCCATCCGAACCGTCGGCCTGCGACACGGCGTTCGTCAACTGCGTGGCCGTGCCTGGAAGCGTATAGCTCGATCCGGCCGGAATCTCGGTGTCAGTCTGGTATTCGCCCGTTTCCAACGCGGCGGCCGCCACCACCGTCTTGAACGTGGATCCCGGAGGATACAGCTGCGAGGTGACGCGGTTGAGCATTGGGTTCGATTCGTTTTGCGAGAGCGTGGAATAGTTGCCGTTCGCTTCGGACGTGTCGTGGCTTGCCAGCTGGTTCGGATCGTAGCTTGGCGTGCTCGCCATGGCGAGAATACGGCCGGTCTTCACTTCGATGGCCACGGCCGCGCCGTCATTGTTGGCGAGACCGTTGTAGGCGGCCTGCTGGATCTTCGGATCGATGGACGTTTCGATGGTCGCGCCCTTGTTCTCTTGGCCGGTGAACAGCGATTTGAACCGCTGCCACACCAGTTGGTCGGATTGGCCCGACAGCAGCGAGCTGCGCGAGGCTTCGATACCGCTCCAACCGCGCTGGCTGATGGAGAAGAAGCCGGTGACCGGCGCATACAGCTCGCCGGCCGCATAGGAGCGCTGATAGGAGAACGCGTCGTTCGACGGGTCGGATTTGGCGATGACGGAGCCGTCCGACGCGAGAATCGCGCCACGCGGAGCACCATACTCGTGGTAGAGGGCGCGGGTGTTGCGCGGATCGCTGTTGAGCTGGTTCGCGCGGATCGCCGTGATGATCGTGGTGGACATGCCCAGAATGACGAACAGCGCCACCACGATGGTGAACAGTTGGCGAAGTGATTTATTCATGCTTGGCTCCCCTCTGACATGTTGCCCGATGGGTTCGGCGTGCTCGTCATGTCAGATGTGCCGAACCCATTCGATGGGGGAGCAGGGGGCACGATTGGCGTGCCTGCGACCGGCGTTTCCGTGGAGATGATTTCCGTTGCCTGCGATTGCTGCATGGTGGCCGGTATGGCGACTTGCGGAACGGCTTGCGTGGCTGCTTGTGAAACAGCTTGCGATTGTGCAGCGGATTGCTCGGAGGCAACGCTTCTGCGGGCGCGGCTCTGCTTGCGGGCGCTCAGTGCCTGCATCGCCTCGTATTGGAACGTGTCGCTGTCGATATCGGATTCGGGTTTGTTTGCCGAGTTGGAAATCACCATTAAGAGTGTTGCCAACATGTAATTCGCTATGAGTGAGGATCCGCCGGCGGCCATGTACGGAAGAGTCAAACCCGTAAGCGGTATGACTAACGTGATACCTCCCACCACGGTGAACACCTGGAAGGCCATGGTGAACACGAGGCCCGATGCGAGAAGTTTGCCGAACCCATCCTTGATTTTCATCGCAGTGATCATCCCGGCGGCGATGATGAGCAAATAGAGCATCAGAATGGCCATCAGGCCGGTGAGACCCAGCTCTTCGCCAAGTGCCGCGTAGATGTAGTCGGAGTTGGCGATCGGAGTGAGCGACGGGTGACCTTGCCCAAGGCCGGTGCCCATCAAGCCGCCTGATGCCAAGCCGAAAATACCTGTGACGAGCTGGTATGAGCCGCCATACTCCTTGTTGTATTGCGTCGAGTCGAACGGATGCAGCCAGGCACCAACACGGGCGCCGACATGGCTGAAAATGTTGGCCGCCGCAAACGCGCCCACGGCGAACGCGATGAAACCAATCACAATCCAACTGGTACGCCCTGTGGCCACATACAGCATGGATACGAACATGGCGAAGAACATGAGCGACGTGCCCAAATCGTGCTGCATGACCAGCACGCCCATCGACACGATCCACACCACGATGATCGGCCCCAGATCCTTGATGCGCGGCAACTGCAGGCCCAACACCTTCTTGCCGCCGACCGCAAGCTGGTCGCGGTGGTCATATAGGTAGGAGGCGAAGAAGAACGCAAGGAACAGCTTCGCGAATTCGCTTGGCTGGAACGATCCCAAACCGGGAATCTTCACCCAAATACGGGCGCCATACTGTTCGGAACCGACCACCGGAAGCATCGGCGACAGCAGTAACACTAAACCGATTACCATGCTGACGTACGAGAACCGCCGCAACACACGGTAATCCTTCATGAAAATCACCAGCAGATCCGCCACAACCAGCGCGATCGACAGCCAAAGCAACTGTTTGAACGCGACGGACGTGTTCAAATCCTGATCGATGCGGGCGATCATCATGATGCCGGTGCCCGTCAGCACCATCACGCAGCACATGATCGCTTGGTTGGCGTACGGCTGGAACCGCAGCAGCAATCCCCAGGCAGTCAGGAACAATGCGCCGACGAATGCAAGCATCCACAGGTAACTATGCGGAAAACCGCCAGCGGTGCGTTCGAACATCTGGAAGAATGAGACGCCGCAAATCAGCATGCTGAACAAGAGTAGGCCGAATTGCTTCAGACGGGTTGCCATCATGACTGGTCACCGCCTGACTTGTCTGCCGAAGCGTTGCCCGAATCACCTGATTTGCTTGACGATTTGTCGGAAGTCGTATCAGAGGATTTGCTTGACGACTTGCTGCCGGATCCGCTGTTCGTCTTGTTTTGCACCTTCTGCGCTTCGGCGTCCTGCTGCTGTTTCAGCTGCTTTTTGATCAGGCGCGTATGCGTTTTCGCCTCGCCGTACGTATCGAAGGAAATGCCCTGCGTGAGTTGCTCCTGCCAACTTGGCGGCAGTTCGCTCGTCTTCATATTGGTGTCGGTGATGGCATGCGATAGCTGGAAGCCGAACAGACTGGTCGGCACGCCTTGGAAAATCGACACTTCGCCGTTATTGTCGCCGATATAGTACTTGGTTTGGCTCCAGCGGTAGGTTGCGAAAGCGCCGCCTGCCAGCCCTAGCAGTATCACGATGGTGATGATGATGGCGATCACGCGGTTGCGTCGGGTGCGTGATCGCTTCGTCTTGCGTTGCTCGATATGTTCGTTGTGGATGGCTTTGGCGACTTCCGGATCGTTTGGATCGGCGGAAATACGGCCGTCATCCTTTTGTACGACGGGGATTTCTCCGGTATCGGGATTGGTGCGGTCGCCGTTTTCCTCGCGTACCGTGGACGGTTGTGCCACGCGCTGTTCCTGAGGATTGTCGTTTTCGTCGGGATTCTTGCCGTTGCGCAATGCCGCCGCGCGAGCCGCCGGCGACTTCTTGCCTTCGCGCAGTGCGGGTGCGGATGCGACCGGCTCGTTGATGATGTCGGCGATCGGTTCGAGGCTTGCGCTGGCCGCGCCGCCGACCAGCGGTGTCTGATGTGGCAGGTCGAACGTGTCCGCGTCGAGGGCGAGCGTCGCGTCGGCGATGACCGCGGTGACATTGTCGGTACTGCCGGCACGAAGCGCCATCGAAACCAGCTGTTGAGCGCATTCTTCCTGATCGGAGCAGGTGGATAGCACCTCCTGCAACGTGGAATCCTCAAGCACGCCGCACAAGCCGTCGGAGCATAGCAGCCAACGGTCGGACGGATGCGCCTTGCGTACGGCGATGTCCGGGCGCGAGTCGATATCGAAATCGCCCAAAACCCGCATCACGACGTTGCGCTGCGGATGATTGCGCGCCTCGGACTCGCTGATGCGGCCGGTATCGATCAAATGCTGCACATAGCTGTGGTCGGATGTCATGCGGATCAAACGGCCGTCATGCAGTAGATACGCGCGGGAATCGCCGATATGCGCCACAACCCAATATCCCGCAACCAGTGCGACGGAAGTGACGGTGGTGCCCATGCCCGCGAGACGACGTTCACGTTTCGCCTTGCCGACGATCGCGTCATGCGCGGCCATCACCGAGGTTTTCAGCATGTGGGCAATAACCTGGACATCGCCCTGCACATTGTCTTGCTCGATGTGGGCCAGCGAACGGATGGCGATGGTGGAGGCGGTGTCGCCTCCCGCATGGCCTCCCATGCCGTCGCAGATGGCGATCAGATGCTCGCCTGCGAACGCGGAATCTTGATTGTTGGAACGTACGGTACCCACGTCGGAAACGACGGTGGAATACATGAACAGCGGTTGTGAAGCGGGGGAAGTCGGCAAACGGGTCACCTCAATTCGAAGGTGGTTGCGCCAATGCGTACGGGAATGCGTGTTCCGAGGATCATCGGCGCGTTCAGACGCTGCTGGTTGACCACAGTGCCGTTGGTGGAGCCCAGATCTTCGACGGCCCATTTGCCGGTGGCGGGATCCGTGTAGACGCGCGCATGGTGGGATGAGACGAATTCATCATCCAAGACCACGGTGTTCGATGCGGAACGGCCAAGCGTGATGGTGTTGCCGGTCAGGGGGACGGAACTGCCGGCAAGAGGGCCATCGATGATGACCAGCAAGGTAGGTTTGGCACTTGATGTAGTGCTGACCGCCGGCGCGAGGGCGGCCACGGGCGCTGGCGCTTCGACGGCCTTGCGCGCGCGACGCTCCTTACGGCGATGAGCCCGCGACTTGCGCGGGCTGAGCGTTTCCACATCCCTGTACAGTGAACGCACCGTGCAGGCTACGAAGATCCAAAGCAGTACGAGGAATCCGTACTTGAGGATCGCGAAAGTAAGTTCAGTGAGCATAGAGGCAACTCCCGAGATTGGGGTTGGTTACTCCTGATCCTGCGAAGAGGCCCAATACAGGATTCGGGTGCGGCCGATGGTGATGGTGTTGCCGTCGAGCAGCGTGGCCGCCTCGACATGGTGGCCTTCGACATACATGCCGTTGGTGGAACCCAGATCGCGCGCGATGACGGTGCTGCCATTGTCGGTGACGTCAATCTCCATATGGCGGCGGGAGATGCCCGGATCGTCGATCACGATGTCGCAGTCGGATCCGCGGCCGATGATGGTCTTGCTTTCCGTAAGCAGATACTGGTGCTCGCCGATCTCCAGCATCGGGCAATCCTCGGTTTGCGCCTCGGTGGTGACGGGCACGGTGTTGCCTTGCACGGATTCGCTCGTCAGCTTGAAGTTGCTCTTGGTCAAGTCGAGGTCCTCTTCGAAGATCACCACGACCGGGCCTACGAATGCGTAATGCTGGTCCTTCGCATACTGGGTGAGGTTGTCGGCCAGCTCGTTGGCTAGCGCCTCGGCACCCCAATCGACGATGTTGTTGAAATCCGGTGTGCTGAGCTTGAAACGGTACTCGTTCGGCGCCACGGTACGGTCTCGCGTGACGGGCATGGCCTCTTTATCAATCTCACGTTCCAGCGCGCTGGAAAGGTCGACGGGCTGCAGGTCCTTGGACCCGAACTTGGCGAAAACCCCGTTGACGGCGCCTTCCACGCTCTTCTCAAATCGGTCGAGAACACTCATGCTTGTCCCTTTCTATCCTCACCCATCCTACGCGGTAGAGCGCCGAGCGCCAATTCGTAAGCTCTTTAATTGCAAAAATTTCATTCAATATTTCGGTCTTTATACCATCTAGGGGGTATATGATTCTGGGTTTGTCACCATCATTTCGATTCCATGCTGTGCGATGGATGTCTGTGGAAAAGGAGATATGGAATGGTGATAGGTTGGAAATATGACAGATGCGATTCGACAGTTTCCTCGTAAAAAAGCTCGTACACTGCGGTTTTCCTGCGGAGCTCCGCGTTCCGCGCGTGTGATTGCAGACGGTTCCCGTGCATTGTTCCTGCGTTCCGACGGATCGGAAGACACCGTCACCTCACTGTGGATGAGCGTGATCGACGAAAACGGCAACGCCAGCGAAATGCTGCTCGCCGATCCACGCACGCTGCTCGCCGATGCCGACGCCGAAGACGTTCCCGCTGAGGAACGGGCGCGTCGCGAACGTGCACGCGAAGGTGGTTCCGGAATCGTCGGCTATTCCACCGACGCAAGCGGCAACCGCGTGACCTTCACCATCAACGGACAACTCTTCCTCACCGACATCGCAGTCGGCGTGACGCGAGCTATCGCCATAGAAGAAGACGAGCTCAAGCCGGTACTGAATCCGCGTATCAGCCCTGACGGGCAGCATGTCATGTACACCACCGGCACCTATCTGGTGAATGTCGATCTTGCCGATACCGCTTTCGACACGGCTTTCGGTGACGACGATTGCGAAATCGGAGACGCGATTTCGGTAGTCGCTTCAATCCCGCAAGACGGCGAATGGAAGATCGGCTTGGCGGAATTCGCAGCAGGCGAGGAAATGGACCGCTACGACGGCTTCTGGTGGTCTCCCGATTCCAAATATGTGCTGTTCGAAACCTACGATGAATCCCCGGAACCAATCTGGCATCTTTCGGACCCAGCTAATCCTGCGAATCCTGCACGATCCAACCGCTATCCGCAAGCATTGACCGCCAATGCCAACGTGCGACTGACCCTGCTGGAACTTGGCTTCGACAACGACAACTGCTGCTACGGGGCAATCGCGAATGAGGTGCAGTGGGATCATGAAACTTACGAATATTTGGCCGCAGTCAGCTGGACGAGCGGGCATGAGCCGATCATCCTCGTGCAAGACCGACTCCAGCAGCACGATCAGGTGCTCGCCATCCACGTGGGCGAACCGATCGTTACCATGCGAGACGCGGAAAACGGATTTACCGACGATGAAGGCGATCAAGTCGAAACCTTCTCCATCGCCATTCCCGAATATGCCGAAGGTGAACGCCCGGGCAGCACGCGCGTGCTCGAAAAACACAGCAACGCCTACTGGCTCGATCTGATCCACGGCACGCCCGCATTCACGCCGAATGGACGCCTGATCTGCGCGATGAACGACATGGATGCCGACACGAACCGCCTTACCGTCGATGGCGTGCCCTTCACGCCGGCCGGACTGCAGGTGCGCGAAGTGCTCAATGTGACCGACGACGACGTGCTCTGCGTGGTACAGCGCACCCCCGAACTGTTGTCTGACGACAGCCTGCCATTCCTCTGGCAGTCCAACGCCGCCGATCATGACGCCCGCAGCTTCGACGTGGTGTCGATCCGCTATGACGGCACATGGGAACCCCTCACCTACGCGCCCGGCCAGTGGACCATGTCTCGCGCAGGCAACGGCTGCGTGGTGACCGGACGCGGCATGGATGATGCAACTGTGCAAATGCAGCATTGCATGAACATCGTTACAACCGACGAAAATGGTACAGATGTGGCGTCAATGGTGGTCTCACCAATCGAAAACCATGCCGAAACCCCCGGATTCACGCCGAACGTACACTTCACCCGACTTGGCGAACGTGGCCTGTACACGGCAATCGTGCTCCCCTCGGCTAGCAGCGAATACGCGCATGCCGACACTCTGCCGGTGCTCATGAAGCCTTACGGCGGTCCCGGATTTCAACAAGTCGTCGAAAACCAATCCTTCTACTGGGATGCGCAATGGTGGGCCGACCAAGGCTACATCGTGGTCACCGCCGACGGACGCGGCACCACCGGACGCGGGCCGAAATGGGACCGTGCCATCTACGAAACCATGAAATCCGTGACGCTCGAAGACCAAGTAGACGCCGTACGTGCGCTACCGGAAGCGTTGGCAACACTGGCCGCGCAAGAAAACAAGGAATCCTCGGAAACCACCATCCCGCAACCCGACCTCAACCGCGTAGCCATGATCGGCTGGTCGTACGGCGGATTCCTTTCCGCGCTCGCCGTGCTGGAAGCGCCGGAAACCTTCGCTGCGGCCTGCGCGGGTGCACCCCCGACCGACTGGACGCTGTACGACACGCACTACACCGAACGCTACTTGGGTCTTGATCCGGCCGTGTACGAACGTAACAGCATCATCTCCGACGCGCCTCAGCTTGATCGCCCGCTCATGCTCATTCACGGATTCGCCGACGACAATGTGACGATCGCGCACAGCCTACGCCTGAGCCAAGCGCTGATGGCAGCCGGACGCAAGCACACGTTCCTGCCGCTGACCGGCATCACGCATATGACCAATGACGAAACCGTCGCTGAAAATCTGCTGATCCTGCAGCGCGATTTCCTCGCGAAAGCATTGGAACGGTAGTGCTGAGCCGATAGCGCTGTAATGATGGCTGCAACAGCGCAAGCAAAAGCGACGAACAAAAGCAAAACGCGTTCCCCCGCGACTCACGGACTGCCAAGCATCCGAGCGTCGTGGGCGAACGCGTTCCCTTCTCGATTGCCAACATAAAACAGGCGAAAGCGACTTCGCAAGCGGGGGGGGGTACCACATTTGTGTACCCCCCAATTTGGGCTTGGAAAAGCCGAAAATCGTTAGAAATAGGTGAATATCAAGCAAAGTCGAAACGTGAATCACATCAGAAAACACGTGAATCACATCAGAAAACACGTGAATCACGTCAGATTTGCAATAGCAATATGCACGATCACGCCTGCACTTGCTCAAACAATCCCGGCGAATCGTCGATGACAGTCACCGGAATATACGCGAAAAGCGTCCAACTGCCGTCCTGCGCGGACGCGGTGAGCGTGCCCTGATGTGATTCAAGTTGCTTCTTGAACGAGGCAAGCCCATGGCCGCCAGGAAGTTCGTTATCGTGCCCGTCAGCTCCGGCTATCCCTTCTTTCATGGGATTGATTTGAGTGATTTCAATGGCATTCGGTCTAAGTATCACCGAAAGATCAACCTTGCTTCCCGGGGCAGCATGACGAGCGATATTCGCATAGATTTCACGCAGCAGATTATTGACAAGCTCGGCGGTCTCCCGCGATGCACTCGGTTTGCCACCCGCACAGTGCCGTATGGACGTGATTTCGAAGCCGAGTTTACGCAAACGTCGGTCGCCGTCGTTCATGGTGGCTCGCAGCAGATTGGCCAGCGCTTCGCCGTCAGCATCGCCGGGGAGGACGGTGGCATCCATATTCAATTCGTCGATAACGCGATGCACATTCGTCAATGCGAAAAGAATGTATTCGTTGATCTGACGCCAGTCTTCGGCGTCGGCTGCATCGGCTGCGCTGACAGGGCCTCCGGCAGCGGCACTAGGGCTGCCTGAAACGCCGGCAACATGCCGTTGTGCCACAAACGCCGCCGCCGACAAATCGCCCGTCACCGCATCGTGAATAGCGTCGGCAATGCGTGCGCGGCTTTCCAACTCCTGCAACCGATTCTTGTTTTGCGCCGCTTCAAAACGCTTCCGCGTCGTTTTCTCGCTCCAACTCAACGCCCTGCCGAGCAGCAGCACCATGGCATACATGCTGATCATGGAGACAGGGTTAGTGCCTGGGCCAGGAGGCGAAATCAGCAGGATAGTAGCAATGTAATATGTGAACAGCGCTGCCGCGATAATGACATTGGTACTGTACGCAAGCATGCCATAAGCGTAGAGATGCGTGGGAAGAGAATTACCCGAACTTGCGTAAGAGGTAAACAGATCGCCAGCATAGGCAATCACAATAATCGCCACCGACATGCTTTTTGGAAATAATGGAGATATCACGAGCACTGCAACCAGCATCGCAATCCAAGCCACGCCAGATATGTCGGTAGGCGGTTCGTAACAAACTCCATATACGGTCCATACGAGCACGATCAACATGATGGTAAAACGGATTGGATGCCACAAATTCGGATGCAACGTGCGCACACGATTCCGCCACGCAATGTACTGAGCTGCAGGTTTAGAACGCATTGGACCTCACCCACAATGCCACTGCCTGACGCGAAGTCTTACAGTTGAGTTTCCTTAAAATACTTTGCATATGCTTGCGGATGGTGGCTTCGGAAATCCCCAAACGCTCGGCAATCTCTCGATCAAGCATGCCCTCCGCACACAAAGAAATAATCTGCTCCTCACGAACAGTGAGCGAAGGCGCAGTCTCAGCCTCCCTGCTAATACGCAAATTAGCCAACGCAGGCGTCTCAAACCCCTCCATCACCTCGCCATTGCACATACGCATAATAATCTGCGCCAACTGGTCGGCATTCTCCTTACCAACCAAACCCTGCGCACCAGCCTCCACCAGTTTGTCCCGATAACTCTTGATGGAAAAACTCGTCGCACCAAGAATCGGCATATGCTTGCCCATCAAACGCAACCGACGACAAGTAGCAGGCCCCTGCAAACCTTCCATCGACATATCAAGAATCAACAAACTGACATTGCTGTTCGCGTCCTGACAGCGTTCTATCGCCTCATCGCCAGAAGTCGCAGTCCACACCACATATGCGGTCGGCATTTTGCAGGCAATGACGGCACTGAGCGAATCCAGCGCTCGCGGATCATTGTCGACCAGCGCGATGCGATGAATCTTAGGATGCCTTTCCGACGTGGTCATTATGCGATCACTTTCCTTTCCCACACAGCCATTGCAGCCATGTTGGGCAGTTGGTATTCGCGGCAGCGGAGATATCGTCGTTGCCGTCAACGGGAGTTGTTGCATACGCATATGCTGGTGTGCTGGTGAGAGACAACGTCACCACCATCAGTAGTGAAACACATTTCATGCTTCCATAGTATGCGAGGATGACGCGCGGGGTGGCGATACAGTGCGTGACGCACTGTTGATACATCGTTATACAGCGCACATGCTTGTGCTTAGTTTTGTCTTAGCTTTGTTCGCCTAAGATGGAATTCATGACTATCACGCTCATCGATGAGGCGCGCTACGACGCCGAAATGGACGAAACGGTACTGCCTGCGCTGCGTAACTGCATGACGGAAGGCTGGATGGAACCTGCCGTCGTTGATTGGGATGACAATATGCTACCTAAGCTGGAGCATCCTGGACGGTTGCATTACTACTGCTACGACGCGCACAAATTCGACGCATTGCGTGAAAACGGCGCATCGGGCGTATTCCGCGGTGCGGTGGTGATTTCGCACGGATTCACCGAATTCGGACGCAAATACAGCGAAATGGTGTGGTACTTCCTACTGGCCGGCTATTCCGTATGCGTGTTCGAACATCGCGGACATGGCCATTCCACGCACGACATGAGCAACCCGAGCCTAGTATGGATCGACGATTGGCGCCGGTATGTGGCCGATTTCGCCACGTTCGCGCAGACCGTGGGTCGCGAAGTGGCTGGAGATGGTCCAATGTACTTGTACTGCCATTCCATGGGCGGTGGCATCGGTGCGGCCGTGCTGGAACGCTACCCGTCGTTGTTCGACAAAGCGGTGCTGTCCGCGCCGATGATTGCGCCGGTGGTCGGCATGCCAACGTGGATTGCACGCATTGTGGTCGGCGTGATCTGCGGGCTTGGCTTCGGCAGATCGCGCGTGTTCGGCCATACCGATTTCGACGGAAACCTCAATCCCGACGATTACAAGGGAGCTTCCGAAGCACGCATCCGCTGGTTCCACAAACAGCGCTTGACAGACAAGTCATGCCAGACCAATGCTGCCACTTTCGATTGGGCAAACCAGGCGATGGCGCTTTCCCGAGCTGTGCTCAAACCCGACATGTGCGGAGCCATCGAAGCCCCGGTATTGCTATTCCAAGCCGGCCGCGACGTGTGGGTGCTCAACGGACCACAAGATGACTTCGTTGAACGTGTGCGAGAAGGTGGCGGTTCCATCGAAAAAGTGCGGTACAGCCAGTCATTGCACGAAATTTTCTCCATGCCGAATGCCGTGCTCGAATCATATCTTGACAAAATCCTCGTTTTTTTGGCGGCACCGAACGCAAGTTTGGCGGAATAAAATCTGTTTTGCATAACTGACGTTTAGTATGCGCACCGTGTGCGTTACAATCGCCGTGAATTTGCCGTGAAAGCCGTGGAGAGAGCGAGGATAGGCCGTGGCAAAGCAAACGTCGGGACAGGCGTCGCAATCGCAGAAAACTTCCGAATCGCAAAAAAATGCGAAAAAAACCGCGAAAAAAATGGAACATGTGCTGGAGCAGACGCCGAAAAGTCTGCTCATCGGCACTGGCATGACACTGCTGGGTGGTGCCATGTGGGGCATGAACAGCACCGTGGCCAAACTGCTGATGCGCGACTACCAGCTGGATCCGGTCTGGCTTTCCTGCGTGCGCGCGCTATTCGCCAGCCTGATCTTCCTGGTCGGATCGGCCATCACCACGCCGCAGAAACTCGCCGGAGCGGTCAAAGACGTCAAATCGTATCCGAAATATCTGGTCACCACGCTGATATGCGTGCTTCTGGTGCAGGTCTCCTACCTGATGACCATCGACTGGACGAACTCCGGAACCGCCACCGTATTGCAGACGCTCAACCTAGTCTTCGTGCTCACCTGGGTATGCCTGCGCGTCAAACGACTGCCTCTCAAGCATGAATTGGTCGGCGTGCTCCTGGCATTCGCAGGCACGTTCCTCATCGCCACCGGCGGCAACTTCGCCTCGCTGTCGCTGCCATGGCAGGGGCTCGCATGGGGACTGGTTGACGCAGTGAGCACCGCGGCCATGTCCATCCTGCCGGTCATGCTCATGCTCAAATGGGGCAACATGACCATCAACGGCATCACATTCCTTATGTCCGGACTCATTCTATGCCCGTTCGCGCAACCGTGGGCGAACATTCCCGCACTGGACGCGCGAGGCGTGCTCCTGCTGCTCTACACCATCGTATGCGGCACGTTCCTCGCGTTCTGGCTCTACATGGCAGGCGTGATGCGCGTCGGCGCGGTGCGTGCCACCATGCTCGGCACCAGCGAACCGGTCATGGCCACCATCACCGCAGTGGCATGGGCTGGCGAAACGTTCACCTTCACCGACCTGACCGGCTTCGCCATGATCATCATCATGGTCTTCCTCGTGCGCTAACCATTCTCCACAAACTGTCCGATTCTGCAGAATCGGACAGTTATGGTGCGCACGTCCGACCACGAGTCCTGATTTTTCCAGTCACTGGAGGTGTCGGGAGCCGCTGAGCCTTACTGCCGCTTGGGAAACGAAAAGGCCGGAACCTTTCGGCTCCGGCCTTTCATCATGGTGCGAGCGGGGGGAGTTGAACCCCCACGAGCATACACTCACTGCCACCTGAAGACAGCGCGTCTACCATTCCGCCACGCTCGCAGACAGTGAATTAATTTACACCAAAACCCACACAACCTCAAATCGGCGTGTCGCGCCGCCATTTTCCGTAGGAAAATTCAAGCGGCGCGACACGCATGAAAAAAAGACGCCGACGGGTTTGTTCGTCGGCGCCTTGGAATGCGGAAGTGTGGTTCAGCATTCGTTTGGGCAGAAAGCCCACGTGAAATGCATTAGCCGCGGGAACCGTTGGCGTAGAAGCGGGCCAAGGCTTCGTCGCGGAATTCGTCGAAATATCCGCCGTCAATCGACGCGCGAATGTCGTCCAGCAGCTTCACGAAGAAATGCTCGTTGTGGATTGTGGCCAATGTGAAACCGTTGAATTCGCGGGCGCGCAACGCATGATCCACGTAAGCACGCGAATAATGCGTGCACGTGTAGCAATCGCAGCCCTCTTCAAGCGGGCCAAAATCATGCTTGAATTGCGCGCGCTTGATGTTGTAACGTCCGTCGCGCGTGAAAATCGCGCCATTTCGGCCGCAACGCGCCGGTGCGACGCAATCGAACGTGTCTCCACCATTCTCGACACATGCGAAAATGTCGTCGACTGCAGCGATACCGAGCACGTGACGTGGCCGGTTTTCCGGCATCGCATCGCAAATCCAAGCGCAAGTGTCGCCGATAATGCGCTTTTCAATCGCGCCTCCGATGCCAACGCCGTCAAAATCCAGCGAAGCGATCTGTTCGGCCGCATGCCTGCGCAAATCCTCATAATTCGCGCCCTGCACCACACCATACAGCGCCTGATACGGCTTGCCGACGCGCTCTTCGGTAAGCCTCTTATGCTCGGCAACGCAACGCTGCGCCCAACGGTAGGTGCGTTCCACGGAACGTTCCTGGTAGCCGCGCGTGTTCATCAGTGTGGTCAGCTCGTCGAACGCAAACATGATGTCGGCACCGATCTTATGCTGGATTCCCATTGAAATTTCGGCGGAAAAACGGTGCAGTGAGCCGTTGAGCGGCGATTTGAACGTTACGCCGTCCTCGTCTACGAACGCGAGGCGCTCTTTACCTTCGGCGATCACGTCGTCTGATTTCATTCCGGTCACATCCATGGCGAGGGTTTTCTTGAAGCCCGCGCCGAGCGAAAGCACTTGGAAACCGCCGGAATCGGTGAAGGTCGGACCGTTCCAGTTCATGAATTTGGCAAGACCGCCGGCTTCGTCGAGCACTTGCTCACCGGGGCGTTCATACAGGTGAAACGCGTTGGACAGCAGGCATTGTGCGCCGAGGTCCTTCATGGTTTCGGGCAGCACGGCTTTCATCGCGGCCTGCGTGGCCACGGGCACGAACGCCGGAGTGTGAATATCGCCGTGGGGGGTATGAATGGTACCGGTGCGGCCGTATCGTGCGCCGCCGCGTCCCTTGCCGTCGGCCGCGTCGGGAAGGCGGGTTTTCTGCTCGAAATAGAAGGCGTCGCGGCGGCCCGGCTTGCCTGGTTCCGCTCCACGCGGATGTTCGATGAGGTTTTCGACTGGTGCCGCCATGTTCGCTGCGGCTGTTGCCGCGGTTTCGTGCGCCGCCGCGTTGATCTGTGGTTCGTTCAAGCTTGTCATGCTTTCAACTGTATGCGATAGCGCCGATTGCCGACGGTGGCTACGTCGTTCGCCGGCTGAATACGATTTCCCTTATATGTGGCAGTTTTCCGAAAACAAGAGTCGTTAGGGGGTATTGAAACGACGTTTTGAACCCATCTGTGCAGAGGAAAGTGCCACATATAGCGCAAATGAGTTTTTGTGTGGCTGCATTTCTGCCACATATAACGCGAATGAGTTATCGAATTTCTTGCGATGGTTGTGAGAAGGCGTATCGGCTGAGGTTTGTCAAGTTGCATCGCATAGCCTCTGGCACCGTATGGAGAGAACTGCCAAGAGATTCGGTTGCTACTTTCAACAAACATTCAGGAAACTTCCAGAGCGAGTATCTTTACTCGTAGATAGCAGTTCGAGCGGCACGATTGCTGATTTGTGAAATGCCGCGAGACGAATAAGGAGCGAAAATGGCTGAAGAGAACGACCAGAACGCCGTGCAGCCGCAGAATGACGAACAGCAGACCGTGCCGATGCCGCCGGTTGATGCGGAACAGACGCAAACTTACGCAGGCGAGCCGTATGCTGTAGAGTCGGCTACCGAACCGATTGACGTGCAGAGCGGTATTGAGAATCAGCCGACGGCCGCCATGCCTGTTGCGAACGACGACGCTTCGGCGGAATCCGCGGCTGCGGCGGGCGATACTCCGGATTACGCTTCCGCAGCGGGCGAGCGTACCGTGGTTGGCGGTTCCGCGCAGGATGCGCCGGCCCAGCAGTACCGTCCGGCACCGGAATATGGTGCGTACGGTCCCGTGCCGACGCAGCCGGCTGATGACACCGCAGCCGCGAACGGTACGGCGAGTGACGCGCCGAACATGCCTCCGCAGCCGCAATATGGCACATACGGGCAGGCTCCGCAGCAGTCGCAGCGGCCTCGCAATCCTTTCTTCGGAAATCCGTATGTGGGTGGAAATCAGCAGAACAATCAGCAGAACGCGCAATCGAATAACGGTAATCCGTTCATGAAGCCCACGGCGCAAGGCGGTGCCAACGTGCCGCCGGCCGGGCCGAATAATCCGAATAACGTTAATCCGTTTGGGAATCCGAATAACGGTAATCCGTTCGGTACCCCGCAGCAAAATGGCGCTGCAGCCAAGCCGAAGTTCGCTTCCGGCGTGACCGGTCATGTGATGACCGGCGTGGTGGCGGCACTTGTTTCCGCGGTCCTCTGCCTCGGAGTCGGCTACGCGGCAATCACCAATGGATGGGTGACCGTACCCACCTCCAGCTCACTGACCAGCGTGAAATCCAACACGTCCGGATCTGGTTCGGCGAAAGCCAAATCCGGCGAGGCCGCAGACTGGAGCGCAGTGGCGAAAGAAGTGTCCGATTCTGTGGTGTCCATTGACGTGGCAACCAGCGACGGCAGCGCCAAAGGCTCCGGCGCAATCATCAGCGACAAAGGCTACATCGTCACCAACAACCATGTGATTTCCGGTGCGAAGCAGATTCAAGTGACGCTTGCCAACGGCACCATCTACTCAGCGCAAATCGTCGGCACTGACACCACCACCGATCTGGCCGTAATCAAGCTCGACAATCCTCCGAGCAGTCTGAAGGCTGCGGAATTTGCCGATTCCGACAATCTTGCCGTGGGTGAATCCGTGATGGCCATCGGCAACCCGCTCGGCTACGATGACACCGCAACCGTCGGTATCGTTTCCGCGCTCAACCGCCCGGTGACCGTGGCCGATGACAACAACAACGACATCGTCACCAACGCCGTGCAGATCGACGCGGCCGTCAACCCAGGCAATTCCGGCGGTCCGACCTTCAATGCGGCCGGTCAGGTGATCGGCATCAACTCGTCCATCGCATCCACCACAACGTCTTCCGGCACAGCCGGATCCATCGGCATCGGCTTCGCCATTCCATCGAACCTGGTAAAGCGTGTGGCCAACGAAATCATTGACAACGGCACCGTGCAGCATGTGGCGCTCGGCGTCACCATCAAGAGCTCCACGGTTGAGGCGGACGGCGTGACCCGCGGTTGCACGCAGGTGCAGTCCGTGGTCGACAACAGCCCGGCAGCCAAGGCCGGAGTGAAGGCTGGTGACTCCATCGTGGCGTTCAACGGCAAGGCGGTGAACAACAACTATTCGCTGCTCGGCTACGTGCGCGCCTCCGCCATGAATGACAAGGTGACATTGACGGTCGTGCGCGACGGCAACACCATGGAGCTTGACGTGACGCTTGACCAGGAGGAATCCCAGACGAACTCTTCCAACAGCCAGAACCAGCAGAACAACGGCAATGATGGCCAGAGCCAGAACGGCAACGGTTACGGTAACGATGGTAACGGCGGCAATAGCGGCAACGGAAATGGACAGAGCGACGGCAATGGTAGCAACGGTTACGGTGATGGTGGCGGCCTGTTCGACCCGTTCGGCCTGTGGTAAAGCACGACGGACCGCCGCGGTTGGCCGTGGATGGCTGCGGTCGGCTGCGGCGGGCTGCAATAAGGGTGATGACCACCCGATAGGCTGACGGCGAAGACGCGACTGGAGTTGCTTAATCGCAAGAACGTCTTGTGAACGTCATCGCGAGAACGTTAAAACCGCGGAAAACCAATAAAAGTTAAAAGCAGAAGCAGGACTGTGCGAACAATCGTACAGTCCTGCTTTTCTATTTTTGGCAATTGCGACACGAAAATCGCAAATGTTTGCTACGCTGGAAATATCTTTTTACGCCGTGTATCGATGGCTCGCGCGGGCGAGGCGCCGATGGGTTAACAAGGCGTCCGATACGAGCGTAAGGAGATTCTCATGCGTAGAATCATCGATATTTGCTGGCGACTGTGCAAGCAGGTTCCGTTATTGCCGATCACCATTCTGGCCGCGATTCCGTTGGCATTGCTGGGGGAGTGGAGGCCGTGGGGCGAGGCTGCGTGGGTTTCTCACGATTTGCATGCTGGCTTTGGTTGGCTGAGCGCGTTTAATCCGGGTGTTGGACAGTGGATAGTGATCGCGCTGGTCGCATACACGATTGTGGTGACGGTGCGTAGCATGATCGACGATCTGCGGCACGGCCATGTTGGCGTTGATCTGCTGGCGGTCGTTGCGATTGCGTCGACGGTTGCAGTGCAGGAGTATTGGGCCGCTTGGGCCGTGGTGCTGATGATCTCATCCGGCGAGGCGATCGAGGAATTCGCACAGTCGAAGGCCGAAAGCAACCTGACTGCGCTGATTGACGCGGCGCCCCGAACCGCGCACGTGGTTGCGTTGCCGGGAGTGCGCGGGCATGTGCATGCGACGGGCAGCGAGCATACGGCCGACGTGACAGCCGACGGATTCCGTGCCGTCAGAATGTCCGATTCTGCAGAAACGGACAACCAAGACGGTGGAAAGCATGATTATGTGTCCGAATCTCCAGAATCGGACACAAAAGATGCTTCGCAAACGTATGATGCGGCTGGAGAGCGCTTCGAAACGGTCCCCGTCGATCAAGTGCGGCTCGGCGACGTGATTCTGGTTCTGCCTGGCGAAACAGTGCCTGTAGACGGCGAGTTGCTGTCGGGCGTGGCCACGCTGGACCTGAGCAACATCAACGGCGAGCCTGTGCCGCGTGAAGTGTATGCGGGCGCTCGCGTGATGTCTGGCGCAGTCAATGGCTCGACCACGTTGACCATGCGTGCCACGCAACTTGCGCAGGATTCGCAGTATCAGAAGATTCTCGAGCTGGTTTCGTCGGCGCAAGAGTCGCGCCCCGCTGTCGTGAAGACCGCGGATATGCTTGCAGTGCCGTTTACCGTGCTTTCGCTTGCGATTGCTGGGATTGCATGGGCGGTTTCCGGATTGCCGCTGCGATTTGCGCAGGTGCTGGTTCTCGCCACGCCTTGCCCGCTTCTGATTGCCGCACCGGTTGCGTATGTGGCTGGAACAGGGCGTCTTGCCAAAGCGGGAATCCTGATTAAAGCACAGGACGTGTTGGAAAATCTAGGTCGCGTATCGCATATTTTCTTCGATAAAACCGGCACGCTTACCGTCAAGCAACCGCAGGTCGTGCGCGTGGAGAAGCCGTTCGAAACGAGTTCGCCGTTCAATGAAGACCATATTCTCATGATGGCCGGTGTGGTGGAAAGTTACTCGGTGCACATTCTGTCGAAAGGCATTGCGGCGGCCGGGCGCAAGGCCATGAACGACTTGTACGCGCGGTATACGTCGGGGCAGCGGTTGTGCGCTGAGCGTGATCTGTCTGGGCATGGGCGCGACTATCCGGTGGTGAAGAACGTTGTGGAGGATTCAGGCAAAGGTGTTTCCGGCGAAGTGAATGGGCATCGGGTGCGTGTGGGGCGTTTTGCGTATGTGACGGCCGACGGATCCGGATTCACGCCGGTCCTGCATGCGTCGGGTGAACGCGACGTGTCCGATTCTGCCGAATCGGACACTCTAGGAGTGCGAGACGGAATGTCTGACGATGTGCAGTCTGCAGTTGTAGCCCCCTTCATCACCCCTTCCGCTGAGACGTCGCAGACGACGCCCGTCCGCAAGTCCGAAACCGCAAACTCGCTGTTCGCTCCGCTTGCGCCGGACGAGATGGCCGCATACGTGGCGATTGACGGCAAACTGGCCGCCCGCATCGTGCTTCGCGACGTGCCCCGTGCGAATGCGAAACGTTCCTTGGCCCGTCTGCATGAGCTTGGTATCAAGGAGCTGTCCATGCTTACCGGCGACAAGGCCGCGTCCGCTCGCATCATCGCAAATGAGGTCGGTATCGATGACGTGCAATCTGAGCTGTTCCCTGAAGATAAGGTTGCCGCTGTTAAGAACGCCACCGAGTCCACGCATCAAAACCAGTCCATGCCCGCCCGCATCATGCGGCGTATAACTGGCGAATCCAGGAATCGCCAAGTCACCATGATGGTCGGCGACGGCGTCAACGATGCTCCTGTACTTGCAGTCGCCGACATCGGCATGGCCATGACCGACGGCACGTCCACCGCAGCTTCCGAATCCGCGCAAGTGGTCATCATGAATGATGATATCGCCTCTGTGCCGCGTGCCATCGCCATCGCACGCCGTACGAAAAACGTGATGCTTCAGGCGGTGTTGATCGGTCTCAGCCTCGCCATCATCGGCATGGTCGCAGCCGCATTCAACCTGATTCCCGTGGTCGTTGGCGCATTCATGCAGGAGGTTATCGACGTGGTCAGCATTCTGTGGGCGCTCACTGTGCTTTTCGACCGCGGCGAATCCGCGTGATTGCGGGGAGCGGTGTCATGCGCGGCGTTTTGGGGAAGCGTTTACAACGAGCTTGGCGAGATTTCTCCAGCGATCGATACGCGCATCCACTTGCCAAAGTCGGCTCCGGTCACGCCTTGTGACAGCAGGAACATGATTTTCGCATACGCGGCTTCCAGCGTCATATCACCGGCTCCGATCGCGCCGGCACGAGCGATCGCATCGCCCGTCTCGTAATGGCCGAGCAGCACTTCCGCCTGCTGACATTGCGACGCGATCACAACGGGAACATCGTCATGCAGCACGTCGGCAATCACGTCGGTCAATCCCGGTTCGTCGCTCGGCACATTGCCGACGCCGTACGCGCGCAGCAATACCGCTTCCGGATGCGGCGTAAGCATCGCTTCCAATCGCGCCGCGGAAATGCCGGGCGCCATATCAATCACAGCAACATCGTGACGGGAGTAAGGCTGAGGTGACGTCCAGCCGCAACCGACCGAAGCAACATCGTCTGCATACCAGTGCCATGGCATGCCCGTACGAGCCAGCGGTCCGACGGAAGGCGCCGAAAATCCTTCAAACGCCCAACTCGACGACTTGCTCACGCGATTTCCGGCAAACAGGTGATGTCCAAAAAACAGTCCCACACCGTGGAATCGTCCGCTCATCGCGGCGTTCAGCGCGCCCGTGACATTCGCAATGGCATCCGATTCGATTTTGCCGAGCGGATGCTGCGAGCCCGTGAAAATCACCGGTTTGCCGAAACCAGCCAGTGCATACGAAATCGCGGCGCTCGAATAGCTCATCGTGTCGGTGCCATGCAGCACCACGAACGCGTCGGCATCATCGTGATGCGCACGCAAGTCGTCAACCATCGTCTGCCAATTGTCGGGCGTCGCGTTCGACGAGTCGATAAGCGGATCAAGCTCGGTGAACGTGAACAGGCTTGCGTCCATGTGCGCGTCCTCCAGCAGGCGGAACAGCCATCCGCGAGTGTCGGCTCCCGGAATCAGGCCGTTCGGCGAGTCAATCATGCCGATGGTGCCGCCGGTATATGTGATGTGAATGCGCATTGCCACCTTCTTACGATTGCTTGGTACTTGATAAGTACTTGTTTGCGATTGCGGGATGGGCGAATTCCGATATTTCGGATTCCTACATCCCGCGATTCTGCGACTACTTGCGATTGTACGTGCATCTGCCGCGCTCATCGCGTACGATTAATGCACCCACACGTTGGATTCATCTGGATTCAGTGCAAACACCAACGCCAGTGCGCACAAGGCGAAGAAGTCGTAAGAAAGTGCATAAGCACCCCTGTCGCAAATGCAGGGAATGCATTAGGCTAGAGCGCGTGACTGAAACTAATGAACTTCGTATTGCTGTAATCGGCGCCGGCCCTGCAGGCGTCTACTCCTCTGACATTTTCCTGCGCCAGTTGAAGAAGCTCGGCGAGGGACTTGGCCTCGGCACTGCCGCGCGCATCGACCTGTTCGAAAAGCTGCCTGTGCCGTTCGGCCTGGTGCGCTACGGAGTGGCCCCCGACCACCCGTCCATCAAATTCATCGCGTCGGCGCTCGAAAAGACGCTCGACAACCCCGACATCCACCTATATTGCGACGTGGAATTCGGCAAGGACGTGACGCTCGACGAGCTGCTGGAACGCTACGACGCAGTGCTGTTCGCTACCGGTGCCGTTGAAGACAAGCCGCTTGGACTGCCGGGCGCCGACCTGGATGGCGTGTATGGCGCAGCCAAGTTTGTGGAATGGTACGACGGTTATCCGACCGGCGCTCGCGAGTGGCCGCTCGACGCTGAGGAAGTCGCCGTGATCGGTGGTGGCAACGTGGCCATGGATGTGGCGCGCGAACTCATGCGCAATGCCGACGATCTGAAGGAACGCACTGACATTCCAGACAATGTGTACGAGGGTGTCAAGGCGAACAAGGCTCGCGTGCTGCACCTGTTCATCCGCCGCGGTGTGGCGCAAGCCAAGTTCTCCGTGCAGGAATTGCGTGAGATGGAGAAGCTGCCGGGAGTGCAGCTGATCATTAACGAAGACGATTTCGATTTGGATGAAGACACGATTGAAGAGGCCGGCAAAGACAAGCTGACCCGTCAGATGGTCGAAGAGCTGTTCACGATTCGTGAGATGGCGGAAGACATGGAAGATGACGGTGACGTGGATTACGAGGGTAATACGGCTGATCGCAAGTATTATGTGCACTTCAATTCCGCGCCGGTCGAAGTGCTGGGCGAGGACGGCAAGGTCGTTGGCATTCGCGTGGAGAAGACCGAAACGTCGGCTGACGGCAAGATGAGCCGCACCGGCGAATTCGAGGAGTATCCGGTGCAGGCCGTATACCATGCGATCGGCTACAAGCCGGCCACCGCGCCGGGCATCGCGTACGACGAGCGTTACGCGCATCTGGCGAACGCGAACGGTGACGGACGCATCACCACGACCGCTTCGGCCGAGGACGGCGCGCAGGTGCGTGAACGTCTGTATGCCACCGGTTGGGCTAAGCGCGGCCCTGTCGGACTGATCGGCTCCACCAAGTCCGACGCGCTGCTCATCGTCACCAACATGCTGGAGGACCTGTCCAAGGCCGCCGAAGGCGGTCGCGTGGCCGCTGACCGCGATCCGGAATCCATCGACCGTCTGCTGGCTTCCCGCGGTGTCAAGCCGATCGACTTCGCCGGCTGGAAGAAGGTCGACGCGTTCGAACGTGCCGAAGGCGCGAAGGAAGGCCGCGAGCACAAGAAGGTCATCGACCCGGAGCAGATGCGCGCACTGGCTCATGCGTGAGGTGGTCCGAATCTGACGGATTGATTGCTTGATGCCATTCTTGGAGTGACGCCTTGCGTGTCCGATTCTGTAGAATCGGACACCCAAGACGTTTTTTATCCTGTACTTGTCCGCTTCTGGTGAATCGGACATGTAATGTGCGCGAAAGACCTGCTGGATGTCCGTTTCTCCAGAATCGGACATCCGGGGAGAAGCTGAGCGTGCGAACTTCCGCAACTGCCCCTAGTCCTTTCCGCAGCCCAGTCTCCAGCGCATATCCAGCAAAAACTCAGACTCCGTTTCTACGCTGGTGCCCATGAACGGCAAATTGCAGGTGCATGGCCATTGCAATGGCTTGAAGACAACGCTGTTATTCGCGTTGATGTGGGGCGTCATCATGCTCATTTGGTGGGCGACCGGTGGCAGTCAGCGCACACTTGGTATCTACATTCTCATCGGACTTGGCTCAACGTTCGCATCCTACTGGTTTTCCGACAAACTCGCGATCGCATCCATGCATGCGCAGGAAGTCAGCGAGCAGGAAGCGCCGGTACTGTACAAAATCGTGCGCGAACTGTCGGCAAAGGCGGGCAAACCGATGCCCCGCATCTACATCGCTCCGACCATGAGTCCCAACGCGTTCGCCACGGGACGTAACGAGCGTCATGCAGCGGTGTGCTGCACACAGGGCATTTTGCAGATGCTCAACGAACGTGAAATCCGCGGCGTTCTCGGTCATGAGCTCATGCACGTCTATAACCGCGACATCCTGACATCCGCGATTGCGTCCGCCATGGCCACCGTCATCTCGTATCTCGGATATTCGCTCATGTATTTCGGCGGCGGCCGTTCCCGTGACGACCGCGAAGGTTCCGATTCCGGCGGCTTGGGA
>ERZ826220.982-NODE-982-length-30717-cov-7.250310_pt1 | contig 30717 bp, 23 predicted proteins | sample MGYA00519927_ERZ826220 | MGnify/ENA primary metagenome ERZ826220 (study PRJEB31778, sample SAMEA3449225) | human gut metagenome | biome: human gut; feature: human-associated habitat; material: faeces | place: United Kingdom | collected 2010/2012 ... | reverse complement strand
CACCAAGACCCCGAACCGTTCCCCGGCTTAACAACAAACCCGGCTTAATCGGAATGGACCACGGGACGGGCGTTGTCGGGCAGCGTCTCCGCCGCCTCGGCGAGCATCCGGTTGGCGAGCTCCGCGTTGGGATGGAAGCCGGCCGTGTAGGCGACGATCTTGCCGTCATGGCAGTCGATCATCGGCGAGAGGTACACCTTCCCGTCCCGGGCCTTGATCTCGGTGATGTCCGTCAGCCACTTCTCATTGGGCCGTTCGGCGGTGAAGTCCCGGTTGACGAGATTACCGGGAGCGGGCGTGGTCTCCCCCTCGTAGGAGCTGTAACGCCGCCGTTTGGGAACATGCGCCGAGAGCCCGCCCTCGGCCATGATCCTGCGGATCACCTTCTCCGAGACGCCCGTCCCGAGCGCGGCCTTGACGCGACGGTACCCGTACCTGCCCTTGGAGTCGGCGAACGCCCGCGCCACGCGGGCGCGCAGCCCGGCGTACTTGTCAACGCCGATCCTGGCATGGTGGTAGTGGTAGCTGCTCGGCGCTATGCGCAGCAAGCAGGCCATCGACCTCAGCGAATACCTCGGCCTCAGCCGGTCGACCGGCATCGTCTTCTCCCTGTTCGACAGGCGCCGCAGGTCGGCGCCTGGGTCTTTTTCTGCGAGCCTCCACCACCTCCCGCATCAACGCGTTCTCCAACTCCAGCTCCTCGACCCTACGGCGCAACGCCTCCACGTCATCGCCGCCCCCGGCATCCGCCCCGCCCCGAGGACGGACGGACGCCGATTTCCCGCTCTGGGCGGCATTCTGGTTCCGGGGCTGCAACGCGGCCATGCCGCCCCTGCGGTACGCCCTGACCCAGTTGTGCACCGCACCAACGCTCACGCCAAGCTGTTTGGCGGCCTGCTTCTGCTGCATGCCGCCCAGCACCAGTTCGATCGCCTTCCGTCTTGTCTCCAGAGGAATTATGGGTTTGGCCATACGGCCAGCATACCGGGGATCCATCGCCAGCCAGCGTTCCAGGCACTGTCTGGTCGGATAGCCCAGGCACTCCACCACCTGCGCGGTGGTCATCGGCGTTGTGAGGTATAGCTCCACCGCCCTCGAACGCTCCTCAAGACTGAACATACGAGAAACCTTTCGCTCAGTCTCCAAGAAAACGTCCGCAGCCCCCAACCTCTCCGCGCCTGAGGGGCCTTTCTATGCCTTTGACCGGTGCGTACTATCCAAGGGCGGCATGCTGTAACACTGACCTAGCGCTGCTCCTATGTCACAGGCAGCAGTCAGAACAGCAAGCCATCATCAGGTCGCCGCAATCAGTCCGTAAGATAGGCCTGCGCATCCAGCGCTGCACGGCAGCCCATGCCCGCTGCGCTGATTGCCTGACGATAAGTACGATCCACGCAATCGCCTGCAGCAAAGATGCCTGGCGCACTGGTCACCGTGCTGGCACCCTGCACCACGACATACCCATCATTGTCACGGTCCACAACACCAGCTGCAAAATCAGTGGCTGGCGTATGGCCGATAGCCACGAATACGGCGTTGGTGTCCAGCGTGTTTTCTTCTCCGGTCACCACGTTACGTACGGCAATGCTGCTGACACTGGCCGGTGCCACAGCCGGTCGTTTGATTGTCAAGCCAGGAATGGCAATAGGTGCACCGGTGTTCTGTGTGGGGGAGGAGGTGCCGGTAATGGAGGTCACCACTGTGTTGGTCAGTAGGGTGATGGTCGGATTGGCTTTGGCTCGGTCCACCATGATCTGCGAGGCACGGAAGCTATCGCGTCGGTGAATCAAGGTGACCGAAGAACCGAACCGGGTCAGGAATAATGCCTCTTCAAAAGCCGAATCGCCACCGCCTACGACCACGATAGGCTTGTTCCTGAAGAAGAAGCCATCGCAGGTGGCGCAGTACGAGACGCCATGTCCGGACAGCTCCTGTTCGCCGGGCACCCCAAGCTTACGGAATGACGACCCTGTGGCGATGATGAGTGCTGATGCCTCCAACTGGGAGTCATCGGAGAGCGTCACACGATAGGTCGGCTTGACCGAATCACTCTCACACGCCTCAATGGAAGAGACATCGTCTGTGATATAGGTTGTACCGAAGCGCTTGGCCTGTTCCTTCATGCGATCCATAAGATCCGGGCCAAGAATACCTTCCGGGAATCCGGGGAAGTTCTCCACCTCAGTGGTGTTGACCAACTGTCCACCTGGCGACAACGCACCAGTGACCATAACAGGATTGAGACCTGCGCGGCCAAGATAGATGGCGGCCGTGTAGCCAGCGGGACCAGAACCGATAATGATGACGTTATGTTTCACGTGAAACATTGTCACACCCCCATACGATATTCCGTGTCATTCAGCCAGATGCGAAGAAGGGGCGGTACCGTCGAATGTATGCGAACGGTACCGCCCCTTCTTGGGTCAGTTATCGGTATAGATGCCGATTAGAAGACCTCCACCTTCTCGATGTACAGCTGGTTCTGCGGCAGGCTATCCGATGGCACCCACAGCAGCAGATCCTGCGTCTTGACGGCTTTGGTGAACTTCACCTCAGTAGTGCCACCTTCAGCAAAGGTGAATTCGGCCACCTGCTTGCCTTGAGTGGGGTCCCCAGTGGTATTTGCGCGAATATAGCCCTTACCACCGGATGTGCGGATGGTGATAACCATGCGGTACGCATCCTGCGGCTGGTCAAGGTGCATGTAGTATGCGTACCCGGATTGGCCGCCAGGATTCGACAGGAAGTTGGCGCTGGAAATCGTAAACGCCGTGTTGTTCTCATGGCTCGGTTGCGGAACAGCGCTGGAATCCTTATCGCCGGACTTCTTGGCCTTGGTCTTCTTGGACGACGAATCAGCAGTCTCGGACTTCTTGGACTTGTCTGATGCCGAGTCCTTGGATTCGCTCTGAGTGGCATCACTCGATTTTGAAGAATCGTCAGTGGTGCCTCCGTTCGTCGCGTTCTCGCTGCCACCAAATGGCACAGCGTCAGCATTGATATCAGGCCAGTCACCTTCACTGGAGTTGCTGGAAGCATCGGCAGGATTGTCTCCGGAGGATCGGAACGCATGCACTGCCCAAACAGCCGCTGCCACTACCAATATCAGAGCCACAATGATGGCAACGACCTTGGTCGACAGTTTGCCGAACAGATGTTCATCGGGCAGCTTGCTGTCAACCTCGTCATCCGGCACATCCTTCGGTGTGAAGCTCGGAGGAATGGCGCTTACTTCGGCAATGCGGGCCTGCTCCTCTTCCAAGGCACGCAGCGATTCCTCACCAGGAGCCACAGCACGGCCGCTGGCGTCGAACACGGGAATACGACTGGTTGTCTCTCCCACGGTGGCATCGGAAATACCGCCGGTAACAATAGGCACCGTCAACCGAGTATTATCACCCGGACCGCCGATGGGGGCCGGATTCATTTCGCTGTACCAGTCACCGGTGTCTTCACCGGAAAGATTCTCGTGCTCCCAGGCGTCAGAAAGGTTGAAGTCAAACAGACGGCGGGCGTCAGATTGAGACTGGTTGCCGTCAGCAGTACTGGACCCATCAGGCAGAGGAGCCGGTGACATCGCGTGCGGAGCGGGGACGGCGGCCGGCTGAACCGGCAGGGAAGGGGTAATAGACAATTCCGGAAGACTGCTGCTGTTAATCAACGTGCTGGGAATAGGCACGATATCGGTCTCGTTGGCGGGCTTCAGTATCGCCTTGGTAATCGAGCAATCGCTTTCCACGCTCGGCAAAGCGATATCAGCATCGCTCAGTTCAGAGAGCGGCTTCCAATTACCCAACAAGGCGTCGAGTTCTACAAGGGCAGCCATCGGCAACGTGTGCTCGTCGGGCTTGCTTAAGGCCAATCCACGCTTGCAAATCACGCGGAATTCGCCAGGGGTGTCTTGCGGCAAGGCACGCAGATTGAATGTGGGTGTCGCTTGGCTTGGCGTGCGTGTCAGCAGGGTATAGAGTAATGCCGCAAGCTGGCGAATCGCATACCGTTCAGGACCGTCCGTACGCAGATCGGTAGCGGACGTATCGGCCAGCATCGTGGCACATGGTGCATCGGCAATTTGCACACCGGAGGTAGTCACTCGAACGGTGTCGGTTGTGATGACGATGCCGCTGGGAGTATCCGCAATGACCTCGCGCAGCACGTCGGCGCATTCTCCGATAATCGACCGGATGGCGCTGTAGCTGAGCGGCTTGGCGGTATCTACCATGTAGTCAGTCAGGCATTGGCCGCTATCCACCGGCATGACAATGAGAAGTACGTCGGATTCCATACGGTATTTCAGTATGGGAATCACACGATCAGGGCGAGTGGCGGCGATGCGACCAGCGAGCTTATCGATTGCGGCGAAAGCGCTGCGATCGGTAATGATGAACAGCTGGCAATCCTTTGCCAGCACACGGTCGTTGGCTTTCCATGCCTGAATGCCAGGCTCCTCACGCAACGATGATACCAAGGTGTATCGGTTGAGAATCGTGTCTCCGAGTTGCGGTTTCATAGTGCGTTCGGCTCCGTGTGATTGGTGTTCGAGATTGGTCTTAGATATTCTACGTGCGGGGCTATCCTTGACGGGCTCCGTCTCAGGATTGATTTACGTAGCGTCGACTTTTTTCCGGCTGGGCTGTCACAGCAACGTCCTCACTGGCCGGAGTCTTGTGTAGACGGGCCAGTATCGAGTGATAGGCGCTGATGAGTTCCGGGGTGTGTACCACCCACAACACAGCCACATATACTACGGCCAGCACAATGGTGAGCACCACGCAGATGGCCAGCGCAGACCACCAGCTCATGTGCCCGCCTACTGGTCGAATATCCGCGCCGAGCAGTGCGACTACCGGTCGTTTGATCAGCCAGACCACAACTCCGGAAGCCAGTGCCGCCACAATGGCCTTGGCATATGTCCTCGTGATCTCCCGACCGCCAAGATTGCCTTCGAACTTGCGGCGCAACATCATCAACGTCAGCGGCAACGCCAGTAATCCACCGAGGGTCACCGAGCAGGCGATGCCGAGTACCCAATGCTCAGGAGGAAGTACCATCATGCCGATGATCATGAATATTGAGGTGAATCCATACTGCATCACCGCGGACAGGAAGGGGTGAAGGCCGTCCTCAAAGGCGTAGAACGTGCGCTGGATCAGCAGGAACGCCGACCCCAATGGAATGCCCATAGACAAGGCGATAAGCGCATAGGAGATCAACATAGTCTCGTCCATCGAGACGGACGGAAGCAATGCACGGATGATCGGTTCGGGGAACACGACCATGGCGGCGGCGAAGAACATGATGAGCAGGCCCACATTATTCAGTGCGCTGACCAGGTCGTGCCGTGCCTCATCCAGATTCGCAGCTGCGATGGAACGGGAGATTTTGGGGAACATAGCCGTGGATACCGATACGGCGATGAGTGAATAGGGCAGGATGAACAGTGTGTACGCATTCTGATAGGTCGCGTTGCCTGCCACGCTGAACAGGCTGGCACCCGTCAGTTCGTGGGCGCGCTGCGGTGCGGATGTGGCGATACGGGTAAGGATAATGCCGCAGATCTCACTGGTGATCACCACGCCCAAAGAGCCTAACGCCACGGGACCCATAGACCTGAGTCCAAAGCCGCCAAGCCCGAAGCTGGGTTTGTACTTGAACCCGATACGGGCCAGCGGCAGGAACAGTATCAGCGCTTGGAAGGCCACGCCCAAAGTCCAGGTGCCTGCGGTAAGCGCGATTTTGTCGGCGGTCCAGAATTCGAGGGGCTGTTCATTGGCCTTGCTGAACAGCAGAATAAAGCCAGTAAAACCGGCGCAACTAATAATGTTGGCACCGGTTGAGCTCCACGCATACGTGAGGAAATGGTCTTTGGCGGCCAGGATCTGACCCAATACCGTATACAGGCCGTAGAAGAACACCTGAGGCATGCACCACAGGGTGAACGAGGTGGTCAGGGCTATCATCTGGTGATCGTCGCTACCCACGTACAGGCGGGCAAGCAGAGGGCTGGCCGCCGCCATCACCACGGTCATGGCCAATAGGATGCCGATGGCCAACGTAATCAGGCGATTCAGTCGTTCTTGGGCGTCTTTTTCTTTCAACGTGCGCACGATCTGGGGCACCAGCACGGCGTTGAAGATGCCGCCGGACACCAGCGTGAACACGGATTGGGGAATCATGGAACCGGCCTGATAGGCGTTGGCCGCCAATCCGGTGGTGCCGATGGCCGCAGCGAGAAGAATCGTGCGGAGCTGACCGGTCACACGGGAAGCAGCGGTTCCCGTGGCCATGATCAGGGAATTACGACCTACGCTTGAACTCATTCGTCGGGGTCCTTCTTCCGATGGAACTGCCGCCACAGGCCGATAATGCCCAGTAGCACGGCGAAGCCGATGATAATGAAGCCGCTGGCATCACTGATGCGCATCACACTGGTGATCGCGGTGTCCTGCGTGTTGCCGAAGCTGTTGCCTTCCCGGTCGGTCAACGACACATGGGCCGTCGATGAGCCGGAAGTGGAAACGCGGATGGTGAAGGTCACCTGAGCGTCGCTATGCGCGGGAATATCGATGTCAGCGGTTCGCGAGGTGACGATCTGCATGGAGTCAGTCAGTGAGTTGACCTGCACGCTGACGGCGTAGGGAAGGTCATTGCTGACGGTGATTGGCATTTTCGCGGATTCGCTGAACACGGATACCGATTCCGATGGGTTGATGCGTACGCCGTTCAGAAGATCGCTGGCCAGTGTTTTCGCGGCTTTGACCATGGCTTTTCGCGTGGCTGTCGGCTGGGGGGAGCCAGACATGGACCGCAGCGCCATATCGTCATGCAGCACCAGTAAAGAGCCAATCCATTGCGTCGGATCGTTGCTATGCGAGGCGGTGTCATTGGCGTCCTGCCGGGCCAGGGCCTGCGGGTCCAACGACGAGACCTCGTCGGAATCAATCTCGTTCCTCAATATGGAGGTGGCCATGCGCATGATGTCATGCCGGCTGTCGGCCAACTGTCTCAATGCCGACCGGGTATTGGCGGTGTTGGCATCATCGGCCTTGTCGGGATTGTCGGGATTGACCGAATCGCTGACATTGTACGGATCGGCCTTGGCCATGGTCTTCAGGTCCGTCAGATTCAACCAAGACGCCTGCTCGAAGGCGCTCATCACCTGATCTATCCAGCTGGCCTCCGTGGTGCGGGAGAACGTCATAAGCAGGTATCGGGATGTATAGGGCTGTTCCATCTGGTAGAACGCGCTCTGAGCGACCAGTCGGGCCAACCGACCGGCATCGCTGGACTCGGCCTGCGCGTCCGTGCTGGTGGCTTGGCCCTTGGACAGCGTGCCCAAGGTCGATTGCTCCTTCAGCACGGTGACATCGCCGGCAGGCGTATGCACCACGTAGGTGCCTGTGTGTACGGCTTCAGTCTGGTCGGCATCGAAAGAGGCACCGGCAATCACCGTGTCATAGCCCTGCTCGCGTGCTGCGGTCAGCGCATCCAACGTCCAACAGTTGTTGCCCTGCCATGCGTACGCGGAGGGTGTTTCGGAGTCGCCTCCGTCGGCATACCATGCGGCCGCCTGCTTGGCGTTCCACTGCTCAGTGGTGATGCCGGCCTTTTCGTAGGCCGCGGTATCGTCCAGTGCGGTATAGGCGGTGATGTCGAAGTCGGCGGGCTGCATGATGCCGGCAATGGACGGTTGCACTGCGGACTGACGCCAATACAGAGGATCCGCGATCACTTGCAGCGAGCGGTGCTTGGCGAATGTCTGCCCAAGGGATCGCGCGGTATCGGCATCCTGTTCGGATAAGGATATGGCTTGCGTATCAGTGGCTTTGGCCGCGTTGCTGGCGTCGGTGTTATCGGACTTGTCGGCCTTGTCCGTGCTGTTGGACTTGGACGATGTTGATGTCGAGGAAGTGGTGGTTTCGGCAATGCGATTGCTGATGGCCTTATTATCGACCTGCCAGCCGCTGGCGGTGTAGGGCATGGCCACGGTCAGGTTCATGGCCGGTGTTGTCGCGGTGTTGAGCCCATCCGAAGATCGGGTCAGAAAACTCGGCAAATCGGCGAGTATCTGATTGCCAACGATATACGACAGCATCAGCGGTTTCGGTCCCCAACTCCCTATGGAGGCAAGGGTCTGCTGATTGGCGTTCACCTCGATGGTGACGGTGGCAGTGCCGCCGGCGGGAATCGATGGCACGTCAACGGAACCCAACTCGTTGGGGGTTGGGATGGGGGCGTTGTTCTCGGCCCAATTCTGAATATCGGTGCGCGAGACAAAGGTGAACAACGCATTGGTGGTCAGGTGCAGTGTGCCGCTTGACGTGGCCGTGCTGTCCGTATTGCTGATGACCGCGGTGACACGATAGCCCGATTTGGAGGTGACGATGGGGGTGCTTTGCGTGATGGCAATGCTCTGCTTGGGCTGATTCTCGGTCTGATTGCCCGTTGCGTCCGTCGTATCGGATGAATCAGTCGTGTCCGTCGTATCGTTCGCGTAGACGGTCAATGGAGCGGCCAGCATCGCCACAACGGCGACGCCAGCCGCCAGTGCGTGTGCCAGACGTGTGTAATGTCGTAAGACTCCGGGTAGGTTCACTCGTTTGCCTGCCTGTTCTTCTTCCTGGCGTAGAGCCACGCGATTTTGCGTTCGTTGGGATAGCTCAACACGCCATCCAAATCTTCAAAACGTACCCAGATGGCGTCTTCCGCCTCATGATCCGGGTCTCCTTCCACCGTCAATTCGCCGCCGGTCTGTTTGAGCGCGAAGTGATGGACCAGCTTATGCACGCGCTGCGTGGTACCGGTGAACCAGTAGTCGATGGTGGCGATGGAATCGATCACCTCGCCCAGGATGCCGGTCTCTTCATGCACTTCGCGCACAGCGGTCTGCTGCGGGGTCTCGCCTTTTTCGATATGCCCCTTCGGCAAGCACCATTCGAGATGGCCGGAGCGGGAATGACGGGCGATAATGGCCACGCGGTTCTGGTCATCGAAAATCAGACCGCCTGCCGAATATTCGCGTACGACCGGCAGTTCCTGGGCATCCAGTGAAGCGAATGTGGTCGGACCGTCCGACGTACGGCGTTGCGGCATCATGGCCGGAGTCGGGCCGGATGGCGTCACCGGTTCTACCGGCACTGCCGGTTCCGGCGAGGCAACATCTCCGGACGGGTGCCGGCCGAAGACCGTGGCCGGCGTGGGATGCGCTGACGTTGCGGGCCTCACTGGTGCTGCAGGCGGCGCTGAGACCGGCATGGTGACCGGCGTTGCGGCCGGTGCGGTACGTGCCGCAGGCGGCATCAGCACGTCGCGCGGAGTCGGTATCGCTGTGGTGTGCGCGGCGGCCTTGGCGACCGCAACGGCAGCATCTACGGCCGCGTGAGCGGTCGCCGCAGGATCGTTCGTGACGATGGTTACGGACGTTTGTGCCGTGGCGATAATCGGCTCGACCTCGGCAATCGTCTCGGCACCGGCCTCGCCGGCGATACCATCAGCCTGCCCCTCGATAGTGCCGCTGGTAGTGGCGATGGTGACGGTGGCATGCATGCCGAAGACGGTGGCCGGTGTGGGCATCATCGGCTTCGGTGCGGGCACGTCGCTGGCGGCGTCCGATATTTCGGATTCGGATGGTTCGGGTGTGGCGGGCGTTGCGGGTGTGCCAGGCACACCGGAATGTTGCGCAGTCGGTACTGCGTCTACTTCGTCTTGATGAACGGCCTGATTGGTGGAGTGGCTCGCGGTGCCGCCGACATCGGAAGAATCGCCCGAATCGGCGGAATGATGCGGAGTTTCGGACGTATACAGCAGGTGGTCTTGGGTATGGCTATCCGCCGAATCTGGTGTTTGCCCCAGCATGCGGGCAAGGTCGGCGGGCGTAATCATATTCTCCACCTTACTCAACCCCGTGTGCAGGTGGGGTAACGGTATGCTGGTAGGGCAGAAAAACGTCGCACGCGGGAAGGTGCCCATTGGATTTCGAAGTATGGCCTGAAGCCATCGAACTTGGTCGACTGTTCGCCGAACAGGGTTACGAGCTGGCATTGGTCGGCGGCCCGGTCAGGGATTTGCTGCTCCATAGAAAGAGCCACGATTTGGACTTCTGCTCATCCGCACGGCCTGAGCAGTTCGAGCCGATACTGCGCCGGTGGGGGCATGACGGCTTCTGGGACATGGGGCGCAAGTTCGGCACGCTGGGTGCCATGCGCCGCCGCCCGGACGGCACCGAGGTCAAGGTGGAGGTCACCACCTATCGCTCTGACACGTACGATCCGGACTCGCGTAAGCCCGAGGTCAATTATGGCGACACGCTTGAGGGCGACCTGTCCCGCCGCGACTTCACCGTCAACGCGATGGCCCTGCGCGTGCCTGACCTGCAATTCGTGGACCCGTTCGGTGGTGCCAGTGATCTGTCCAAGGGCGTGTTGCGCACGCCGGTGGACCCGCGACAGTCCTTTGACGACGATCCGTTGCGTATGATGCGCGCCGTGCGATTCGTGGCCCAGCTGGGCTTCCGTATCGCGCCGGACGCGGCCGAGGCGATTACCTCGATGCGCGACCGCATCGACATCGTATCCGCCGAGCGTGTGCGCGACGAACTGACCAAACTGCTGCTCTCCGACCGTCCGCGCGCCGGCCTTGAGGCGTTGGTCGAATCCGGTCTTGCGGACATCGTCTTCCCGGAAATTCCGGCCCTGCAATTGCAGATCGACGAACACCACCGCCACAAGGACGTCTTCGAGCACACGATGATTGTGCTCGAACGTGCTATCGCCCTGGAAACCGGCCCGGACGGCCCGGTGCCCGCCCCCGACCTGACGCTGCGCTTGGCCGCCGTGATGCACGATATCGGCAAGCCGAAGACCCGCCGGTTCGAGCCGGGCGGCAAGGTGAGCTTCCACCACCATGACGCGGTGGGTGCCAAAATGACCCGCAAGCGTTTGAAGGCGCTGCGTTTTGACCACCATCTGGTCGAGGACGTCTCAGAACTGGTGAATATGCACCTGCGCTTCCACGGCTATGTGGACGAGCCGTGGACCGATTCGGCCGTACGCCGGTATGTCAAGGATGCCGGGCACCTCTATGAGCGGCTGAACAGGCTCACGCGTGCGGATGCCACCACACAAAACAAACGCAAGGCGATGATCTTCTCCCAGGCCATGGATGAGATGGAGGAGCGCGTCCGCGAACTCAAGAAGAAAGAGGACTTCGACGCGATCCGCCCGGATCTGGACGGCAACGAAATTATGGAGTTGCTGGGCTTGGAGCCCGGCCCGATGATCGGCCGCGCCTACAAGCACATGCTGGAATACCGCTTGGATAACGGTCCGGTGGACCACGATGTGGCCGTCGAAGAACTCAAGCGCTGGTACGCCGAGATTCAGTAGTCCGATACTAGTCCGATACCAAAAAACCGTACGCTGAATACGTGTCAGCGTACGGTTTTTCGCGAAGATGAAGCTGTATGCGCCTTACTGCGCCGTGTATGCGTCGTGTTTGGTGTCGGCGGGCAGCTTGGTCATGCTATCGGCGGCCTTGCAACCCTCGATATTGGTGATGGTCTTACCGGATTGCGGGGAGGAGTTGGTGTCCTGCAGATCGTTGAACGTGGCGCCGATGACCACATCGATGAGCTGATCCTCGCGAGCCGTCATGATCATGGTGGCGTCGGTGAAATTGCCGATCAGCGTATACGCCTGATTAATGGCGTTCTTGCCGAAGTAGATGGTGGTGCGTTCAACGTCGGTGCTGGAATAGTTATCGATTTTCTGCACGCTGAATCCACGATTGGCCAAAGCTTCACCCACGGCCTTGGCGAATTGGCCGTGAGAGGTGCCGTTCATCACGCGAATGCCGACCGAAGCGTTGGACACGTATTGCGCTTTGCCGCTGCTGTCCTTGACCGCGCACGGCGCCGCGTTGCCGTAATTCGGCTGGCGGGCCGGAGTCTCCACTTCGCCGAGGCCGAAAACGTGGAAATTGAACAGTAGGGCTATGACCAGCACTACTGCCAATACCGCGCCGCTGATGGAAAAGACGATGGTCTGGCGGCGGCGCACGTACGCCTTGCGGGCTTCACGTTCATCAACCTGATACGTCATCGGTGGACTTCTTTCATGGGTCGGGTGGCTGGTTGCTACCTTAGCGTCACTGTCTGACGCTGATATTGGGGTGTTCGGGAGATTTGGCTCGAATAATACGATCGACCACAGCTGTATCGCGCCACACCTCGATAATGCGTTGTGCCGCTGCCTCGTCGGCGGCGAAAGCGACCACTGAGGGGCCGGATCCGGAGACGAATGCATGGCTGGCACCCGCCTGCGTGGCGGCGTCGATGGCCTGCCCGCTGCGGGGATGCAGGCTGATTGCCGCAGCCTGCAGATGATTGCGGTCGCCTTCTGCGGCTCCCACGATGTCAAAGGTGTGGTAGACCTCAGGAGTGCTGAGTTGCGACTGGTATGCGCCGACCAATACTTCGCCGCTGAATCCCTGTTCTATCAGCGCCAGCTCATCGCGGCTGCCGGGGGTGATATCCGTGATGCGTTCACCGAAACCGGTGCCGTATGCAAGGCCACCGGTCAGGCAGAACGGCATGTCCGCGCCCAACGTGGCGGCAATGGTGCGCAGGCGCTCTATAGGCCAGTTCAGATCCCAGAGACGATTGACCGCCAGCATGGTCGCCGCGGCGTCGGCTGAACCGCCGCCTAGTCCGGCACCCACGGGAATGCGCTTGGTAATGGTCAACGCCACATCCGGCTCGCGCTCGGCCGCCTGAGCCATGGCGAAGAGGGCCAGTACCGCATGGTTGCGGCGCATGTCGCTGCGTGAGGAGGCCAAGTCGCCCAAATAAGCGCCTTCGAGCTCCAGAGAGAATCCTGCTCCGGGTTGCTTGGCGGTTGCGGTGACGGTGTCGTATACACCGATTGCACAGTAGATGGTGTCCAGTTCGTGGCGTCCGCCCCACTCGTCGTGAGCAGGCCCCACTTCCAAGGTGAGATTGGTTTTAGCCGGGCAATCCACCGTAATGGTGATGGGGGAGAGCTCATCGAACTGATGTCGGGCAGCGGCTGGGCGTGGATGTGAAATTACCGGACTCATTGTGCCTCATCTCCATCTCCACACGATTCGATGGCCTTGGCCAGAGCGGTGAATTCGGCGATGGTGAGCGTCTCTCCTCGACGGGTCGGATCGATGCCGGCGATGGAGAATGCCTCGGAAGGCGCAATGGTCTTCAATGCCGCGTGCAGGGTCTTGCGACGCTGACCGAATGCCGCATCGATCAGACGAAATACGAGTTCCCGTTGTGTGCCGTCGTCTGTGCTGTTCGCAGTTCCCGGGGCAGCCGGGTCATCGGCCTGATACCGGGTGAATTTGACGAGCGCGGAATCCACATTGGGAGCCGGCCAGAACACATTGCGGCCGATGGTGCCCACCCGTTCGGCGGTGCCATACCAGGCGAGCTTCACGCTCGGCGTGCCGTAGATCTTGGAACCGGGCTTGGCGGCGAGTCTATCGGCCACCTCTTTCTGCACCATCACCAAGAACGAGACGAGGTTGTCGAAACGCTCCAACAGCGTGAGCAGAATCGGCGTGGCCACGTTGTACGGCAGATTGGCGACCAGCGTAAACGATGCGTCATCGCTGAAATCAGGCACGTTCTCCGGGGTGACGGTTAAGGCATCCCGATTGACGACGGTGAGTCGTGACGTGGCTTCGGGCATGAATTCGGCGACTGTGCCCGGCAGTCGTTCGGCCAGCGGCGGATCGATTTCGACTGCGGTCATGGTGGCGCCGGTTTCCAAAATCGCCAGCGTCAACGATCCCAGGCCGGGGCCGACTTCCATGACATGATCGGCAGCGGTCACTCCCGCCTCGCGTACGATACGACGGACCGTGCCGGGGTCGATGACGAAGTTCTGCCCGAATTTCTTGGTGGGGCTGATGCCGGCATCGGCCGCGATACGACGGATATCGGCGGCACCTAACAGGTGACCAGTGGCGGGAATGGTGTCGTTCATAAGCGTGTGTTCCTTGTGGGCTTCGTAACCGATCAGTACCAACCGACTTGTTCGGAATGTTGCCATGCCTTGGACGGGCTGCCGTAGGCTTGTGCGATGTACCACAGACCCCAATCGATCTGTACGGCGGCATCGTCACGGTAATTGGCACCGAACGCAGCCATTTTGTCTGCTGGTAGCGACTGAGGAATGCCGTAGGCACCGGAGCTTGCGTTTTCGGCATACCACAGCCAACTGGACTCGCGGGTCCATAGTTTGACCAGACAATCCCAGTCGTTGCCTGTCCACCCGCGCTGCGCGGCGGCACCGGCGGCATAGGCCTGAGCCTGGGCTACGGTGGCGTGCCACAGGCGGCCGGAGGGCGTGGTGGTTGTGCCTGAATCGGAGCCAGAAGAGCCGGAATTGTTGTTCGTACCGCCGCCGGTGTTACCGGAATTGCCGGAGTTGCCGGTGTTACCGGTGTTGCCAGTGTTACCGGAATTGCCGGTGTTGCCGGAGTTGTTGCCGCCGGTGTTGCCGGAATTGCTGGTGTTGCCGGAGTTGTTGCCGCCGGTGTTGCCGGCATTGTTGTTGGACGACTCGTGCTGATTGTTGGAACCGGAATCGGCCTTGCCGTTATCGGCGGAGTCGGATTTCTTATCGGAACCTTTATCGGTATCAGACTTGGCGGCGCCTACGGCGATGATCTGGTCGATGGCCATCGAGGTGACGGTCTCCGATTTCAGCGTCTCCGATTCGGCCACGCCATCCACATAGGTGACGTCGTACACCTGCGTCTTCTCGCCGTTGACTCCCTGCTGGCGCACATCGGCCTGCCCTTCAGCCAGATTCGGGTCGATGATGGTCTGGGTGGAGAACGGAATCACGGACGTGCGCGTCTCCTCGCCGTGGGTCACGCGGCGTACGCGCAGAATGGTCTCGTCGCTGTCTTTCTCAACGCTGACGCGATCCTCCTTGTTGAGCACGATGCCCTTGGAATCGAGGATGGAGGCGGCCGGCAGCTTGCCATTGGGGGCCACCGAGCTTTTGCCGTCGGCGATGACGGTGACCGGCCCGGACTGGTTGATCACCAGGCCGCCGGTGAGCTGGTTGTACACGTTCTTGATGTCGACGGTGATCTTCGCGGCGTTGTTCTGGTTTTCCTCGAAAAATCCCAGTAGCTGGTCGGCGCTGGTGGCCACGGTCCAGAACGGCACGGCGGTGCCGTCGATGTTGATGGTGGTCTGGTAGGCGGACTGTACGGTGACCACGGCATGATTGGCGAGCTGGTCGCCGGACGAGGTGGTCACGATATCGTGGGTCTTGATATCCACCCCTTGTTCCTCCAGAAGACGGGTGGCCGTCATCGCATATGTGGTGACTTGGGTGGTTTGCCCGTTGATGTTCAGGGCTACGGATTTACGCGCGGTGAACGCGAATGATCCAGCCAGCGCGATACTGGTCGCCGCGATACAGGCGATTACGCGGATGCGACGCAGTGTAACAAACCGCTGCGGGGTCCAACGCCGTGCCATTGCCATACTCTTCCTGCTGGATGAACGATTACGCCACCCATCGTAACGGTTGTTCCGGCCCATACTGCGGTTTCACCGGCCACCGTCACCATTCCTGCTCGTCAGATTGTTCTGAGCTCAAAATAAGAAAAGAAAAAGGGGGCGGGAGAGAAGGGGATGTTCCCGCCCCCCCTGAAGGCGCGGAGCTGGTTGGGGGACGCTCCGCCCTCATTCCAGGAAGCCCATAGTTGGGGGAAGGCTCCTGGAGTACTTACCCAAGGTAAGAATTATATGCGTAGAAAAGTCTACGTATCATATAATACGCCACTTTTCTACGCGTCGAGCCTCTTGTCGGGATCGAACCGACGACCTGCCGCTTACAAGGCGGCCGCTCTGGCCATCTGAGCTAAAGAGGCGATTGTTCTTAACGCGTAAATCGTTGCGAACAAATGACTAGTATACCGGTACTTCCCGAGTGGTCAATTTAAGCCGAGCCGCAGGCGGTATTGCATATGTCGCGGCGTCAACTTATTCGGCCACGCAGCATCAGGAGGCGACCGAAATCGGCTTTCCGCTGGCACCGATGGATGGCATTTTGCCTTCCACGCCTACCTGGTCAGCATCCAGCCCAATGGACTTGAGGAAGCCGTCCACCATATTCGTGTCCGCCAGCGTGAGCTGCTTCAGATCCCAGTATTCGCCATTGATGGTGAGCGTGGGGGAGGAGAACGCGCCGGAGCTGTTGAACAGTTCGGGGCGTAGGATCGTGTAGTTGTTGGAGGCGGTGAGCCACTTGACGTATTCGTTCTTACCACTGAATGCCGCGGTGGCCACATCCTCGCTCACGCCGGCATTGACGGCCTGCTTCTCCAGCTTGGCGTTGCTTACCGGCTCGTAATTGGACAATTCGCCCGGCTGGAAATCCTCAGCGTAGATGTTGGAGAGGTAGCTCATGAGGTGATCGGGATTGTCATCATGCTCGGCAATGTAGATGGCACCGTTGAACACGCGGTTGGAGTAGTTGTCGGAGCTCTTGTTGTTCTGGAAATTGAGGAAGTGCAAATCGATGTTGAGCTGGCCTGCGTTCATCAGCTTGACGAGCGTCGGGTCGAGTTGGCGGTTCACCGAGGCGCAGCCGGGGCACAGCGGTTCCATGTAGATGGATACGGTGGGAGCCCCCTCGGCTTTCTGGCCATACCCTTTGTTGGAGATTACGAAGCCGGCCTTGTCGTCGGCGTTAGCCGGCTGGGTACTGACTTTCTTGAGCTTGCTATAGGCCTCGTCCACGGTCATGTTGCTTTGCTGGCTACTGCTGCTGGTGTTGGACGGCCGCATAGCCTTGTATACGGCGAATCCAGCGATGGCCACCAGCACCACAATAATGGCCACCACAATGCAGCCGATGATGGTCTGCTGCTTACGTTCCTTAGCCGCCTGCTCGGTCCGTGCCTGCTGGGCGGCCTCCTCGGCCGCTCGGCGCTCAGCGCGTGTGGCATGCTTGGCCTGACGCTTCGGATCTGACATAGCTATCCCCTTGCAATCGCTTCAATGTTTGGGCCCCATCATAATGACCGGGCCTGAGGAGGACTGCGCCCAGAGCTGATCTGAGGTGAATTCCCTGTAAAAGTGTGACGGAACGAACGTATCGGATACACAACGGCCATGTGTGCGGATGGCTGATGTGTGAGATTCCGCCCCGCTCTAGGCGAACGGCATCCAGTTGATCGGCATGCCCAGAATCGGCATCGCGCACAAGGCCACGGTGATGATGGCCCATATGGTGAACAGCACGGTGCCGCGCCCGCCGCCCTTGGGCGCCGGCGCCACTGGAGCAGGTGGAGCCCCACCCACTTCGGTGGATGGCGCGCCCGCCGGGCGACTGTGTTTGAGCCCGCGCAGTACGCCGCCCCCCAGCCGAATCATCATCGACTGTGGGGCGAACACAGTGACCAGCCAGCCGATGGCCATGAAACCGCCCAGCGCCAGCCCGGAAGCGGAGAACGGCACATCATTGAGCAACGGCACCGGAATACCCCAATCCGCGGTGAAATACCAGGAGATGGTGTGAACGGGCAGTGCCAGAGCCGCGGTGGCCACGGCGGTTCCCGCCATATAGATGATGACTAGCAGCAGTATGCGGGGAATGGCCAGCAGCAGGGCTTTGACCAGATGCCAGGGAAAAGTCGCCACGCGAATCCACGAATCGGAGTTTTTGCGCTCGCCGCCGCGTTTGCCCTCGCGCTCAAGCTGGGGTTCGGTGTTATAGGCCAGGGTGAGCAGTAGCCACAACAACGCAGTGGCCGCGATGATGGCCACGAGCGGAGCATTTGCCGCCAGTGCCGCCAGCGGCGCCGCCAGCAGGATCAATGGCAGGGTGCCGCGCTGCAGATATTCCCCTCGCTTCACGTCCACCGGATTGGGCATGGGAGGATTTTGGACCATGGTTTCGGTGGGGGCCGCTTGGGCGGTTTGGTCGATGATGCGCTGCAATGCCGGGCGAATGGCGGGGTCCACCGCTGTGGGCTGGTTGCTTGCGGGATCCCAGCTGCTCTGGGCGGTGCCGGACGGGGGGAATGATGACGGCTGCGGCGTGGGGAGTACGGTGGTGCGCTCGGCCAGCGGCGTGGTTTGGTCCGGCATCGGTGTGGTCGCGCCGGTGAGTACCTGTGTGCCGGCGTCGTCGGTGAAATCGGCAGCAGCGTCGGGCAACAGTTGCGTGGCCTGCTCCGCACCGGCCGGCGGACGTGGCGGCATATCGGCTAAGGGCAGCGTGGCGGTAGCGGCGCCAGCCGGCGAGAATACGACGGTTTCGCCATCGCCGTTATCGCCCTTATTGCCGGAGAACACGGCCATGGTGGGAGCCTCAGCGGCTTCCTCGGCCGCGCGCCAGATGGTTCGGGGATTATTGCGGTCAACGCCGCCGGCCGCGCCAAAAGGGGGCATCGCCTCCGCGGCTTCGGCAACGATCGCAGCCGGTTGTCCAGCCACGGCTCCCGCGGCGAACGGTCCCGCCTGCTCGCCCTGCCAAGCGTTGGGATTCAACGCATCCAAGGCGATGGCATTCAGCAATTGATCCGGCGTGCAACGATCCCTGCGATCCGGGTCCAGTGCAGAACGGAAGGCAGCCAATGTGCCGGCCGGTAGTCCGGAAAGATTCGCGTTGCCCGAGGCCTCGCGCTCAAGTACCGCCATCATCGGCTTGGTGCCGAACACAGGCGCGCCGGTTGCGGCAAAAGCGAGCACGGACGCCACCGACCACCAATCGGTGGCGTCGTCGGATTCGGCACCGTCAATAATCTCGGGTGCGATGAATCCGGGTGTACCCATCACTAGGCCGGTGCGGGTTACGTGACTTTCGCCCTCGCCCATCGCGATACCGAAATCGACCAATACCGGTCCGGCGGCCGACACCATCACATTGGTGGGTTTGATGTCGCGATGGACGATGCCGGCCGCATGTACGGCTTTGGTGGCTTCGATGAGCTTGCGGGCCAAGCGTTCCAGATCGTCGCCCACATACCGGCCATTGGCGGCCACATCATCCTTAAGATTCTTGCCCTCGATGAGTTCAGTGACGATGAACGCCAACGTATCGTCGAGTTCCATATCCACGATGCCGCACACACCCGGATGATTGATCTTCTTCAAGGCCATGGCCTCGCGCCGCAGGCGCTCGCGCGGCGTGACATCGGGCTTGAGGTCGGGGTCGTGCAGGGCCGTGGACGCAGAGCCGGAGCCTGCCACTGACTCGTCGGTCAGGGAGTCGCGCAGAATCTTCATGGCATAGGTGGTGCCGCCGTCGTCGCGCACCCGCCACACCGACCCCATAGCTCCTGAGCCGAGCCGGGAGATCAGCGTATACCCACCAACCACTTCGCCGGGCTCAAGATTCAACGCGTTCAAATCGCTCATGCCCTCCATCCTAATGCCTTGCTGGTGCATTATTCTGGCTCTCTCCTGGGAGGCCGAGCTTGATATTTCTTGGCTCCCCTCTCTGAGAGGGGAGCCAAGAATAAATGCCGTTTACGTATTGAGAAGTGCCGTTTACGCCATTAAGGTCGATTGCCCTGACCGGATGTGGTAGCAAATTATGCGCTCGAAATGACAGGATAGGTGCGTGGGCAGGTGCGCCAGTCGTGAATTTGCGACTCTATAACCATCGGCATCAAGGATGTGTCGGCGGTGACCCAAAGGTGAGCCAGCCGGGCACATTCAACAGTGGCACAGCGATGCAAGGGCAGTATCGTGAGCCGCTGATCGAATCGATAACGATATCAGATTCGAATGCCGCGACTTCGCCGGTCGTACCTTCGAATACTTCTCCGAAGACGGCTACCTGTTCGGCGTGATGGCCTCCCAGCAGGTCGCTGGCGCTCAGGCCAAGGGCGTGTACGCCTTCATGAAGCACTTCGCGCTGAACGACCAGGAGACCAACCGACTGAGCGAGCTCGCCACCTGGGCCAACGAGCAGTCGATTCGCGAGATCTACCTGAAGCCCTTCGAGATGAGCGTCAAGCAGGGCGGCGCGGGTGCCGTGATGAGCGCCTTCAACTACATCGGTATGGAGTGGGGCGGTTCCCACTCCGGACTGCTCAACACTGTCCTGCGTGGCGAGTGGGGCTTCCGCGGCATGGTCCTGACCATCATGAAGTACCTCAAGCGCCGCAAACTGGCCGCGGCGGCATCGGCTCCCGCTGACGCTCCGGTCAAGGCCTGAGGTGTGTCTCCGATAACTGAATAGCTAAATAGAATGGACGGCCTGCTGAGTGCTACTCAACAGGCCGTCCATTGTGTATCTGAATGCGAAAAGTCATTATATGGAACGGAATATATCGATACTGTGCATTGTGCCGATTACTGATTCCGACGCAAGTATTCGCGCAGGAAGGGCACGGCAAAATCGACTTCGCCTCGTTCTGTTTCGCGGATAACGAAGGCGTCAAGGAGGCGTTTGCGGTAGGTGGCGGCATAGTTAGGCGTTTTGCCCATGCGCTGTGCAACATTCACGGTGGGAGAGGGACCATCTGACGCTGCCATGGCTTCGAGATACTCACGGTCGTTTTTGGATAAGCCTTGCAACTCCGGGATGCACACGGCGTTATCAAGGTCAATACGTGCTTCCTCGATACCTGCCGTAACATCAGCGTCGATGATGGTATCCGAGTCCCGCATGTCTGCGGCATCCCAGATATGGTAGCCAACCAGTTGAATCATATAGGGGTATCCGGCTGTCACATTGGCTGCAGTGCTTAATTGAGCGTCGGTGATGGACATGCCGGAGGCGCGGAATGTTGTGGCGAAAGCATCGCGCACTTCATCAAGAGGAATATCTGTGAGTATGTTCGTTTTCGCGCGACGTAGGAACGTGATGACTTCGTCATTGAACAAATCAGAAATCATCTGTGGGAGACCGGCGAACACGATGGCGATATTGCGTCGTTCCCTGATTTGATGCTGTATGGCAGTGGCGATGGCAATCATGTCGGATCGCTCAGCCGCTTGAGTCTCATCAATGGTGATAAGCAACCCAGCATGGCGCTTCTCAAGCGCATCCAACCGTCCGGCAATGGCACTTCTCAACGTTTCGGGCATACGCTTCGGGGATAGTTCGGCTTCTCCGAGGCCGATGCCCGCTCCAGCAAAAGTCAACGATGGTCGGATAGTGAGGTGGTCAAGGGCCCCTCGCCCGGTTCGTAAGGCATCAACAAGGCGTTCGCATAGTCCGGCAGAGGCCGTTTCTTCGATGACATCCCATCTGCGCGCTTTGGCCCGGTCTCCGAACACAGTGAGCATCACGGTTTTTCCGGTTCCACGAGCGCCGGTGACGAGCATAATGCGCCCTGGGGCACCGACTCCGTTATCGAGACCTTTCTCGAAATCGCGGATAACTTTGCCTCGGCCGATGAGCAGGGGCGGTTCCCCTCCTGCCGTTGGCTTGAATGGGTTTTCCTTTGCCTTCATGTGGACCGCCTCCTCGCTGAATCAACCTAAAATAAAAATTATCAAAAATATCAAAAAAATAAAAATTATCAAAAGCTGGGTTGAGCCGACTGAAGAAAACAGCCGTGGCGACAATGATCCTGCCGCAATCCGCGGTGACAACAACTGACGCGGACCTTCTTGGCAGAATCGTTGTTTGTCCCGCTTCGCCAATCAACGTCGCTCAAGTTCGGTGCGCAGACCGGCTACCGTAGCGGTCAGCTCACGCACTTCCTCGCGCAATAGGTCGATTTCGGGATTGGCTGATGTCGCAATAGCCTCTTGCGCGGCTTCCTTGGCCACTTCCTTCTCCCGAGCGTCCTCGCGCCGATCCGTCTCCAGATTGACCTGATCCACGATCCACGAGGCCAGCGTGGCCGTCACAATACCGATCAACGCGATGCCGGTGAACATCAGCACCACCGCAATGATCTTGCCTTGGAAGGTGACCGGCGAGAAGTCGCCATATCCCACGGTGGTCACGGTCACGAACGCCCACCACAACGCCGTGCCGAAGTCGGTGATCGTGGATCCGGACGCCTCGCGCTCCACGGAATACACGGCCAGCGCGCCCACGTACATGAGCATTCCCACCGCGCCGACCGCGTATACGGTGATGCGCCCGCGCACCGCCATGCCGGAGGTGCGGTTCAGCACGTGCAGCACGGTCAGCAAACGCAACAGTCGCAAGGGCCGGAGCATCGGCAGCGCGATGGTCAGCAGCGTGAACAGGTTGTGCTTGAACCACCGCCAGCGATCGTCGGCCAACCACAGCGAGACCACATAATCGACGACGAACACCACCCAGATCACGTTGATGACGGTTTCACACAGCGCGATATGCGTGCGGGAGAGAATTTCCCACGAATACACCACCAGAAACACCACGGACAGCACCATCAGCGGCCAGTCCGTCCACTTCTTCCACGTCTTCAGTCCCATATTCCGATTGTAGTGGCGCGCCCGCTGCGCCACTGCGGAGCATGACTCCGGACGTCAGTGTTGTATACGTTCGTATACATTTCACGTTGTGTACGAACGTATACAACGGTATCTTTCATCTCGCATTTCCCTTATGACTATCACCACAGTGATATAATCAAGAATATGTAAGGAGAGAGAGAAGGAGCCGGCCAATGGAGACCGCATCGATCGAACTGTGGCATGGCTCTTCGCATGTCATCAAGCATCCTGAATACGGGCTGGTCAAGCCGAACAACGATTATGGCCGCGGATTCTATTGCACGCGCAGCGTCGAGCTGGCCAAGGAATGGGCGTGCGCGGGACTGGATGACGGTTTCGCGAATCGGTACACGTTGACCACGGACGGGCTCCTCTTCCTGGACCTGTCCCAGCCGCCCTACACCATCCTGAACTGGCTGGCCATGCTGGTCGAAAACCGTCGTTTCCAGCCGACCACCGCCGTCGCCGCGCAAGGCATCGAATATCTGAAACAAGTGTTTCTGCCGGATGCCAGTCAGGCTGACGTCATCGTCGGATATCGTGCCGACGATTCGTATTTCTCGTTCGCCCGCGCTTTTGTCAATAACGCGATTTCCATCGACCAACTCGCTGAGGCGATGCGGTTGGGCGAGCTCGGCAAGCAGATCGTACTCGCCAGTCCTCAGGCATTCGCGGCACTGCGGTTCCAAGGCTGCGAAATCGCCCGCGCTTCGACCTACCACGTATTGCGCAACGAGCGCGACCGCACGGCTCGTGAAGCCTACCGTCGCAACAGCGCTGAAGCCGATCTCGACGGCCTGTTCATGCGCGACATCATCCGTGAGAAAGTGACCAACGATGATCACCGCCTACGATGAGACATACTTGCCGGACGCCATGGCCAACTTGGCCGGCGCCTTCGATTATGCGCTGAACGATTGCGGGTTGCCGGTCGGCCTATTCATGGACTTCTTCGCCACCTCCGAGGCGGCCGCGCTTTTCGGGCGAGGCACGCCCAAATACGTGTGTGGCATGTCCGGCGAGGAGCTGGTGGCCGAAATCATGCGGCAAACCGGCTGGGCTCGCATTATCGATATGCCGCCCGTCGCACTGCGCGCCGGCTCAACACCCGAATACTGGGCCGGATGGGTACTCGCATACTGCCAATGGGCCAGGGGAGTGCGGTTCTCGGACATTCTCGATGTGCTGTCGCTCGACGATATCGTGCGACTGCACCCGACTCTGCACGAAGCCGACGAAAGCCGATTCGTCGACGTGTACGACGAGCGGGCCGCCCATAATCGCACCGAGGGCGACTCCCGGCTGCACACGATCCGCGTGCGCGCCGGACTCAGCCAATCCGGGCTGGCCCGCCGCTCCGGCGTTACCCTGCGCTCCATCCAAATGTACGAGCAGCGCCGCAAAGACCTTGGCAAAGCTGCCGTCTCCACCGTGCTCGCTTTGGCCCGCACGCTTGGCTGCCGCATCGAAGATCTGTTGGAGCCGTAAAGACGCGGAGTAGTATCGCGCCGCATCGATTCTGATAACTGAACAACTACTTTTAAGGCCCGGCCGGATGCTCGTTTGGACATCCGGCCGGGCCTTCTGGCTCCACACGGGGTGCCGAGGTATCCGTTCTCCGCTTCGAGGGGCTGATTTGGCCTTCCGTAGAGGTTTACTCCCGTTTCGAGGGGCTGGTGGCCCGCTAGAACACGGGTATAAACGGCTTCGCCCCACCGTCATTCCGCCATTTTGGGGATGCGCTTACTTGAGTACCAGCCCCTCGAAACGGAGATAGATCTCCGGAAAGGGTCAAAACAGCCCCTCGAAACTCAAGATGGCGGTTGCAGGGCGGTTGAGGATCAGTCGAAGAGCGGTTCAAACGCAAATGTGAACAATGCCACATGTGATTGGGCGGGTCGCTGCACGCTGATTTTCGGGGGTGCATGGGAATGGCGGAATATCAACGAAAAACCCTATATCTAGGTTTGTTATGTGACACGCGCCACTACATATAGTGCCTTGATTTCAAATCACACCGCTGTAATATGGCCTTCGCTTCACTGTTCATCAGAACCACATCAAGGGGAGTCGCCATGACCGTCACCGTGTTCACCAAGCCGCATTGCCCGCAGTGCGATGCCACCAAGCGCCAGCTCACCAAGCTGGGTGTGCCGTTTGAAACCGTGGACCTGACGCAGAACCCCTCCACCCTTGAGCAGCTGCAGGCCGCCGGTTTCCAGCAGGCTCCGGTGGTCATCACGCCGGACAACTCCTGGACCGGCTACCGCCCCGACCTGATTCGCGAAGTCGCCCAGCAGGTGGCCGCCGACAACCGCGCCGCCGCCACGGTGTCCGCGTGAGTCTGAGCCAGCCCGAATTCGCGGCCGAAGGCAAGACGATCGGCGCATTGGTCTACTTCTCGTCGGCCTCCGAAAACACCGCACGGTTCGTGGCCGGATGCCGTTTGCAGGACGAAGGCATCAACGTCTACCGCATCCCGTTGCGGGCCGCCGACCCGGCGCTAAACGTCCGCGAACCGTACGTCATCATGGTGCCCACCTATGGCGGCGGCGTGGTCAAGAAAGCAGTGCCGATTCAGGTCAAACGCTTCCTCAACGATCCAGCCAACCGCGAGTGGATTCGCGGCGTCATCGCCTCAGGCAACACCAATTTCGGTGAGGCCTACTGTGCCGCCGGAGACATCATCGCCGCCAAATGCAAGGTGCCCTACCTCTACCGTTACGAACTCATGGGCACCCCGGAAGACACTGCCGCCGTGCGAAACGGCCTCGTCCGCTTCTTCACCGAACAGTAAATCTTGACCCCCTCGAGGTATTGGCTCCCCTCTCCGAGGGGAGCTGTCAACGAAGTTGACTGGGGGGAGCAACTGTCTGAGTAAACACACTTCTGCCATATTCCAAGGATTTCCAATGACTGACCTCACCGCCACCGGCCTGCCGCTCGACAATACTGCCGACACCGCAGCGGAACAGTACGACCCGGCGCACGATTACCACGCGCTCAACGCGATGCTCAACCTCTATGACGCCGACGGCAAGATCCAGTTCGACAAAGACAAGGCCGCCGAACGCGAATACGTGACAGGGCACGTGGCCACCAACAGCAAGCGGTTCGCCTCCACCGTCGAGCGTCTCGAATACCTGATCAGCAACCAGTACTACAACCCTGCGGTCTTCAACCAGTACTCCGCTGAATTCCTCGACCGCATCTACGAGCACGTGGAATCCGCCGGCTTTGAGTTCGGCACTTTCCTTGGTGCGTTCAAGTTCTACACGTCCTACGCGCTCAAGACGTTCGATGGTCGCCTCTATCTTGAGGACTTCCCGCAGCGTTGCGCCGCTGTGGCCCTGGAGCTCGCCGCCGGCAATGAGCAGCAGGCCATCGAATACGCCGACGAAATGCTTGCCGGCCGCTTCCAGCCCGCCACCCCGACCTTCCTGAACCTCGGCAAGGCCCAGCGTGGCGAACCGGTCAGCTGCTTCCTGGTGCGCATCGAAGACAACATGGAGTCGATTTCGCGCGGCATCAACGCGGCCCTCCAGCTCTCCAAGCGCGGCGGTGGCGTGGCCCTGCTGCTGAGCAACCTGCGCGAGCTCGGCGCCCCGATCAAGCACATCGAGAACCAGTCCAGCGGCGTGATTCCGGTCATGAAGCTGCTGGAGGACTCCTTCTCCTATGCCAACCAGCTCGGCGCACGTCAGGGCGCGGGCGCGGTGTACCTCAACGCCCACCACCCTGATATCCTGCGCTTCCTGGATACCAAGCGAGAGAACGCGGACGAGAAGATCCGCATCAAGTCGCTGGCTCTTGGCGTGGTGATTCCGGACATCACGTTCGAACTGGCCAAACAGAAGGCCCAGATGGCCCTGTTCAGCCCGTACGACGTGGAGCGCGTGTACGGCAAGCCGTTCGCCGACATCTCCGTTACCGAGCATTATGACGAGATGGTGGCCGACGACCGCATCAAGAAGACCTACATCGACGCCCGTAAGTTCTTCACCACCATCGCCGAACTGCAGTTCGAATCCGGCTACCCGTACATCGTGTTCGAGGACACGGTCAACCGCGCGAACCCGATCGAAGGTCGCGTGACCATGTCCAACCTGTGCTCGGAAATCCTGCAGGTTCAGGAGCCGAGCGCATACAACGAGGACCTCACGTATGCGCATGTCGGCCGCGACATCTCCTGCAATCTGGGTTCGCTCAACATCGCTAAGACGATGGATGGCGGCTTGGGCCACACGGTGGAGACGGCGATCCGCGCACTCACCTCGGTGGCCGAGCACACCAGCATCAACGCGGTGCCTTCGATTCGCCGCGCCAATGAGGAGGGCCACGCCATCGGTCTCGGCCAGATGAACCTGCACGGCTTCCTGGCCCGCGAAGGCATCCAGTACGGTTCTGAAGAGGGCCTCGACTTCACCGACATGTACTTCATGACCGTGGCCTACCACGCCTACCGTGCCTCGCACGCGCTCGCCGTGGAGCATGGCCGCACGTTCGCCAGCTTCGCTACGAGCGACTACGCCAAGCCGGCCGGCCAGGGCAACTACTTCGACAAGTACACCGATGGTCGTCGTTCGCTCACTCCGCGCACCGAACGGGTCCGTGCGCTGTTCGAACAGTACGGCATCGCGATCCCGACTGCGGCCGACTGGGAGGCCCTGCGCGACGCGATTCTGAAGGACGGCATCTACAACCAGAACCTGCAGGCCGTGCCGCCCACCGGCTCGATCTCGTACATCAACCATTCCACGAGCTCGATTCACCCGATCGCCTCCAAGATCGAGATTCGCAAGGAAGGCAAGATCGGGCGCGTGTACTACCCGGCCGCCTACATGACCAACGACAACCTCGGGTACTACAAGGACGCCTACGAGATCGGCTGGAAGGCCATCGTCGACACGTACGCCGAGGCCACCCAGCACGTGGATCAGGGACTGTCGCTGACGCTGTTCTTCCCGGACACCGCCACCACCCGCGACCTCAATAAGGCCCAGATCTACGCCTGGCGCAAGGGCATCAAAACCCTCTACTACATCCGCATCCGCCAGCAAGCCCTGGAAGGCACTGAAGTCCAAGGCTGCGTCTCCTGCATGCTCTGATCGTTCGAGGGAGCGTATACCGCCTTTCTTCGGCACTCGACGTACCTTCGTACGCCTTCGGCCTCAGACGGCGGTCTCCGCACGCATTGAACAACCAGAGAGCCGTTGTTACTCCCCTCACTCGGCTAACGCCGACAGCTCCCCTCAGAGAGGGGAGCTGGCCGCGAAGCGGACTGAGGGGGGCTCCACCATCTAAGGAACCAACAATGTCACGAACCGTCTATAGAGCACTGCTCCGGCTGACCGCGCCGGAGGAGTTCGAAAACAAATCCAACGACGATAACGACAACGAGTAAAAGGAACACTACTCATGGCACCTATCTCCATTCCGCGCAAACCGCTGAAACTCATCGACCGCGTCTCCGCAATCAACTGGAACCGCCTCGAAGACGAGAAAGACCTTGAGGTCTGGGACCGCCTGACCGGCAACTTCTGGCTGCCCGAAAAAGTCCCCGTCTCCAACGACATCCCCAGCTGGCAGAAGATGACCGAGGACGAGCACACGCTCACCATGCGCGTCTTCACCGGCCTGACCCTGCTTGACACCATCCAGGGCACGGTCGGCGCCGTCTCCCTGATTCCGGACGCGCTCACCCCGCACGAGGAGGCCGTGTACACCAACATCGCCTTCATGGAATCCGTGCACGCCAAAAGCTACTCGTCCATCTTCTCCACCCTGTGCTCCACCGAACAGATCGATGCCGCATTCGACTGGAGCGAGAACAACGAGTTTCTGCAGAAGAAGGCGGAGATCGTGCTCGACTACTACGAGGGCGACAACCCGTACAAGCGCAAGGTGGCCTCCACCCTGCTCGAGTCCTTCCTCTTCTACTCCGGCTTCTATCTGCCGATGTACTTCTCCGCGCACGCCAAGCTGACGAACACCGCCGACGTGATTCGTCTGATCATCCGCGATGAGGCCGTCCACGGCTACTACATCGGCTACAAGTACCAGAAGGGCATCGCCCAGCTGAGCGATGCCGAGCGTCTGGATCTGCAGGACTACACGTACGACCTGCTCAACGAGCTGTACGACAACGAAGTGGAGTACACCCAGTCGCTGTACGACCGCGTGGGCCTGACCGATGACGTCGAGAAGTTCCTGCGGTACAACGGTAACAAGGCGCTGATGAACCTCGGCTACCCGGCTTTGTTCCCGGCTGAGATTTGCGATGTGAACCCCGCGATCCTGGCCGCCCTGAGCCCGAACGCCGACGAAAACCACGACTTCTTCTCCGGCTCCGGCTCCTCCTACGTGATGGGCAAAGCCGAAGAAACCGATGACGACGACTGGGACTTCTAAGGGTTTCGCGGTCCGCGAACCCGCAGCGCCGCCGCGTTCGCACGGCGGCGCTACGCTGGAGATATGGAACAGGATCCGTTGGTCAGCATCATTATTCCGGTGTATAAGGTCGAGAAGTTCCTCGACGAATGCGTGGCGTCCGTTGCTGCGCAGACGTACGCCAATCTGGAGATTCTGCTGGTCGACGACGGCTCGCCCGACAATTGCCCGGCCATGTGCGACGCCTGGGCCGCCCGCGACCCGCGCATACGCGTGATTCACAAGCCCAACGGCGGCCTGTCCGACGCCCGCAACTCCGGTATCGCTGAGGCTATCGGCGCGTACATATACTTCGCCGATTCCGACGACACCGTGGCACCCACGTTGGTGGAGGACTGCCTGAACGCCATGCGCGAGTATGACGCCGACCTCGTGATGTTCCAGTTCGACACCATCTCCGAGAACAACAAGCCGCTGCTGTCCAACTATCGCCACAACGACTTCACCGAGGTGCAGGTCCTGACCCCGGTCGAGGTCATCAAAAAGCAAGTCAAGGCTGAGATTGACGGCTATTTCTGGGCCTTCCTGGCACCCGCCTCCACCTATCAGGGCACCGGATTCTCCTTCCCGGTGGGTCGCAAAATCGAGGATCTCTCCCGTATCTGCAACGTGATCGGCGAGGCCACGCGCGTGGTCCGTCTGCCCAAGGCGCTGTACCACTACCGCATGCGCGAGGGGTCGATTACCGCCAGCTGGGATCCGCAGCTCACCCGCGACTGGACCCGCGCCGCCGACGACCGCGAGGAATACATCGTCCACCGATTCCCCGAGCTCAAGGGCTTCATGACGCTGCAACAGCTGAATTTTTTTGCCAACCTCGATTACGAGACCATGCGCCAGTCGCTGATCGCCGGGCTCAAGATCGATCCCGAGGACGCCGACGCGCTTCGTCGCCGCATCGAGGGCCTGACCAAGTCCGCCGATGAGGGCGATGAGCCCGTACCGGAAACGTTGCGTGAGTTGCTCGGACTGCTCAAGCTGGGCATCGCCAAGGTGGCCGATGGCACGTTCGGTAAGGCCGATGGCAGCAGTACTGATGGCGATGCCGAGAACGATGACGTAACGCTGGCCGACCGTTTCCGCGACATGCGCGAGGACTGGCGCCAGCTGCGCATCCAGCGCATCGAAGACGCCGAGGAGCGCAAGGCCGAGCGCAAAGCCGCCCGCAACGGCGTCACCTTCGAGTCTGTGTCGCATTAGTCGGCGACTGATGGAATCCATCAGTCCGGGAAGAGCAGACCTGCTCTACGTCGGGCGTGCCGGTTCGCACGTTCGAGAAACAGGCGTGTCATGGGCCGAACCACACAACACCCCCAGAAACGCCCATAAAGTTAACTACATTTCAGACACGCCACTTGCCTTGGTCCACGGTCCGTGTATAGTAGTTCTCGGCTCAACGAAGAGAACCTTCACTGAACCGGAAAAAAGTAAACGCTGAAGCTTGCAGTTTCCGAAAGCAAAGTTGTACGTCGGTGGCGAGGGCGGAAGCACAGTAAAGAACAAATCCCTTTACAACGGATCGTGAGGCACGTACCTGCCTCTGAAAGGATTAGTAATTATGGCAGAAGTCGTTTTCGACCACGTCACTCGTATCTACCCGGGCAACGATAAGCCCTCCGTGGATGATCTGAATCTTGATATCAAGGATGGCGAGTTCCTCGTCCTCGTCGGCCCTTCTGGCTGTGGTAAGTCTACGACCCTTCGTATGCTCGCCGGCCTGGAAGAGGTCAACAAGGGCCGCATCCTCATCGGTGGCAAGGATGTCACCACGATGCAGCCGAAGGACCGCGACATCGCAATGGTGTTCCAGAACTACG
>ERZ826220.969-NODE-969-length-31064-cov-3.725048_pt1 | contig 31064 bp, 27 predicted proteins | sample MGYA00519927_ERZ826220 | MGnify/ENA primary metagenome ERZ826220 (study PRJEB31778, sample SAMEA3449225) | human gut metagenome | biome: human gut; feature: human-associated habitat; material: faeces | place: United Kingdom | collected 2010/2012 ... | reverse complement strand
GGCGCATTCCACGGTGTTGGCGAGTACGACTGCGAGATAAACGTAGGCGTTTCCGGACCCGGCGTTGTACGCGCTGCGCTCCGCAAGCACCCCGACGCAAACATCAGCGAGATAGCTGACGTCATCAAAAAGACCGCGTTCAAGATCACAAGAATGGGTCAGCTCGTTGGTACGGAGGCTTCCCAGAGACTCGGCGTTCCGTTCGGTATCGTTGACCTCTCCCTTGCCCCGACCCCCGCTGTCGGCGACTCCGTCGCGCATATTCTCGAGGAGATCGGCCTTGAGAGCTGCGGCTGCCACGGTACGACCGCGTGCCTCGCAATGCTCAACGACGCAGTTAAGAAGGGCGGCGTAATGGCTTCCTCCCACGTCGGCGGACTTTCCGGCGCGTTCATTCCCGTATCCGAGGACGCCGGCATGATCGACGCAGCAGTCAAGGGCTCCCTCGGCCTTGAGAAGCTGGAAGCAATGACCGCTGTCTGCTCCGTAGGTCTGGATATGATCGCAATTCCCGGCGACACATCCGCTGACACCATATCCGCCATCATCGCTGACGAAGCCGCTATCGGCATGGTCAACAGCAAGACCACCGCAGTGCGCGTAATTCCTGCCATCGGCAAGAAGGAAGGCGACATGGTAGAGTTCGGCGGTCTGTTCGGAAGCGCTCCGGTAATGCCGGTAAGCAAATTCTCCGCGAGCAAGTTCATCAGCCGCGGCGGACGCATTCCCGCTCCGTTACAGAGCTTAAAGAACTAATAATCAAGGGCTGCCGCCGGCAGCCCTTTTTAAATTCGGAATGCGGAATTATCGTGCGCGCTTCGCGCGATATTTCAAATCCTCCGCCGAAGGCGGCACAATAATTCCGAATTAAGAATTCCGAATTCCGAATTAAAAAACCGGGACTGCCAGCCGCAGTCCCGTTTCGATTTACTTTATTCTCATAGCCCGTGTGGCGTTCAGAATCGCAAGCACTGCAACTCCGACATCGCCGAACACCGCGATCCACATATTGCCGATACCTACCGCAGTAAGCAGCATTATCAGCACCTTTACGCCTATCGCGAACACTATGTTCTGCATTACAATGGCGTGAGTCTTTTTCGAGATACGCACCGCTGTCGGAAGGCTCTCTATATTGTCGTTCATCAGGACGATATCCGCAGCTTCTATCGCTGCATCGCTTCCCATTGCGCCCATCGCTATGCCGACGTCCGCCCGGGCAAGCGCCGGAGCGTCGTTCATTCCGTCGCCCACGAATACCAGCGAGCTGTTTTCCGGCTTAGCCTTGTAGAGTTCCTCCACCTTGGATACCTTCCCATCAGGGAGAAGCTCCGCGTGGTACTCGTCGATACCTGCTGTCTTTGCGATGGCGTCAGCGGCTGCCTTACGGTCGCCGGTGAGCATTACCGTCTTTGCGCCGCAAAGCTCCTTGAGAGCCGCAAGCGCCTTCGGCGCCCCGGGCTTTATCTCGTCGGATATCACGATGCAGCCTGCGTATTTACCGTCAACCGCGCAGTGCACGACAGTGCCCGGGGTGTCCACAGAGGGAGCCGCGATGTTCTCGCGCTGCATAAGGCGGTGATTTCCGACTATTGCAGTCCTGCCGTCAACTACTGCCTTTACGCCGTAGCCCGCGATCTCCTCGGCGTCGGAAGCCGTTGTTGTAAGCTCGCGTTTCTTGGCTTCCGCGATTATCGACTGCGCTATCGGGTGCGTGGAGTAGGTCTCCGCAGCCGCGCAGATACCGAGCAGCTCGTTTTCCGACATGCCCTCGGGAGTTACTCCGGTGACTGCAAAGCTGCCCTTTGTAAGGGTGCCGGTCTTGTCAAACACGAACGTGCGCGCTCTCGACAGTTCCTCGAGATAGTTCGCGCCCTTTATCATGATACCATACTTCGAAGCCCCGCCGATACCGCCGAAATAGGAGAGCGGAACCGAAATAACCAGAGCGCAGGGGCAGGAAACTACCAGAAACGACAGCGCACGGTAAACCCAGCCGCCTTCGCCGATCCAGTTGGTGAAATCGGTGAAGCCGTTCATCGAAGTTTCTATAAGACCCGGGATTATCGCCAGCGCGATAGCCGCGAACACCACGATAGGAGTATACACCTTCGCGAATTTCGTAATGAAGTTCTCGGGCTTTGCCTTGTTCTCGGTGGAGTTCTCGACCAGTTCCAGGATACGCGCAACTGTGGAGTCGGAGTAGGGGCGCGATACCTTGACTTTGAGCAGACCGTTCGTGTTGATACAGCCGCTTATTACCTCGTCGCCCTCTGCGACCGCACGGAGCGCGCTCTCGCCGGTGAGCGCCGCAGTGTTCAGCTCGGAGGAGCCTGAAATTACCGTTCCGTCAAGCGGGATACGCTCGCCGGGGCGAATGACTATCGTCTCGCCTGCGGCTACGTCCTCCGGGGAGACCTCGGACACCTCGCCGTCGCGCTCTACATTCGCGTACTCAGGGTTAATGTCCACCATCTCGGCGATGGAGCGGCGGGATTTTCCGACCGCAACGCTCTGAAACAGCTCGCCTATCTGGTAGAGTATCATAACGGCGCCGCCTTCGTCGTACTCGCCGATGACCATAGCGCCGATCGAAGCTATACACATCAGGAAGTTCTCGTCAAACACCTGACCGTGCGCGATGTTCCGGATAGCTTTCCACAGGATATCCCAGCCTATCACGAGATAAGCGGCGGTGAATATTCCCAGATGAATGAATCCCAGCAGGCTGAATCTGTCATCCGTCGGGAAAATATGCTCTACTGCAAAACCGATCGCCCAGATCGCTCCGGCGGCGATTATGCGTATCAGCATTTTTTTCTGCTTTTTACTCATTGCTGCTCACCTCGTTATCTGAAAAAAAATTACACCTTTATCGTGCAGTCCGGCTCAACGTCCTTGCATACCTTTATTGCCGCCTTGAGAGCCTCGTCGAACTGATCGTCCGGAGCTTCCAGCGTGAATTTCTGCTGAAGGAAGTTAACGGAAGCATTTGTAACGCCGGGGAGCTTCTTTATTGCCTCCTCCATCTTAGCGGCGCAGTGCGCGCAGTCCAGGTCGATGAGCTTGAATGTCTTTTTCATAGTGGTGTCCTTTCTCGGTTGGTTTATTCGTCAGAGTTATCCTCTGCTTCGTTCTTGATTATGACTGCATAGCAGCACGGGATAGTTCCCTTGATGAGCTTTGTGTAGACCCTGCCAATGCCGCAGCCCTCGAGCATTTTCTTGTATTCCGAAGGGGAATAGCTCGCCTCCGGGTCGAAGCCTATCGCCTTGTAGAGCTTTATAAGAAGCTTCCCGCGGTTCTTTGCGGTAAATGTCGGAAGAAGCAGCTTTCCGCCTGGCTTGAGCACACGGTAAAGCTCCATGACTGCGCCCTGCGGATTCTTCAGCAGGTGCAGGACATTTCCGGCGATCACTATATCGTAGGTGTTGTCCGGGTCTTTCAAATCGAAGATATTGCGCGTTTCAAAGCTGATATTATCGGCTCCGAAGAATCCAGCCTTGCGGCGGGCATTTTTCAGCATTTTCTCGGAAAGGTCGGTACAGACTACAGATTCCGCATTTTTCGCGGCGGCGAGCGAAAGCTCCCCGGTGCCGGCGGCGCAGTCAAGCACCTTTGCCCCGGCGGGGACCAGCCTTTCAGTCTGCGCGCACATTTCGTGATACACGTCTCCGTTTATGCTCTCTGCGAGGTCGTACACCCCGGCTATCTTGTCCCAGAAATCAGTCATGGCTCTGCTCCTTATTCGTTGACATGCTCCAGCCCCTGGCGGATTATCGTTGTAACATGGTCGTCGGCAAGGGCGTAGAACACAGTTTTTCCATCGCGGCGGCAGCTTACAAGCTTCGCGCTGCGAAGTATCTTGAGCTGATGTGATACCGCCGAGGACGTCATTCCGACCAGCTTCGACAGGTCGCACACGCAAAGCTCTCCGTGGCTCAGCGCCGTGAGTATCTTTATCCGTGTGGAATCCCCGAATACCTTGAACAGCTCAGACAGGTCTATAAGCGTATCTTCATCGGGCATCGTCGAAGTTATCCGGTCTACTGTGTCTGCATGTACGCACATGAATTCACAGTGCGGTGCGTCGTTTTCCATGGGCGGTGTCTCCTTTTCGGTCGTTCGTTTGAACATCTGTTCATTTGTTTGATTTGATTATACACCCGCACATGTGATTTGTCAAGGGCTTTGCAAAAAAATCTGCAATTTTTTCTGATCCACGGCATACCTTTTATAAAAAGCGGCTTGTACTATAAGGGGGAATTCCGTTGAAACGCTTCAGAAAAATACTGTGCTGCATTTTGTGCGCTGCTATACTGGCTGCAGGTCTGTCCTGGAGGGCGTACGCCGAAGAATCCGGGGACGGCGAGACCGGCTCCATAGCTACGCCGAAAGCGGCGGTGCTGATGGAGGCCGAAACAGGGCAGGTGCTGTACTCGGTGAACGCTCAGGCGCGGCTGCCGATGGCGTCGATAACTAAGGTGATGTCTCTGCTGGTGCTCGCGGATATGATAGACGCCGGGGAGCTCCAGCTTACGGACGCTGTTAAGGCTTCGTCCTACGCCTCGTCTGCGGAAGGCTCGGTGATATGGCTGGAAGCGGGCGAGGAAATGACCGCAGCGGAGCTTCTGGAAGCGGTCATCGTTAGTTCCGCGAACGACGCCTGCATAGCCCTCGCGGAACACGCGGCGGGAAGCGAAGCGGCATTCGTGAAGCTGATGAACAAACGCGCCAGGGAAATGAAGCTGAAAAACACGAAGTTCACCGGCTGTGTAGGCTTTGACGCAGAAGGCCACTACTCCTCCGCTGAGGACATCGCCATAATGACGGCGGAGCTTATGACGAAGGAATACTACCGCGGCTGGCTGCTGACCTGGCTTGATTACCTGCGCGGCGGAGAAACTCAGCTTCTGAACACCAACAAGCTGGTGCGGTACTACGACGGCATTCTGGGCGGCAAGACCGGCACCACGGACGGTGCAGGCTGCTGCCTTGCGGCGTGCGCACAGCGCGGGGATATGCGGCTTGTAGCGGTGGTGCTGGGATGCGGCGAGGATCCGGAGCGCTTCGACAAGGCGGAGGAGCTGCTTGACTACGGTTTCAGCGGATTTGAGCGGTTTACTCCCGAGACAGACAGCCGGGAACTCCTTCCGATAGCGGTGGAGCGCGGCGAGACTGCGGAGGTCAGACCGATGGTGAAGTCACTGGGCGACTGCATTATAAAGAAGGGCTGCTCCGGCAGGGTAAAGTACGAATACACCTTCGTTGAGAAGCTGGAGGCTCCGGTGGAAAAGGGACAGTTTGTAGGAGAGTTTCTTGTCACGCTGGACGGCAGCGAGGTGTTCCGCTCGGATATCGTCGCCCGGGAGGATGTCCGCCGAATGAGCTTCGGAATGTACCTGCTGAGGATACTCGGGGAAATCATCGCGTTCTAGGGAACATAAGGAGTTTTTTGACGGAATTTGTGTATTAGTCGGGGAATTTTGGGAAAAACACTTGACATTTTGCATGAAATGCGATAAAATAAAGATGAATAAAACTGTAAGTGTGCGAGCCTGATCGCTATCGGGAGCGTTGACGGAAAGTACATGCACAGCAGAGTTCCTTCGCATGCCGGGCGGCGCAGACGCGGACGGTGTGCGGCAGTATGCAGTCCGGTGCGGCTGCAGGATACTGGTCTACATGATATGCGCCTGAATTCCGGGTACACACGGGTTCAGCTATCACAGCCTTTCCGCAAAGTCCAGCGGCGGGGTCAAAGGCGCAGGGCAGATGCAAGAACAGATTCTGCAAAAGCTGCGGGCAGCTCCGGTGGACGCAGGCAATCTCCGCGCAGGCGGAGCCGTTGTATTCCGGAAGAATACAGTCCGACGAAACGCAGATCATCGGTTTCTAGCGTGACGCGCAATGGTAAACCTTGCGGGTAATTCCGTTCCGGCTCACCGCTGCGGTCAGGTAAACATGCTGATAAAAAGCGTTCTTTCAGGTCGGGCTTATAGAGAAGGTTTTATTTTGACTCACTCTTTGAGAGGGGTCGTATTACGAACACCCTGAGTATATCTCCAGGTAATCGCAATACGGCCTCCTTTCTTTACTTCGACATTTCGTGAGTAATACTTCGGGGGCTGTTTTATACAGTTCTTTTTTTTACTATAATACCATAATAATCAGACAATAACAGAACGGAGGTGCATAATGATACTGCCTGAGAATATCTCCTGCGCGCTGGACATGCTGGAATCCGCAGGACATGAAGCCTGGGTGGTCGGAGGCTGCGTCCGTGACAGCCTGATGGGAATAATCCCGCATGACTACGACATAACGACGTCTGCGCTCCCGGCGGAGACCGAGCAGGTCTTTGCGGGATACCGCCTGATAGAGACCGGACTGAAGCACGGGACAGTCACAGTGCTTGCAGACGGCTCCCCCATCGAGATAACCACCTACCGCGTGGACGGCGAATACCGCGACAGCCGCCGCCCGGAGCGCGTCACATTCACCAGGAATATCCGCGACGACGTTTCCCGCCGGGACTTCACGATGAACGGCATAGCCTACAATCCCAAGCAGGGATATTTCGACGAATTTGGCGGCGCCGAGGACATCAAAGCGGGCGTGATACGCTGCATAGGCAAGCCGGAAAAGCGCTTCCGCGAGGACGCTCTGCGTATCCTGCGCGGACTGCGCTTCTCGGCTTCCCTCGGGTTTGAGATAGAGGAAAACACCGCACGGGCTATGCACGATACCAGGGAGCTGCTCAATAAGATATCCGCAGAGCGCGTTTTCTCCGAGCTGTGCGGGCTGCTGACCGGCAGAAACTCCCACCGCAATATTTTCCGGGTTCTGACTGAATTCCGCGATATCGCCGCAGTGATAATCCCGGAATTCCGGGAATGCTCAGGCTTCGTGCAGCACTCCAGGTTCCACTGCTTCGATGTTTACGAGCACTGCGTGATGTCCGCGCAGAAGGCCGCGGAGATCTCCGCAGACAGCGAGTGCAGGCTCCCGCTGACCCTCGCAATGCTGCTCCACGATATCGGGAAGCCGCAGCGATTCACGCTCGGCGAGGACGGCGAGGGTCACTTCTACGGTCACGCCGCCGTCAGTGCGGATATCGCAGAGGATATCCTCCGCCGGCTGAAATGCAGCAACGCACTGCGGGAGCGGGTCTGCACCATTGTAAGGTATCACGACGTTCCTCTCAGCGATACGGATAAGTCGGTGCGCCGGCTGCTCAGGAAATACGGTCTGGAAACCGTCCGGGATATCTGCCTGGCCCACATCTGCGACGACTCGGCGAAAACTCCGGAATGCGCCGGACGCTGCGGCGAATGGCGCGCTGTTCTCTCCCGTGCGGAAGCCCTCGCGCCGTCCTGCTGTCTCACGCTGAAAGACCTTGCGGTCGACGGGAAGGCGCTCTCCGGGCTGATGGAGCCGTCTCCGGAAATGGGGAAGGCGCTGAAATTCCTGCTTGACGAAGTAATAAACGGAAATTTTCCGAACGAACGTGAATTTCTTCTGAAGGAAGCCGCAAAATATATTGCAAAACGACAAAAAACATGATATAATTTATGTTGGAATTCCCCATATAATAAACGTGTAGACGAAAAGACAAATCAGAGAACGGAGAATAAATATGGCACTTGATATAGGCATAGACCTTGGCACCGCGAATATCATCATCACCATTGCCGGAAAGGGCATTGTACTGAATGAACCGTCCGTGGTGGCTTACGATAAGAAGAAAAAAGCAGTCGTCGCGGTCGGCGCGGAGGCCTACAAGATGATAGGCAGAACCCCGGAGTACATCGTTGCAGTGCGCCCTCTGAAGGACGGCGTTATCTCCGATAACGACATGACCGAGGCAATGATCCGCGAGTTTATCCACATGGTGAACGGCGGCGCCATGATGAAGCCACGCATAGTTCTGTGTGTGCCCTCCTCCGTTACCGACGTGGAGCGCCGTGCAGTAGTCGAGGCGGCGATGTCCGCAGGCGCGCGCAAGGTGTTCCTCATTGAGGAGCCTATCGCGGCTCTTATCGGTGCTGGCGTGGACATCTCCAAACCCAACGGAACCATGGTAGTTGACATCGGCGGCGGTACTGCCGATGTGGCTATCGTTTCATTCAACGGTATCGTCCAGAGCCGCTCCATCAAGATGGCGGGAAACAAGTTCGACCAGGCAATAATCCGCCACATCACCCAGAAATACAAAATACTCATCGGCGAAAAGACCGCAGAAAAAGCCAAAATGGAGATCGCAAACGTATTCGACCCCACCGGCGAAAAGAAGATGACGATACGCGGCAGAAACCTCCTGAAGGGTCTCCCCGAGAGCATTGAGATATCCGATCAGGACATCTACGACGCTATCCACGAGAACGCCATGGAGATAGTCGAGCAGGTAAAGTTGGTGCTGGAATCCACTCCGCCTGAGCTGGTCGGCGATATCCTCTCGAACGGAATACTCCTCACCGGCGGCGGAGCAATGCTCGGCGGTCTGCCGGAGCTTATCAGCGACAACGTGGGCGCTCCCTGCTTCGTTGCAGAAAACCCAATCGAGTGCGTTGCGCGCGGCGTCGACGCGGCGTTCAAGATGTCCGGAGAGCTCCTCGACGGCTTCGAGCAGATACAGCTCTATAACTTCAAGTAATTTAAAATCAGAATTTAGTTTTGTCGCCCCTTGAAATTTTCAGGGGGCGTTTTTGTCTATTCCTACGAAAAAAATCGGAGTTCTTGACGAATTATTCCCGAAATGGTAGAATAGATTAGAGAGGTGATAGATTATGATTACAAAAGAATTCTGCGACGAGTGGGACGGCGTTGGTCTTAACGTCAAGGATATGATAGAGCATTTCATGGACAGCGAAAGCATGTTTCTGAAATATCTGTATAAGTTCTTTGATTCTGCGGACAGCGTGGTGCTGGAGCTTACCTCCGCCGCTGAGCGCGAGGACTATCAGCAGATGCTTTTCTCGGCGCATGCGCTCAAGGGTCTTGCCGGAAACATCGGGCTGAACGGAGTGTTCCTGCCGGCTAAGAAGATCGTCGACGATATACGCTCCGGCGACCACAGCCAGTGCGGCGAGGAGTTCCGCAAACTCCAGGAAAATTACTACAAAGCGGCGGGGATCGCCAAGAAATACAAGCAGGCATAAGGAGGTATTCAAATGCCGGATTTCATCGAACCAGGACTTCTCGTCCCAATTGTGATCATCGTTATACTGGTGATCGTCATTTTCAGCGCTGGCTACCGCAAGGCTCCGCCGGATAAGGCGTTCATCATAAGCGGTCTGCGGCGCAAGGCTAAGGTAGTTATAGGCAAGGCGACTGTCAAACTGCCGTTCTTCGAGCGCTGCGACGTGCTGGAGCTTGCCCTGATTGTCCGTTGACGTCAAGACCGCCCAGGCAGTCCCTACTGCGGATTACATCAACATCTCCGTTGACGCGGTGGTGAACGTCAAGATATCCCCCGACCCCGACATAATCCAGAAGGCGCAGCAGAACTTCCTTAACCGCAACGTGCAGTACATAACCGGCGTCGCAAGGGAGGTACTGGAAGGCAACATGCGTGAGATCGTAGGTCAGATGCGGCTTGAGGAGATGGTCTCCAACCGCCAGGCGTTCGCCGACAAGGTAAAGCAGAACGCAGACCCCGATCTGCGTGCGATGGGTCTTGAAATAGTATCGTTCAACGTGCAGAACTTCGTTGACGACAACGGTATCATCAACGACATGGGTATCGACAACACCATGCAGATCAAAAAGAAGGCGGCTATTTCCAAGGCTGAGGCTGAGCGCGACATCAAAATCGCTCAGGCGGAGGCAAACCGCAAGGCGAACGACGCCCGCGTAGATTCCGAGACAGCCATCGCAGAGCGCGAGAACGAGCTTGCGATAAAGCAGGCTGAGCTCAAGCGCGCCGCTGACATCAAGCGTGCGGAAGCCGACGCAGCCTACACCATTCAGCAGGAAGAGCAGCGCAAGACCATCGAGATAACCTCCGCAAACGCAAACCTGGCAAAGCAGGCGAAGGAAGTCGAGATAAAGGCGAAGGAAGCCGAGATCAAGGAACGCGCCCTCGAAGCAGAGGTAAAGAAAACCGCCGAGGCTCAGAAATACGCAGCCCAGCAGAACGCAGACGCGGAGCTGTACACCATTCAGCGCAACGCGGAAGCTAAGAAGTACGAAGATATCCAGAACGCAGAAGCAGAGCTGGAGATCAAGAAGAACGAAGCCGCAGCGATCCTTGTAACGGCGCAGAACGAAGCAGCCGCAGCGAAGGCGCGCGCAGAAGCCGCAAGATACGCGGCAGAGCAGGAAGCGGAAGGTATCCGCGCAAGAGGTATCGCAGAGGCGGAGGCAGTCCGCGCGAAGGCTATCGCCGAGGCGGAAGGTCTCGACAAGAAGGCGGAAGCAATGCGCAAGATGGAAGAAGCTGCAGTGCTCCAGATGTACTTCGAGAAGATGCCGGAGGTCGCTCAGGCTATCGCAAAGCCGCTTGAGAACGTCGACAAGATCACAATGTACGGCGATGGCAACACCGCAAAGCTGGTCAAAGACATCACCGAAGCCACTACCCAGGCTTCCGCAGGACTGCTCGACGGTCTTGGCGTTGACCTGAAGTCGATGGTCGGCAGCTTTATCACCGGAAAGGCTGTAGCGTCCGGCATCAACTCCGAAACGCATGTAAACGCCGCTCCGGAAGCGCCCGCAGCTCCCGTTAAGCCCGCAGAAGATCTGGTTCAGCAGTAATATCAATTCCCGGAAAGTTGATTTCCGGGATTTTTTTATTTATAAAAATATCCCCGCAGGCGCCCTGCGGGGATATATAGTATCGGAGATAAATATATTACTTGTTGCCTGAAAGGAGCATACGGTCGTTGTTGAGCGCGGAGCCGCTTGCTTCCTCGAATTTCTGGAGCAGGTCGTCAACGGTGAGCTTCTTCTTTTCCTCGCCCTTCACGTCGTAAATTATCTTGCCGTCGTTCATCATGATAAGGCGGTTGCCGTATTCTATCGCGTTTGCCATGTTGTGAGTTACCATCATTGCGGTAAGATGGTTTTTCGCGATTATCTCATCGGAAAGCTGAAGCACCTTCGCTGCGGTCTTGGGGTCGAGGGCTGCGGTGTGCTCGTCAAGCAGCAGTATCTGCGGCTTCTTCAGCGTAGCCATAAGGAGCGTGAGCGCCTGGCGCTGTCCGCCGGAGAGCAGTCCCACCTTAGAGGACATTCTGTCCTCTAGTCCCAGGTCGAGCATCTTAAGCAGCTCGTGATACTCCTCGCGCTCCCTGCGGGTGATTCCCCACTTCAGGAAGCGGCCTTCGCCGCGGCGCTTTGCAAGCGCGAGATTTTCCTGTATCTCCATGGTGGCTGCGGTGCCGGTCATGGGGTCCTGAAATACTCTGCCTATGTACTTTGCGCGCTGGTGCTCGGAAAGTCCGGTTACGTTCTTGCCATTGATGATGATGGAGCCTTCGTCCACCGGCCACACGCCCGCAATGGCGTTCAGCGTTGTGGATTTTCCTGCGCCGTTGCCGCCGATGATAGTAACAAAGTCGCCGTCTTCGAGCTTGATGTTTACGCCGTTGAGCGCCTTCTTCTCGTTTATGGTTCCGCGGTTGAAAGCCTTTTTGATGTTGATGAGTTCAAGCATTACTTATCCTCCTTCTTGCCGGTCACGGAGTTCTGCATTACCTGTCCGAAATGCTCGGATTCAGCCGCCGCAGCGGACGCAGCTGCGCCTGCGGAGCGCTTTGCAGCACGCCTGAACGAAGTCTTGGAGGTTTTCTGGAGGTAAGGAACCGCCAGGAATATCGCAACGATAAGCGCGGAGAACATCTTAGTGTTGTCTGTGGAAAGACCAAGCAGCAGCACTATTCTCAGAACTACGAAGTAGATGATAGCGCCGAGAGCGGTGAACGCAAGCTTCCCGATGAAGTTGAAGTGCTTCCTCAGGATAACCTCGCCCAGGACCATGCCGATAATTACAGCCGCAAGACCGATTACGATGGCGCCTCTGCCCATGTTTACGTCGGCGAAGCCCTGATACTGAGCCAGCAGCGCGCCCGCAAGACCTACCATGCCGTTGGAGAGCACCAGCGCGATGATGGTGGTGCGCTTGGTGTTGATACCCTCCGCCTTTGACATCGCGGAGTTGCAGCCGGTGGCGCGGATAGCCATGCCGTATTCCGTTCCGAAGAACCAGTACAGCGCTGCGATGATCAGCACAACGAACAGCAGTGCGGTTCCGACGGTGCGGATAATATCAACGACCTCGTTGCCGGCGGTAACGTATCTTGACGAGATGACCAGCGGGAACTTGTCAACGCTGACCGGCGCGTTAGCCTTTCCGTTGATGTCGAGGTAAACGGAATACAGTGCGAGCTGAGTCAGGATGCCCGCAAGTATGCCCGGAATACCGAGCATGGTATTGAGCAGCGCGGTGCACAGACCCGCAGCGCAGCCCGCCAGGAATGCAATAAGCATAGCCACGGGAACAGGCACGCCGTTTGAAATGAGAACTACCGCGACAACGCCGCCCAGACCGAGGGTTCCGTCAACGGTAAGGTCCGCGAAGTCGAGTATTTTGTAGGTGATGAAAACGCCGATAGCCATGATACCCCAGATAAGTCCCTGAGTGATATCACCGGGGAGGGCGTTTCCGAAGGTGGATAGCTTAGCCAGAAAAATGTCCATGATCTCTCTCCGATACTGTTTATTTTTTGCCTTTATTTATGCAGAAGCGGGGAACGGACAAAGCCCGTACCCCGTTATGCATTAGTTTGTGTTCTGAGAATTACTCAGCGATAGCCTCGTAGCCCTCGGGAGCTGTGATACCAAGCTCAGCGCAGATGGAAGCGTTGTACTTCTTGGTAACGTTGGGAGCGAAGCGAACGTCCATTGTGGAAATGTCGGCGCCCTCAACCAGGATCTCGTAAGCCATCTCGCCGGTAGCTCTGCCGAGGTCCTCGTAGCTGATAGACAGAGTTGCAACGCCGCAGCCTCTGCAAATGCCCTCTTCGCCTGCGATTACCGGGATACCTGCGGGAACAACGATGTTCTTGATGGTCTCGGTGGAAGAAGCCATTGTGTTGTCGGTCGGGAGATAGAGTACGTCGCACTCGCCGATAGCTGTGGTGCATACGGTGCTTATCTCGTTGGTGTCAGCAGCGCTGTACTCCTTGCAAGCTACGCCTGCGTCTGCAAGGGCGTTAGCGAACAGGGTCGCCTGGTACTTGGAGTTAGCCTCAGCGGAGCAGTAAAGGATACCAACCTGCTTTACATCGGGGAACATCTCGAGCAGCATCTTAGCCTGCTCATCGATAGGAGCGAGGTCGGAGGTACCGGAAATGTTTGTGCCGGTAGCGCCTGTCCAGTCGTCGATGGAAAGAGCGGTAGCGTAATCGGTTACGGAAGTGCCAAGGATCGGAATTGTAGCGGTAGCAGCGCTTGCAGCCTGGAGAGCGCCTGTAGCATTAGCCAGGATCAGGTCAACGCCGGAAGCGGCGAAACCGGTACAGATGGTGGTGCAGTTGGTGGACTCGCCGTTAGCGTTCTGCTCGTCGAACTTAACGTGGTCAGCGCCGAGCTTCTCGGTGAGAACGTCCTTGAATCCCTGAGTAGCTGCGTCAAGAGCCTCGTGCTGAACGAGCTGGCAGATACCGATGTTGTAAACCTTGTCAGCGGGGATCTCAGCCGCGGAGCTGTCGTCTGCTGCGCTGGAAGCGTCAGCGGTGGAAGCTGCGTCTGCTGTAGCAGCGGGAGTGCTGCTATCTGCAGCGGAAGAATCTGCCGCAGAGGAATCAGCGGTGGAGCTGGAATTTGTAGAGCTTGCACAAGCTGTTGCGGAAACAGCCATTGCTGCAGCTGCAATAGCTGCGAAAATCTTTCTGATCTTCATGTTACGTTTCTCCTTATTTGTCCATTCTATGTAGGTATGCGCTTTTGGACTTTGGCGCTTTTAGGCTTTCGCTCATTAAAGCTGCCCGCGCATACGTTAATTATAGCACACATTCTCTTAAAGTGCAACTTCTCATTGCAATAAAATTCAGTTTTGCCTTCATTTTTGTGAATTATAAACAAAACAGCGCCGCCGGATTTCCCATATAGAGCAGTCCGGCGGCGGCATATCATGTAATTATTTTCAGAACCCGAGCTCGTTCTTGAAATAGCTGTAAAGCTCTCCTGCCATTTCCTCCTGCTCGGTGGCTCGGGGGTGACCGTTAGTTCCACAGCCTGTGCGGCGGAACATAAAGTGCGTTACGCGCTCGGAATTTACCTCCTGAGCTATTTCCTCGAGGGCGTCGTCCCAGGTGTGGTCGTGACCGAGTATCGTCAATATCAGCACGAACTTTGCCGCGGGGTATTTCTCCATCAGCGTGCGGAGGAGCTTTATGTAGTTGTCCTTCCAGTAGCGGCGGTACTCCGGAGTCTTGATGCGCTCAGGCTCGGGGTTCGCGTCGTTCTGACCGATGGCGATGATAACCGCGTCGGGAGTCCAGCGGGAGAAATCCCACTGCTTCTTCTCGGCGTAGGGGCTGAACTGTATCTTGTCGTAGCAGCTCTCCATTCCGGTGAGCTGGTCTGAGCAGAAATATCCGGTGCCGTCCAGCAGAGCGATACCGCCCTGTGCGATGTCGTGCAGCTCCGCGTTGAGCTTCCTTGCAAGAGCCATCGGGTATGCAAAATGGGAATTATCCAGCCTGTTGCGGTGATCCTCTGGGTCGCACTGACCCTCGTAATACAGAGCCTCCGTGACCTCGCCGGCGGAAACGCTGTCGCCGTACACCTCGAGCTTCATGTCGTACTTGTGCGCGGGGTTAGTAACCTCCGCGCCCTCGTCTACAACTATCCCGACAAGCTCGATGTAGTTGTGCGAAGCCATCGTCTTGAGTATACGCAGTGTGTGATGCTTGTCCTCAAGCCCCTCTGCGGCTGTGAACAGCTCGTCCTCCCGGTTGGTGGGGAGTGTTATCTTCTTCATCACGCCGTCGACGATAACTGCAAAGTGCGTGTCCTCCTGGAGGTTGATGTTCTTCAGCACCACCGCCGCGGAGGTTCCGGTGAAATTAACGTCCGCATAGCTTCCCGGCCATGCCATAACCGGGCGCTTCGGGTCGTCAAAGTCTATTCTTCCGACATACTGGAAGCAGCCGTTATCCGCCGGGATCAGTTTCTTTCCTTTTTCAATCGTGTAAGCCATTGTGCTCTCCTTATACTTATAAATGTACTTTGCAGGTCAGCCTGTCAACGTCCAGGCGGAAAACGCACACTGCGTCAAGCATTTCCGGGCGGAATTCGCAGTTTTCCTTTCCAGCCGTATGCTTCATCAGGCTCTGAAGACCGAGTATCTTCTCATCCGGGTCGGCGACTATCGAAACGTTTCCATTGCCGATAATACTGCTGAATTCAGCGTAGCAGTCGCAGGGGGACTCACCCGGGTGCAGTTCGTAGCCGCAGTCCATTTCAAAGCCGACCTCGTAGCCCTCTTTAACAAGGTCTATCTTCCTGCCGTCTTTCGCGCTGTGGAAGTAGAAGGTACGTCTGCCGTCCTGCTTCACATAGCCAAAATTCAGCGGAACTATGTACACCTCGCCGCTGTCGTTGAAGCCTATGCGGCAGCAGGTGCAACGGGATATTATCTCGTCTATCCTGGCTTCGTCGGTGACTTCGCGGTCTTTTCTGCGCATTTCTCGCATATTATTCCTCCTTGTGCGCCAGCAAAAGCGACACTATATAGTTGTAGACCGGAAATCCCTTTCCGGTAAGGGACAGCCTGCCCCCTTCCAGCCGGTAATACTCCCCCGGTATCAGTTTCAGAGCCTTCTCAAACGGCTTGTAAAGCTCCTCCGGAATGCCCTCTGCGAGCCGCAGACCCATCATGACGCGCTCGTCGTAATCTCCGGGCTGCTCGTCCGTTATCTCGGTCGGCTGTCGCTGTGCGGCTATGAAAGCCCCGATATCACGGGGCACTGCGAAGCGCTTCCCCGCGTAGAATGAATGCGCCGCCGGACCTACCCCGAGATACTCCTCGTCACGCCAGTATTTCAGATTGTGTCGGCACTCGAAGCCCTCCCGGGAGAAATTCGATATCTCGTATTGATGGAAGCCGCGCTCCCCGCAAAGCCGCTGGCACAGCGCGTAAAGGTCCGCCATTGTATCGTCGTCCGCCATATCCGCAGGCGGCGATTTTCCGAACGGCGTAGCTGGTTCCAGCGTCAGCATGTACGCCGAAATGTGCTGTATCGGGAGCTTCGCGAGCCGCTCCAGCGTGTCCGTCAGGGAATCCGCCGTCTGCCCGGGCACCCCGAGCATTACATCAGCGGAAATGCTGTCGAATCCCGCCTGCCGCGCCTGGACAATAAGTTCCTCCGCCTGCTTTGCGTTGTGGAGCCTGCCCAGCTTTTTCAGCTCGTTATCCTGAAGCGACTGCACGCCTACGGAAATGCGGTTCACGCCTGCCCGCCGCATTATCCGGAGGGTCTCCGGCGAAGCGGACGCGGGGTTGCATTCTGCGGAAATCTCCGCCCCGGGAGCGGTGCTGACCGCCTGCAAAATCCCCGGCATGTACTCCGCTATGAGGTTCGGAGTTCCTCCTCCGAAATACACCGTGTCAAACTGCTCCGGATATTCCCGGAGATTCCTTACCACCGCCGCGGCGTAGTTCTCCAGGAGGTCGCCGCGCCCCGCCGTGGAGTAGAAATCGCAGTAGGGGCACTTCCTCACGCAGAATGGAACGTGTATATAAAGCCCGCGGAAATCACTCATCATCGAGCTTGAGCACAGCCATGAACGCCTCCTGCGGAACCTCGACGGTACCGAAGGCTCTCATGCGCTTCTTGCCCTCCTTCTGCTTCTCGAGCAGCTTCTTCTTTCGGGTGATATCGCCGCCGTAGCACTTTGCGAGGACGTCCTTGCGCAGAGCCTTGATGGTCTCGCGGGCGATTATCTTGCCGCCGACAGCCGCCTGTATCGGAATTTCGAACATCTGCCGCGGGATATGCTCCTTGAGCTTCTCCGCCATCTTGCGGGCGCGCTCGTACGCCTTATCGGCGTGGACGATGAACGACAGCGCGTCGATAACGTCGCCGTTGAGCAGTATATCCAGCTTCACCAGCTTGGACGGAACAAATCCCATCATCTCATAATCGTAGCTTGCGTAGCCGCGGGTGCGGGATTTCAGCACGTCGAAGAAGTCGTAGACTATCTCGTTGAGCGGAAGCTCATAGTGCAGGTCGACGCGGGTCTGGTCGATGTATTTCATGTCACGGAACACTCCGCGCCTGTTCTGGCACAGCTCCATGATGTTCCCGACGTAATCCGACGGGGTGTAAACATGAGCGTTTACCATCGGCTCGTACGCCTGCGCTATCTCGGAGGGGTCGGGGTAGTTTGTGGGGTTGTCGATCATCTTGAAGGAGCCGTCGGTCATTTCTATCTTGTAGACAACGGACGGCGCGGTCGTGATGATGTCGAGGTTGTATTCACGCTCAATGCGCTCCTGGATTATCTCCATGTGGAGAAGCCCGAGGAATCCGCAGCGGAAGCCGAAGCCCAGCGCGATGGAGGTCTCCGGCTCGAAGCTCAGCGAAGCGTCGTTGAGCTGGAGCTTTTCCAGCGCGTCGCGGAGGTCTACGTACTTTGCGCCGTCCGCCGGGTAGATACCGCTGAACACCATCGGGTTTACCTCGCGGTAGCCGGGAAGCGGCTTTTCCGCAGGTCTGTCAGCGGAAGTTACAGTATCGCCGACCTTGGTCTCACCGATGGACTTGATGGAAGCCGCGATGTATCCAACCTCGCCCGCCTTGAGTCCGGAGCAGGGCACAAGCTCGGTGGCGCCCATAACGCCGGTCTCCACAACGGTGAATTCCGCGCCGGTCGCCATCATTCTGATACGGTCGCCGGGCTTAACGGAGCCTTCCTTTACCCTGATGTAGGTGATAACGCCCTTGTAGCTGTCGTAGTAGCTGTCGAATATCAGCGCCTGGAGCGGAGCCTCAGTGTCTCCCTTCGGCGCGGGTATGGACTTCACCACCGCCTCCATTACCGCGTGGATATTGATACCCATTTTCGCGGATATTTCGGGGGCGTCCTCAGCAGGAATGCCTATTACGTTCTCTATCTCCTCCTTGACCTGCTCGGGGTGCGCGGAGGGGAGGTCTATCTTATTGATGACCGGGACCACCTCCAGGTCGTTTTCTACTGCGAGGTAGGTATTCGCAAGGGTCTGCGCCTCGATGCCCTGGGAGGCGTCAACGATGAGCAGAGCGCCCTCGCACGCAACCAGCGAGCGCGAAACCTCGTAGTTGAAGTCCACGTGGCCGGGGGTGTCGATAAGGTTAAAAATGTAGTCCTCGCCGTCGTCCGCATGGTATTTCAGGCGGACTGCGCGCGCCTTGATGGTGATGCCGCGCTCGCGCTCGATATCCATGTTGTCAAGGAGCTGCTCCTCCATGTCGCGGAGCGCGACGGTCTGGGTCTGCTCGAGGATACGGTCGGCAAGGGTGGATTTGCCGTGGTCGATGTGTGCGATTATGCAGAAATTGCGTATCTTGGAAAGATAGCTTGTATCAGCCATGTATTTTGATTCCTTTCAGATGGTTTTTTACTGATCTTCGACGTATTCCGTGTCAAGGTGCCACTCCAGGCGCTCGAGTATGGTCTGGAAGTTGTCTACCGTCTCATAGGGCATTACAAAGCCCTTCCACGCGTCGTTCTTGAGGAGCTGGCGCACGACATAAAGATCGTTCTTGCGGGAGGTCGCACTCTCGGTGTAGTCGCGAAGCGGCGCGAATACGCCGTACTGCCCCTCGAGCCTGTAAAGTATGAACTCCCCGAACTGATAGACCTTCAGCGCGTTGCCCTCTGCAAGGAGCTTCACCGTGGTGGTCTCCATATCCGGCGCGGATTCGTTCAGCACGAAGTACACCTCGGGGACTTTCAGCAGGTGGGCGTCATTGTGCTCGCCGGCCACGCTGTCGTAATCCGCTTCGTTGAACGTAAACTCCTCGCTATTGTAAACGTAGAAATATGACGAAGGGTTCTGATAGCATTTTACTATAGTATAGGTGACGTCGCCGTCCCGCTTCGTGAACACCTCGTCATGCGGCGCGTAGAATATTCCGATCACGAATTTTATTCCCCACATGAAAAGCCCGGTGCACACCAGCACTATCAGCATGGGTAGAATTTTCAGGAAAGCCGCCTTCCCCTTTGACATTCCGGTGTACTCGCCGTCATGTTCCGGCTTCGCAGTTTTTTCCGGCTCTGCGGGGGATTCCTGCGCGGTAACTTCCGTTATTTCGGGGAGCTGCTCTTCCCGGGTGATTTTATCTTTATTTTCGCTCATGGTCGTCCTTTCAGCAGTTGCTTGCAATATACGAAATTATTATAGCATATTTTCGGACAAATGTTAAGGGGGTAATGGTGAAAATCTGAAAAAAATGCCGTTCTTACAGCGAGTAAACGGATTTTGCCGCCGATAAAAAAGTTTGGCATGACAAAATGTTGACAAATCGGGAGAAATAATATATAATAGGAAGATATGAGCGGATTTTCACCGCATAGAATTGGAGGAACAAAAGAATGAAACTGAGAAATATCATCTCCGCTGTTGCGGCTGCGGCTGTTGCAGCAAGCGCGGCAAGCCTCTGCGCATTCGCAGACGACCAGCCCGCAGGATACGTTTACTTTATGGCTGAAAAGACCACGCTCGGTCAGGGCTTCGAGGTCGAGCCGATCAAGGTACCCTACTACGAGGGCGAGACAGGTCTCGACATCGTTGAAAGAGCCGCTGAGATCAAGACCGAGGACGCCGGCTACGGCGCGTTCATCACCGCCTTCGCTGATACCGACAGCAACGATGTCGTGCTCCCCGAGACCATTGCAGAGGTTTGTACAATAGCCTCCGGCAGAACCGAAGAAGGCTGGCTGAGCGCATACGACTACACAGCGGAAAGCGGCTGGACATACTTTGTAAACGACGAGTACGCTCAGGTCGGCATTGCTGACTACACCCCCGCTGACGGCGACGTTGTAGTATTCTCCTTCACCGTTTACGGCTACGGCGCTGACCTCGGCGTTGACAACTCCTCCTGGGGCGGAGCGGCCGCACTCAAGGAGCAGGTAAAGACCGCTGAGCTCGTAAAGCTCTTTGCCGACAACAAGGATCTCCTTAACGGCAGCGACGAGCAGGCATATGCATTCACCGCAGCAGGCGAGGCTCTGGCACAGTACGAATCCACACAGGAGGACGTAGACAACGCAGTTGACAGGCTGGAAAATATCCTTGGCACAGAAACTCTTGTGACCGAGGAAAGCCCCTCAGCTGACGCAGCCGCAGAGTCCGAAGCTACCATAGACGCAGCAGACGACGGCGCTTCCGGCGAAAAGGGCTCACCTTCCACCGGCGTTGAGGGTGTAGCTGTTGCAGTTGCAGTAGTTATCCTTGCAGGCGCTGGCATTGCGATGAGCAAGAAGCAGTAATACATGAAAAAAATAGAAACAGCAGTTTCAACGGTCTGCATTGCAGTTATCATTGCGGTGCAGGCCGCTTTTTCAACTGCATTCGCAGCGGATTCCGGGGACTGGGCGGCTCTCGCGGAAGAGTGCTTCGGGTATTTCTCCGGCTCGGACGGGGAATTCTGGAGCAGCGCCGCCGACAGCAACTCGGACTGGGCGGCTTACTGCTGCGCGCGGCTTCACGGCTCCGAAGGGTCGGAAGCCTACGCCGCCCAGCTTGAAAACCGCATTTCGGAGCTTGCGGAAACAGTCTCCTCCGGTGGATTCGTGAAACCCACGGAGCTGCAGCGCACCGGAATATTCCTTGCGGCGATGGGGCATGATCCGTCGCAGGCGGTGGAGCTTGGCGTGTTCCAGAGCGAAACCCTCGACCGCCAGGGCTTCAACGCGTACATCTGGGCGCTCATAGCGCTGAACGTCACCGGAGAATCCGCGCCTGATAACTCCCTGAACACCGCGCAGTCCCTGACGGACTACATCGTCGCTTCTCAGCACGATGACGGAAGTTTCTCGCTGTTCGGCGACGGCGGCGATGTGGATATAACCTCCGCGGCGGTCTACGCGCTGGCCTCAGTGGATTCCGACGAAGCTCAGGAAGCGGCACAGCGCGGCGCTGACTGGCTCTGCGAGATCGAAGGCGGCTACACCTCGATGGGAGTCCGCAACTGCGAAAGCACCGCCCAGGCAGTGATAGCCCTGGCGGCCGCCGGACGCACTGAAAAAGCGGAAGAAGCGGCACGTCAGCTCGCTGAATACCGCAGACCGGACGGCGGCTACGCGCACCTCCCGGACGGGGACACCAACCGCATGGCAACAGCCCAGACCCTGGAAGCGTTCACCGCCCTCGCGCTTTCACAGCGCGGCGAGGGGCTGTTTTCCGCGCTGCCCGCTGTAAGTCCGGGGCTCTCCAGCCAGGATGGTTCGGCAGACATAGATGTTTCCACAGACAGCCAAACCGCCGGCAATCCGGAGAATGGGAACACGGCGGAACCAGTCATTTCCGGCACGGCGCAGTCATCAGCCGCCCCTGAACAGACACATGGCTTCACCGGAACCCACATCAAGCTTATAGTTTCGGCTGCGGCCGGACTGGCGGCGGCCGGTATGCTCGCCGCGGCGATTATCCGCAGGAAGAAACTGCTGATTCCCGGAGCGGTGCTGCTCGCGGCGGTCTGCGGCGGAGTGTGGCTCCTTGATATACGCACCCCTTCAGAGTACTACGCGCAGGAAGTTACCGGAGGCATGGAAGTGACCTTCTCCGCTGACTGCAAATCCGTGCTCGGCAGAATGGATACCATCGACCCGTCGGTGAATCAGCCGTCTGTTATCCCGCCGGACGGCGTAGTCATCGCAGAGTGCACGCTATCCCTTCCGGAAGGCTCCTCGGCGTTCGACGCACTGATAACCGCGGCGCGGCAGCAGCAGGTGCGCGTGGATTACACGGGCAGCTCCTGGGGAACTTACGTCCGCAGCATCGGATATATCTCGGAATTCGGCTTCGGGGAACTCAGCGGATGGATGTACCGCGTCAACGGAGAATTTCCGCAGGTCTACGCCGGGGAATTCACACTGCACGAGGGCGATGTCGTGGAATTCGTCTATACGTGCGATCTCGGCGGCGATGTTGGCGATAGTTACAATGCAGAAAACGCCGGTTAATCAACTGGATATCGTTTACATTATGTACATTTGCACAAATATTTTAAACAAAATTTGTGTAAAGCGCATGCCCTAATTTCCGGACGTTTGCTTGCAAATCCGTCTGAATTATGGTATAATTTAATAGAATTATATAGCATGGCGTATTGCGCAGGGGAGAAGCGCAAACGCTGTTCTGAATTAGGAGGAATAACCAAATGACATCTGCCGCAGTAAACAACACCGCAGCAGGAAAAGCGCCGCTGAACAACAAAACTCTCGGCATCGGCATGGTTGCTTTTGCTGTGATAGAGGCTGTTGTTACGTTTTTCCTGGTAATGAAGCCGCTGTTCATCAACCCGGTATTCAACCAGTGCAAAGCATATAACGAAGAAGGCAAGGCTTGTATCGTAAAGCTCTTCGGCAAGACCTTTGCGTCGCAGGACGAGATCGCTAACAATCAGATAATCCTTTCGCTGTGGGATACTATTCTCAACATCGTGCTTATCTACATAGTTATCACCGGAATACTTCTTCTGCTTTCATTCTGCTATTTCAAGGGATTCGCGTTCGCAAAGTCCTACCTGATAGCTGTGTTCGGCGCAAAGACCGTTATCGCGCTGACTCCCATTCTTGTTCCCTTTGCAAATTTCAGAAACTCAATGCGCATCTTCGGTGCCATTGACGCTGTTATCTGCCTCGCGGCATGTATTTACTGCGTATACGACAGTTCCTCTGAATACGCCGACGACATGCTTCTGACCGCCGACAAAATCGCAAATATGTGGAAGCGCGGCAAGACTGCCGGCGTGATGTTCCTCATCATGGCTGCCGCTGCAATTTTCGCCGCATTCGGCATGAGCGCTTACGGCAACATCGGCAACTCCGGCGGTAACTGGTCAATCGTTATCGGCTGGCTGGACAACACCAGTCTTGCACAGGGCGTTGTGCTGATTCTCCTCGTAGCTGTCGCTCTTATCGGCTCCATCATATATGTTCGCGAAGGCGAGTGGGCTATGATCTACTACTTCTCCTTCGGCGCAGCTATGACCGTTACAAACCTCATCGGCATTCTGTTCAGAATCCTGTGGATCTTCAAGACCTACAACCCCACCAAGGCGCTTGCGAAGTCCGGCGACGAGGACGCTCTCGCATGGGTAGGCTCCAACGGCATGACCGCAAAGTGGTGGATGGCTACTGTATTCCTGATACTCTCCTTCGTGGCGGCAGCGGTAGTTACTATCATCGCTTTCACAAAGATCAAGAGCAAGCTCTCCTTCAAGTTCAGCGAAGCTGACAAGAAGCCCGCTATCGCAGTTATGATCGGCGCAGGCTCCATTATTCTGGAGTTCGTTCTTACAATGATCGCAGTTCTCATGTGGGATAAGCAGCACTACACCGCTATCACACTGGGCGCTATGGACTATATGTATTTCATCACTTTCGGCGGCATTTCGCTGTTCCTCGCTATCGCAATGTGGTGCGGTTACGGCTTCTCCAAGTTCGGAACCCTCGCACTGTACATCATGGTAGGCTCCTGCAACTTCTCCTCCATCTTCACCGTATTCGGCGAGAGAGGAACAAAGGTTGCAAACTCCCTCGCAGCTTACAATGCGGCTGTTGAGCAGGGTCTGACCGAGCTTCCCGCGAAGTTCAAGGGCTACAACTACATTACCTGCGGCGTATTCTTCATTCTTTCCTTCCTCGTATGCTTCAGCATTATCGTTGTATTCGTTGTCAAGGAAGTAAACAACTACATGTATCAGAAGCGCTACGAGTAATCCAGTAACCTAGTAACCTAGTAACCTCTTAAATCATAAACACAATGAATCCCCCGGTTCATGGAACCGGGGGATTTTTTTCGTATTTACCGCTTCAGCGTATCAGGGGTTTTCCGCAAACTATACGGATTAAATGCAACAAAAAAACTTCCGCCTCCATACGGAAGCGGAAGTAATTGTATCAAAATTATGATTACTTATTCAGGAGAACCTCAACGCTTGCGAGCTTAACGCAAACACAGAATATCTCCATGGCCTGGCGAAGCTCGTCAACAGACGGGAATGTCGGAGCGATACGGATATTGCTGTCCTTGGGATCCTTGCCATATGGGAATGTAGCACCTGCGCCGGTCATTACAACGCCTGCTTCCTTAGCGAGGGATACAATGCGCTTTGCACAGCCGGGGAGCGCGTCGAAGGAAATGAAGTAGCCGCCGTTGGGCTTATTCCACTTGCCGATCCCGAAGGGTTCGACCTCTTTGTCAAGCATGTAGAGAACTACGTCGAACTTCGGACGGATAATTGCTGCATGGTGCTTCATGTGCTCGCTTATGCTCTCGAAGTTCTTGAAGTACTTAGCGTGACGGAGCTGGTTGAGCTTATCAAATCCGATGGTCTGGTAGGTCATCTGGCTCTTGATGAAGTCGATGTTCTCCTTGCTTGCTGCAACTACAGCAAGACCGCCGCCCGGGAAGGAGATCTTAGAGGTAGAAGTGAACTCGAATACCATATTCGGATTACCAGCCTTCTTGCACTCCTCGATGATGTTCAGCAGGTGGTCGTGATTCTCGGAGAGATGATGTACGCAGTATGCGTTATCCCAGAAAATGCGGAAATCCTTAGCCTTCGGCTTGAGGTTTGCAAAACGCTTTACAACTGCGTCAGAATAAGTAATGCCGGTCGGGTTGGAGTACATCGGAACGCACCAGATACCCTTGATCTCCTCGTCCTCGGAAACCAGCTTCTCTACAGCGTCCATGTCAGGACCGTCCTCAAGGTAATCAACGTTGATCATCTCGATACCGAGCGCCTGGCAGATAGCGAAGTGTCTGTCATAGCCGGGAGCCGGGCAGAGGAACTTCACATGCTCGTATTTGCACCAGGGCTTCTCGCTGCCGAGTACGCCAAGCTGCATTGCACGGATAATGGTGTCGTACATCATCTGGAGGCTGGAGTTGCCGCCTACGATGACCTCGTCAGCGGAAACGCCGAGCATTTCCTGGAACAGAGCCTTAGCCTCGGGGATACCGTCTAGTACGCCGTAGTTGCGGCAGTCGATGCCGTTGCTGGACTTGTAGTCGCCGTCAAGGCAGTGAAGGAGCATGTCAAGCGAAAGGTTGAGCTGCTCGGGGGCAGGCTTACCTCTCGACATATCGAGCTTCAGACCCTTTGCCTTGTAGTCTGCATACTGCTTCTCAAGCGCTGTCTTTTCAGCCTGAAGCTGTTCTTTGCTCATCTGTGAATAAAGCATGGTTATTTCCTCTCTTTACGCTGTCATTTTACCGCGCGCATTCTATCCCGCGCCCATGTAATTTAATTATACCATAGATAAGCGAATTTTGCAAGCACTTTTTCGGAATCCTGCAAAAATATATCACAGGTTTAAAGAAATTGCGGCGTTTTCTCTGCTGCCGCCAAAAACATGTTGTAAACTCGCTTAAATTATGGTATAATGTAATTGAATATAAGCCGGAATTACCCGGCACAAATACGCACCACAGAAAGGAACCACAGCAATGACAGCATTTACATCAGCGGATATCCTCCTCCCGAAGCTTGACGCGGAAGGAATGACAAAATGGTCTGTAGTCGCATGCGACCAGTACACCAGCGAGCCGGAATACTGGGCTAAGACCGCCGAGATAGCAGGGGACGCTCCCTCCACGCTGAACCTCATATTCCCCGAGGTCTACCTCGAGGAGCCGGACGCGGACGCCCGCATTGCAAAGATCAACCGCACCATGCAGGAGTACCTCGACAAGGGACTGTTCAACGAGTATAAGTCCGCGCTGATACTCATGCGCCGCACACAGGCCGACGGGAAGGTACGCACCGGACTTGTCGGAGCCATCGACCTGGAGCAGTACGACTACAACAAGGGCAGCAAGTCCCAGGTGCGCGCTACGGAAGCCACCGTTGCCTCCCGCATTCCACCGCGCGTGAAGATACGCCGCGACGCAGCGCTGGAGCTTCCGCACATCATGATACTCATTGACGATGTAAAGCGCACCGTTATCGAGCCGCTGGAAGCAAAGCGCGACCAGCTCACCAAACTCTATGACTTCGACCTCATGCAGAACGGCGGACATCTCGAGGGCTGGCTCGTTGACGGCGGCCACGCAAAGGCCGTGTTCGACGCCCTCGACAAGCTCGCCGACAAGGCGGATTTCAACAAGCGCTACGGGCTTACCGGAGAAGACGTCCTGCTGTACGCAATGGGCGACGGAAACCACTCCCTCGCCACCGCAAAGGAGTGCTACGAGCAGAAGAAGCGCGCGAACGCTCCCGAGGCTGCGCTTGCACGCTACGCCCTCGCCGAGGTAGTGAACCTCCACAGCGAGGCTCTGGAGTTCGAGGCTATCCACCGCGTTATTACCGAGACCGACGCCGCAAAGCTCATGGCTGACATGACCGCTGCGCTGAAGCTCACCGAGGGTGCCTCCGGTCAGAGCTTCACTGTACTGCTGGACGGCGCGAAGAAGCAGTATTCCGTGGGCGCTCCCACCGCTAACCTTACCGTCGGCAGCCTTCAGAGCTTCCTCGACAAGTGGCTTTCCGAGAACGCCGGCAAGATCGACTACATACACGGCGAGGACGTTGTAGAGAGCCTTTCCTCCGCAAAGAACAGCATTGGTTTCCTGCTTCCCTCCATGACCAAGGAGGAGCTGTTCCCTACAGTTATCAAGGACGGCGCGCTCCCCAGAAAAACCTTCTCAATGGGTCACGCGCACGATAAGCGTTTCTACTGCGAAGCAAGAAAAATCAAGTGAGGTCATAAAATGAATCTTGTTAAACTCGAGCGTATTTCCGATATGCTGCGCTCTCAGGTCGAAAGCGGAGCCGCAGTCGGCTGCTCTGCGTACGTTATGAAAAACGGACGCCCCATCTACCGAATGAACGCCGGCATGGCTGACGAAGCCCGCGGAATAAAGTGGACGGACGACACCATCGTGCGGCTGTACTCCATGACAAAGCCGGTCACTGCGGCGGCGGCCATGATACTCATTGACCGCGGTCAGCTTGATATCTACGACAAGGTGAGCTGGTTCATTCCCGGGTTCAGGAACCAGACCGTACTCACCGAAAACGGTCCTGAGCCGCTGAGCCGCGAGGTCTGCGTAAAAGACCTGCTGGATATGACCTCCGGTCTCGCCTATCCTGACCGGAACTACCCCGCAGGCAGCGTAATGCAGGATCTCTACGACAAGATCTGCGAGGAAGTCGCAGCCGGAAAGCCCGTTGATACGCTTGAATACGCAAACCGCATAGGTCAGGTGCCGCTGGCGTTCCAGCCCGGCGATCGGTGGATGTACGGCTCTTCTGCGGATATTCTGGGCGCGGTTATCGAGGTCGTTTCCGGGAAGAAGTTCGGCGATTTCCTGCGCGAGGAGCTGTTCGAGCCGCTCGGAATGGTGGACACCGATTTCTGGGTACCCGAGGAAAAGCTCTGCCGCTTCGCCGAAAATTACGAGGAAAAGGACGGAAAGCTAGTCCCCTGCCTGTGGCAGCATTTAGGTCTGACCTACCTGTGCAGGAAGCCTCCGGAGTTCCAGTCCGGCGGCGCTGGGCTGTGCTCCACGATGGACGACTACGCGGCATTCGCTGAAATGCTGCTCAACGAGGGCGTTTACAACGGCAGGCGCATTCTGAGCAAAAACGCAGTCAGATACATGACTTCAAACCAGCTCACACAATACCAGCTCCGCACATGCGACTGGGAGCAGTGCATAGGATACGGCTATGGAAATCTCATGCGCGTTGCAATGGAGGAACGCCTGCCGGGAATATCCACTCACCCCGGTGAATACGGCTGGGACGGCTGGCTCGGCTGCTTCTGGGCGAACGATCCTAAGAACGGCTACACATTCATGTATTTCGTACAGCGCTGCGGAGGTCTCGGAGTACGCCCGCTGAGAATGATAAAGCAGATAGTTTACGGGGCTGAGGATTAAGTTACACACGTTACACTATACCTTCCACAAAAAAACTGTAAATAAACTGGTACGTCTTGTGGAAATGCCTATTGACTTTTTTCACGGTTTATTATATAATTAAACCATAAGGTTTATTTACCAACAGGCATTCGGAGAGGGGATACATAAATAGAGGAACGCAATACTCTGCTCATCGTTGACGATTTCGAGTTCAACCGACTGATGCTGAGCGACACGTTCAGCGACCGCAGAGTCGTTGAAGCGGAAAACGGCAAGCGCGCAATAGAAGAGTTTGAGAAAAACAAAGACAAGCTGTGCGCGGTTCTGCTGGACATCATGATGCCGGTAATGGATGGATTCGGCGTGCTGGAATACCTGGTGGACAATAAATATATAGACGATATACCGGTTTTCATCATCAGCGCGGACACCTCCGACAAATCGCTGTCCCGGGCGTATGACCTCGGCGCGGCGGACGTCATTGCGAAACCTTTCAATATACGGTTCGTCCGCAGACGTATCAACAACATCATCGAGCTTTATGATCAGCGCAGGTATCTCAGTATGCTGGTAAAGGAAAAAGGCATCGAGGTTCCGTTTATGAAGGTCGGTTCGGCTAATAAGTAAAAATTCAGGGGGCTGCGCGGCAGTCCCCATTTGTATTTTGTAACTGGGTAAGCGGTATAATCTGGTTAATTCGGAATTCAGAATGCGGAATTCGGAATTAATGAGCCGCCTTCGGCGGAGAATTTAAGGTCAAATGCAAATGCAAAAAGCGGAAAGCGAGCGCAGCAGTGCCAAGGGCGGGGAAAATTTGTGCAAGACTTATTGCAACGCCAATATCCATGATATGTGGAAATACCAAATGCCCTGTTCGAAATGTCAGATTAACGTTTCAAAAGTGAAGGTCGCAGAATTACGTCATCAGGAGCAATTTTCTGCAATCCAAGGATTTTAGGAAGTTTGCGCCCAATGAATGCCTTTGCTGCGTCATATGGACATCGAAATTCTGGGCTTCTGTGCTGAATAATCTGAAAAACCGAAAGGTCGAGGATATTCTCATTGCCTGCACAGATAACCTCACAGGATTCAGCTAGGCGATAGCGGCTGTGTTCCCGAAAACTGACATTCAGAATTGTATAATTCACCAGCTCAGGAACTCCAGCAAATACGTTTCTTACAAAGATATAAAGGCTCTGATGGCAGATCTGAAGCGGGTTTATCAGGCTGTTGACGAGCAGTCCGCGCCTGCTGCCCTGGACGATTTCGCTGAAATCTGGGACAAAAAATATCCAAAGATCTCAAAATCCTGGAGAGAAAACGGGGCAAATCTCAGCACATATTTCAAGTTCCCGGAGGAGCTTCGGCGGCTGATTTATACGACCAATGCCATAGAAGGCTTCAATCGGCAGCTGTGTAAGGTGACTAAATCCAAGGCTGTTTTCCCGACAGATGACAGCCTGTTCAAGATGCTGTATCTCACCATGCTGGACATCACCAAAAAGTGGACTGGCCGCCGGCAGGACTGGGCGAGATATACCCTCAGCTCGCACTGTACTATAGCGGCCACATTCCAGAATGACCGCCGCGCCGGAACTGCTGTTTCCGTTCCTGGCTTCGCCCTCCGCTTCAACAGCAGTTCCTATTGACAACTCAATTGATTTGTGTTACTATGAATAAGCTCTGGACTCATCAAAATGTTACCTGAGCTTACTGATTTCACTTAATGCACGTTTGTGGTTTACACAGATTTTGGGGTAGAGCTAGTGCATTCATTTCTCAATGCTCCGCTCTTCCCCTTTCATTGACTATTACAGCTGAGTATGCTAAAACGAACACAGCATATCACTTAATTTACGGCAGATATGTCTGATTGAGAAATGGCTATTTATCAATCAAGCGCCAAAGAGTCAGCAAAATAGCATACATAATCATTTTCATTGCAGTAATCCATGACCTTTTCCCTCAGTTTATCGTTTGCGCCATATTCAATAAGCAAAACATCCATACCGTTTTGTTTGCAGACATTAAGATATTCAATAAAATACTCTCTATTCTCCCAATTATTTTCGCCAAAGGATTTATCATCGAAATTTATTGATGTAAATACAGTTTCCTGATTAACCGCATTTATGCAAGTTGGGATAGAGCAATTATTTATTACTTCACTTATAAACACATCGCCGCCATTCACAATTACCTTTATTCCTTTTTCAGTAAAAGCGTTGAAAATATCTAGTAACGCATTGTATATTTTCTGCTCGTGAAATACATAGTAAACATCGGTATTATCCACAAATAGTCCTGAAACTCCCTTATCCACCAGTTCATCCGCTGCTTCAACGATGTGTGTCTGCCATTTTTCTGATGATACATCTATCCACTTTTCATTATCCCAATCCTCGTATTCGCCTATGGTAAAAGGCAAAAATTCTTCGTAATAGCTGCGAAAGTCTTCTACTGAACCAATATTAAGATAGGAATATATCTCGTTGTTTCCGTTTTGGTGTATCACATCAATGTTCTCGGCTGTCAATAATTCTGCATCAATAACAAGAACGTCATAGTTGTTTAGCGACAACAGTTTTTCCTTTTCTGCTCCGATAAAAACACCATACGGATGTCTTACATCAGTCAACTTTTCCGTTGTCTTTACCGTACAGGCTGTAAAATAAATCACCGCAGAAATCAGAACAAGTATTTTAGTCATTTCTTTTTTGCTCCTAAATAAAGAATGTGCCATCTCCAAATTTATAAGGCAGATTTACACCCATTTTCCTCATTATATCACAGCCCAACTAAAATTTCAATACCAACATACTAATCACTCTTTATGCCGGTTGGTTTGCGGTTATTTAGTTATAGAGAAATTATCCCTCAATTGTTAAGAAGTTTCATAATAACGTGCTAACATAATAAGGTAACCTCTAAAAACCCACAAAAATTAAGGCAAATAGAGGCATTT
>ERZ826220.960-NODE-960-length-31210-cov-5.761579_pt1 | contig 31210 bp, 24 predicted proteins | sample MGYA00519927_ERZ826220 | MGnify/ENA primary metagenome ERZ826220 (study PRJEB31778, sample SAMEA3449225) | human gut metagenome | biome: human gut; feature: human-associated habitat; material: faeces | place: United Kingdom | collected 2010/2012 ... | reverse complement strand
TTCCGCACATAAGCAATACCTGAACACGATGTTCAGGTAAGCCGCCACTGAGCCATGGACGGCGAATTGGCGGCGGTTGCGTGCATGTTTATTACCTATATCAGAACATCTTAGAACTTCTTAATTTCAATACATCATATATGAGTTGACCACATGGCTAGATACAAAATTAACAGGATGCGCGGGGATTCGCTCATAAAAAAACGCCACGCGATTGGGGAATCCCAAACGCATGGCGTTTCATAAACTCTAAACTTATTCTGCTTTTCCGATTGAAAGGAATCCATTGTCGTTCGACTGAAGCAGGAACGAAAGTCCAATCTTCTTCTTTGCTTCCTCGGTTGCAACATAGATCTCGCCAGTCTCAACCAGAGACTTCGCAATCTCAAGCACCTTATCCTTGAACATCATCATCTCACGACGATCTCTGGAGCTCAGTTTGAACAGATACTGGTTCTTTGAACTGATCAACAGGATACTGTAAGAATGTACGTTGTTCTTTGTCTCACGCATACCGGAACCGATCATACGGGAGTTCGCAATGATAATCTCTGCATTCTCATCCGGCAGGTACTCAGACAGGATCAGCTTGTAAATCTTCAGGTAATCTTCCTCCTGATCTGCACTGACTGGCATCTCAGCAACTGCAAATTCTACAACGGAATCTGCAAGTTTGATCGTACCACCCTCGTCGTTGATCACGGCTGTACTCTCCTTCGGAACGCACAGACGGAAGAACTTGTTCTCGATCACCTTCTGTCCACTCGTTGGCTGCTTGATAACAAGGTCTGTATACTTCTTCTCCAACATATTCATAGAGATAATCGCGCTGTCATCACCGGTCTCCGCAATCTCACACAACTCACGATACAAGTCTACGATATCCGGTGTGATATACGCTACCATCTCAACAATCTTCTTCACGGCAGGGACATATGCCTGTTTAGCACTCTGCATATAAAACTCGATCTGCTTGCTCATATCGCTTGTCTTGCCAGCCTTATACTCGATGACCTTGAACAGGTTGTCCTTATCGAAGTCCTCATATCCATTGTCGTAAGCTTTCTCAAAGTACTTGATACTCTTGATCTCGCCACGATAATTCTCATCTGCCTCCTGCTGCTGGTAGATCTTACCAAGCTCATAAGCAGCCTGATAGCTTCCCAGTCCAAGGGCTTCCAAAAATGCTTTCTCAATCTCATACGAATTTGCAATGTAGAACACCTGACTCTGCTTGTACAAGGCAACCTTCAAAGCTGCCTGTCCGCTTCCGGCTTCTACGGAACGCTCCCATGTCTCCACAGAACGCTGCAAATCCTCGTTGCCAAGCTCCTGAATATCCTTGATATAAGCTTCTGCTTCCAGAATACCATTTGCCTGCGCTTCCTTGAAATACTCTAACGCCTTGATACCATCACGCTTCGTACGAAGCACACCATAGTAATAAAAACGTCCGAGATAGAATGCAACCCGTCGATGGCCGAGACGATGTGCGGTCTCGTACCAGTTGAGTGCCTTCATGTAATCCTTCATCTTCTGATCGTAAATGTTACCAAGCAGGAATGCCAGATCCGGATCTTTCGTCGCATCAAACAACTGCTTTGCGTAACTGATCGTCTTCTCGAGATCCTTATACGGTGAATCATCATCGTAATACAGCTCGATCAACAGATAACTTGCCTTAATACTACCAAGCTTCAATGCCTGCTTTGCAGCCGCCATCGCGCCCTCGTAGTCCTCTAAGTAATAGCAGTACAATGCCTCACTATAATACTGGTTATCCTTACGGTTCAAGCTCTGGTCACTAACCAGGGTTGGATCAACGAATGCGAACGAGTTCGCTGTCTCGAAAATGATCTCCTCGTACTGCTCGATGATCTCCATGGATGCACATACAAAACGCATACATGCAAGACGCTTACCCTGATAGAACGCAAAGGTTACAATACCCTTTTCCATCTCCTTGTGGTAGAACGTTGTGCAGATACCATCTGCATATTCTGTGATGTATGCTTTCAACTGTAATTCCTCGTCAAATGCATCGTTGCAATAACGAAGATAATTCTCCAATGTCTTTTTGGAATCTCTTGGAATACTGTCATAGCTTACATACATCGCAAAATCCTTGTAAGTAAGGCTTGGTGCATAATATTCCTCGTCCGTATCGCTGTTGATGGTCTTTACCCAGTCCTTAGGAAGCTTGTGGATATAACCATCAATCTGGTTATGTACATAGGTGTACTGATACTGCAAACGTGCCGGATCGATTGCTTTATACTTTGGTTCCTTGCCTTTCGCACGTCTTGCCTCTGCAATCTCTGTATACAGTTTGTCCTTCTCTTCGAACTCAATACTGTCTGTATGCTGACTTGCATAATCGACACGGTCATACGCAGCCTTTGCTTTCGTATCTCCCATATCTGCAAGCTTCTTGTACCACGACATTGCCTTCTCGTAATCCACCGGTACGACAAAATCACTCTTGTTTCCATACTGATCGATACGATTTAGACCATTCTCATAGATACTACCGAGATTCATGTACGCTGCCTTGATACCACACTCCGTTGCCTTCTCAAAGAATGTAATCGCCTTTGAGAAATTCTGAATATCCAACAACATCTGTGCGAGCTTGTAGATCATCTCGCCATCCTTACTCAAATTCGTATATTTCTCATAGTACTGTGTCGCCTTATTCAAATCCACATCGACAATACAGTTGCTATACTTTCCGGTCTCATACAGCTCCCCTAATATTTTCAAGGCATCCGTACCGAAATTCTTATAATTCGGATCCATGATTGCAATATCTACAATCTTTTCGAATATCTCTACGGCGTCCTCGGCATTTCCATTTTCCATCAGGTTGATTGCCTTATCATATTGAAGTTCTACGTTGCTCTTGGCTGACTTTTTCTTGCCGCCAAGACCGGACAAAAACGGAATCTTGCTAAAAAAACTGCTAAGCTTTCCCATCTGATATCCTCCTTTGTGGTCTTTCCCCCTGCATAATTATTTATATAATAACATAGTTAAAATTCTTATGCAACAAAGACTACTTGACAGATTCAATATAATTTTTCATTTCCTCGACAGCAACCTCCTCATCCGGTCCATTGGCTTCGATTTCAAGCGCATCCCCGTTACCGAATCCAAGGCTCATCATTCCCATGATGCTTTTCGCATTGATTCTCCGGTTCTGAGAATTGATTGTAATTTTACTCTCATACTTGCTTGCAATCTGCACGAGAACGGCCACCGGTCTTGCCTCTGCATCTGCTGGTAAATTCACAACGACTGTCTTACTGATCATTTTGGTTCCTCCTTAGCTCATTGGCTATATCACTTATTTTTTTCAATCTATGATTGACTCCGGATTTTCCAAGCGGTGGATTTAATTTCTTACCAAGCTCCACTAGACTCGTATCCGGTTCTTCCATACGCAGACTTGCGATCTCCCGCAAACGCTCTGGAAGATATTTTAATCCCTTTGTCTGTTCAATATACGTGATGTCTTCCATCTGCTTGACGGCAGCACTCACAACCTTGTTTAAGTTCGCAGTCTCACAATTTACACGCCGGTTGACGGAATTGCGCATGTCTTTTAAAATGCGTATATTTTCCATATCCATCAGGGACACATGCGCCCCCATGATATTTAACAGATCAACGATCATTGATCCATCCTTGATGTAAACCACGTAATATTTTTTGCGCTGGATCTGCTTCGGTTCGATTGAAAAATCACGAATCAGTCTGGCTAACATATCCGCCTGTTCCGCATGGTCACAGACGATCTCGAAATGATACCCCTTCTCCGGATCAGTCAGGGAGCCAGTTGCCAGAAATGCCCCGCGGATAAATGCCTGCTTACAGCAATTCCGTTCTACCAGAATCGGATTCACCGAAAGATAATCTCCATGATCCGTCAGCTTTAACATCTGTCTGCCCTCTGGTGTGTTAATATCCACATCCAGAAGTGCAGTAAGCTTCGTGATTTTCTCCTGTAAGATCGTGTTTTCCCCGCGCATCGTCCAGACACCATCCCGGTATTCACCGGACATTGCGATCATAGCAGCAAGCTCTGCCATCCGGCAATGTCTGCCTGTGCTGATATGGGAAAGCAGTTCCGCTTTCACCTTTGATGAAAACGACATACCTACTCCCCTTTCACAATACGGTCTTTGCCAATATCTCTATGATACAGACGTACTGTATACGGAAGCTTCTCCAATGTCTCGTACAGTGCATTTGCCACTGTCACAGAGCGGTGTTTTCCTCCGGTACATCCCACGGATATCACTAACTGATTTTTACCCTCTTTCAGATAATTGGGAATCAGAAACTCCAGCATATCTGTGAGCTTCTCCATAAATGCCGGATATTCTTTGCAATCCTTCACCATATCAGAGACCGGTTTATCATTTCCTGTCTGCGGGCGAAGCTCCGGAACATAATATGGATTCGGCAAAAAACGTACGTCAAATACAAGGTCGGAATCTCTCGGGATTCCATACTTGAATCCAAAGGACATCACAGTCACAATAATGTTATTATACTGTTTGCCCTCCACAAATATCTTCTCAATCTCATGCTTTAACTCTCTTGTAAGCAGATTGCTCGTATCGATAATATAATCCGCACGCTGGCGCAAAAACTCGATCTTCTCGCGTTCCTTGACGATGCCTTCGTTGATCCTGCCATGCTTGGACAGCGGATGCGCTCTTCGCGTCTCCTTATATCGCTTTACAAGCACCGGTTCATTGGCATCAAGGAAAAGAATCTCGTAAGTAAAGTTACGCTTTTTCAAAGTCTCCAGACACACGGACATCTCACCGAGTGCCTGCCCGCTTCGGATATCCACACCGATAGCGACATTGTCGACCTCAAGCTTATCATCATGCGCAATCTCTGCGAATTTTTCAATTAACATGACCGGAAGGTTATCGACGCAGAAGAACCCCATATCTTCTAACATCTTCAACACCGTTGATTTTCCTGCTCCGCTCATTCCTGTTACAATTACAAATCTCATCGGATTATTCTTACCTCCGGTTCCAACATCACACCGTACTTCTCATTTACAACTTCCTGCACATGCTGCATCACTGCCAGCACATCTGCACTGCTTGCCTGTTCCACATTCACAACAAACCCACAATGCTTCTCCGATACCATCGCACCGCCGACCCGGTATCCACGCAATCCACTGTCATCAATCAGCTTCGCTGCAAAATACCCTTCCGGACGTTTAAACGTCGATCCTGCACTCGGATATTCGAGCGGCTGTTTACTTCGTCTCGCCTCCGCCAGTTCATTCATCCGGTCAAGAATTGCTGTCTTATCTCCGTGTTCCAGTGTCAGTCCGACACCAACCACGATTTTATCTGCATCGATGATGCTATGGCGATAAGCAAACTCCATCTCATCACAAGCATAGCTTCGAAGTGTGCCATCCATCGACAGCACCTCCACATACGATACGATATCCTTCATCTCACCACCATAGGCGCCTGCATTCATCACAATCGCGCCACCGATGCTTCCCGGTATACCTGCAGCGAACTCCATGCCTGTAAGTCCCGCCTCATATGCCAGATTCGCCACGCGCGCCAGAATCGCTCCTGCCTGCGCATACACGGAAGTCCCATCCACCCGGATTTCACTCATGGCACTGCCAATCTGGATAATCAAGCCATCATATCCGGCGTCTGTAAACAGGACATTACTTCCATTTCCAAGTACACAATAATCAAGCTTGTGTTCCTTGCAATACGCGATCAATGTCTGGATTTCAGCCGTATTTTTCGGCATTGAAAAATACTTTGCCGCCCCGCCAATGCGAAATGTCGTATGCTTGCACATCGGCTCCTGCTCCAATATTTTAATCTCTTCTATCTTCAAACTCATACGTTCCTCACAAAAATAAACATAAAAAAGCCCATAAGCTCTGCTTTATCATAGCTTATGGGCAAAATTTATTCAATGTGTAAATATATAGAAAAATACTAAGGAAAACTGCTTCCCTTCGTCATTTTCACGATTAGGCATCACTAATCGTTCATAATCGCACAGGCTCCACCATACATACCGGCATCATTTCCAAGTGTTGCAAGTGTGAACTTCGTGTTCTTGCATGCGTGGAATGCATACTCCTTGAAATATTTCTCTGTTGTATCTGTGATGATCGTACCTGCCTTGGATACACCGCCACCAATAACAAAAACCTCTGGATCAACCACACATGCGATCTGTGCCAATGCTTTGCCAAGGCACTTTCCATGTCTGTCTACGATCTCAGCTGCAAGCTCATCGCCCTGCTTTGCTGCATCGAACACTTCCTTTGCAGATACATACTGTACGTTGCGAAGTGCAGATGGACGATCCGTTGTGTTGAGCAATGTATTTGCCATTCTTACGATACCAGTTGCAGATGTGTACTGCTCCAGACAGCCCTTTCTGCCACATCCGCAAACCTCTGTCTCATCATCGTTCACCTGAATATGTCCGATCTCACCGCCAGCACCATTCACACCGGAAAGCATCTTTCCGCCTAAGATGATACCGCCGCCAACACCGGTTCCAAGTGTTACCATAACGATGTTACTGAAGCCTTTTCCACCGCCCTGCCACATCTCGCCGAGCGCTGCCATATTTGCATCGTTACCAACCTTGACTGGAAGCCCGATAATCTTGGATAACTCATCTGCTGCATTGAAGATTCCCCATCCAAGGTTTACACAACGAAGAACGGTTCCATCTGCCTTGACTGGTCCCGGAACACCCATTCCGATACCCTTTACTTCGCTCTTGCCAATCTGCTTTTCTGCAAGCTTATCCTCGATGGATGCTGCGATATCGCCTAAGATATACTTTCCGCCCTCATCGGTGCGTGTTGTGATCTCCCACTTGTCAACCATCGTTCCTTCTGCTGTGAAAAGTCCGATCTTAACTGTTGTTCCTCCGATATCTACACCAAATACATACTTTGCCATCTTCCTCTATATCCTCCTTATTTCTCTTAGACATTATGTGAATTTTTCGCTATATTCTGTGTTACACGGTTATACAATTCCTGAGCCGCATTGTATCCCATCTTCTTCTGTCTGTGGTTGACAGCTGCGGCCTCTACGATAACCGCAATATTTCGTCCCGGTCGAATCGGAATCGAATGACTGACGATCTTATTTCCGAGAATCTCTGTATACTGATCCTCCAGTCCCAGACGGTCATAGTTCGCATCCTTATCCCACTCTTCCAGATTCACGATCAGGTCGATGCTCTGTGTATGCTTGACACACTCTACACCGAACATACTCTTGACATCGATAATTCCGATTCCTCGAAGCTCGATAAAATGTCTCGTAATATCCGGAGCCGTACCGATCAGCGTCTCATCCGAAACCTTCTTGATCTCTACAACATCATCCGATACAAGACGATGTCCACGCCGAATCATCTCCAGAGCCGCCTCACTCTTACCAAGGCCACTGTCTCCGGTAATCATGACACCCTCACCATATACGTCCAGCAAAACCGCATGAATGGAAATACGCGGTGCAAGCTCCACATGCAGCCACTTTACAACCTCATGCACGAAGTCAGACGTCGTCTCGGAAGTATCAGTCAGAATTGGGATTCCACATCGTTTTCCGGTCTCGATGATATAATCATATGGCTTGATATTACGACAGAAGATCAGACACGGAATCTTGAATGCAAATAACTTCTCAAATATCTGGATATTCTCTTCCTCTGTATGCATATTCGAAATATACGCAAACTCTACATTTCCACATATCTGAATACGTGCGGAATCAAAATGTTCAAAAAAGCCCGCCAGCTGGACTGCCGGACGGTTCATATTTGGATCTTTGATCAATATATGATCGGTATCAATTTCAGGCGTATGATTGATCAGATTCATCTTTTGAATCAATTGTGTCACACTTACGCTATATTCTTCTTCCATGCCCTCTTACGTCTCCTTACTTATTTTGAAAAAATGGGCTGTCGCAGACGCAACAGCCCTTTGCTATTTTACTCTTCATCCTCAGACTCAGACGCTACTTCCTGATACTTCTCAAGAATGAGACTCTGGATTTTGTCTCTTGTCTCAGAATTGATCGGATGTGCAATATCCCGATATTCACCATCCGACGCCTTTCGACTCGGCATCGCGATAAACAATCCCTTCTCTCCTTCAATTACCTTGATATCATGTACTACAAATACATCATCAATTGTAATCGAAACAACTGCGCGCATCTTGCCTTCTTTTGTAACCTTACGTACCCTTACATCTGTGATTTGCATATTAGTCCCCCTTTTACGCAACTCTTTTTGTGAAATTATAATGCGTATCTAAAATTCTTCTCAACGATGACCTTAATCTCGTTTGGATCTCCTGTATGTACTGTATTTGCACGAAGTGTATCACGGCTCTCCACGATACAGTTCTCAATATAACAGTTATCCCCGATATGTACATCATTCAGAATAATAGAATTCTTGATGACACAGTTATTACCGATATAAACTTTTTTGAAAAGAACGGAATCCTCTACCGTACCATTGATGATGCTTCCGCTTGCGATCAGGCTGTTGCTGACAGCTGCATCTCCATTGTATTTTGCTGGTGGTAAATCCTCCACCTTGGAATATACATCCGGATGCTGACGGAAGAAGTAATCACGAATATCCTTCTTCAGGAAATCCATATTGGTCTTGAAGTAAGAATCAATCGTACCGATATTTCTCCAGTAAGAATCCAGCTTATATGCATAAATCTTCTTTACGTTCTTGTAACGAACAAGAATGTCATTTACAAAATCGCTTCTGCCTTCTGCAGCACATGCCTCCAGCAACTCAATCAACTGACGACGTCTTACAACATATACACCGATGGATGCTGTATTTGTCTCTGCCACGATTGGCTTCTCCTCAAAGCTGATTACACGATTATCATCTGCAAGCTTTACAACACCGAAACGGTTGATATCATCCTCGCCCGGCTGGATATCCTTACATACAACTGTGATATCTGCACCTGTTGCGATATGCTCTTCCAGTACCTTATTATAATCCAACTTGTACACTGCATCACCACTGGCAATAACTACATATGGCTCATGCGCTGATTTCAGGAAACTGATATTCTGATACAACGCATCTGCAGTTCCCTTGTACCAATAGCTGTTTGTCGCTGTGATCGTTGGTGTAAACAGATAAAGTCCACCCTGTTTTCTACCGAAATCCCACCACTTGGAAGAATTCAAATGCTCGTTCAACGAACGTGAATTATACTGTGTATAAACAGCTACCTTCTGGATATGGGAGTTTGTCATGTTGGAAAGTGTGAAATCGATTGCACGATAGCTTCCCACGATTGGCATAGCTGCAACTGCTCTCTTTGCAGACAGCTCTCCCATTCTGCTGCTATTTCCACCTGCTAAAATAATACCGATTGCTCTCATTCTACTCACCTGCCTTTATAATACTAGACCCACTCTTTAACAATCCATCCGGATATTCGTCAATGGTTGTCTCACCAAAGATGGCAACGTTCTTACCAATCTTAACGCCTGCCGGAATTACGGAATTCTCTCCGATTGTTACAAGACCATATGAGTAGATATGTGGTGCAAGTTCATTTGGAACTTCCTCGCCGACACCAAGTTCTGCGTTGTCTCCAATATGAACACCCTCTGCGATAATTGCCTTGTCCATAACGACACCGTCACCAATCACTGCACCATTCATAATAATGGAATTCTTGATTACAGCGCCCTTTCCGATCGTAACGCCGGAACCGATAACGGAATGCTGTACAGTACCGTAAACTTCCGTTGCCTCACCAACGATACTCTCTGTCACAGATCCTTCCGGATCAATGTACTGTGGTGGAAGCTGATCGCTCTTTGTGTAAATTCTCCAGAACTCCTCGTAGAGATTGAACTCTGGGATAATATCTACGAGCTCCATATTTGCTTCCCAGTAAGAACCAAGTGTTCCTACATCCTTCCAATAGCCCTTGTACTCGTAAGCACAGATCTTACTTCCACGCTCATGGCAGTATGGAATGATATGCTTACCAAAGTCACAGGATGGCTGATCTTTCAGTGCTGTCAAAGCCTCACGAAGCACCTTCCAGTTAAATATGTAAATACCCATAGACGCTTTGTTGCTGCGTGGATGCTCCGGTTTTTCTTCAAACTCCTGAATACATCCGGTATCGTCTGTGATAACAACACCGAAACGGCTTGCTTCCTCCATTGGTACCTGATAGGTTGCCAATGTGATATCGGCCTTGCTTGTCTTGTGATAGTCAAGCATCGCCTCATAATCCATCTTGTAGATATGATCTCCGGAGAGAATCAGTACATAGTCTGGATTGTAGTAGTCAATATACTCAAGATTCTGATAGATTGCGTTCGCAGTACCTGTATACCACTGGCTGTTTGCACTCTTCTCGTATGGAGGAAGTACGGTCACACCACCGATGCTTCGATCCAGATCCCATGGGATACCGATACCGATGTGCTGATTGAGCCGGAGTGGTCTATACTGTGTCAACACGCCGACAGTATCAACCCCCGAATTAATACAGTTGCTGAGTGGGAAATCAATAATCTTGTATTTTCCACCAAATGCAACCGCCGGCTTAGCAAGCTTAGAAGTCAAAACGCCCAGACGACTTCCCTGTCCGCCTGCTAAAAGCATAGCTATCATTTCTTTTTTAATCATAATGTCACCCCTTTTAGCATAATATGTTTGTATTATAGCATTAAACCTAAAAAAGTGAAACACTTTTAGGCAATTTTTATAATTTTTTCTTAAAAAAGCTCATTGGAATGGTAAATAATACTAAATTTTACATTTTTTACACATTCATCGTCTCTGCAACACGTTTCATCGCCTTTAAGAACGGTAAAAAGTCCACCTCCAGAGACGCTGCAAGCTTGATATCATCCTTTTCCTGCAGCACTTTGCCGAGGCGTCCGACTGCGGACGCCATCCTGCCTTTGTCAATTCTTTGTTCATCCCGGTTAATCAGATCCTCACAGTTATTAAACACTTCGATCTCCCAGTTGATTCCCTGAATCACCAGATTGAACAGCTCGTCCGTATCGGACTGCCGGTTGTGTCTGAGTTCTGCAATCAGTGTCTCCGTTCCGGGAATGATAGTTGCACTGTAGTTGTATAGCTCCTTTAGTAAATCCTGTTGTGCAGATGCCTTATCACTCATTCAAAACTTCCTCCTGTCTACGACTCACTATTTTTCGTCACAATCTCTGTCAGGGAAGACGCAAGCCCTGCAATACCGGAAATCTCACTCGGAATAATCAGCTTCGTTGCTTTTCCGTCTGCTGCCTTGGCAAATGCCTCAAGACTCTTCAATGTAAGAACCGCCTGATCTGGTGCAGCTTCATTCAGGAACTTGATACCATCTGCGTTTGCCTGCTGTACTTTCAGGATTGCTTCTGCCTCACCTTCGGCACGGCGGATGGTTGCTTCCTTTGTCGCCTCTGCACGCAGAATTGCGGACTGCTTTTCTGCCTCTGCGGAAAGAATCAGAGACTCCTTCTGTCCTTCTGCGCGAAGAATTGCGGACTTCTTCTCACCTTCTGCAATCAGGATCTGTTCACGTCTCTCACGCTCTGCCTTCATCTGTTTTTCCATCGCATCCTGAATAGCTGCCGGTGGAATGATATTCTTCAGCTCGACACGGTTGACCTTGATACCCCAAGGATCTGTCGCCTCGTCCAAAGTCGCACGCATCTTTGTATTGATCGTCTCTCTCGATGTCAGAGTCTGGTCAAGTTCCAGCTCACCAATGATATTTCGAAGCGTTGTTGCTGTCAGATTTTCAATCGCCATGATTGGCTTTTCCACACCATATGCAAACAACTTCGGATCTGTGATCTGGAAGAATACGACTGTATCAATCCGCATCGTAACATTATCTTTTGTGATTACCGGCTGTGGTGCAAAATCAACAACCTGCTCTTTCATAGAAATGCGGTGTGCTACCTTATCAATCAAAGGCGTCTTCAAATGCAGACCTGCTGACCATGTCGTATTGTATGTTCCCAGACGCTCAATGACATATGCATGTGCCTGTGGTACAACACGTATAGAACTGCAAATCACTACAACAACCAAAATTACAAGAAAAATACCTAATATCTGTGCTCCATTCATCTTTCTGCCTCCCTTTTTCAATCAACTCTTCTATACTATCCTATGCCTGTGTGCTCTTCGTCACGATGAGCTTCACGCCGTCGATGCTCTGCACGAGAACCTTCTCTCCCGCAGCAATCTTCGAATCATCTGCGGAACGTGCAGACCATTCCATGCCCGAAAGCTTCACAACACCCTGTGCCTCCAGATTGTTGATCTCCTGCTTGACGATTCCTTCTTTTCCAATCAGACTGTCTACATTCGTCTTCTCCACATTCTTCATCAGATGCTTCGCCGCAAATGGCCGGGTAAACACAAAAAGCAACGTCGACACAACCGCAAACACAAGAAGCTGCACCAACCAGTGTGCACCGGTCAGCGAGATCAGTCCTGCCACAAATGCACCGCCTGCGAACCATATGGACGTAAGTCCGAGTGTAATGATCTCAACCACGATCAGTATCACAGTTATAATCAGCCATATTGTTAAACCCATAGTAACCTCCTCCTGTTATTTTTCAGCAAAATACACATCTCCTATGTATTCCGCTCCGTCTTTTTTATTTTATCACACCGCGCATAAATCTTCCACAAAAAATAAAGAGAAATCCGTCAATTTTGCACAAATTTAACGGATTTCTCACATTGTTTTTTAATATGATGGTTTTCGACAGATTAATTCGACTGCATTGCACGCTTTGCACGCATACGAAGTGTTGGATCCAGAATCTTCTTACGGATACGGATGGACTTCGGTGTGATCTCCAGAAGCTCGTCAGTATCAATGAAATCCAGTGCCTGCTCCAGAGAAAGGATCTTTGGAGGTGTCAGCTTCAGCGCATCATCGGAACCGGATGCACGTGTATTCGTAAGCTGCTTCTTCTTGCAGACATTTACTTCGATATCCTCTGCCTTACCGCACTGTCCAACGACCATACCGCCGTAGACCTGCTCGCCCGGTCCGATAAAGAGTGTTCCACGCTCCTGTGCATTGAACAGACCATATGTGATACTCTCTCCTGACTCAAACGCGATCAGAGAACCCTGACTTCTGTAATTCATATCGCCCTTGTATGGCTGATAACCATCAAACATCGTATTGATGATACCATTTCCCTTGGTAGCGGTCATGAAATCACCACGGAAACCAATCAGTCCACGGGATGGAATTGAGAACTCCAGTCTCGTTGTACCATTTCCAGTTGGTGCCATACCCTGCAGCTCACCCTTACGCTGATTCAGCATATTGATAACGGTACCGGAGAATTCATCTGGCACATCAATGACTGCAATCTCGAACGGCTCTAACTTTTTGCCCTTCTCATCTTCCTTATAGATAACCTCTGCCTTACTTACTGCGAACTCATAGCCCTCACGACGCATGTTCTCGATCAATACAGACAGATGCAGCTCACCACGTCCAGATACCTTAAAGCTCTCAGTCGTGTCTGTCTCTTCCACACGCAGAGAAACATCAGTATTTAACTCACGGAACAGACGGTCACGCAGATGACGGGAAGTAACGAACTTTCCTTCCTTACCTGCGAGCGGTGAATCATTTACCATGAAATGCATGGCGATCGTAGGCTCAGAAATCTTCTGGAACGGAATTGGTTCCGGATCATCCGGTGAACAGATTGTATCACCGATGTGGATATCTGAAATACCGGAAATCGCTACGATCGAGCCGATACCTGCCTCGTTCACTTCCACCTTGTTCAGGCCTTCAAACTCATATAACTTACCAATCTTTACCTTGCGGTACTTGTCAGGCTCATGATGGTTTACGATGATTGCATCCTGATTCAGCTTGATCGTACCATTATCCACCTTACCTACACCGATACGGCCAACATACTCATTATAATCAATCGTACTGATCAGAATCTGTGTACCTGCATCTGGATCACCGGTTGGTGCCGGAATATATTTCAGGATCGTCTCGAACAATGGCTGCATATCTGTACCCGGCTCATCTGGTGAAAGGGATGCAATACCTGCCTTTGCGGATGCGTAAACAAATGGGCAGTCAAGCTGCTTCTCATTTGCATCAAGCTCTAATAAAAGCTCCAATACTTCCTCTTCTACTTCTGCCGGTCTTGCCTCCGGACGATCGATTTTATTGATACACACGATTACGTTCAGATCCAGTTCCAGTGCTTTTTTGAGCACGAACTTCGTCTGTGGCATCGCACCTTCAAATGCATCTACCACGAGGATAACGCCATTTACCATCTTTAAGACACGCTCTACCTCGCCACCGAAATCAGCATGACCCGGCGTATCAATGATGTTGATCTTTGTATTCTTATAAGTAACTGCGGTGTTCTTAGAAAGGATTGTGATACCTCTCTCACGCTCGATGTCATTCGAATCCATGACACGCTCTGCGACTTCCTGATTGTCACGGAATACACCACTCTGCTTCAACAGTTCGTCCACGAGGGTTGTCTTACCATGATCGACATGGGCGATAATTGCTACGTTTCTTACATCTTCTCTTGTAATCTGCATATCTCTTTCCTCATCTCTATATACATACTCAACTACAACAAACTTAGGTATTTTAGCACATTCTTCCCTTACTTTCAATATTTTAGACAAAAAAAGCTCCGGGGATTTCACTCCCCGAAGCCCTGTTTTTACTGCTTATTTTTTGATATATGCCTGTGTTTTCACACTGGTGATACCCTGATAGCTTCTCGCTGGTGCATTACCACCCTTTGGTACAAGCACGATCTGGATTCCTTCCAGTCTCTTCGCAAGTCCTGCGGTTCCTGCTGCTTCGCCGTTCTTTGCCCAGCCAAGCCAGCCAAAGCTCTGTGCATGTACACGGTAATATACATCGTAATGCTCTGCCATCTCGCCAGTCAGTGCAATACGGATTGCTTCGAGACGCTTCGCCTCTCCACTTGTACCAGACATATCTCCATCGCGCCTCCAAGTATTTGGATTGTTTTCATTTCCCTGCCAGCCGTAAGTCTGTACATGGGTTGTGTAAACAATGCTTCCACTGTATGGCTTATTTGTAAGCTTGATATTGATACCTTCGAGTCTCTTTGCCTGTCCGGAAGTACCACTTATCTGTCCGTTATACTTCCATCCCTGCCAGCCAAAGGTCTGTACGTGTGTGCGGTATGCAACATTGACATTTGCCTCTCCAGCCACACTTGGATTTGTATTTGAAGTTGCCTGATTGCCAACCACTGGAGAAGAACCAGCCTTTGCAATATAACTCTTTGCCTGATGTACGCCAGATGCTGCGTTAACACCTGCGTAGTTGACACCCGGTGCAGCTGCGCCCTTCTTCACTACCACGATCTGGATTCCTTCGAGTCTCTTTGCATAGCCTGCGGTTCCAGATGGTGCACCGTTCTTCGCCCAGCCAAGCCAGCCATAAGACTGTGCATGCACTCTGTAATAAACATCGTACTTATCCTTATCTGCGCCTGTAAGCTGGATCTTGATTGCCTCTAATCGCTTTGCTTCACCCTCAGTTCCGTTCATCTCACCATTTGCGGACCAAGGCAGCCAGCCGTAGCTCTGGCAATGGGTTGTGTACTGGATTCCAAGGTTGTCATTTCCGTAAACACGGATCTTGATGCCTTCCAGTCTCTTTGCCTTGCCACTTGTACCAGCCATCTTACCATTTACAAACCACTTGTTTGCATTGTTCTCATCACCCTGCCATCCAAAGGTCTGTACATGGGTTGTGTAACGGATTGTCACATCCGGTATTACAACTGGTTCTGGCGTCGGTGTTGGTGCTGGAAGCTTTGCGATTGCTTCCTTTGCAAGAACGGTCTTGCAGACGGTACATTCCTTATGTCTGCTTCCCTCTGCATCGACGGTTGCTGCCTTATCTACGATCCAGTCACTGGATGTATGATCCTTCTTGGCGATCACTTCACCTGTTGCAAGCTTTGCGTCACAGTCTACACAGTAAGTATCACCGGTATAGCCTGCTTCTGTACAGCTTGCTTTCTTTGCGTTTCTGACTTCTGTTTTCTCATGCTTACAAACCTTCTTGTCGCATATTACATAATCAGAGCAATGGCTAAGTACCAATGTAACCATGCCATTTTCTACTACAACACTGTCGATCGGTTCTAATATATTTGTCTCTTTGTTGATATGGTAGTAATAAACCGTAGTTCCATCTGCATATTGGTCACCAACTGCGATTGTTACCTTCGTATTCTTTGGAAGTTTACCATCATGTGCAAATGCCACTACACACTTCGTTGCATCTGGATCAGTCAATTCATCGACTACCTTCTGATCCTCATAGCCTTCTGCATCCTCAAACACTTCCAGCTTCGTATTCACGCCACTTGTGACATCCGTTTCCTTCAGGGAGTCTGCATCAAAGCTCCATGTATATTCTATCGTTCCGTCCGATGCTTTCTTGCTGACCTCCAGAGAAACTTCTGCATCCTTCAAGCTGTTCAATACATCTGAAGATACGGTTGCCTGCGCACCATCTGTATAAGAAGTCTGAATGCTTGTTATCTTTGTCTCACCTTCGTTATCCGAATTGTACTGATTTGCTATTTTTATACTTTCCTCGATTGCTTCTGAAGAAATACCCTTATCCTCTGTAGATGAAGTCTTTATTGTTGCTTCGTTTGAGTTCTTATCCTCTTCGATTGTAACAGTCGTTGTCCCTGTTGACGGAATTGTTGTTTCTATTTTATTTCCATTTTCTCTTTTCTCCAAAGGCGTTATTTCAACTGTTCCTGTTACATCGTCATTCTCTCCGGTGATCCAAATATAATAGACCTTCGTGTCCTTTGACAAATTGTTAAATACAACCTCTTTATTTCCTCTTGCAAAAGGAAGTTCTAATAAATCGTCAAATACCGATAAATCCGAATCATCATATTTAATATCAACTTTGCTTTTTGAATCTACTGAAAGCTTATACAATTTTCCCCTTGAACGTACTTCATTTATATATCCATTCTCGTCATAATCATCTGGCATCATTACCCAGTCAACCCCATCTTTCGATGTTGTAAAGCTCCCCGGCTTGAGTTCTGTTGCCTGACTTTGTTTCAGAGTAATATCGCCAGCCAAGCTATATGCATCCACGGTAATAACATTTACCGCTGGCGTATAACTCGGATTTTGCTGTACACATATATACAATTCACATGGTGTCATTTCTTCATTTTTATATTTATATGTATAACTTCCTCCATATGTTTCAATATATCTAATTGCTGGTTCTTCTGGATTTGAATACACATACATTTCTCCGCTTAATGGAACTGTAATTTCAACCTCTGTATAGGCATCCAAATTATACTTATACCATACTCCAGATAACTGATTGTAAATGTTATACCCGTCTCCTGCAGTTACAACCGTATATATATCATGCTCACTAATACACTCATTTTCTCCATTATAAATTTCACAAATTTCATCTGTCTTTTGAGACAGGCGATTATCCTCGTCCTTATTTAAAGTAAGTACGATTGATGAATCCAGATGACTTGCATCTCCTGAAATCACAAGATATCCTTTGTTCAACAATTTGATTGGAACATTTTTTTCCTCACTCAAATTCAGTTTTGTACTATAACCTGATTCATAATCTAGCAAATCCCCTGTATGTACATGCAAATCATCTGTTTCAAAAAGATATAATTTTGCATTTACATCTGGATTATCTGATTTCACATTTAATGTATAAATTCCTGGATCAACCGCGTACACCTTAGCATTCTCTATTACATATGTACTTTCCCCATAATTGTAAGCCAGCATGCTTATATATGTGTCATCAGAATCATCGTATTGATATGTTTCAGATGTTCCAACTTGTAACAAAGTGGCATTTGTTTTTTCTTCAGCCAATTTTGAAGTGATCGTCTTAATCTGCATATTGGCATTCTCATCATATGAATGAGTTACTTTCCATACATAATAAGACTTCGCTTCATTTGATGTGTTCTCCATTTTTCCATTATTGGTTACATAATTAAACTCACTGTCATACACAATTGCATAACCAACTGTTCCATCAACTACATATATCGCTCCTGCAGGAACCGTAATTTTATATAAAACTCCAAGCGATGCCTGATAATTTGCCTTTCCATCCAGCATTGCTGAACAATACTTATAAAACTTTGAACCATTTTCATGCTCAACCTGACCATTTTTTACATTTTCTTCTGTAATCTCAACGGCATTTTCTTTTATTGTTGACACATCCGAAAGTTCGGTAACGGAAATATTAGCTTCATTGTCGTTCGTACTATAAAAATAATATGTTCCCTCTGTAGCTTCCCAATAATCCCCAGAATTTCCATATTCAAGATTTAATCTTTCATATACATTCCAATTTGAATCATATTTCATCATAGTAATATTACCTTTTGGAATAATTACTTCATATACACACCCTTCCGGAACACACAATCTTGCCCAATGTGCCTCCTTTTTTTCTGTTGTTATAGTCGACGCATCCTTTGTTGTATCTCGATATTGCAAATAATCATATTTCAATCGCTGTTTTTCTTCTTTACTAAGAGTAAAATTTTCACCTACCTTAATATCTGTAACTGTAGCTTTGTCAATATCAATTGGCGTAGTTTGTTTTATTATTTCTCCAAATACAACTCTAAATTCCTGCATACATCCATAATATCCTGAATAGATATAATAAGTTGCTTCCTGATCAGTTAAATTTTCCAAATAATTGTCTTGTATGCCTGCATATTCCAATTGATTATCATTTTTCTTTAATACATTAATGCTCAGTGCATCATCATCAAAACCAAATGCCTGTATTTTTACTTTAGTATCTGGACTTAATGTAATCTTGTACATTTTTCCGTTAATCTCTGTTCCCTTAAAGCTTCCAAGCATATAATCGGTTACTTTTATGTTTTCTTCTAATGCACCAGTAACTTCTGTAATGTCACTTTCTTCATATTGCGTGTTTTTTTGCAATTCTACTGTAATATCATTTTCTTCCGTCTGATCTTCAGAATAAAGATCATTCCTAATATTTATCCAATATTCATATCCACCTTGCAGATAGCAATACCCTTCATCACTGCCAAGTCCTATTACCATGATGGAACCATGTGGAATCATGCAACCATTTTCATAACTATACATGTCTACCTCATAAACAAGATTTGAAGTATCCCCATCATACTTAAATTTCAAAGTATAACTTTCATCATCTAATTTGTCTATATGCAACACCTTTCCTGTCCATGTAGAAGTTTCAGAATTTGAAATAGGGTATGAAACCGTTTCCTTTTCCCACCTCACCTTGTTCGTTCCAATTTGTAAATCATCTACATCCATATAGGATGTCGTTGTCCCGGTTCCGGTCTCTTCCGCCCGTACAACCAGGTACTGGTTTGAAATCAACGGCAGCGCCATACAGAGTGTCAGTATGACCGCCATCAACTTCTTGCAAACTTTCCATTTTTGCATACGCTTCTCTCCTCTCAGCTTTTTATTTTTGTTTCTGGGATTACCCATTGTTCGTATCATAGCATATAAAAATGGCATTTTTTACACTTATGCAAAATTGGCAAGGATTTATGCAAAATTGGTATTTTTTACAGATTCTTTGCCATATAGCCAGAAACTGGAAACCAAAAATTGTATAGCTTTCCACAGATTTGTAAATCCTTTCTAGTAGTGAACAAAAGGATTACAGGAGATACGAAATTATGGCTGGAAATAAAGTAGTAATCTGTGGAGTCAACACAAGCAAGCTCCCACTGCTTTCTGAGGATGAAAAGCGGGCACTCTTCGCCCGCATGAACGCAGGGGATAAAAGTGCCAGAGAAGAATTTATCCGTGGAAACCTCCGACTTGTTCTGAGTGTGATCCAACGGTTCTCCGGCAACAACATCGAAAGCTCCGATGACCTTTTTCAGGTCGGCTGCATCGGGCTGATCAAAGCACTGGATAATTTCGATCAGACACTGGATGTCAAATTCAGTACCTACGCTGTACCTATGATAATCGGTGAATGCCGCCGCTACATGCGCGACAACAACACGATCCGTGTCTCGCGCTCGCTCCGGGACATCGCCTACAAAGCAATCTACACGCGGGATATCCTGACAAAGAAAAACGACCGCGAACCAACGGTTGACGAGATTGCCAAAGAATTAGAGCTTCCAAAAGAAGATATTGTGACCGCCTTAGATGCGATTGCCACACCAATGTCCCTGTTTGAGCCAATATATCAGGAGGGGCAGGATGTCTTATATCTGATGGATCAAGTCAAAGACAAAAAGAACAAAGAAGAAAACTGGGTGCAGTCGCTTGCTTTACAGGAAGCGATGCAACGGCTCGACGAGCGGGAATTAAATATCATCCGCCTGCGTTTCTTCGAAGGAAAAACACAGACGGAAGTTGCCGATGAGATTGCGATCTCACAGGCACAGGTCAGCCGATTAGAAAAAAATGCTTTAAAATCCATGCGGCATTATCTGTCGAACGAATAAAAAACAGGTTCCATGAAAGATCTTTCATGGAACCCATTTTCTATATTTCTATTATTGATTATTTCTTGATATATGCCTGTGTTCTCACACTGGTGATACCCTGATATCTCGTTGCTGGAGCCTTGCCGTTCTTCGGTACAAGCACGATCTGGATACCTTCCAGACGTTTTGCCTCTCCGCTTATACCAGTCATCAAAAATTACTACCCGAAAAAGGGAGAGCGCATTAATTTATCGTACCCAATACTTAAACTCTTCATCACCCATACGGATATAGTCATCATTTTTCAGCATGACATCAAATCCCGGCTGGATCATCTTTCCATTCACATAAGTATGGTTTGTTGAGTTCTCATCACGGATATAACATTCTCCATTGCTGATACGGAAACTGCAATGCTTCCGGCTTACCTTCCGGTTATCTGGAATCTGATAATCACATTCCGAAGACTTTCCTACTAAGAACTCTGTCTTCTCAATCGGAATCAGCGCGTTCGTTCTGGAACGAACGAGATATGGAGTGATATTGTTGTAACTCATCTGCTGTAAGACAGTTGTCTCGCCCTCGCCAAGATCAATATCATCCTTCAAAATATCTTCTTTCTGCAATTCAATAATGAATGTATAGAACTCACGCAAAGAGAACATTAACCGGCTATCCAAATAATGCAGGATCTGGTCAACACAATTGACACACTGCATATCTGCAAACCGGATCTTGCTGATGAAATTCTGTACAAACTCACAGACATTGCAGTCTGTAAATTCCTTCTCAATCGGCATGTAGATCAACTGTACATGCAGATTGGACAGTTCAATATACATATACTTCGTGTTCAGAAGTACTTTCTTGATTGGCATATTGCGGTCTTCAAAATACAACAACTGATTCAATATATTCGACAAGATCGAAAGAAACTCGCCCTTGTACAACTGCTTCTTCAAGAACTGACCGAGCGGCAACGTTGCAGGAATCTTGTAAGACAGAACACGCACGCCCTCTACAACACTCTGCTGACAGGTGGACTGGTTTCCAAGGAAAAATGCATTAAATCCTTCCATCTCTGTCTGATTTACGATCACGGTATCTTCTATTCTGAAATTCAAATTAAATTCGTCATAACTTTCCTGTACTTGATCCACGGTTTTTCCCCCTGTTACATTTTATTGCAGGTGAAACTCTGATATCGCACCTTCAATCGTCTTATCAGCAGCTTCCTTACCATATTTTTCAACATCCATACGGCTCTTCGCCATATGCGTCAGATTTCCGTTTCCGTTGACACAGCCACCCTGACATGCCATGCCCTCCATGAAGTTTCCATCCAACATATTTCTGCGCAGCTTCAACAGCGCAATCTTACATTCTTCAATACCATCGCAGACAACCGGCTTCAATTCGAAGTCCTCTGCACCCTGTTCTTTCATTCCCTGCTTCACAGCACTGCTCAGACCGCCTGTGTGAGCAAAGATACGTCCAAAGTAAGAAGCATTCTCCAGACTTTCCTCTTCCAGTGTCGTGATGTCGATCTCCCGGCTGTCAAGCACTGCCTGCAGCTCTTCAAAAGTCAGTGCACTGTCGATATACGGTGCAACCGTCTCCTTGCGGATCTCCATCTTCTTTGCGGTACACGGTCCGATAAATACGACCTTCGCCGTCGGATCCTGCTCCTTAATATGTTTACCGATCATCGCCATCGGTGACAAAGTAGAAGATACATATGGCAACATATCCGGGAAGTTCTTCTCCACATAGGATACAAATGCCGGACAGCATGAACTCGTCAGCATACCCTTCTCCCGCAGCTCCTGTGATTCATGCCAGGTTGTCATATCTGCACCAAGCGCAACCTCCACAACTTCATCAAAGCCAAGCGCCTTGATTCCGCTGATGACCTGTCCACGCTTCGCGTAAATAAACTGTCCCGCGATTGCAGGTGCAACCGCCGCGTAGACCTTATAATTCTTGCCATGGTCACTGTCCTTGATCATGTTGATGACCTGTAATATGTATGATTTCTCATTGATGGCACCAAACGGACACTGATATACGCATGCGCCACACGCGATACATTTATCGTTATCAATCTTCGCTTCCTGATCCTCGTTCATCGTGATCGCGCCAATCTTACATGCCTGCTGGCATGGACGCTTAAAATCTGAAATGGCACTGTACGGACATGCCTTTGCACAGGCACCACACTCTTTACATTTCGACTTGTCGATATGGGCTTTCTGATGCTCATCAATCGTGATCGCACCAAACTTACACGCATCCGCACAGCGGTGCGCCAGACAGCCACGACAATGCTGTCCGACTTCATATCCGCCAACCGGACACTCATCGCAGGCGATCTCCATGACTTCAATGACATTGTCATTGTCCGGATTTCCGCCCATTGCCATCTTGACCTGTTCACTCACGATCGCGCGTTCCTTGAATACGCAGCAACGCATCGTTGGCTTCTTGCCCGGAATAATCTTCATTGGAATATCCAGGATTTCTTCGAGCAGTGTGCCATCCCATGCCATACGCGCAACTTCGCGCAACACTTCATAACGAAAATATTGGGTTCTGGTGTCAAATTTTCTCATATTCTTTGTAGAGAGCATTCTCTCCTTCTCCTAATTCTATGTCATATCTTAAAACATATATAATTATCTTAATATTTCTGATAATTTCTGTCAACGGAAACCACATATTTTTAAATATTTTTTAGTGAAGCTCTCCTTGTCCCTGTGAAAGCATCTCTTCTTTGACTTCATACAGTTTTTTCGACAGATCAACGTAATGGATATGTGGATTCGTAAATCGCTGTTCCTCCTCCCAGATCTGATGGTCAAGCTGTTCTGTCACATATGCTTTGATTGCATCAAGCTCCGGCTTGTCATAAACCAGCTTTCCATCGCGGAAGATCGGCACCTGCAGCTCCTTCACATCCACATTTTCAAACTTCATCTTCTTCCAAGGCTTCACCGGATCCACGTAGGCAAATGGTTCATCTCCGTTTACTTCCTCGTCGTACATCGTGATCAAATCAGCAAGCGCATATCCGGTCTCACGGCTGTAAATACGCCACAGCTTCTTTCTGCCCGGATTCGTGATCTTTTCAACGTTCTCAGAGATCTTGATCTTCGGCACAAATTCCCCGGCATCATTCTGCACAGCAGCAAGCTTGTAGACACCACCAAAGACCGGATCGGATTTCGACGTGATCATACGTTCTCCGACGCCGTAGGAATCAATGCTTGCGTTCTGCTTTTTCAGTGACTGCATCAGAAATTCATCGACACTGTTCGACACGACGATCTTGCAGTCCTTCATATCATGTGCATCGAGTGTCTTACGGATTTTCTTCGAGAAATATGCCAGATCACCGCTGTCAATGCGGACACCCTTCAGGCGTTTCCCGGCAGGCTCTAACACTTCCTTTGCGACACGGATGGCATTGACCAGACCGCTGTTTAAGATATCATAGGTATCGATCAGCAATGTACAGTTGTCCGGATAGACCTCTGCATATGCCTTAAACGCTTCGTATTCATTGTCAAAAAACTGAATCCAGCTATGTGCCATCGTTCCGATTGCAGGTACGCCAAACCGTTCATCTGCCATGACCGTTGCTGTCGCAGCCGCGCCACCGATATAGGCTGCTCTTGCACCGAGAATCGCTGCATCACCACCATGTGCACGTCTCGCGCCAAACTCCATAACAACCGCACCACTCTCAGCCGCTGTCCGGCAGATGCGGGAGGCTTTTGTGGCAATCAGCGACTGGAAATTCATCGTAAGCAGCAGCATCGTCTCAATTAACTGTGCCTCGATCACCGGTGCCGTCACCGTGACAATCGGAGTATTTGGATAACAGATCGTGCCTTCCGGCAACGCATCAATATTTCCTGTAAACTTAAAATCAGCAAGATACTGCAGGAATCCTTCTGAGAACTCGCCCTTGCTCCGCAGGAATTCGATATCCTCCTTAGAAAAATGCATGTTCTCAATGTATTCGATCAACTGTTCCAATCCGGCAGACACAACAAATCCACCATTATCTGGATTCTTCCGGTAGAACATATCGAATACAACCATCTTATCTTTGAACCCTTTTTCAAAATACCCGTTGGACATTGTCAGCTCGTAATAATCCATCAGCATTGTCAGATTTCTCATAGAATAAACCTCTCTATTAAAAAACTGCTGCACCAAAGCGTTTGGTGCAACAGCCTTTGTTTTATTATTTCGTCTTAGTTATTAAATCCACGATAGATGATATCAGATCTCTTTGGTCCGTTGGAAACCATCGTGATCGGGAATCCGATCTGCTCTTCGATAAACTCGATATACTTACGACAGTTCTCTGGAAGATCCTCATACTTCTTAATTCCACGGATATCCTGCTTCCATCCCGGAAGTACCTTATATACAGGTTTTGCTTTCTTTAACTTTGCAGTTGTAGGGAAGTCCGTTGTTACCTCTCCGTCAATGTCATAGCCGACACAAACCGGAATCTCATCGAGATAACCAAGTACATCCAATACGGTAAATGCAACATCAGTTGTTCCCTGAATCCGACAACCATACTTAGATGCGACACAGTCAAACCAACCCATACGTCTTGGACGTCCGGTTGTTGCACCAAACTCGCCTCCATCACCACCACGGCGGCGAAGCTCATCCGCTTCTTTTCCGAATATCTCACTGACAAATTCACCTGCTCCAACAGCGGATGAATATGCCTTACATACTGTTACGATCTGCTTGATCTCATATGGAGGAATACCTGCTCCAATCGCGCCATAAGCAGCCAGTGTGGAAGAAGATGTTACCATCGGATAGATACCGTGATCCGGATCCTTCATGGAACCAAGCTGTCCCTCTAAGAGGATATGCTTTCCTTCCTTGATTGCATTATACAAATAAGCAGATACATCACATACGAACGGAGCTACCATCTCCTTGTACTCCATCAATGTGTTGTACACTTCATCCACGGTCAGAAGCGGCTTCTTGTACAGATACTCTAACAATACGTTCTTCGATGCGATCACACGCTCGATCTTGTCGCGCAAAGCTGCCTCATCGTCAAACAGCTCACTTACCTGAAAACCAATCTTTGCATATTTATCTGAATAAAACGGTGCAATACCGGACTTTGTAGAGCCGAAAGACTTTCCTGCCAGTCTCTCCTCTTCATATGCATCAAATAATACATGATATGGCATTACCATCTGTGCACGATCCGATACGAGGATCTTTGGCATCGGAACGCCCTTGTCTGTAATTGACTTTACTTCATTGAACAACACCGGGATATTCAATGCAACACCATTTCCGATAATGCTGGTTGTATGGTCATAAAATACGCCGGAAGGAAGTGTATGCAATGCAAACTTTCCATAGTTATTCACGATTGTATGACCTGCATTTGCTCCACCCTGAAAACGCACGATAATATCTGCCTTCTCTGCGAGCATGTCTGTAATTTTACCTTTTCCTTCGTCACCCCAATTGGCGCCTACTACTGCCTGTACCATAGTCTAACCTGTTACCTCCGTTTTTATCACTTTGCAATTAATAGTGTATCGACCGCAGTCGACCTTTCTATTCTACTTTATTTTTACAATAAAATCAATACGCATCGACGATTACGCATCTTATACGTTAATCTCTGCCTTTACGCCGAGGATATCTTTGTTTGCATCGAGAATTGGCTGAATCTGCTCTGCCAGGAACTCGGCTGTCTGCTCCGGTGCACGACCAACAAAGTTCTTTGGATCAAGCAGAGCTTCGATCTCTTCGCGTGTCATGCCAAATGCAGAATCGCATGCGATCAGCTCTACCAGGTTATTCTCGTTTCCATACTTCTTCACCTGCTCACCCGCGATCATCGAATACTCACGGATCTTCTCATGCAGCTCCTGACGATTTCCGCCACGCTTTACGGCATCCATCATGATGTTCTCGGTTGCCATGAAAGGAATCTCCTTCATGAAATGCTGGTAGATCACCTTGTCATATACGACAAGTCCATCTACGACATTCAAGTACAGATCCAGAATACCATCGATGGCAAGGAATGCTTCCGGTACAGAAATTCGCTTGTTTGCAGAATCATCCAGTGTACGCTCAAACCACTGTGTACTTGCCACAATTGCCGGATTTAAAGCATCTGCCATCACATAGTCAGACAGGGATGCGATACGCTCACTACGCATAGGATTCCGCTTATATGCCATCGCTGACGAACCAATCTGGTTCTTCTCGAACGGCTCTTCTACTTCCTTCAGATGCTGAAGAAGACGGATATCGTTAGAGAACTTATGGGCTGACATCGCAATGCCGGAAAGTACATTTAAGACTCTCGCATCGACCTTTCTGGAATAGGTCTGTCCGGAAACCGGATAGCAGGCTGCAAATCCCATCTTCTCAGCAATCTTTCCATCGATTTTCTTCACGGTCTCATGGTCGCCCTCAAACAGCTCTAAGAAACTTGCCTGTGTACCGGTTGTTCCCTTACAGCCAAGCAGCTTCTGCTGTCCGATCATATATTCAAGGTCTGCTAAATCCAGCAGTAACTCCTGCATCCAGAGTGTCGCACGCTTACCAACTGTCGTTGGCTGTGCAGGCTGGAAATGTGTAAATGCCAGAGTCGGAAGATCCTTATAGGTATCTGCAAACTTTGCAAGCTCATTGATGACATTGATCAGCTTTGTACGAACGAGCTTCATTGCCTCTGTCATAATGATGACATCTGTGTTATCGCCAACATAACAGCTTGTTGCACCCAGATGGATGATACCTGCTGCCTTCGGACACTGCTGTCCATATGCATACACATGACTCATAACGTCATGACGCACGAGCTTCTCACGCTCTCTTGCCACATCGTAGTTGATATCCTCTACATGGCTTTTCAGTTCTTCGATCTGCTCGTCTGTGATACGTGGGTTGCCATCGGCATCTTTTAGTCCAAGCTCCTTTTCGGTCTCAGCAAGTGCGATCCATAATTTTCTCCATGTCTTGAACTTCATGTCCGGGGAGAAGATATACTGCATCTCCTTGCTTGCGTATCTCTCTGAAAGTGGGCTTACATACTTGTCTCTGCTCATAAAAACCTCCAAATTTATATATTTTCCTCATATGTTCTTCTATTATACACCTTATGCGTCATATTCGCCACGAATATCTTCTTTTGGTGGATCAATTGGCCATTTTCCTGTGAAACAGCCCTGACAGAACTGTCTGCCACCGGTCAGTTCCGGCAGCCGTTCCAGCTTCAGATAGCCAAGGGAATCCGCACCGATGATCTGACGGATTTCCTCAATGGTACGGTTGTATGCGATCAACTGGTCACTGTCCGGCACATCCGTTCCGAAATAACACGGATACAGGAATGGTGGAGATGAAATCCGCACATGGACTTCCTTCGCACCGGCTTCCTTCAGCATACTGACGATCCGGTCACTCGTCGTTCCACGCACGATGGAATCATCGATCATGATCACACGTTTTCCTGCAACTGCATCCTTTAACACGTTTAACTTCACGCGCACACTGGATTCACGCTGACTCTGCTTCGGCTTGATAAAGGTTCGTCCGACATAGCCATTTTTTACGAAAGCAGTTCCGTATGGAATACCGGATTCGAGCGAATAGCCAAGTGCCGCTGCATTTCCGGATTCCGGTACACCAACAACCAAATCCGCGTCCACCGGGCTGTCCTTTGCGAGACATCTTCCGGCAATGATACGCGACTGATATACACTCATCCCATCAATCACACTATCCGGTCTTGCAAAGTAAATATATTCAAAAATGCAGGACCGCTTGGGGCTTTTCTCGCAGTGGTCTTTTAAGCTTTTCACGCCGTCTTTCGAAAAAACAACAATTTCACCGGGCTCAATGTCGCGAATCAGTTCCGCGCCCACAGAATCCAGCGCGCAGGTTTCCGAAGCAACAACAAAGCTTCCGTCCTCAGTTTTGCCGTAGCAAAGCGGATGAAAGCCAAATTCGTCCCGGGCCGCAATCATTTTAGAAGGCGACATCACAACCAAAGAGTATGCACCCTTAATTTTGCACATTGCACGCTTCACCGCTTCTTCAATCGACGGTGCAGTGAGACGTTCTTTGGTGACGATATAAGAAATCACTTCGGTGTCGCTGGTGGTGTGAAAAATGGAACCCTCCAGCTCTAAATCGTGCCTGAGCTCATAAGAATTCACTAAGTTTCCGTTGTGTGCCAGCGCCATTCTGCCCTTCACATGGTTCACCACAATGGGCTGGGAGTTTAATCTGTCGTTGGTTCCCGTGGTGCCGTAGCGAACATGGCCCAAGGCAGCATTGCCCAGGCCCAGCTTTTCAATCACCGGCTTGGTAAACACGTCGTTCACCAGGCCTAAATCCTTATAGGAATGAAACAGACCGTCGTCGTTCACCACAATGCCGCAGCTTTCCTGCCCCCTGTGCTGCAGGGCAAACAGCCCGTAGTAACAGGTAGAGGCAACGTCTTGCCTGTCCGGTGCAAAAATTCCAAATACTCCGCATTCTTCATGAAGCTTTCCCATACAAAATCTCCTTAAAAAAATATTTGCTGATTACTCACCCAAAAGGCGTTTTAAAATTTCGTTATAAGCGTCTTCCACGCCGCCTAAATCTCTTCTGAAACGGTCCTTGTCCAGCTTCTCCCCGCTGACAGAATCCCAGAACCGGCAGGTATCAGGCGAAATTTCGTCAGCCAGCACGATTGTGCCGTCTTCTGTTTTGCCAAATTCCAGTTTAAAGTCAATCAGTTCAATGTTTGCGTCTTTTAAATAGTCGGTTAAAACCTGGTTCACTTTTAATGAATACTGCGCAATTAAGTCCAGTTCTTCTTTTGTGGCATATTCCATTGCTAAAATGTGATATTCGTTCACCATGGGGTCGCCCAGCTCGTCGTCTTTATAACAATATTCTAAAACCGTGCGTTTCATTTTTGTGCCTTCTTCAAGCCCTAAACGCTTCGCCAGCGAACCTGCTGCAATGTTTCTTACAATAACCTCCAGCGGAACAATAGAAACCTTTTTCACCACGGTTTCGCGGTCAGACAATTCCTCCACAAAATGAGTGGGAATTCCGTTCTTCTCCAAAAGCTTCATCAAATGGTTTGTTACGCGGTTGTTAATGGCGCCCTTTCCCATAATTGTGCCTTTTTTCTGGCCGTTAAAAGCGGTGGCGTCGTCTTTGTAAGATACGATGCAGAACCGTTCGTCATCTGTTGCAAATACTTTTTTTGCCTTTCCTTCATACATCTGAACTGTTTTTTCCATGTCTATCTTCCTCCGTTAGTTTTGATATTCTTTTTCGATGGCCGCGTTTTTCTCTAAAACCTTTTTTGCATTTTCCTCACGGCTTTTTAAAAGCTTGTCCGCAAGGGCTTTGTCTTCAACGCTTAAAATTTGAACGGCCAAAAGCGCCGCGTTCTGTGCGCCGTCAATGGCAACGGTGGCAACCGGAATTCCGCCGGGCATCTGGACGGTGGAAAGCAGGGCGTCAAGTCCGTCTAAGGTTGAAGATTTTACCGGAATTCCAATAACCGGAAGCGTCGTATTTGCAGCAATTGCGCCTGCCAGGTGCGCCGCCTTTCCTGCTGCGGCAATGATTGCACCAAAACCTTTCTCTCTTGCAGATAGGGAAAAATCTCTTGCCTCTACCGGGGTTCTGTGTGCAGAAAACACATGCACTTCAAAGGGTACGCCAAAATTTTTTAACGTGTCTATCGCCTTAGACACCACGGGCAAATCGCTGTCGCTGCCCATAATCACTGCAACTTTTTTCATAACCAACTGCCTCCTTGCAATTTTGCTTTTAAAAGTAAACAGGGCGGTCCTATCTGTTTCGGATAGGACTGCCCAGACGGTCGACAAAAAATATTGTTTTTTGCTCCCCTGTGGTAGTCCACGCTCCGTCAGTTGCAAAAAACCGCATAAATTTACAAATTTAGTCTAACACAACGAAATTGCAGTGTCAACAAATTCCCAAAACACTTTCTCTTGTAACGGAAAATTCTGAAAAAACTATATCTTGACACTACTATTCCTTTATGATATAGTATTGAAGATTTAGATAAAAATAAGTTTGGAACCAAGTTAGCGACGAAAGGAGAGAAGACAGTGGACTATATTCTAGCGAATGCAACTGTATTTGTTCATGGCAAATTCATGAAATCCAACGTATTTATCGCCAACGGTATGATTCACGAAATTTCCAACCGCACACCTCAGGCAGATTGTTCCGTTTATGATTTAAACGGCTGCTTTGTTTTTCCCGGTTTTATTGATGTTCATGTGCATCTGAGAGAGCCGGGCTTTTTTTATAAGGAGACCATCAAAAGCGGCAGCCTTGCGGCGGCACATGGCGGCTATACGGCGGTCTGCGCCATGCCGAACCTGAACCCCGTCCCTGATTGTCGGGAAAATCTGGAGGTGCAGCTAAAGGCAATCCGCGAAACCGCCTGCATTCAGGTTGTTCCCTACGGCACGATTACGGTAGGCGAAAAA
>ERZ826220.957-NODE-957-length-31245-cov-4.075954_pt1 | contig 31245 bp, 28 predicted proteins | sample MGYA00519927_ERZ826220 | MGnify/ENA primary metagenome ERZ826220 (study PRJEB31778, sample SAMEA3449225) | human gut metagenome | biome: human gut; feature: human-associated habitat; material: faeces | place: United Kingdom | collected 2010/2012 ... | reverse complement strand
CAAGTCACAAGTTAAAATATTATTTTTAGGGTGAACTAATCAAAAACTATTGACATGGTTTAAGCTCATATTTGTTTATCTTTATGATTCAAATTTATAAATATAGCTTAAACTTTCTGAAATTAAAAATCAGTTTCAACTATTTCTTCATATTTATCTGCACCTGCTAATGAATAAATATTAACTATTACAGAGATTTTTCCATTTTCATTTAAAAACATTGAATTCGTATATGAGCAATTGTCATCTGATATTGTTTTGTTTAATTGTTCAGTATATGCTGCATCATCTGATAATTTATTATATTTAGCTACATACTTTTCTTTTGCAAGTTCTTTTAATTTTGCTACAAATTCACTTTCTGTAACATTTCTTGATTTTAATAAATTTTCATTTATTATTATTTTTCCAGTATACATATCAACATTATATGCATGGTAATATATGCAATCATTTGGATATTCTGCTGATACAACTAATGATAAAATATTATCATGTATATATGACTTATATTTTATATTTGTTGCTGCTCCATCTTCCTCTGCTCTTGTTTTATAATAGATATATACTTCATCATTTATACTTTTTACAGACTCAGAGTCAATATTTATAGCAGGAATATTATATGAACCTTCGCCTGTAATCTTCTTATATACTGAATATACAAGATCTTTCGATTCATCTACTTTTTTAACTTTCTTTGTTTCATTTTCTGTAGATTCATTATTTTCTTCAACATTTTCGATTTTATTCGATGCTACATTTTCATTGTTTTTATTTTCATTGTTCTTGTTATAATAAATGTACATCCCCATCATTGCTATTATTAATAAGAATATTATTACTATACAAACTACAGTCCCAAGACTAACATTTAATTTCTTTTTCTCTTCCATCTTTTTCTCCAATCTTCTTTAGTTTAAACCAATTTTTATCTTTCTTGTTCACTTTGCATTTGTTTTAACATTTCTGTATTATCACCAAAAGTTATGCTTCCACCGTTAAATAAGCCTTCAATGTTTTCTTTTCCTTTATTACTTTCCTGAATTGCACTTGAATCAGTCCAACCGTAAGTATTAAATATACTTCCGTGATTTGTATTAGCAACTTGTATACATACCATTTCTTTGTTACTTGAATCTTGTAAATCTTTCTCAATCTGTTGCTTGTCTATGCCCTTTTCTTTGCAATACTCATCCCATGTTTTTGTTCCAGAAGAATATAAAATACTCTGATTTCCATTTTCATCAGTATGGAGAATTGCTCTATTGTATATTTCCACTAAAGTATCTTGATTAATTGTTCCTCTTCTTCCTCTTCCTGTTGAATCCTCTGTATATTGTATTCCTGCTTTAGCAATATATTGCTTTGTTTCTGATCCTTCAGTTAATTGTTTTGCATCATGATAAACAAGTTTTTCTTCATCAACATTTTCTTTTGTGTCAGTCTTTTGTTCCTGTGTAGCTTCATTAGATTTTTCTGCATTATCTTGCTTTTGCGCCTCTAGAATAGCATTATTTTCTTGCTGTGTTCTATCACTTTCATTTGTTTTTGTATCTTCTACTATCGAATTATTTGGTTTCATATCTTTTATATCTTTTAATTGGTTTGCTCTCATATTTATTCCAGCAACCATTCCTATCGTCGCAACTGCAAGTCCTGATAGAGCCATAATTTTTTTCTTATTGTCTTTGAATGTTCCCTTTACTTTAGTAGAAAATCCTTTTATAGTTTTCTTAACATTTTCTCCTCTATTTTTTGTATCTTTTCTATAAACTATTTTCTTAGGACTTTCAGCTTCTGCTCTTGTCTTTTCATTTCTTCTGTATACTATTTTTTCACTAGGATTTATAGTTTCTCTTGGAGTTTGTTTTGCACTGCTATCTCTTCTATAAACATTTTTTTCTAGTGAAGTATGTTCAGGTTTTACATCTACTATGTTATTTTGAGGTCTTTGAAATAATCTTCTAAACCAATTTTTCATTTTGGTGAAAAATCCTACTTTTTTAGGTAAATTAGGATTTACAGTTCCACCATCTACTGGTTCCTCAAGATTTGCTTCATCATCTTTTCCTGTAGCTATAGTATTCATTGTATTATTTAATAATCCAGCATCATTTTCACCCAGCTCTATATTACGATAAATTTTAGCTGTCATCTCCTTTGGATCTATAGTACTTATTGGAGTTACAGCTTCATTATTTTGCTCTTGCTCATTAATTCCATCTAGATGGACTGCAAAATCATCGTTTGATGGCATTGTTTCATGTTCTGGCTCCTGTGGGGCTACTTTTTCACCTTCATGTTCTCCTTCAATCGTATACCCTACCTTGCTTGGATCTATTTCTTTAAAATCAGCAAAAATTATATCATTTTTTTCACTTTTCTTCTGACTTTTAGCTGCATCTCTTCCTCTATTCCAATAATCCTCACCTTTTTTTACATCTCTTCTAGGCATATCAATTCTAATTCCTTTCTATAATTTTTATTTACTACCTATATCATGGTTTATCCCTTGCTGATTTTGCCTATTCATCCTATTTAGTATAGCATTGATTTCTTCTGTTGTTACAAGCTCAGCTTTAGGAGCAAAATCATTTCTTGCGGGTTCATTATTTCTATTAATTTTAGTTGGTGTTTGAGCTAACACATTTGGCATATTATCTTTTTTAGCACTATCAAATGACTCCGCTCTACTATTCTTATTGTTTCCATCAGTTATCTGTAATGGCTTATTTTTATTAAATAATTTATTTTTTAAATCTTCTATCTTCCAAGCAAGTTTAGTAGACCAACTTGCATTTACTTTTGCATAGCCTCTTAAATTATGAGCCAAATCTTTTAGTTCCATGTAATCACTTTGGGACATATTAGCTTTTTCTTTTAAATCATAAGTAACATCAAATAAGGAATTCTCTCTTCTATTGCAATAACTATCTAAAGCATTCATTATACTCTGTTTTGCATTATTCATAGTACTAGTCATCTCATATCCATTAGCCAATTGATTATATGTTTGAGTTTTATATTTTTCTATTATTGCTAATATGATATTGCCATCAATAGCTCCATTATCTATGTCTTTCATTATTCCAATATACTTATTCATCTCAGAATCTGAAAATAATCTTCTTCCCAAAACTGTACTATTTGAAAGTTCATCTAGTATATTTTTCTTTAATCTTTCTCTATCAAAGCTGTAGTTTTTCGTTTCTCCATTTATATACATATATCCATTAGATACACTAACTTTCATTACATCTTGAGCGTTATTCACCGCATTTTGAGTATTAACTACTCTTTGGTTTGGCATTTTCATATTTGAAACTAATCTAGTATTCATTGGCTGACCATTATACGATCTTACGCTGTTCACTTGCTGTGTGTTATCTACTCTATCACTTGCAAACTGTTGCATACTTTCCTTATTAAAACTTGGATTAGCTGTTCTAACAATTGGTCCATTATTATTTTCAAAAGCATTTTCTTTTGGTACAACATGTTGTTTGTCTTTACTCTCTAAAGTTTCCTCGATTTTTTCATTTAGCATTTCAAAATATTTTTTTCTTGCAAGATTTTCTGGTATCTCTTTAAATAATTCAGGATATTTTTGATAAAAATCTTCAAATCTCATTGGATCATATACATTTAGATGTTTCTTTATTTCATCTTGCACCATTTTTTCTTTTTGTACAGACTCATTATATTGATTAATCACACCTGTAAAGTCAATATCTTGCTTTTCAGCATCAGCATAATTAATTTGCGGAGCATCTGCATCCATAGAGAAAAATTCTACATCTTGATTTAATTCCTCTGCTTTTGTAACAATCACATCAGCAGTAAGACTTGCAATCTCTTTATTAAGCTGAGTTATCTGACCTTTTTGCTGCTCAATTGTCAATTTAATCTGATTTACAGTTGTTTCTAATGGTTGTAAATCTTCTCTTATTTTTTCTAATTTCAAGTTTATAGCAATTTCTTCTTCTTTATTTTTCATTCCATCTTGGGCTTGCAAAGCCATTGCTTCTTGAAAAAGATCCTCATATTCTTTTTTCTTGCTGTCATACTCATCTTTAATAACTTTTAAACTTCCTTCTAAAGATGCTATTGATTGACTTTTCTGTCTTTTTTCATTAATTTTTTCACTTACTTGTTGCCTTGTATTTTTTAATTTTTCAAGCTCAATATCAGCTTCACTTTTTTCAGCCGTTTCCACAGTTTCTGCATTTAATTCTGTTTCCGAATTTAATTCTGTTTCTAATTTATTATCTTCTTCCCTTGACTGCTCTTGCTCGTTTTTCTTTTCTTCTAATTGTTTGATTTTTTCATCAAGTTTATTTAGGATTTCTTCATCTTCCATATTATCTCTCCATACTATTTATCTGTAATATCAAAACTTGAATATCCATAATCAAAATCTGATTGTGGATATGTACCTGTTTTGCTTAGCTCTTTTCTTATAGTTTCACTATCATCATCTAAATATGTATCTTCATTTATGGATTTTCCAGAATATAATCTTTTTACCTTCGATTTTTTCTTAAAAATCCACTGAATCCTCATTAATATATGTGTATTAATTTTAGCATATCTACGCGCATTGTATGCAATTTTTTCAATTTCCTTTTTTTCTATTGTAAGTGCATTTATTTTTTTCTTTAAATCATATTGTATATGTAAATATCTACTCTTAGCACTCGTATCACTACATAATCTGTAATATTCATCTAAATATTGATTGGTCAAATAGCGAATCTGATTTGCAACTTTCTCATATTCTACATTTTCATTTACTATAGTTTCGTCCTGACATTCCTTTATTATTACATAAATAATATTTCCATCTGCTAACTCATAATCAATTAGCATCATTAGATTATCATAGTTTTTAATATCTTCATCATTCCAAAAAGTTTTTCCATTAAAGTATTTTTTATTAAATAATTCTGTAATTTTTTCTTTTACAGCACTTTTATAATATTCATACTTATATTCTTTACCATTTATTTCAATGTATCCACCAGAAATCTTGATATTTAAATCATGTAAATTCATACTGAATTCGCTTATTGGGCTTTCAACTAATTGCCTCATTCTCTTTAAATATTTATTACTGTATTTTTTCTCAATTTCTTCAAGTTCATTGCTTTTGTCACTAGAGCTTTCCTTAACTTTCTTCATATCAGCATTTAACTGTGAAAGCTCTTCATTTATCTGAGAAATTTCTTGTTCTCCTGATTTAATTCTTCTAACATCTAATTCAGTTTTTAATGCTTCTTGTATGCTTTTCTTTTCATTTTCTAAACTTGAAATTTTAATATTTAAAGTTTCAATCAAGTCCTCTTTCATTTTATTTTCTCCTGTATATTTATGTAAACTTTCAAGTAAATACTTTTAATCATAATAATATTATCACTACAAGTTTTCTTTCTCAACAATGTTACACAAATAAAAATAAATTGTCATACAATTGAAATATCGTATAACAATTTATTTTCTAATCTATTATATCTAAAGCCCTATTGCTTAGTTTCTCATATTTTAATTTCTTATCTTTAATGTTTTCATCAAGTGGTGGCAATATACCATAATTTGCATTCATAGGCTGGAATTTTTCATTTGGTGTAGATATATAATTTGCTAATGCTCCTATCATAGTCATTTTATTTGAAACTGCATTTAATATTTTTTCGTCATTATTTTTCTTTAACTTATTTGCTGCATCAATTCCGGCAACAAATCCTGATGAGATTGATTCAACATACCCCTCAACACCAGTTATCTGTCCTGCAAAATATATATTATTGTTTTTAAGTAAATTATATTTATTATTTAATAACATTGTAGAATTAATAAATGTGTTTCTGTGCATTACTCCATATTTTGCAAATGCTGCATTTTCTAGGCCAGGAATCATTGAGAATACTCTTCTTTGCTCGCCATATTTCAAATTCGTTTGAAATCCTACCATATTATATAATGTTGCTTCACTGTTGTCTTGTCTTAATTGAACTACTGCATACGGTCTTTTTCCTGTTCGTGGATCATCAAATCCTACTGGTTTAAGAGGTCCAAATCTTAATGTGTCAATTCCTCTTTTAGCCATTACTTCAACCGGCATACAACCTTCAAATATTTCTCTTTTTTCGAATTCATGTAATGTTACAATTTCCGCTTGAGTTAAAGCATTCCAAAACCTTTCATATTCTTCTTTATTCATAGGCAAATTAATATAACTACATGTATCTTTTCTATCAGACTTTTGTAAGTCTACATTTTCTATTTTTTCAGTATTATACTTAGATATCCTGCATTTCCATTCTTCAAAGCTTTCGTCTTTTCCTTTTTCCTGTTCATATCTATCACCATAAAATGCAATATTAAAATCAATGCTTTCCTTTTCTATAATTGGTGCTGCAGCATCATAAAAGTGTAAACTTTCATTTCCAATTAACTTGCTAATTCCACTATATAATCCATCAGAAGTAAGTGGACCTGTTGCAATTATTACAATACCATCTTCAATTAAATCTTCTATATAAATTTTATCATTTTCATTATCTTCTTCAGATTTACTAGTTACTTCTTTTCTAATTATTTCAATAAAGTCATTATTTTCAACCTCTCTAGTAACTCTTTTTGAAAATTCTTCTCTATCCACTGCCAAAGCCTGACCAGCAGGAACACTGGTTTCGTCAGCAATTTTTATAAGTAATGAATCCATTCTTCTTAGCTCTTCTTTTAATAAACCACAGGCATTTGTAAGTAAATTTGACTTAAATGAATTGCTACATACTATCTCTGCTAGATCATCATTCGAATGAGCCGGAGAATATTTGTTAGGTTTCATTTCATATAATTTTACTTTTATTCCTCTTTTTGCAATTTGGTAAGCTGCCTCGCAACCTGCAAGACCACCACCTATAATTGTAATATAATCTTTCATAATTTTTCCTCATACTTTTATTGGCGAAAATGCACATTCATTTCCGCCAACATATTATTCAAATAAATTCATAATTTCGTCTTTTGATAGCTTACTAATAAATGTTTCCTTAGTTGATAACATATCATCTGCAAGTTTTGCTTTTCTTTCTTGTAAATTATATATTTTCTCTTCTATTGAATTTTTAGTAATAAGCTTATATACTTGAACATTTCTTTTTTGTCCTATTCTGTATGTTCTATCTGTTGCCTGATTTTCAGCAGATAAATTCCACCATGGATCATAATGGATTACCATATCAGCTCCAATTAAGTTAAGTCCTGTTCCACCAGCTTTTAATGATATTAAAAATACCTTTATGCTATCATCATTATTAAACTGATTTACCAAGTTCATTCTTTCATCGACTTTAGTTTGTCCTGTTAGCTTCAAATATTGTATATTTTCCTGCTTTAATGCTTTTTCTAAATACCAGAACATTGATGAATAACCTGAGAATAGTAAAATCTTATGACCTCCTGCTACTGCATCCTTTATAATTTCTATACACTGATTTAATTTACTACTTTCTCCATTATAATTTTCAATAAATAATCCTGGATGACAGCATATCTGTCTTAATCTCATTAATAATGCAAGAATCTTAATCTGGCTATTTGCAACTCCATTTTCTTCAAGCTCTTCTTTTGCTTCTTTTTTAGCTGATTTTAAATATGAAACATATAAATCTCGTTGCTCGCCTTCCATTTCATTATTTAATACTGTAATCGTCTTTTCTGGCAATTCTGTTAAAACCTTTTCCTTAATTCTTCTTAAAACAAATGGCTCTATCATTGCTTTTAATTTTGTCATCGCATAATTGTCTTGCTCTTTTGAAATTGGTGTTTCGTAATTAATCTTAAATTTATTGTATGTAAATAAATATCCTGGCATTATAAAGTCAAATATTGACCATAATTCCGAAAGCGAATTTTCTATCGGTGTTCCTGTTAATGCATATCTTGTGTCTGCCTTAATTTCCTTTATTGCTCTTGCATTTTTTGTATTATTATTTTTTATATACTGAGCCTCATCTGCAATTATGTATCTAAAATTATAATTGCATTCTTTGTAAATATCTATATCCCTTTTTAACAAATCATACGAAGTTATAGCTATATCAAATTTAGGAATTGATTTAATTAGTTCACTTCTTTCTTCTGAGCTACCTGATACTACTGCAGTTTTCAAATCTGGTGTAAATTTACTAGCTTCTTCTTTCCAGTTAAGGCACAAAGAACTTGGACACACTACTATAATAGGTTTTTGTTTTTCATTATTTTTTCTTGTCTCTTCAATATATGACATTATTACTGCTAACACTTGAACCGTTTTTCCAAGACCCATATCATCAGCTAAGATTCCACCTAATTTGTATTCATCAAGTGTTTTTAACCAATCAAATCCAACTTGCTGATATTCACGTAATTGTGCATGCAATCCTTCTGGAAGCTTATAATTTTCTGAAATTTGTCTACTATACACATCATCAATAAGCTGCTTATATGATTCACTCTGCTTTATTACTGCATCATTTTGCTTTAAAATTTTGTCCAAATATAAGCTACGATATACTGGAAGTTTAAGATCTCCACTAATTAGTTCCTTGTAGCTTGTTCCCGTTCCTTCTGAAAGTTTTGATAACATGTCTAAAGTTTCATTTTCACTTAAATCAATAAAATCTCCATTTTTTAATCTATGAAACTTCTTTTTTAATGTATATCTTTTCATTATCTCTTCAATTTCAGATGGCTCTAAATCAATACCTGAAAGATTTACATTTAATAAATTATTTTCTATTTTTACACCTATTGAATTTATTTTAGGAACTTTTATTTGTTTACTTCTAAATGCCTCTGTTGCTAATACTTCAAAATGAGAAATGTAATATTCAATTCCTTCTTTCAAAAATTCATAAATTTTATCATCATTTACAAGCACCAATTTATTGTCTGCACCTAGCATAAATCCCGAATTTTTAAATTCATCCAGTGTTTGTGATTCTGCTATTGCGTTTCTTGGAATATTACTATCTATTTTTTCAAAAGGACTAAATTCAATATCATCATACGCAAATTTTACATCAGCTGTTATATAATTACTTGGGTTGTAGTCAAGATACACTTTTACTTTAAGCTCTTTTGGCATATATCTTTTTAGCTCTTCTTGATCTACACCATTTAATTCTATATCACTTCCTAGTTTTGGCATAATTAGTGAATAAAAATCCGCAAATTCGTCTTTTCTAAAAACTATCTCTTTAATAAAATTTATTCTAAATATATTTAATAATTTTAAAACTGTATTTTCAAATTTGTATGAACATCTATATAGTTTATTATCTCGTAAAAAATATATGTACTCTTTTCCTTTTATCACAGAATATGCAAATATGTCTTCATCTGTTGTAACTGCATATTCGCTCTTGCTCTTGTCAATTATATTAAATTTTATTTCTGGCTCTGAATCTATAAATTTTATTTTTTCACTATCATATTCAGTTTCCATGGCAATTTCTTGCCCATTCATTGCCTCAAAAAAATCATCCATTCCAGTGCTTGTTAATACTATATGAGAATTATTTAGCACACTGACATAGTATTTATCTGCACTTTCATTAGTATATTTTATGATTTCAGCATATTTCATTAAGAAATTCAAAGCTGGAATGCTCGAGTCTTCAAAAGCATCTTGTGTATGTACAAAATCTAATTTAAGTCCATATCTAAATTTTGCTTTACTTTGCATTCTGTCATAAAATTCAGGCAAATTCTTTATTTTATACATTTGTTTATTGCCAATCTTAAACTCAACTTTGACATCTTTTGAATTTTGATTATATATCATAACTGGCTCTAGTTTGATTTTTTCAGCTTGAATAGTACCTTTTTCTGCATGTGATTGTTCTTCTTCATAAAAAGTACTTATCATTTGCCTATAGATTCTATATTTCTCATTATTTATTTTTTTGCTTTTTGTTATAGTTTGTGTATTTTCTTCATTGCTTCCAGCAAATAATTTTGCATAATTTGAGTTATTATTAAATTCAATTGTTGTTGCTAAAATGTGTCTACATGTTCCATAAGTAGATTCATAGTCTGGACACGTACAACGCAAATCATCTATCTCTCCGTCTTTTGCTGATATGTATGTATCATAATCTCCATGATGACCTTTAACAACTCCATGAATTGAAAAATTACTTTCATCATGATATGTAACTTTAGTGATTGTCACACTTCTATTTCTTACTATTTCTTCTGCCTGTTCTCTGTCCTCCTGCGATGCTGCACTCTTTAGTTCATCTAAAATCACATCTTTAATAACCACAGACTTTTCCTCCATCCCGAAATTCAAACACAAAAGTTTTTTCTCTTTTCAACAGTTATCTATTATATAACAAAAGTCTAGTTTTGACAAGGCATATTTTCTTTTTTCATGCAAAGAAAACTCATTTTTATTTTCCACTTGACGAAAAAAAGACTCCTTAATTTAATTCATTAAAGAGTCCTTTTCATTATTTATTAGTCATTTCTTCTTTTGCTAATAATTCATTCCACCTTTTATCAACTTCTTTTTGAAATTCTTCTATCATCCATTCATTTCCTGGTTTAAACATATGTTTAAAACGTTTTTGTGGTTTTAAAAATTCTTCAATAGGAAGCTTTTTGGCTGGCTTATAAGTAATATGGTAAACACCGTGATCTACCTCATACAAAGGCCAGTAGCATGTTTCTATTGCTAATTTGTTCATTAGCATTAAATCTTCTGTTGCATATCCCCATCCTCTTGGGCATGGTGAAAGAACATTTAGGAATTTTGCTCCTGGTGTATAGATTGCTTTTTCTGCCTTTTCATATAAATCTTTAAAATTCATATATGCTGCTGTTTGAGCAACATAAGGCAAATGATGTGCAACCATTATCTCTGTAAGATCTTTTCTTGATTGCATTTTACCCGCTATAACTTTTCCAACTGGTGATGTTGTTGTATCAGCGAATTTAGGTGTTGCTGATGATCTTTGTATTCCAGTATTCATATATGCACCATTATCATAGCAAACATAAGTCATATCATGACCTCTTTCCATTGCTCCTGACAAGCTCTGGATTCCTATATCATAAGTTCCACCATCTCCACCAAAACATATAAATTTAGTTGTTTCATCTTTAGGTAATTTACCTTGTTTTTTTAATGATTTATATGCTGCTTCAACTCCAGATTCTGTTGCAGATGCTGATTCAAATGCTGTATGAATATATGAATCAGTCCATGCTGTATATGGATATATACATGTTGAAACTTCCATACATCCTGTTGCATTTGATACAACTACATGATCATCTTCATGTACTGCACGCAATATCATTCTTGCTACTACTGGTGCTCCGCATCCTGCACACATTCTATGTCCTGCTGTAAACCTTGATGGCTTTTTAGCAACAATTTCTTTTAGATTATACATAAATTTTTCCTTTCTTGCTTTTTAGGCATTTTTCTCTTTTAGTCCAAGATATCTATATGGATTACTCATATCTTTTAAATCTTGTAACTCTTTATACACTTGATTTATCTCTTTTTCAGTCACATCTCTACCACCAACACCATAAGTGTAATTTATCGTATTAACACAGATTCCTTTTACAAACATTCCAGATACTACATCTTCAAATAAAGGCCCTCCTGTTGCATTCAAAAATGGTACTTTATCCAAAACAGCTACTGCTTTTGCTTTTGATAAAGCTTCTGCGATTTCTTCTCCTGGGAATGGTCTAAACATTCTTATCTTTAAAAGTCCTGCTTTTATTCCTTGCTTTCTCAATGAATCAATAACATTCTTTACTGTTCCAGCTGTTGAATTCATACATACAATTACATATTCTGCATCTTCTAATTTATATCCTTCAAAGAAATCATATTTTCTTCCTGTCATTTTCTCAAAATCTTTTGCAACAGCTCTTATAACCTCTTTTGCATTTTCCATAGCAACTGCTTGTTGCTTTTTATGCTCTGTAAGATATGGTTGTAAATCCATTGGGCCAACCGCGATTGGTTCTTTTTTATTTAACAAATAATGTTTAGGATTATATGTTCCAACAAATTCTTTTACTTTTTCATCTTCTATAAGTTCGATATTTTCAATAGCATGTGATGTAATAAATCCATCTTGACATACCATAAGAGGTAACATTACATTCTCGTTTTCTGCAATTCTATGAGCCATAATCATGTTATCATACGCTTCTTGATTTGTTTCTGAAAATAACATTATCCATCCGCTATCCCTTACTGCCATAGCATCTGAATGATCACTGTGTATGTTAAGTGGACCAGAAATTGCTCTATCAACAAGTGCCATAACGATTGGCAATCTTGAGCTTGATGCAATCTGAACCATCTCCCACATATACTCTAGTCCATTTGCAGAAGTTGCTGTCATTGCTCTTGCTCCTGCTGCTTCTGCACCAATGCACGCACTCATTGCACTATGCTCACTTTCAACAGCTACAAACTCTGTATCAACTTGTCCATTGTCTACATATGTAGAAAAATACTGCGGAATTTCCGTTGAAGGTGTTATAGGAAATGCAGCAACAACATCTGGATTTATTTGCTTCATAGCATACGCTGTAGCTTCATTACCACTTAAACGCTCTCTAATACTCATATTAGTTTTCCTCCTCTTTCATGATAATTGCTCCAAAAGGACATACTTTAGCACAAACTCCACATCCTTTGCAATAGTCAAAATTAAAATCTTTTCTATTCAAATCTTCTCCAACAGGAATAGCATCTTCAGGGCAAACTGGATAGCATAATCCACATTGTTTGCACTTTTCTGGAATATATTCAGGCCTCATACTTCTCCAATCACCTGTTTTAAATTCTCTTGCATTTCCTGCATCATATATTGTTCCACCTGGAGTCATATCTTCCCAAGGTGTATTTTTATCAATATTCATAATCTTCAATTCCTTTCTATTGAATCTTCTTAACTTGCTCAAGAGCAAGCTTTAATGCCTTCATATTTCCATCAATAACTTCTGGCTTTTTAGCAAATTTATGTTTAAAGGAATCTTGCATATCTTTTATAAAATCATCTTCTGGCATTATTCCAGCGACCTTCACAATTGCTGCTAACATTGGAGTATTAGGAAAATATTTTCCTAGTGCCTCTTCTGAAACTTTTCTTGCGTCTATTGTATACACGCTTCCTTTGTATCCTTTAAGCAATGGTGCAATCTCGTCAATTCCTTTAGTTGTATTTATTACAATAGCTCCATCTTCTTTTAATCCTGATGCAACATCAACGGCTTTAAGAAGTGTATCATCAACTACAACCACATAATCTGGTTCATAAATGTTACTATGTACTCGAATAGGACTCGTACTGATTCTATTATACGCAGTTATTGGAGCTCCCATTCTCTCTGGTCCATATTCAGGAAATCCCTGAATGTATTTTCCTGTATTGAAAGCTGCATCTGCAAGTAGAAGTGACGCTGTTTTAGCACCTTGACCTCCTCTTCCATGCCATCTGATCTCGATTAAATCTTTCATGAACTGCCTCCTTTATTGTATTTATATTATATAAGTATTTTCTTTTATTTATACAAAATAAGTATATATTTATTCGCCTATAAAGTCAATGTGCTGAACCATTATTTATCTAAAAAACGTGTATAAATAGCCTATTTTGTCAAAAAAATTTTTATTACTCTATGCAAATTGCCGAATATGTAGTATAATAACTAATATATGAAGGAGGATACTATGACAAGTAAAGATAGAGCCTATTTAAGAAGTCTTGCTAATTCTATAGAACCTGTATTTCAAGTTGGAAAAAGTGGAATTACAGACAATCTTATTAAACAAGTAAATGATGCTTTAGAAGCACGTGAATTAATAAAATTAACTGTGCTTGAAACTGCACCTGATTTTGCAAAAGAAACTGGTGAAAAGCTAGCTATGCACACTAACAGTGTACTAGTACAAGCTATGGGAAGAAAAATCACTCTTTACAGAAAACGTTCTAAAGATTCTGAAATTAATATTAATATGTAAATAAACACCTCTGCATTACTATGAGTCGAACCTCCGTTATTAGACAAAAAAGTTTAATAAGGAGGGTTCATTAAAATGTAGAGGCGTTTATTTAATTTAGTGAAAAATCCTTTTGGGATTACTAAATGTAATGACTTTTTTATTGGGCAAAAAACTCTTCTCTCATTACTAAATGTAAGGCCTTCTGTTAATTTATTTCGTGTAAATATCTATATACTTCTCCCCAATTATAAAGTGTTACAACATTTGGATTATCTATTATATCATATGATGGTGCATCTTTCATGTAAATAGTCTTTATCCCAGCATTTGCAATGCTTTCGCTGTTATACTTTGAATCATCAATCATTATGTCTATATTTTCATCTTTGCAAACTTTAGCCTTATCTAAAATTGACCAATAACACTTCGTAAATATATCCATTCCAGTTTCTTTAAAAATATTTTTTGTAATTTCTATAATCTGCTCATTATGGATTCCCCTTGCTGTTATGATATATAAATCATTTCCTTCTTCTTTTAATTTCTTAAGAATCATTTTAGCACCTGGCATATAGTTTGCTTGACTAATTATTTCTGGTTGATACTCATCTAAAAAATTGTCTTTTTCTTCATCAGTCCAGTCAAATCTATCTTGAAATTTAAGCTCTCTATTATCCTTCTTGCTATTTTTTCCAAGCTCAATCATATCATATAATTCTGTATACACTCTGTATAATTTTTCCGAGTCAAATATAACTCCATCTAAGTCTATTCCTATTTTCATAAAGGCTCCTTTGTCAATTAATTATCCACATTATACGCATTAACTGTTAATAAGTCAAGGTTATCTACTGGGCTCATGTTGAGTATTTGCGGAACTTGTGTTCTTTTCAGCATCAGCAACATTTCTTGGTATTTGAGTGAATGCAAAATTTGCATCATTTAAAAGTTACTTTTCTGCATCAGCAACATCTCTCGGCGCTTGAGTACGTGCAAAATTTGTGTCGCTAGGCATCTTTTTTTCATATTTTGCAGATTTTATAATATATCTAAAAATATCATTTGCTCCTTTGCTCTCCATTTGAGCTGCCTTTTCCGGCTCATTTACAATCGCATCCAAATACTCGTCACTTCTAAATCCAACTTTCTCATGTGACCTATTCATTGCCTGAGTATATTCCACCTTGCTCTCTTTGCTAAATGGAACTAATATTCCTCGATTAAGTGTCATCATATTCAAAAGAGCTCTGCTAGTCCTTCCATTTGAGTCAGGAAAAGGATGTATTCTGATAAACCTGTATGTCAAATCAGATGCTTTCCTTAAATATTCCAGATCACTTAATTTATTTCCATTGCTATCACTATTCACTAAATCAGCTATTTCTTGAGTTAAATTATTCATTGCTTGCTCTAGCCCATTAGTACGCAATAATTTTGCTCCATCATCATTAGCAGAAAAACCTACATCAACATTTCTATAACCCGTTACCTGATTCATATAAACTGTTTTTTGAGGGCTTAATGAAATTTTATTTATCTCTTTTAATTCAGTCTCAATTTGCTCAGGAGTTAAACCTCTCAAATCTGTTGCATACGCTGTTAATTCAGCATTTACATCATGAAAAATTTGAGTAATATCTCTTGCAACCATCTGCATACTTGGAGCATTTGCATACATCCCTTTTGCATTTATTTTTATTTGATTACATAATTGTTCAAAAGATTTTTCATTGTTCCCAACAACAGAAATGGAAGTTCCATTAGTAATTGATTCTGCAATTTTGTTTCTATATATATCTGAATACATATATTTAGTCATAAATTTAGCACTACTATCTAACGTAGCCTTATTGGTTATTCCAGTATATTTAGCAAGAATGCCTTTGTATCTTTTCTCAAAATTTTGCATCTTAAATTTTTTATGAAAAAATTTCTCTTTAAAAACTACAAATGAACTTTGAGGTGGAAATCTCCTGTCTTTCTTACTTTTGCCGCAATCTTCAAGCACCATTTCACGAGCATAATCTTCATATAATTTGTCTAACTCTGCATCCATGTCTCTGCTTTGATAATTTCTTAAGTCAATAACAGGATTCTCCATTATCGCCTCGTATGTCCCTCTTTCCGAGTCAATTCCTTTGTATAAATGAACATCTCTATCAACTCCCATGTACAAATTATCATGCACAATAAATTTATTCATTACATCTTTCGAAATATGGTCACCATTTTTAATCAATTCTTTAACAATTTCTTTTACTGCACTTTTAGTAATATCGCTCTCGTATCTATGCACCTGTTGACTAATAACTGTTGATTTACATTCACTTACAATCGCATCAATAATATCCTCATCCGCTTGCGTAAAAGGCGAAACAACATTATTGGGTACATAATTTGTTTGTCTAAGCATATTTAATAATTTAATTGCTGACTGTCTATAATCATTCGTATTCAATGATTTTTCTCCTTCTCTTTAGTAATTATTTAAAATTTTATCTATCTCATTTCTTGAGCAATGAGCCATTTTATTATTTGTAATTTTTCCTGATAATTCTGCGCCAAACCATTCTGGTTTTACAAATTTTTCTGCCATTTCCTCTGATGTAAATTCAACTTCTGCAAATATAATTCCTTTAAATTCATTATCAAAAACATCTAGTTCAATTTTTAAATTGTTTTCTATCGGAATAATATATCTGTTCTTTTTTATAACATTTACAGGAGTAGTAGGTTGTATCTGATCATACAATTCTTTGCTAATTTCTTTTTCAATCTCTTCTGTGCTGAATTTACCTATTTTTCCAATCTTGGCAGTATACACATACTTAACATTTCCGTCTTTTTCAATCATTCTTTTTCTAATTGTTGTAATTTTATCATGATACACATATACTTGTATTATAGTCTTTTTCTCATAACTCTCTAATTTTAATTTTGATATATCTTTTACTAGATATTTTCTCTCGATTTCCTGCATTTTAAATATTATTCCATCCCTTTCCCTCTTCACTTAAATAAAGTCTCTCATATTATTTACAAACTTTATTTTCTTTCAAATTATCATCTTTCATCATGCTCAACATCTGTAATTAATGCTGTTTTCATATTATTTCTTTTTCCACCATAAATGTCGTCAAATAGATTGTCTCCAACCATTAACACATGCTCTGGGCTTACTCCCATTTTCTCACATGCTTTTAAAAAATTTCTTTTCAATGGTTTCAAGCCAAATTGTATATAGTCTATGTCTTGATCTGCAAAATATTGTTCAATTTTTCCGTCTATACCATTGCTTAATATTATTACTTTTAACTCTCCTTTTAAGCTATCTATCCATTGTTTGTTACAAGGAGGAATATCTTTCATATTTTTTCTTAGGGTATTGTCGACATCTATGATTATTCCTTCGATTCCATAAGCTTTTAATCGTGCAATCTCTTCTTTGCTTATTTCACCTACTTTGCCATATTTGAAATCCGGTATTATTATTCTTGCTAATATTTCATGCACTAATCCCATTAGTTTTTCTGCAACAATTTCGTCTATCGTTTTCATTTGATTTCCTCCTTTCTTGTTTATTGTTTTTCTAATATCCTTCTAGCATACGAGCAATCTGCTTTTAATTGTTTATTGTTTTTATGTGCATTTTCAATTACGTTTTCTACTAATTTTCGTGCAATCCCCTGTCCTTGGTACTTACTATTTACTTCTGTATGTACTATGTTCCAAACATTACTATCATCTATAAATGCACATTCGCCAATTTTGGTTTCGTTGTCATATGCTACTGATTTGTTATTTTCTTTTTCGAATTTTATGTTAATCATAGGGAGTCCTTTCTGTACTGAACCCAAAAAGTTGGACAGTATAAATTAGGCTACTAACTCATGCTTATTATTATAATTGTACAACATTTTTTATTTTATCATCATTTTTATAACATCAATAGTCTATTTAGTAACTATATAAATTTATTCGACATTTGATGTTATGTAAAAAATTGCAAATTTAAAATAATTAATTTGTGAAACCTCTCATTTTTTATTTAACTAGATACAAATACCCCAAAAAAGTTCTAAATGAAAAAAATATATACAGTATTAAGCAAATTCAACCATCATTAATATTATTAAATACACAATAGTAAAACTATATAAGGTATTAAACACTGAATTTGCAGTTGATGGCACTGATCTACAATAGTAGAAATTTATATAAGGTATTAAACTTTTCGGTTGCTAAGTCTGCACTTAGATCTACAATAGTAGAAATTTATATAAGGTATTAAACTTAAAAGAAAAAATGTTTGTTTGTGTATCTACAATAGTAGAAATTTATATAAGGTATTAAACTAAAAAAGATGATGCAATTGCACCATATCTACAATAGTAGAAATTTATATAAGGTATTAAACAATACTGACTATATTTGGTATTGCGACATCTACAATAGTAGAAATTTATATAAGGTATTAAACAAGGTATGGAAGTTGAATATACTAAAATCTACAATAGTAGAAATTTATATAAGGTATTAAACTAAAACTCTTTTAAAGTTCTTCTCTTTATCTACAATAGTAGAAATTTATATAAGGTATTAAACCTGGCAAACATAGAAACAAACGAACCTATCTACAATAGTAGAAATTTATATAAGGTATTAAACTTAATTATTTGCATGAAATTAATTACATCTACAATAGTAGAAATTTATATAAGGTATTAAACAAGATGATTTACCATTTTAATTTGTAATCTACAATAGTAGAAATTTATATAAGGTATTAAACCGAATTTTTAAGACTTATAGGTATTGATCTACAATAGTAGAAATTTATATAAGGTATTAAACTTTTCTTTTATCATTTATGGCATTTAAATCTACAATAGTAGAAATTTATATAAGGTATTAAACCCTTACATCGATCTAAATATGTTAAATTGCTCTTTTAAACATATAAAATTCAATTTTATAATACTTTTTCCTATCATTTAATACCTTTTTTCACGAAATTTCTAAATTAAGACTACGGTTTGTAATCTTAATTTATTAGAATTATATCACTTTCTTCATTTTTTTGAAAGCCCCATTTAGTAATTTTACAATTTTCACTTGTTTCAATTATCATTACACTATCTCCTTGTCCAAATTTCTTTTCGAACATATCCGATATTTCGCACATAATATTCTTCAATATATTTTTACTATTTGTTATTTCAAATACAGAATATTGCAATCTGTAGCCATATTTTTTTATATATTTTGCAAATTTAGTTCTCAATTTATCATCTTGAATATCATAACTAATTAATATCATTTATAACACCACCTTTGGAAAATCACATATTTCTTTTTCTTTCATAACCCATCTATAATATTGTTGTATATATTCAAATATATTTCTTTTGTATTCATTTACTGCTTCTAATATCATTAACATAAAATCAGTTCCATCTCTCCAATCAATATGATATTGTCCATTATCTATTGAGTATTTATAATTATCTAACTGTTTAAGTTTCATACATTTTCTAATTTTATAATCCACAATCGGTCTAAAAGGTTCAATTATATCACATACTAAAGACTTTCTCTTATAAAATTCTTTATGTAAATTTCCCTTATATATATCAAATCCATATATGTTCAAAATTGCTTCAATATAATTAAATAATACCGTATAGCCTATATCCATTAATAAATTAATTTTATCCCTTTTTACTCTTGGTTTCCTACCATTCCATTCAAAGTCTTTGAATATTCTCTTAAAATATACTTTAGCAGCAATTCCTTCTATCCCCATAATTTCATAATCATTCAATTCATTGGATAATAAGTTATTAATTTGAATATCAAGATTCATAATTCCATCTATTATTGTTTTATCTCTCATTTTTTTTAAAGTGTCTCTTTGATTTTGTATTTTATTGATTATAATTGCCTTTGCTATTTCATTTGATTTTTGAGTTTCATATTGCTTTTTTCTCAAAAGTGTATTTCCCTCCATAGCATAATTTATTGTTGCATACACCTTAAATGTTGTAGTAAACAATATAATTGAAAATCCGAATCTCTTACTTTTTTCAATTATCCCAGTAGTCATTGTGAATCCACCTATAATAAATATAGCAAATAATTTATAACAGGTTAATTGAAATTTAATTTTTCCATCTATATCAGTTATTATAATATTATCATTTTTAAATGATATTTTATCTCCTTTTTGTGGCATTGCTATCACTATCTTTTTTTCTATAAAATCTGGTTCAGTTAACATATTAGACTCCTATCGCAAGCAGGTTCATATATACACTTTTTACATTTTTCCTTATTATCTTGTTTAAAATTTTCTATACTAAACTGGTGTATATTTTTTATTAAATTTTCAAATTTTATTTTCATTTCCTTATTATCTTCAGGCAACTTTATATCATATTTTTTGTTATCACTCATACTATATAAACTTAACTTTTTTATCTTATATCCCATTTCCTTTAATCCATAATATTGAGCATATATTTGAAAAACATATCCTTCATAAATTTGAGTAATCTTATTTTTTCTTTCTACTATTTCTCCCTTGTTTACATCAAATATATCTATTTTTCCTTCTATTCCATATTTGGATGAATATATGTCTATTCCTTGTAATATATTCTTTTTCGTCGAATAAGTTTTATTATCTATCGCTTTATGTGCATTTGTCCCATTTATTTGATACTCTGACTGATATAGATCTTTTTTCAAGTTTCCATATAACTTATGAAAATATATGGAAACTGGGCAAAATATAAAATCATTCAAATACGATATAAGTATCGTTTCCTCCACTACATCCCCCTATTTTGTAAATAATTTAACCATTCTTTTTCTGTAATATTATACTTAATTTTGTTTAAATTTTCATCCTCTGTATCTTTCATCTGCTTAACTAGCATCAAACCTTTTCTTGCAATGTTATATGCACCATTTGCATCTGCATCCTTTGGTAATCCTTCTATTTGATCCTTTGTATCAAAAAATTTTCCATTCCTGTTCTTTACAGGTGAAATTAAATTATCTTCATCCTTTCCTGTTAAACTATTACGCATTTGTACCATTAACTTAAACAATTGCATAAATCCTAAATTTTCATTATTTCCTTTAAAAAACTCTATATTAGATTTTTGTAATATTTCTGGCTTTATATTATTTAAGTCTACATCATATTCTTCAAACAATTTTTTAAATTCCTTTGTTAATTGAATTCTATTATCAATCCATTCTCCAGTATTATTTTTATGTGTATAAATTCTTTCTCCATTACTACACAAAGTCCATTTATTTCTTGTATCATTTAATTTATCTGTAAATTTACCATAGTCTATATCAAACTCAAATAAATCCTCCCTTGAATTATATCTAATATCCTCTATCTTATTTACAAACTCTTTTGACTTATCTAGATTTTCGTATTTAATATAAAATCTATTTATAAATCCAGTCACAGGGTCAATTTTGCTTGTACACCACGCTGGTATATAATATAAAATTCCACTTTGTTTTCCAATTTTATTAAATGATTCAAATTTATTAGTTAATTGATATGCATTTAGTATTCCTCCTTCTGCTTTTTCAACTTCATTCTTAAACACAAGATAATTTAATTTTTCAATAAACATTTTTTCGAATTTTTGATATACTTGTTTTTCTATTTTTATTCTAGAATTTTTAAAGCCTTTATTCAAATCTTCAATCACAATAATTGCATTGTATTTTCTCATCAATTCAATAAGAACGTGTATTACTTGGCTCATATACCCTTCTTTTAGTTCTTTAATATTCTCTATATTTTTCCAATCTTCCCTAGCCGCTTCTCTTTCTTTTTCCTTTTTATCTAATAATAGATGATAATCTATTGAATATTTTATATTTCTATATTCATTTACTATTTCATTCAATGATTTTTGATACACTATTTTTTCATTTTTATCAATTACACATACATATAACAGATTTCTTTCTCCTCTATCTATTCCAATAACATAAATATCATCATTATATTTTAAATATTTATTAACAATACCATTTATATTTAATAGTTTCTCACTTTTGAAGTTCATTGTAATTGGAACATTAAATTGAAATTTGTCCATTGTATATCTCTTATCTTTTATTAAATCATATTTAAATATACTTTGTGGTTTTCCTGCTTTTATTGTCTCCTCACTTTTATTATTCACCGGAGTATTAGCTGGATGAGTTATTCTTTTTTCCAAGCTTCTTTGTCTATAAAATATTTCTGCATTTCCATTTAGTTTATATATTGGATCCTTAATATTCTGCAAGTCAAAAACTGCTTTCCAATACATTGTGTGTAAATTAGGATTTCCCTTAGAATATTCAGAAAAGTCCTTGTTATAAATCTGAAATAGATACAGTTCACCTCTATTTACTAATTCGTTTATATAACTTTCCGAATATTCTGAATATTCAATCTTATATCCTTGCTCCTCAAATTCTTTATAAAATTCACCTATATTATTGTATTCTAAAGTATCTCTAAATTTAAAATCAAATTTTTTCCATTCTTCATGTTTATTTAATGAATTTTTGTAAAAATCAATCAATTCACGACAGAATTGAATATCAAAATTCGGCCCTTTTTTATGAAGTCCTTTTTCATATTTTTTTAGTAATTCATCTGATGGATTAAATTCATCTTTCCTTGATTTTGAAAAAAATACTTTAGCTAACATTTTACTTCCAGGTAATTGTTTATATTCCATCTTCTTATAATTATTTTCACTATTTATATCCTGTTCTTCTGTCTCAAATATCTTTCTACAATATGGATTTATTATTCCCAAGTAATATTTTTCATCTTTTAGCAAAATTACGCCCAAGTTTGCTTGTTCCTTATTTGAATCCCATCCATTCAATAGTGTAGGGCATTCAAAATTTAGTTTTATCTTTTGCGTCGAATAAGGCTTCTGAGTTAAGTAATTTCTCGTTTTATTGTATAGCGGAATAACATTTTCTAGTTCATCATAATAAGTCATTAACTCTGAATAAAATTTAGCCTCTTTCTCTTCAGTTCTGTCTTTTGGTATTAACATTTTTACAAATTCTTGTAATAATTTAATATTATCCAACAACGTTTTTATTTTTGTAATCGAATTTTCATCTTTGATTAGATTTTTTTCATTACTTCTTTCCTTTATATTTTGTACTTCTATAAAGCTTGATCTTATTCTTTCCACAAGACTTGTTTCTCTTATATAGCTTGATATATATTTAATTACACGGTCATCTTCAAGAGATTGTTTCAAAAATTTTAATGAATAGCATTTTTGTTTCTTTATGTAGTCTTGTTTTTGTTTAAAATATTTCTCAGTATTTTTACTTAATTTTCCATTGTATTTTTCATCATATATATCACTTATTCGATTTCTTATATAACTCCAATCACTATATATGTCATTAGATACTTTACTTAATATTCCATCATTATTTATAAATATCAAGTCTAAATTATAATCATTAATCTTTTCTAGTAGCGAACCTGTTCCATCAAGTATCTGTAATATCCTTCTGCCATAGCTCTCTATATTATCTAATAAGTCTCTATCACATTCAATAACATCATATTTAAATGATGCCGTATCTGTATCACTTAATATTTGTTTATATAATTCTTGCATTTTGGGAATCTTTTCATTATGCGTTTGATTAAATTCATTAATATATTCATTAATTCCTTTTATTTTTTCACCTTCGTTTTGAACTTTGCCAGATATTATGATATTATAACATTCTATTCCTCTCTGTGTTAACACCTTATTATAGTGATTAATATTAAAAACTTTATTAATATTTTCCACTTGAATATATTCAATTAAATCTGTATATATTTTTTCCATAATTTCCGGAATGAGTTTTATTATTTTATTATAAATTCTTAAATTATCTATAAAAGTTGGCAAATTTTCATTTATAATACGATATGATATAGCAGAAGATTTTTCTTCTTCAGAATACATATTTTCTCTATTTTTGTTGTACCCTGAAAAGTAAGTTGTAAACTTATTAAATTCACTTATTTCTTTAATTTTTTCTTCATCTTCTTTATACATAGCCATTAAATAACTATTTATTATATCTTTTTGAAACAATCCTTTAAATTCACTATTATTTTTGAAAGAATCTGAAATTTGCTTTCTTAGTTTCTCTTGTATCTTCTTTAGTTCCTCTTTTTTTTCATCATCTTTATTGGTTAAAGAATATAATTCATAATATCTCTCTAACTCTTTTAATTGCAAATCTTTTAAGCATCTATCAATGAATACTTTATGATATTCATCACAATATTTCTTTACTTTTTTATAGACTGCTGCTCTATGCTGATCTGTTTTTAATATTCCTTCTCTTTCCATATTTTCTTTAGTTTTTCCTTGTGGTATAAGCTCAAATTTTAGTGTTTTCTGCACTGGATAAAAATTGTGTAAACTATTATATAAATTAGACATATCATACCTCCCATAAATTTCATTTACGATAATATTATCATACAACATTTTATTTTACAATATGTTTTTTGTTTTTTACCATATAAAAGAAATAATTATTACAAATATTGTATTTTTATTTTGTTTTTTCATATATATATCAAATATTTATCGTTGTTTCCAATAGTTTCAATTTCAAACTTACATCTTCTTTTTTTGTTAATTCAGTTTTGTATTTTTTGCCATAAATTAATTCTCCTGATTTTTCATAACCTAAGAATTTGCGATATTGGATTATATATTATGATTAGATTTAGTAATGCAATTAAGTTAATTGGTTAAAGTTATCAAAATAGACGAGATTTTATAAATAATCCCGCCTATTTTTGTTACTATCATAATTTCGTAATGCCATAAGTCCATAAAAAAACTACTTGTATTTGCGTTTAATACTATATAATTTATTTTGTATTTGTTATTTTTTCCATATATGCAACTATTTTTTCGACTTCTTCTCTTTCAAAAATCATCACATATTTTTGACCTGTATATACTCCGCTTCTATCTGTTAAATTAATAGTTAGCTCTGTATAAACATCTTGTATTTCATTTCCACTTTTTATATACATATATTCTCCTGTATCCCACAAATTAATTTTAGGATATAATGTAAATTCTAAATTTTCATTATTTAATATTTCTTCTGATTTTACTTTTCCATCTAATTTGTAAAATATTATCTTTCTCAAAACTATTCACCTTCATTCATATTGAAATTCCTTCATACGTTCCTGATGTGTCTTTATATCCTATAACTTTACCATTTTTTATCTCCAACTCATATGTTATATTATACGAATGCGGTCCCATAAAGGCTCTCCCTATAAATCTTTTCTTTAATTTTTTTGCGATAATAATGGTTCCTGAATAATTATTTAATAGCAAATTTATATTTTTATAAATATGATATCCCTCTCTATTTTCACATCCCTTAATACCATTAATTAAAGGATAATTATCATTACTATCATTTATATCTAATCTATTTAATATGAGCTCATCATTTTTGTTTACTATAAAATATATAATAAAACCTTTCCAGCATGCAGTATCAATAGCTTCTGGTTCAAATCCAAACTTTGACGGATCAAATAATTCATATATATTATCTGCTCCTACAAATTTATATTTTTTCTTTTTCCATATAAATGAATCTGGCACTTGCATTGTCATATCTCTTCACCATCCAATTTAATATTTTTTCACATTATATCATTTTTTATTTATAATCCAACAAATATCCACAAAAGAATACCTTTTGTGGATATTTTATATTAGTTTTGAAAATTTATATGCTCTCCACTTATTAAAGGATATCTAATAAGTTGGTTCACATTCAAGTCTTCTTTATGCATATTAACCGCTGTAATTTGATGATTGTTATATGTTGTATAATAGTAAATTCCTTTTGTCACATTGCAACATGAAGTATAAATTGTAATTTCATATTTTCCATCATCTAACTGACAACATCCTCTTTGTTGATCAACTGAATTTAGAATATGAAAAAATTGACTTACACTTTCGTTTTCCTCGTCAGTTGATACAGAATTCATTTTTACAAATGTAGCTCTAACAAATCTAGATTGTGAAGATAAATCCCCTGGAAGTCCTATTGCTCCCATTCCTCTGCTATATTGTTGTAATTTTAAATCTGTTGCGAATGTATTTCTTGGTGATTTATTTGATAAATTTATATAATTGTTTAGTGCATATAATTGTTTATCAAATGTTGGATTATTAGTCAACACTCCTACCGGATTATCATATACCTTAATTCCTTCTTTCACTGCTTCTACTGTTATTGAGCTCTCTGCATCAGCAATTATCCAATGCAATTGTGCCAATGGTAATTGATCGTTAAAAGATACATTTAATATATTTATCTTTTCTATCAATACCTTCGCTTCTTTTACAGTTGCACATTGACTTAAAATCCATGGAATAAATTCAAATTGTGCTATATTATCTTTTCCTTCTTCCTGTTCATTATAGTAAGCATTTCCTACAAAATTGAGTCCAGCCATTCCAAGTCCTTTTTCGTTTATAGCATCATAATACAATGGATAATTCTCTTCTATATATGCCATTCCTATTATTGCATAATGATTACTAATTGAGCCCTTATTTCTAAATTTAAATTCATAATTTCTTGGTGTTATTGTTATTTCTTCATTATATGAAAATTCATAATCCAATGTTCTTCCAAAATAAAAATCCTTCGTTTTGTAAGTCGCAGCAGTACACATAAGTACCTCCTTTTATAATAAATACTTCATTTACATTTTCAATTTCAATTTAAAATTTCTTTTATTGTAAACTCCTTTTTAATAAAATTTTGTAAATTTTTTCATTAATATATTTAATTATTTTTCCTCTAATAGCCAATCCAACACATTTATCTTCTTTATTCCATCAAAATCTGCATCTAAATCATCATCTAATGTCAAAATGTATTTAGGATAATTATCATTTATTTTCTTTAATGGTGTTAATTCTCTATCTAATATTTTATTATCTCCTTCATTTTCTCCTCTAGTTGTTAATGCAACTTGATAATATATAGTATTCTCTGGCTTTCTTGCTACAAAGTCAACTTCTAAATCATCATATTTTCCTATATATACTTCATATCCTCGTCTCAACAATTCAAGATACACAACATTTTCTAATATATGCCCCATGTCTCGACCAGAGCCTTGTCCTAACATATAATATCTTAATCCTATATCTATTGCATAATATTTTTCTTGAGTTTTCAAAAATTCTTTTCCTTTAATATCATATCTGTTGGCTTTAAATATTAAATAGCTATCTATTAATGCATCTACATAATTTGAAATTGTATTATATGATGAATTTTTTTCTATTCCTTCAATATTATCACTTATGCTTTTCATACTCGTTCTATTCCCTATGTTGTCATACAAATATTTTGTAACTCTTTCTAAGACATTTTTATCTGTTATTCCTTTTCTTTGCATTACATCTTTAAATAAAATAGTATTATATATTCCATCTAAAAATAAATTTATGTTTTCTGGGTTTATTTTATATAATTCAACTGCTTGAGGAAATGAACTGTATCTTAGATAATCTCTAAATTTTCTTGACAAATCAGTTTTATCTTCAAAACTTGATAAATATTCTTTAAACGATAATGGCAACATTTTTATTTCTATATATCTTCCTGTAAGTAATGTTGCTAATTCTGAAGATAATAGATATGCGTTTGAACCTGTTATATATAAGTCTACATCTTTATTTATAAATAAACTATCTACTGTTTTTTCAAATTCGTTTACATTTTGAATTTCATCTAAAAAGACGTATGTCTTTTTTCCTTTTACTAATCTTTCTTTTATATATTCATATAATTTTTTTCTATCTTGTAATTCCTCATAATCTGCATTTTCAAAATTTATTGATATTATTTGTTTTTCTTCTACTCCAGTTTCTTTTAAGTAATCTTGAAAAATTTCAAGCAATGTTGATTTACCACATCTTCTTATTCCTGTGATAACTTTTATTATTTGTTGATCTTTGAAATTTTTTAATATAGATAAATAATTTTCTCTACTTATTCTTTCCATAAATCTCCTCCTAACTATAATAATTATACTATCTTTTATTATTATAGTCAAGTTTTTTCAAAATTATGAAAAAACTTTTATTTTTAAAAAACTTTTTTCATATTTTATTTAATAATTTTTTATACTAATTCATTTGTAATTAAAAAAACTATTAAAAATAAGAAAAATATCAATATTTTTGAGATTTTTTTCAAATTTTTTTGATATTTTGTATTTTTTTATTTTTCTATATTATATTCCCATAAACTCAAATGACCTTTTGCCTCTATTGGTTCTTCAAAAACTTGTACATTATCTATTTGCCAACCATAATTTTCTTGAAAAGAACTTTTAGTATAAATATCACTATTTTCTTTTAGCAGTTCTTCTTTAAACTCTGGTGACATTTTTACACAATCTACTAATGTTACTTTTCCTAATATTTTCTCAAGCGGCAATTCTTTTGGTAAATATTTTTTTAATCTTTTTATTGCTTCTTTGTCAATCCCTTTTCCAGCATGTATTAGTAAATCACCTCTATATTTTGTTTGCCAACTTCTGAATTCAAATCTTTTATATCTCTGCATTATCAATGTTGCCCATGGCTGTTTTATTGTTAGAACTTTCATTGTTTTCTTTCTCCTTATACAATTATTATGTATCTATTTTTAATCTATATAAGATTTTATCTTCCTTCATTAACCTTTTTTACTAATGCAGTTTTCATATTATTTTTCTTTCTTCCATATACTGTCTCCCACAGTCATTACCTTATCTGGGCTTAAATTCATTTTCTCACAAGCCTTTAGAAAGTTTTTCTTTAATGGTTTCTGAGCAAATCCTATGTAATCTATGCCATTTTCTTCAAAATATTGCTCAATCTTTTTGTCTTTTCCATTACTTACAATTATAACTTTAAGTTTTCCTTTTAAACTTTATATCCATTTTTTATTACATTTTGGAATATCTTTCATTTCTTTTCTTAATGTTTCATCAACATCTAAAATTATCCCTTCAATTCCATATTGTTGTTTTAATTTATCAATTGAGTTTGAATCTAGTTGATTTACCTTTTCTAATGTTATGTCCGGTTTTATAAATTTTTATAAAACATAATGCAATAAATCCATAATTTTATCTGCTATTGATTCATCTAATGTTTTCATGTTTTCTCCATTCTATAAAATTAGCTAAAGACCTACTTGTCAAACTTTTTTTCATAATATGTCATCTTATCATAATTATATTGTATATTTTTTTCTATTTTATTAAGTATATATTTGTATCTTTTAATGGGAACATATTCTTTTATAATTTGCAAGATATGATGTTGTACAAAAAGTAGAAGTTCAATAACATGATATTCCATGCTCAAATTATGCTTACATTGAATTATTAATGTTCTTGTATTATTATTATGTACTTCTTCACTGTAATATTTAAACATTTCATATATATCATTACAATTCTCATTTTTAGCTATATAGTTTAATGAAATATTATAATTATTCTTACACTTTGTATAGTACCATCCATAATTATTATTAATTAATTTATTTATGTTTCTTTTCATTTCTGTTTTATCTATATTTTTTTCTTTATCAAGCATATATTCTTTTAATTTTAAAATGTATTTATCATATAATTCTTTAGCAGTATTGGCAAGTTCAACCTCTTTTTTTGGATTTTTATAATCATTTAATATGGACCAATTAAAAAAATCTTCTCTTAAATACTCTTCATTCTGCATTAAACATTTAAAAATGATTAATTGTTCACTTATTGATCTAATGATTTTTAAACATATATCATGATTAGCAATTATTAAATTTTCTAATAATGTATCTATATTTTCGTATAATGATATTATTAGTAAATACATATACTTATAACTTTCATCTTCTTCAATAATATTTTTCAGTAATTGCTCTATTTCGTCTTTTATATCACCATAATTATTTATGGAATATTCTAAATTTTTACTTGAAAGTATCTTTAATTTTAATATAATTACTATTTTCTTATAATATTTTTTTGTTTTTATATAATAATTTATTATTTTTTTCATATACTTTTCCTTTATTAATTGTCATCTTTTTCCAATAATATAAAATCTATATTTGAATAATCACATTTCTCTAAAGTTTTGTATGTTTTTTAATTAATTGTCACAAATTCGAAGAAATCGTCCATAGTTTTAAAATCTTTTTTATTTTTACAAAAAGCTTTTCTCATAGTATCTTTCCAAAAAAATAGTTCTTTTGAGTAATCTTTTATAATGCTTATTAGATATCTTCTTACTGTTCTTTTTTCCTTTTTATGCTCAATAACTTGAGCTTCTATTTCTTTTATTCTTTCTTTATTAATTTCTGTTTCTTTATTAATTAACGCTATTTTTTCATCTTTTAATTTTTCGCTTTTTTTATACATATTTTTCATATATAAATTACTATCAAAAGTCATAATAAAAATTGCAATAGAATATATTATTATATTATGTTTTACATTATCTATAATATTTTTACTTTCATTTATCCATTCTATATTAGATTTACTTGAACAATATGTATTTAATTTCGAATTATCAACTTTTTCATTTGTAACTAATACTATACTACCTTTATAACTCGGATAAATATCTTCTATTATTATTTTATTTCTGTCTTTCTTAAATTCTAATTCTGAACTAGCTTTAATTACATCATTTTTGATATTTATTTCTAATTAATCTATCTTATCAGAATCTTGATAATTTTTAATATTTATTATAGTAATATATTCACCATTGACTTCATTACTATCACTTATGAAAATTCCTATTTTCTCACTTGTAAACATTTCTGTTATTGTAAACACTATACGACTTATTAATACAGAAAATAATGCTGTAACTATTGCTTCAAAATTATATTTTTCTTACTTTTCATAGTTAGTCTCCTTTATCTATTTATTATACTATTGAAATTATTATTCATACCTATATCCTTCACTATCTTCTGCAACCATTAAATCAATATAATTTTCATCTTCATCAATAGGATAAACTATGCCTTCATTTTGATTTAATCTCTTCTTTAAATAATCTGAT
>ERZ826220.945-NODE-945-length-31539-cov-5.099733_pt1 | contig 31539 bp, 29 predicted proteins | sample MGYA00519927_ERZ826220 | MGnify/ENA primary metagenome ERZ826220 (study PRJEB31778, sample SAMEA3449225) | human gut metagenome | biome: human gut; feature: human-associated habitat; material: faeces | place: United Kingdom | collected 2010/2012 ... | reverse complement strand
AAGAGTTAAGGTTTGCAAAAGAAAAACTCCGCATCTTTTTTGATGCGGAGTTTTTCGCCCCCCTTGCGGGGATAAGTTGCAATTGCAAAACTTGTGTTGGTGGTTAAGAAAATTGACGTTATCGTCCCCTTGCGGGGATAAGTTGCAATTGGTATCAATGGAGCAGATTTTACCATCGTTCAGGGTTATCGTCCCCTTACGGGGATAAGTTGCAATGGACTTGACCGACAGCAGATGACCGCAGCCATCAAGTTATCGTCCCCTTGCGGGGATAAGTTGCAATCTGAAAAGTCGGCAGATGGAAGAGGAAGCCGAGTTATCGTCCCCTTGCGGGGATAAGTTGCAATTCTCATTAAAGGAACCAAGCTCGGCATGAAAGATGTTTTATCGTCCCCTTGCGGGGATAAGTTGCAGTGCAAAATCATCGAGTTTAAGGAAGAAACGTTATCGTCCCCTTGCGGGGATAATATGTGAAACGGCATATCATGAGGTCGGACATTTATTTCCGCCCCCTTACGGGGATTATATACTAAATATATCACAACCCATCGAAAAAAGGAAGAGCCAGAAGGTTGGAAAATGTTTACTTTACTGTAATGCAGTAAATCTGCATAAAAAAGAACAAATGCAGACTCTCCGATTATAAACGCCGCAGTTGGTAAAAAGTCCCTTTTCAGGACGGCGAACCATACCGTCGGAACCGGGTAAACACGAAAACGCTCTGCTTCAGGGTGCTGCCGTCCGGGGAGGTGGTCTCCTGACTCTTACGGAAAGAGCAGGCAGCAAATACCGGGATGCCTGCTCCTTCCAGCCGCAGGACGACCCGGTAGACAAAGGTAAACTCGCCCTGACAGAGTACAGCGTCCGGGTTCATGTGCAGGATGCGGGCGGCATATGCGGATGCCAGCGAGTCCAGCGCTGCCTCATCCGCAGCAGGGTCGATGGCAGGAAAGGCAAGGTCGATCACCTCGCCGTAAGCCAGCGCTGCTGCCTTCTGTTCGGCACTCCACTGGGCAGACGGATGGTTGGTAAAGTTGATGAACATAATACACCCCCTTGTCGCTGCAAAGAGAAAAGCCCACAAATTGCAGATAGTTATGCAAGAAGTTCTAAATTATTTCTTGCTGAAAATGATGTTCATTACACCCGGCGCAACGAGACACATAAAAAGCGTGTACATGGAATGACCGCATCGTTCTTTTTGGTGCTGCTTGGTGTTGCCCCCTTGCGGGGAGGACACACTAAATATAGCACAAAATATCGAAAAAATGAAGGTCTGAAAAAACTTCATTTTATCTTGCATACAGAACGGCTTCATGATATGATGCAGATAAAAGAAACCGCACAGGATAAAACTGTAGCAGAATTTCCCGGTGCGAACAAAGTGACCGTATCACAGCGGCATAAGACCTGGCAGCAGAAGCTGCTGCGGATACGGACAGAACAGGAGGATGTGTAAGATGGAACGCAATGTATTGCTTTTGTATATGAGTCCGTTCGGCAGAAATCCGAATATCCATACCCAAACCAACGAAGCGGCCGTTCAGGAACTAAGAAAGCACAAAGAAGGTCCGGACTACATTCTGGCACTGTGCAGTGAGTTGGTGTGCACCAAACCTACCGTGCATCTGCCGGACGGAAAAACCTGCACCACTGTAGAGTATTTCCGGGATGTGTTCCTGCCTTCCGTGGACATTCCGGCAGAGCGGCTTGTGGTGATCCCGGTGCCGGACAGCATGGATGATCAAGCGCAGTTCCGGGCGATCTCTTTGCTGCTGGGTAAAATCGAAGCAGAAGATACCCTTTCCATCGACCTTTCTGGTGGTATGCGGGACACTGCCATGCTGCTGGTAACAGCTGCCCGGTGTATGCGGGACCTGCGAGGCGTGGAGACCCGCAGAGTGATCTATTCTGAGCTGTGCCCGGACGGGACTTCCCGCATCCACGACAGCAGTATGCTGTACAATTTATTCGACCTGATCACAGCAATGGACGAATTCTTTTCTACCGGAACGGCACAGAAGTTGAAAGATTACTTGCAGGGTGAAGGCGAAAATGACCCGGTTCTGCATACGCTGCTGACCTGCATCGATCAATTCTCGGATGATCTGGCTTTGTGCCGGGTGCAGGCACTGAATGAGGATCTGCGTCAGATCGCACAGGCATTACAGACACCACCTAAAGAGAGCAAGACCCTGATCAGCCTGTTTTTTCATCTGTTGAATGATCGTTTCCGTATGGAATTCGAAGGTCTGCTGGCATCACAGGAAAATAACCGGAGGGCTTTGGATAAGCTGCCAGAACTGGTGAGCTGGTGTGCAAAGCATGGGTTATATCAGCAGGCGTTGACATTGCTGTGTGAGCAGATGCCGGAGTATATTTGCAGCCATATTTTTTTACAGCCTACGGAAAGCGGGTTCAAATATTTGGAAACACGGAAAGAGAACAAAGGGAAACCATGGGTGTATCCATTGTTTCATTTCCATTTCTGCCGGATGGCTCTGCTGCAGCTAAAACTCCCCTATACGGTAGATTTGCGCTTGAACAGAAACAGAGGAAATGAGGACGGTAATATATTGTTTGGCGTGGCAAGTGCAGAAGAGGTCCACGACTATGTGAATGAGGCAATTGATTTTGGGCAATTGGTCATAGACCATAAGGTACAGCGACAGGTCGAAGGAGCGGCAATGCTTTATCAAAGGGTGATACATTACCGCAATCAGGTCAACCATGCAAACGATACCTCTTTTGGCTTGCAGAGCGACCGCATTCTCCCGCTGGACATTGCTCACATTGAGCAGCTCCTGCAGGATGTGACGGACTACCTGCAGGAGATTCGTCCCATGAGGCCAAATGTTCCTCAGGGTGTTAAGGCGCTTCCTGTTACAATGACCATCCCCGCAGGCACGATACCTGTCCTGTAACCTGTAAATAGAATAAGGATAAAACAAAGCACCTCCGCTGTTGGCAAAACGCCAGTGACGGAGGTGCTTTGTTGTCCCCTTGCGGGGATAAGTTGTAATGTGGTGACCAGTGGGTGGTATCACAGAACAGCGAGTTTCCGTCCCCTTGCGGGGATAAGTTGTAATTCTGTACGATGAATGAAAGAAGGAGCACTTCTAGTTTCCGTCCCCTTACGGGGATAAGTTGTAATCGGCAAGGTAACTCTTAAAGTGGAATTTTTGACACCGTTTCCGTCCCCTTACGGGGATAAGTTGTAATCGTTATACATCGACAAAGACGGCTTCGCCACGGAGTTTCCGTCCCCTCGCGGGGATAAGTTGTAATAAGTGAGTATTATGAGACGGCTCGTTGTTACAAGTTTCCGTCCCCTTACGGGGATAAGTTGTAATAGTACGCACCCTGCATCTTCAGGCCGTGCCGGAGGTTTCCGTCCCCTTACGGGGATAAGTTGTAATACCATTGCGCCGTGACCAATGTTCAGGTCATAGGTTTCCGTCCCCTTACGGGGATAAGTTGTAATGGCAAACTTCTCTAAAAAACATCGAAAAAGGTCTGTCGAAGCTGAGCAAATATACATTACACTCGTATTATACATTGAGTTGCATGAAAAGAAAAGTGCATTTGGGGCAAAATACTGTTTTTCTGTGGTGCGAACCGGAGGTTTTCAGGATGGCTACGGTTTGTGCCGTGAGGAGGTTCGCACTGCCCTATGAAAGGAAAAGCACAAAAGGCGGCGTTTCAAGAACGCAACACGCTCATATTTCCCAGTACAGAGCCTCCAGAAAAAATCAACAGTTCTGTTCTGCGTTTGCTGTTGTAACATCAGTTCTGTGCCATATAGGCCGCAATGCGATCGTAGTATTCCTGCACACCGGCAGCGGCATAAGCGCGGCTGTCCGTTTCCATGGCCTGTGCGGCATAGGCGCTGTAGTCTTCTTCCGGATCCACCGGCTGCGCCACCTCATTGACATAATCGGCTGCATCGCGGAAAAGCCGCAGCCGCTGCAGTTCCGGGTCTGCGGAGGTGTACACCTCTGCAAGGCGATGTTCGTAACAATGGTAGATCTCGTGCAGCAGGGTGTCCAGCACTTCTTCCACCGGGTCATTTTCCAGATGTTCGATGCTGATGCTGATGGCCCGGCTGCTGTCATCGTAGCTGCCCAGCGTGTTTTCCGGAAGGTTCGCACCGCTCACCGTGACGGCACAGGGCAGGCCCAGATAATACACCTCGATGTTGCAGATCGTCTGCATCGTGTCGATGCGCTGGGCCGTGGTAAGGTCCTGCCAGACCTCGGGCTGCAGCTTCAGCACCTCACTGATGTTCGAGGCAATGGTCTGCGCCTGCGCTTCATCCACGGCCGATGCCTGTGCTTTTACTGCGGCGGGAAACAGCTCCCCTTCCAGAAACGCATGCCACCCTACACTGCCGATTAGGCAGACACTGGCCGAGACTGCCGTACACACCATCAGGTACTTCCAGCGGGAGACCCTTGCCTGGAAATGGCGGCGCGAGAGCCGCCTGCCCCAGAACATCACGGCGGTAAGGCCCATTGCCAGCACAGCCGTCGGCACCAGGATCAGCAGGATGCGTGTGCGGAAGGTCTTTGCGTATGCCAGCACCGTGTACAGCCCAAACGGCAGGAAGACGCAGGCTGAAGAGATCCACCCGTTTTTTCTGCGGCGGAAGCCAAGGCTGAGCGCAAGCACCGCAGCCGCCGTTAACCACAAAAGAATGTGCAGCGATGCTTTGCGTTCAAGCCCCGCCAGCGGGCGGAACAGCAGGCTGCGGTACCATATATAGCCCACCACGAATTTCCAGAAAACACTGTACAGGTATCCCCCCAGCGTCATCGTCGAACGATCCTGCATTGCTCCACATCCCCTTCTTTCCTTTTTCAGTCCTCTTCCCCCGGGCCAAAAAGCTCGTCGAATTTTTTTTCCAGCATCTGACCAAGGTCATCTTCCCGGGCGGTGCCCGGCTTACAGCCTGCGGCACTGCGGGTCTCGTACCGTTCCACCGGGGCACGCAGTTCCAGCACGAACTTTTTGTGTGCGGACATTCTCATAGCTCATCACCTCCAAAGCGTCTGCGGCCGGTGCGGTCATTGCTGCAACTGAGATACTCCTGGTATTCCCGGCTGTTCAGGGTGTCGTAGCGGGGCAGGCATGCCGGCCGACACCCTGACCTCATTACGAACACCTTACCCATCGGTGCATAGAGCACCTCGTCGTATGGCAGATCCATCCGTTTGGAGACGATCTCACAGGAGCGGTTATCGAACCCGCCGGGGAAGTATGCGTATACTGCACAGTTCTGCCGAATGACGGCAGCTTCGTCTTTGTACATAGCTTCCAGCTGTTGCTCCGACTGCAGCAGCAGAATGGCCGAAAGCCCTGCCGAGCGGAACAGGCTGATGTCGCTGGCAAAGCCCTGAATAGGGGCCGTGCAGGCGAAATCATCAAAGATGTAGCGCACTTCCCGGGGCAGCTCGCCGCCGGGACAACTGGCCGCATATCGGAGCAGTTGCTGCTCCGTGCTGCGGTAGAACAGGTTCGCATAGTATTGCTGTGCGGTGTCTGCCGCCGAGGTGATCACCAGCAGTGCTTCCTTGCGGCTTGCAAAACGCACAGGGTCGAACTGCGGTTTTTCTCGCATCATGCGGCGGATAGACTCCGGGAATACGGTGCTCAAAGCACCCGCCAGAGTATCCCGCACGCAGGATGCCGTGCGTTCTGGCAAGCTGCGCCAGCTGTTAAACTCCCGCACCGCAAAGCACCCCGGCGAGGCCTTTTCCAGCCGCTGGAACATCCCATACAGCTCCGGCTCAACGCCATAGGCATTTTCGCAAGGAATGGTCTTGTCGAACAGTGCCAGTACATCGGCCATGCCGGGCATACGGCTGCCTTTGGAGGTCATGAAGCAGCCAGCGATTAGGCCCGAGAGCAGCTGCTTTGCCTTGACCTGCCAGTAATCATCCACGCTCTTGCGGATGGACATATCCACGATGGCTGCTGACAGTGCCTCGATGTCCGCATAACTCTCGATGGAAGCAATGGGGTCGTAGCTGAGGGTGCTCTTCTTGGGGTGTGCCGCATTCAGGATGTGCACCATGTAGTTTTTGCGCTTGAGGTACTCTGCCATAAGGTAGGCATCCCGCTCTTTTGCATAGCTCAGGATCGGGTTGCTGCAGTGCATCCGGGCCACTGTGGGCAGGATCACGCTAGTACTTTTGCCGCAGCCGGTGGTGCCCACGATCAGCGCATTTGCGTTGGGGCGAGTGCGGCCCACCTCGTCACCGGACAGCACACAGCCTTCCGCCACAACAAGAGAATCTCGTTTCATCGCACTCTCCTTTACACTCGGTCCACAACACGGTCGCAGATTCCAAAGGACACAGCCTCGTCCGCTTTCATGAAGTTGTCGTAACCAATGGCCGTTTCGATCTCTTCCACCCGGTGGCCGGTGTCCCGTGCCAGCAGGCCAGTCAGTTCTCGCTTGGTGGTCAAAATGGATTCTGCCGTTTTCTGGATGGAGGATGCACTGCCGCATACCCCGCCCGAAGCGGAAGCAATCTGCGGTTCATGGATCATGACCATGCTGTGCCGCAGGATAAAGCGGTGGCCACGTCTGCCACCGGCCAAAATCACCGCCGCCATGCTGGCCGCCAACTCCACACAGTACAGGTCGATGGGCACAGTCATGCCCTTCAGCTGGTCGTAAAGGGCAAGGCCCGCCTGCACGGTGCCACCGGGCGAGGTGATGATAAGCTTGATGGGGGCTGTGGCATCTGCGCTTTCCAGAAACAGAAGCTGCTGGATGATGGCGTTGACCGTGCTGGTGTTGATCTCACCGGTCAGGAACACCGTCCGCTGCGCCAGAAGCATGGCATCCAGCGGAAAGCTCTGGGTGCCGCTGCTGCTTTTTTGGATCACTTGCATGGTAATTCACTCCTTTGTTTTTTCTGGTTCCAGTATACCAGCTCTGCCGTGCAATGTGTATCACCCAGCAGTTTACAGCCCCAGGTGCTGCATTTCCGGCGCGCTGATCAGCTCCGCATACCCACGCAGCAATTTCAGAATTTTCTTCTCCGGGTCTGGCTCTTCCGGATCGATGTGCTGCTCGGCATAGATGCGGAGCGTACCTTCCCCTGTGGGTTCCACCCCCACAGCGGGCCCGTTCCGAGAAGGGTCACGGCATTCCATGCGGCGGTCTTTCTCCCACCCGGAGCCATCTACCAGCCGCCAGCACTGCAGCGTGCCGTCTAAACCGGCGTACAGATCAAATCTCAGCCCGCTGGGCAGGGTGCAGAAATACAGGGTACCCTGTGCCTGGCGCAGTTGCCGCAGGGTGATCTGCAGCTGCCGGGCAGCTTCTTCCACGGCCCACGCCGGGAACTCTGGTGCCGCGGCCATCAGACGAAACTCCCTGCGATGCGGGCCTGCTCTTCGGTGGGCACATAGCGTTCCCCCAGCCCTGCACGGTACAGTTCGGCCAGCGCTTCGCGCAGCAGGACAGCACGCTCCGGTTTGAGCACGCCGCCTGCGTGGGCTTGCTCGATTCGCAGCTGCACCACAAGGCTGATCGCCTTCCGGTGCAGAAAATAGGCTTTCAGGTCCGCAGGGTCGATGATATCCAGCCCCCTGTGCAGGTAATCACGGTAATATTCGTCGTTTTTTTCTTCCGGGATGCCATTGCACTGCAGATACTCCCGGATGCCCGCCTCGGCGGTCTTCATCTCCTCCTGGCTATAAAAGACAACGCCTTTTGCTGCCATATAATCAAATACCAGATCGATCATCATTTTTTGCTCCTCTCTGCCATCCGGGCCAGGATCTCCTGTGCCTCCCGGGTGGCGGCCACACGTTCAGTATAGTCATCGGAAATGGCACGGTCCAGGCAGCTGCGTAGGCTGTCGAACACTTTATCCCCTGCCAGTTCGTTCACCTTGTCTTCCAGCGCCTTCATGTTGCCGCCAAAGAAGGCTTCCTTCATGGGTGCTTCGCCCACCTGCCCTTCCAGTGCTGTGCACAGGTCTGTGGCATGGCCGTAGATCTGCTGGCGCTGGGCGGCAAGGGCACGTTCCTGGCTAATCTTGGCCAGCTCACGGTTTGTGTACATGGTCGTGATACCCTCGTTCATTCCTCTGCCTTTCTCTGCATAGTTGGAGATCTCGCCATTCTTATCCGACTTGAACCAGGATGCCTGACGGGTGCCCACGGTATTGTAGACCATGTAGCCGCCCTTTGACGGCTCGGGCACGATGATCTCCCGGTTGAAGCTGCTGCAGTGCACCGTCTCATGGATGGCAGAGCGTTCCAGCTGGTTTTTGCTGGTGGCAAGCAGCTGGATCGAGCTTTTCCCTTCACTGTAGCGGTAGCCGCCGGTCACCCCCTCGCCAAGGTCCTGCACCACCCGGATGCTGTCTGCGCCCTGGCTGACCCGGGCCGCATCCTTGGGCGAAAAGTAGGCCCCGTTCTCCTGTAGGATACTGGCGATGGTATTCTGGTGGATGACCTCGGCCTGCTGCTGCGGGCTGAGCTCCTGTACCTCTGTTGCCGGGGCAGGGGTGATTTCGGCTGCTGGGGCGGCGGGCGGTACTTCGCTGCCCTCGCCCAGCTGGACGCTCTCCAGGTTCCCGCCCGCAAGACCTTCGGTGCCTCCGGAGCCGGTCTGGCCTGTCTCGCCGCCTGTTTCGGGAGTGTTCATCTCATCGTTCTCGGCGCTGCCGCCGCTGATCTCGCTCATACAGTTCCTCCTTTCAGGTGGTTATGGTATGCGGTCACGATCTGTCGGCTCTCGCCCAGCGGCACCCCGGCTCCGGCCAGCATTTCGCCCAGCAGGCAGAGCTTTGTAGGTGCTGCCGCCGTGATGCGCAGCTGCTGCAGCATCTGTTCGATGTTCTCCGCAAGCACAGGGATGTTGTAGGGGTCGGCACGGATACGGGCCAGATGGTACTGCATCTGCCCTGCATCCAGCGGGGCCAGCAGGCCCTGCACGGCACTTTTCCTGCAGCGGAACCGGCTGCCGCACACAAGGCAGGCCGCCGTAAAGCTCCCGGATGTGCCGGGCTTTTCCGTCTGCAGGTGGAACACCCCGTGAGTGCCCCGCACCGTCATCAGGCATTCGCCGGGCCGGAAGGCGTGCAGGGCACGGCGCTGCAGCACCGAAAGGTCCATGACGCTGCCCATGCAGCCCCGGTCCTCGCCGGAATCCATGCCCAGACACAGCTTGACGGCGGTGTTGGCCATGACGGAATCCGGCATCAGGGAGGGCCGCTGGTCGCTGAGGACAAGGCCTGTGCCGCTGGCACGGATCTCGGCAAACATCTTGTCGAAGGCTAGGTTGGAGCGGGCCAGTGCGCTGTCCTCGGCGTCCGTTTTGCGGAACACGTTGTGGGCCTCTTCCAGCACGATGAGCCGCTGCAGCGCCGAAGACTCGGGCAGCCGCTGCAGGTAAGACTGGAAGCGGAACATCAGGATGTTCATGAGGAAGGCCGTGGCTTCCTCCGAGAAGTCGGCCAGTTCCAGAACCGTAGGCACCGTGAGCAGCTGCTTTGCCGTCATGCCAAAGGGGTCGGCGAACACGCGGCCCAACGCACCGCTGGTCATGGTCTCGGCGCGCAGTTCCAGCGCACCGGTCAGGTTCTGGCGCACCTCAGGCCCATAGCGGGCGTGGTGGGCGACATAGTCCTCCACCCCGGCCAGCACATCGGCAAAGGTTGGGAAGGGCTTTGCCGGGTCGGTGTAGGCCGCCATGCCGTACTCCCAGCCAAAGCGGTGGTAGGTCTGCTGCAGCAGGCCGCTGAACGCCTCCGGGATGGGGTGCTCTGCACCGGTGGAAGCCGTCAGCGCCAGCGTAACGGCGGCGGCGTGGTTCTCTATGAGCGTACCGTCTTCCGGGCGCAGCGGATTGATGCGCAGCAATGGGCCATCGGCACCGGAGGTATAGACCATAAGCGAAGGGATCTGCCCCAGCAGAGCGTTGTACTCCTTCTTGGCCGCTTCCAACACCACGAAGGGGGTCTGCTGCCGGGCCCACAGGTCCACCAGCAGGTTCTTCACCAGCGTGGTCTTGCCGGTGCAGCAGGCTCCGAACACCGCCGTGTGGCACAGCAGCGCCGAGAACGGGATCGCTGCCGGTGCGCCGCTGCCCAGCACGCGGCCCGCCGTGACGCCTGCCGCCGCGATGGGGCGCACCACCGGGAACAGCTCCCGGCAACCCTCGTCCTCCACAGGGTTCTGCACATAGAACCCCGGGCAGGCGCAGGTGGGCGGCACGCAGAAGGATGCCGCCGCTTCGGCGCTCTGAAGGCTTGCCACATAGACTGCGGCGGCGGTGCCGTCGGGCAGGCGTACCGCTGCGCGGGGGATGGCAAGGCAGGTCTCCGGATAGCGGAAATCCCCCTGCAGGTCAAAGCAGCGGATAGGCTCAAAGCCCGGCTGCTCTTCCCGCCCGGCAAGGCATGCGCGGATGATGCCGGCAAGCTGCAGATAGTCGGTGCGGCTGTCCGCACCAAAGCGGATCACCGCCTGCACAAGGCCGGTGCTGCGGGCCTTTTCCAGCAGCGTGATCTCCTCCTGCAGTGCATCCAGCGCCGCCGCCACATTCTGCACCGGCACCTCCACCGTGCGGCGGGAAGCGCTGCCGCACACCCGGGGGAACGCCTTGCAGGGTTCAAGCTGCCGGGCAAGGCGGCGGTCATCTTCCAGCAGGGCCTGAATGTCGGCATCTGCTGCGGGCAGGGCAATGCAGGCCGCATAACAGTGGTCCAGCCCTGCCGAAGCCAGCGCTTCGACCACGCCATCAGCGGCAAAGGTGCCCAGGAACAGCCCCGAACAGCGGTAGCCGCCGCTGAACCAGGACGCCTGCGGCTTGGTCTCGCACTCTGGCAAAAGCGACTGGAACAATGCCGCATTGTCGATGCTGCTGCCGTAGAAGGCGGCTGCACTGCCGTGATCCGTGCGGAACACGAAGGCCGAAGCGGCACCGCTCTGGTGGGCGGCACGCAGCCACCGCGCCGCAGCCTTTTGCAGCAGGGCCTTGCCTGCTTCGGGCGGGCCGCTCATGCGGAAGCCGCACAGCTGCGTCCAGCGGGAGATAGCGGGGAAAAATGCGCCTGCGTCTACCTGTATGGCATCGGCCTCGGACAGGCTGCGGTTCTGCTTGAGGGCAAGGATCTGGTCGGCCAGCGTCATGGCGCGGCGCAGTTCAGTGCTGTAGGAATTCATGGCTTACCTCCTTCTTCTGCGGTTAGGGAAGACGCTCTGGAATAAGATCCAGAAGCCGATCAGCATGATGAACAGGGGCATGCAGGCCGTAAGCAGTGCCAGCAGGAATGCCGCTACCGCCCCGGAGCGGAACAGGTAGACCACCGTGCAGGCAAGGGCCGCAAGCAGCGCTGCCAGCAGCCCCAGCGTCAGCCAGATGGCTGTGGCGCTGAGCTGCAGCCCGGGCTTCACCTCTGAGCCGGTGGTAAGGTTGTAGATGGACTTTACCACCCGGCGGCCGCCCTGCTCCTTCGCCCGGATACGCACTTCGTCGCCGATCTGGATGCGCCCCAGGCAGTTGCCGTACAGGCAGAAGTCCGTCACCTCGCTGGGCACCCCGTCGGTGATGGGCTCCACCCGGACGGTGTATTCCAGCGTCTGGTGGGCGAACTGATACGGTTCCCCGCGCACCAGCGCATTGAACAGCTTGTGCGCCCGGCTGTAAAACACAGCCTGATGGTCCAGTTCCAGAACGCGGCCGGTGCAGGTGATGCCGCCCCGGCCGTGCTGCATGAACACTGGCTCTGCCTGTGCCTGCGGCGGGCTGACAAGGGGCGAAAGCGGCAGGCTCACCCGGGGAGAGACGGCAGGTGCCGTATCCTGCACCAGAACGCTGTGGCAGAAGGGGCAGCGGGTCTTGGTGTCGCCGAAGAAGAACTCCGAACGGCAGTCCGGGTTTGGACATCGTTTCATCGTGCCTTCTCCTTTCAGCCGAACCGCTTGCCGGTGGCAATGTACTCCTGCACACTGTCCGCCCACAGCCGGGACACCGACTGCATTTCGGTCAGGCTGGTAACAGGCGAATCCCAGCAGACCCAGTGGTTGCCGTCCGCATCGCTCCAGCGGTGGGTGGTGTGGCCGTCGCTGGGGCGACCACACAGGCTGGGCATCCGCAGGATGCAGGCCCGCCAGGTGTATGCGTGAAGGGAGCCATCGTAGACCCACTTGTAGTTGAACTGATACTCACGGTCTGCACGGCCATGGGCATCGTTGGCAAAGTAGATCATGGGGCCGGTCTCGCCGTGGGGGTCACGCCGGGCCGTTGCTGCCGAAGCCGCTGCCTGCTCCGGGTGCCGGTTGTTTTGATAGATCAGGTACCCCACTCTGCCCGCAGCCACCACAAAGATCGCCAAAAGCACCCAGCCAATAAGTTCTTCCATAAAATCTTCCTCCCAAAGTAACTTCAATAAAGATAGGTCAGGCTCCGCAGGAACACCTTCATGTCGGTATAATCCAGAAATTTTAGTGTTCCAGCCTTCAGCCAGCTTTTCAGCAGCCGGGAGGCTGCCGGGCAGCTGCAGGTGAGCCCTTTGTCGATGAACAGCGCATAGCCTTCCTGCTCCTTCTCGAAGCCGATCCGTCCACAGGGGCGGCTGAACGATGAAGGAAAGGTGCACTTCTCGTAGACATGGCACCGATCATCGTTCAGGGACTGCTTGAGCATCTCGTACTGCGCATCGGTTCCCAAAACAAACTCCTTCACAGGCATTTCTCCTTTCTGGCTGCACATTTGCTGTGCTTTGGTCCCAGTATAAAATTTATCCCGGCTGCTTTGAACTAACCGCTGGTTTACACCGCACAAAAAAGAAAAACGGCCCACAGACAGGTTGGCCACCCTGTCTGCAGGCCGCTGTGCTCAAAGCCGCCGTAAGGCGCTTCGCGATCATCTCCTTTCGTTATTATCTGTCAGACGAATGACCAAGCGAGTTCCGACACCAGATGCCCATCATGGATCAGCATATTGAGCTGCCTTCCATCCTCGCGAGGCCAGATGGCCTTCTGATCCTGTTCGATCAGAACATCGACCCTTTCCCCATTCTCCAGAAGCAGAGTCACCTTCTGCCAGCCCTCTGACGGGTCACTCTGCTGTTCATCCCGGTGGAAGCCGCCGCCGGGAAGGCTCACCTGCTGTTTGCCCCCGTGGAAACCACCACCGGGAAGGCTCACCTGCTGTTCGCCTCCGTGGAAACCACCACCGGGAAGGCTCACCTGCTGTTCGCCCCCGTGGAAACCACCACCGGGAAGGCTCACCTGCTGTTCGCCCCCGTGGAAACCACCACCGGGAAGGCTCGTCTGCTGTTCGCCTCCGTGGAAGCCGCCGCCGGGCAGCTGGTTACGGGCGTTCATCGCTTCGTTCTTCATCTTCGTTTCCTCCTTGGTGTTGTAGGTGTGGATGCGGACCATTTCTGTGGTTGCCATAAGGCAAAGTCCTCCGTTTTGTGTGACCGCTGGGCTTGGCACCCCGGGTTGGGTGCCAGACCGGCGGAAGTGTATCTTTCAGCATAAGACTTGTGAAGCCTTATGTTGTTTGTATTATAAGCCTCCTGCGCCGGGAAAGGAATCGACCGCTGGTTTACAGGGCTTTTTTCCAGCCACCGGTTTGCGGCACAAAAAGCTCTCAGGTGTCGAAGCGGATAGCGCGGGTGTCCAGCCCTGCCCAGTCCACCTGCAGGTGGCGCAGGTCGCCGGTGCCGCCGCACATCTTGCAGGGCTTTGCACCGAACTCGGGCCGATCCGGGTGCTGGGGCACCCAGAGCGTCTCGTCCATGTAGGCAAAGCGCCCGGCGTCCCCGCCCAGCACCTGATCGAACAGCTGGATGCCCAGCTGTTCCTTGAGGTCCGGGGCAAGGCGGATCCACACGAAGTTGCGGTCTTGCACCGCGTCCAGCATCGTGTTGAAGGGGCTGCCGGGGGCCTCGTGGTACAGCAGGAGCATCAGAGCCAGATACCCCTTTGTGGCGTTCATCCGCTCGGTGGCGAAGATGGGGCAGGCCGAGGAGTCCACGTCGTTCTGGTAGCCCTGTTCGTATTGCTCGAACCGGCTGCGCAGCAAACAACGGGGACAGCTGGCCGTCACACCGGGGTATAAGAAGATCAGCTCCGCAGCCGCGCCATGTGCGTACATCATGGCTGCCAGATAGGGTGTGCCGTACTTCAGCGCCAGCATGGAGGAGCGTTTCTGGGCCTCAAAGTTATCGGTGCAGCCAAGGATCAGGTAATCGGTGGCCTTGCGCCCGGGGAAGCGGTCCAGATATGCTTTGAACGCTTCATCGCTCATGGCATCGTCCAGCGCACGCGGGATGCAGAGCACCTGTGCGTCCGGGTTGATATCGCGGATGCGGTCGCGGATCACCTCGACCTTTTTGCGGCCCATCTCTGAGATGAACACGGCCTGCGTCGCCACATTGGAGGGGCTGACGATGTCCGGGTCCATGAGGATGAAGTTGCGCAAGCCCGAGCGGGCGCAGTTTTCCAAGAAACTGCGTGCGCCGCCCACGCCAATGCAGACCACTACTTTCTGCTCCAGCACCTTCTGGGGGTAGAGCGAACGCACCTTGCCGAAGTAATCCGGGGCCTTGGCTGCAGGGTCTTCGGCAGGCGTTTCAGGCTGCTCCTGTGCTTCCAGCGAAGCGCGGTATGCGTCCATCTCCGCCACAGAGTATTCCCTGTGCCACGGGGCAAACGTGCACAGCGCATAGCGGCTGCCGCTTTCCGCCCGTAGCACATGATCCAGATCCACGGTCAGAGCATCGCCCTTGAGGTGCACGATGTAGAAATACAGCGTGAACAGCCCCTTGCGGGCAGGCCGAAGGATGGGCAGGTAGAAGAAGTCCTGCTCAAAGAAGCGCAGATGGATCAGCGCCGTGGAAATATCGTGGTAGGACGGGCGGATGCAGCCGCGGGGGTGGCTGTGGTAGATGCCGGTAACACGGTACCCTTTCTCGGCCCAGTCGTGGAACACCTTTGTCATGGAATCCACATCGTAGTAGAAGGTGCCCGGCGTGTTGCGGGAGAGGGTGTCGAAGTGGCACAGGTCCACCAGCGCCGTGTCTTCGGTGCTGCCCATCATGCCGCCGGTCTCGGGGGCGTAGCGGCCCACATTGCTGCGGAAGTCCGCCAGCACCTGACGGGAAAAGCGGACCGTAGGCTCAGCCGGTTTTTCCGGGCAGGGCAGCTGATTCTGACTCTCCTGCGCAGGGTCGCTTGCCAGCTGGCGGGCCAGACGGTCGGCAGAGCTGCACGCAAAGCTGCGCACTGCGGCAGCACCGGCTTCAATGTTTGCAAAGAACTCGTTACGCATGGTATTCTCCTCTCTTTTAAGCAAGATCGAACTGGATCTCGCGCAGTGAACCGCTGAGGGCTGCCGACTTCCCGGCCAGAACCTCCTGCGGGTGGCTCAGCTGCAGGTGCAGCAGCTGTCGGCCCACCGTTGCCCGGACGTTCCCGGCACGGCTCCGGGCACCATAGGCGGTATCGAAGTCCAGGAACTCGTTGAGCAGTGCCGGGTCGATGGAGCGCAGCTTGATGTCGTAATTCGCCAGCTCCTGACGAATAAACTTGATCACGATGCGCGCATTGGCCTCGGGGCTAAGCTCCTGGTAGACGATGTAGTTGGCGATCTTGCCGCTGATCTCGGGCCGGTGGCAGTATTTGGTGAAGGCATCGCGGCAGATCTCGGTGCGCTCGAAGTCACCGGCTGCCCGGTACTTGTCCATGGGGATGGGAAGGTTCGAGGTGAAGATCAAGATGCAGCGGCTGAGGTCGATGGCGGGGGAATTGTCCGCCATGCCCAGCTTGCCGGTGTCAATAGCCTCCATGAGCCCTTCCACCACCTTGGGGTCGCTCTTCTCGATCTCGTCGATGACGATGATCTGGTAGGGGTTCTGCCGCACGGGGTCCAGCACAGTGGGCTGGCCGTGGCCGACGTAGCCCGGAGGCGCGCCGAAAAAGCGGTTCACGGTGTGGGAGCTTGCAAACTCGCTGCCCGCGACCTCGATGCAGCCGTACTCGGTGCCGTAGATCCCGGTCATGATTTCCGCCAGCGACTTCGCAGTCTCGGACTTGCCGGTTGCCGTGGGGCCAAGCAGCATCACGGTGAGAATCTTCTCCTTCTTGCGCATCTTGTGCACCGCCACCAGCTCCGCGATGTCGTTCAGGGCATCATCCTGCCCAAAGACATGCTTCTTGAGCGGACCGCTGATCTTTTCCGGGTCCACAAGTTGGGGCTGCTCCCGCTTTTCCCGCTGCTCCAGCACCGCCGCCATGTCCACCACATCGTCCTCCGAAGGCGTTTCCTCTGCCACAGGGGGTGTTGCCTGCGCTCTGTCAGGCTCCGCACCAGCGGAAGGGGCCGCTGCACCAAACAGGGGCTGCAGCGCATACAGGAACTCGACCATATCCTGCATGCAGACAAAGCGTACCTCGCCCTGCTCCAGCAGGCTGCAGAACTTCGCATCCTGCACCGTGGTCTTGATGCCGTAGTCGATGTAGAGGATATAGACGCTGCTGTTCTTTTCAAAGCCCAGCCGCGCCGTGCCCGGCGTACAGCCGGGCGGCAGCACGCAGTGCTCAAACACATGGCAGCGGCCATCGGCCAGCAGTGCTTCCAGCCAGTCGAACTGTGCAGCCGTGCCAAAGACAAATTCTTTCATTGCTAAGCTCCTTTCAGCCGAAGAAGGCACCGATCAGTGCCAGAACGATTGCAATGGCGGCCACCCAGCACACCACGGTGGCCACCGAGTAAGCCACCGGGAGAATGAAGAACCCTCCGATCAGGAATGCGCAGGACACGCCAATGCTGCCCGAGATGGTGCGGCAGGTGCAGATCTTCCATGCGGCCACGCCGATGTAGACCAGTACCAGCGCAATGGTGGTGAACTCAATGAAGCTGCTCATAAAGCATCCTCCTTTCAGGCTGCATCGCGCTCGCCGTCAAAGCGGCGGGCAGGCACTGCTTCCAGCAGCTCGTCGGCGGCTTTTGCTGCACCCAGCTCATACCGGCACACATACTCGATCTGTGCAGGCAGACGCTGGAACAGTTTGTTCAGCAAAAAGTTGCTGTGGTCCGCACGGGAAGTGTAGAGCTGGCCGAGGGTGATGCTGTGGGTCATGCAGGTGTCTTCATCGCAGACCAGACGGCCGTTCGCTTCAAAGAAGTGGTAGACCGTGGCTGCGTATTTCTTCATGCTGAGCAGGTAGGCGATCTCCTTGCTACCAGCAGGCTGGTAGTAGAAGTTGTGTGCGCCAACATACCGCACCGGTCTGCCGGGTCTCTTTGCCAGCGGTGCACGCACGGTGACACAGAGGATGCGGTCTTTATCCTTCTTGCAATTGATGTTTTTCATGGTGGTTCCTCCTTGCATTTCCAGCTTGTATGCGGCTTTGTTTCGGCTGTCTTGCGACCCCGCCGTGATCATGGTCAAAGTATACTGCCGATGCCAAAAAACCACTATATACCAGCGGTTAACCCCGTGCAAAGCACTCTGCAACGCAAAAAACGCCGCAGGCATGAAACCTGCGGCGTTCAATAGAAGATCATAATAAAAAACGACGGGCTGATCCCCGTCTGCGGCCTCCCTTGCGGACTGCCGGTAAGTACAGATCAGCTCGTCGAGCGTGCAGCCGTACAGCTCCCGCAGGAACACCAGGTGCGACAGAGTTGGCAGTTTTTTGCCGCTCTCCCACATGCTGATGCTCACCCGGGAAGCCGGGTCGCCTCCATCCGTCAGAATGCCCGAGAGCCCTTCCTGCGTCAGGTGGTTGGCGTTGCGGTACTGCTTCAGCCTTGCGCCAGTTGCAGCAGGGTCCACCCCCATAAGCCATGCGGTTGCATAATTCACGGTAAGTTTGTTTTCCATGATCTTTCCTCCTGATCGTTTTTGACGTGTGAGCCTTGCGGCTCCGAAAAAAAAATTCACGCTGCGATCAATGGAAGGATCAACCCTGTTCAACTACCTGTAGTCTAGCAGATACAAGATGCCCTTGTCAAGAAAAAAACAGACCCTGTAAACTAGTGGTTTACTGATATGTACCCCCAATACTGGGTGTCCAGTATTGGGGGTACATATCGAAACACTGTCACTCTTTTTCTTGTTTACAGTTCTTCCAGAATCTTCAAAAACTCATCAAACCGATAAGCACCTTCCAGATGGAGGTCTTTATTCTGGAACACCATGTAATAGCGATACTGGCTCCCGGCTGCATTCTGCCATGCACGGCCCAGTTTGATCTTCTCACGGGACTCAGCATTTTCCAACTGGTCGCCCTTGGTTTCCACCAGCAGCACCTTTCCGCTGTTGGTCATTACGATAAAGTCTGGGTAGTGGTTGCGGAAAGCGTTCAGGCAGAACGCATTCCGTCCACTGGTGGGATTGCGGTGCCACCAGTGCACACTGTCAATGCCGGTCAGTGCCATTGCCATGTCATACTCGAAATTATCGTCCAGCTCGCACTCCTGCTTGTACAGGCTCTTGGTCAGGGAGGAAGCCTTGCCGGACAGGGTGATATGTGATGTCAGCTTGAAGCGGGGCTGGGTGACAATCTTGCCTACCTCCAGCCAGTTGTAGAAGTTCTCCCTTGCGGTCTCCTCTTGCAGCTTGATGATGTAATCGCAGATCTTATTGGCAAAGTTGACGGGCATTTGTTCCAGCGCATCCAACTGGTCTTGGTTCATGCCGTCGATGATGTAGTCCACATAACGCTGCAACTCCGTATCGTCCACGGCGTTCAGCTTCTTCTGGCGGCTCAGGGTGGTGTGGATGATGTTGCGGCACAGTTTCAGCCGGTTTTCACCCGGCATCAGAGGGAACTGCTGCCCGATAAACTGCTGATACTGGGATTCCATTTTGGACGCACGGGGCGTACCATCGCCGTCCAGATCGACCTGCGCCAGATTGTTGTCCAGATGGTCGAAGTCGATGTTGCTGGGCTTGCCCTTCAGGGTGAAGTTGCTCAGCAGATTCTCCTTGGTTAACTCCTGCGTATCACTGGGCATCAGGATACTCTGGGGGATCTTCAGGCAGAATTTAGGCAAGACGAGCTGTTCGATCTCGTCGGCAAACTCTACTTTGACCTTTGTTTGTCCAACCATTTTCTGCGCCTCCTGTGGTAAGTCGCTGGCAGGGTCGTCCTTGTGCTGCTGCAAGACAGCTTCAAAGACGGCGATTTCCTTTCCGGCTTGTGCCAGAATGTCCTGCACTGCTGGTGCGATCTTCTGGGGTTCAGTGGTGGGGTCAACGCACACCGGGTCCAGCCGCACCGTGTCCGGGTCATCAAAAATATCCTGCGGCTCCTCCGCAGGTGCCGGGGGCGTGATGTTAAAGGTGGTCTGCTGTGCCACAGGCAGCGGTGCCGGAGCAGGAGCTTCCTCCTGCGCCCGGTAATCCTGATCGGTAAAGCCTGCGTTATTCAAGCCCTTTACAATGCCATCCAGTGTGTGCTTAAAGTCCGCAGAGGAGGTCAGCACATAGGACATATTCAAAGCCGGGACCGGGTGCTTTCGGGTATAGGGCAGGCGCAGGATGCGCCCAACGATCTGCTCCACATCCACCTGACTGGTGCGGTTTGCCAGCGATGCAAGGATGTAGGCAAAGGGGCAGTCCCAGCCCTCCTTCAATGCGTTGACGGTGATAATAAATCGGATGGGGCATTTGGGCGAGAGCAAGTCTGCATTTTTCAGCTCATTGATGTCGGCGGTCTTAATGGCAATCTGCTCTGCCGGTATGCCGTTTTTCACAAGGATGGTGCGTATCTTCTCAAAGGTGGCAGCGTCCTCTTTGCCCTTGGGCTGTGCCTGAAACAATACGATAGGGCGGATGTAGCAGCCGCCGTTGCGGTATTCAGCCATAGCCTGCGCCTCCAGAATGCTCTGCATCTGGACAGCATTGTTCAGCACATCCAACTGATTGTTGCGGTTCATTACGAACACCGGCAGCTTGACCATGTTCTCCTGACGCAGATGAATGGCATCCACAATGGAGATCAGATTGCTTTCTTTGGTGGGGGTAGCGGTCAAGTCCAGCACAAAGCGGGGGTTGAAATCTCGGAGCATCTGCTTACTCAGGGTGCTGCGGGCATGGTGGCTCTCGTCCACGATCACCACCGGGCGAAGCTGGTTGATGATTTGCAGCAGGGCGGTGGGGTCGGCATCTTCCACCGGGTGGGTGGGAGTGCCCAGAGCCTGCGCCAACTGCGCCAGACTGCTGTTCTCTTGCCGTGCCTTGAGCTGCTCTTTTTTGCCCCGGAAGGAATCGTAGGACAGCACCAGAATAGAAAGCTGCTCGGTAATGGCAGAGATGTTGAACCGTGTGGCAGACAGTAACTGGTCTTTGGTGTAGATCTCCACCCGGCTGTTGAACGCCACATCAATTTTCTGGCGGTAGGGGTGCGCCGGGTTCCGCAGGGCAGAAAGGGTCTGGGTGAGGATGGCATCCGAGGGCACCAACCAGACCACCACACGCTGCTGCATCACGCCCAGTGCATGGAAGATCGGCTCAATGGCGTTGGCGGCAAGGAAGGTCTTGCCGCCGCCAGTGGGCACTTTCAGGCAGACATTTGCCACACCCGGCAAAAGATCCTGATACCGGGGCATTCCGCCCGGTCCCACCGGAACGTGCTTTTCTTCCCACAGACGGCGGTAGGCGGTTTCGATGCTGCCTGTCTGCATCAAAATCTCAAGATACCGTTCAAGGTCACGGATCACGGCTCTTTGATAATTTTTCAATTCCATTTTTGCCGTCCTCCTTACACCCGCACAATATCACGGGGAATCTTTTTGAACGTAATGCCAAGCTGCTGCAACTCCTGTTCACTCAGGGTGCAGCGGTCGGCGTAAATGATGTAGCCCTCTGCCTTTTCCGGGATGGTTGCCACAAAGTCGTAGTTCAGCACACAGACCTTCTGGGGTTCGTAGAAGAAATAGTAGGCGGTGCTGTTGTTCTCACCAAGGAAATAGGAGTTGCTGTTCTTGTGGTCAGGCAGTGGCTTTTTGGTTTCGGTATACCAGATGTAGTCTCTGATCTTCTCGGTGCCCACCTTTTCGTTCAGGTTGCCGCTGGGCAGCAGCAGCGGTTCGCCCAGTTCATAATAACTGAAACTGCCGCCGGTGCCCTCCGCAGCGTTTTTGCCCTCACCATAGCCTTTGATGACCCGCTTGACACGCTCGGCGGTGATGGTGTCTGCATAATCGCCCATCTCCACCAGAATGAATTTGCGGTGTCCGCCATCCGCTTTGTTCATGTTCAGCACCGCATGGGCTGTGGTGCCGGAGCCTGCGAAGGAATCCAGAATCAAAGCGTCCTTTGTTCCGGCAACTTTCAACACAAACTCGATCAGGCGGTGGGGTTTGGGTGTATCGAATGTAGCCTTGCCGTCAAAAATCGCAAGCATTTCTTTCTTGGCTTCATCGGTGTGACCCGTTTCAGAAAACGGCCAGAAGTTAGTGGGCAAGCGTCCACCGACATTTTCGAGATAAGTTTTTCGGGCAATACCGCCCTTACCGCCTTTCGTGAAGAAAAAGCGTGGCCACTGTCCACGTTCCAGCACTTTTTGTGCATTAGCTGATGCCACTTCCAACGGATCTGCAAGCACGATGGCTTTTACATCCGGGCGAACCTCATCAGGCGAAATGCCGCAGACATGAGCGCGTTCTTTTTCATCATGCAGGTCTTGCAGTTCGTACTTTGTCCAGCCGTTCATGATTTCCAGCATGGTATCCTGCTGATACCGCCAGCAGGCACCATTACTGGGATAGAGCATTTTTCCTGTGAATGGATGTTGGATGGCATAGACCATGCCCTGATGGGTGGCTGCGCCGGGAGCAAAAGCATCACTTGTTCTCCATGCTGAAACATCATTGTCTGGGTTTTTATATTTGGCATCCATCTCAGCAGTGCGGGGCAGTTTGTTGGGGTTCCATTCTGGCTCCTTGCTGTAAACCAGAATGTGTTCTACCTCGTTCACGATGCCTTTGGAATCGTTGCGGGTAGAGTAGGTGCGCTGCCATGCAATGTCAGACACATAGCAGCTTGCGCCAAAGATTTCATCGCAGATTGATTTCAGATTATAGAGTTCATTGTCATCAATGCTGATAAAGATCACGCCATCGTCAGCCAACAGTTTTTGCAGCAGCATCAGCCGGGGATACATCATGCAGAGCCACTTGTCGTGACGGGTCAGGTCCTCGCCCTCTTTTCCCACTACTTCCCCCAGCCATTTCTGGATGTGGGGGTCGCTGACGTTATCGTTGTAGCACCAACCCTCGTTGCCGGTGTTGTAGGGCGGGTCGATATAGATGCACTTCACCTTGCCCTCATACTGCGGCAACAGGGCTTTCAGTGCTTCAAGATTATCGCCGTGGATGATCATGTTCTCACTGCCGTTGTTTTCGGTGTGCTGCCCTTGCTCATCAAAACTGTATTGCCGCTCCAGCACCCGGAAGGGAACTTCCTGATGATGGTTCACGACTTTATTTTTACCGATCCATTCCAAGGTTGGCATGGCGTTTTTCTCCAATCTAAAATTTTCAAACTGCGGACCAAAAGGACGGCATTGTTGTGGCAAGCAGTGCAGACGTATATACATCTGCTTATTTTGCGTTGCAAAATGCTTGTTGGGGAAGTGCCCCAAGCTCCTTTGAACTGTGCTACGCACAGGCTGCGCGTTTTGTAAAACGCTTTATAAACAAATAATGGACAGGATTATGTGACGAGTGCTCAAAATCCTGTCCATTATTTTATATTCGTCTTTGGATGAGGACACAATTACATAATGGGAAAGTATTTTGGAACCGATGGTAAACGCTCAATACCTCGCATTGATACAAAGAGACCAGTTCGGTAAAATGCCGAACTGGTCTCTTTGTAGACTGCGCTTTAATCAAGACGAAAAGAAAAGTTGTCTTTCATAAAAGAGCATCAAATGCTGTAATAATTGTTGGCAGCATTTGCACTGCACCCAGGCATATCAATAATGATCTCCTCGGGTTCCGTTTCACAGGAATTGTCGCAGTTGCAAATCTTTTCGGAATCCATCAAATCACCTCCTTTGCAGCAAAACTAAAAGCGAAATCGCCTTTTGTCTAATCATGCGGTCAAGAATTCGGTTTTTGGCAATAAATTTTGATTAACCCGGGAACTACATTTTCAAAATAGCTCTTTTCACAGCGTTCCTCATAAATACAACCCCCATAACAAATTGGCAAATATGTACATTCGCGGCATCTGGCGCGTATAGGAATGAAAGGTTTCTGATTTTGCAGATTTAAACATCCAAATTTTGAGTCAAAATTTCCATTACACCTATATAACGTCCCATATGCATCAATTCCATAATTGTTTGTTCGTTTCCCCATACATATAATTCCGTGATCAAAAGATATTTTAGTGCTCTGGTATGCACCTTTATTCGATAATATGGTCGCGTTGGTCAAAATCAAATTTGCCTTCTCCTCTGGCGAGTAATCGTTTGGTTCACGAACACATAACGAAAATTCGGGATTTACATTGCTTTCTCTTAGTTCGTCAACAAGTTCTGCAAGACCGAAAACCTTATCATCAACAACAACATTTAGGACTATATTCACCAATTCATGGATTTTTGATAAGTTCGCGACAATGCTGGAATATGTTCCTGAGCCATTCAAGAGCGGACGACGCTGATTGTGACTTATAGCGTTCCCGTCAATGGTGACTTTTACGCTATTCAAGCCAATTGTTTTCCAGAGTTCAAAATCTTCTGATGAAATCAATGTCCCGTTCGTAATAATCGAGAATTTTAAGTTTTCTCCCAAACTTGCATATAATTTAATCGAGATTTTGGTTATCAAATCTTTCCTAAGGAGAGGTTCTCCTCCGTAGTATATTATTTTCAATCGTCTTGACTTCTTGTTCTCCATCAATTTTAAAATGTCTTCGCATATGGTGTCAACATTATCGAATTCACCGAATTGAGTATGCTGTTGTTCTTCATAACAGTATATGCATTTGCAATTACACCTTCTGGTTAATATAAGCATAATAGTCAACTCATCTGAATCGGTTGCCTCATTAATGTAGGACTGAAGGACTTGATTCAGTTCATCAACTCGGCTTGACACGACAAACCCTTTAGATTTCATCTTTCGAAAAAGCACTTCACTCCATTTTTCAGGGTCTCGTTCCTTCACGCAAGCAATTTGTCGAGTATAAAGATTATAAATAAGTATATATCCATTCCGAGGATAATCCTCAATATATATGTTGTATCGAGAACTTTCCATGTTATATCATCTCTTTCAAGCAAAATTGCGATTTTCCAATAAGAGTGTCATCAAGGGCCAATTTGAGAGCACGACACCAAGTACCACAAGTATAGGAGCAGTCTTTGCATTTCTGCACATCACGAAGTTTCTGCATGGCAGGCGAATTCCACAATTCATTCCATTCCGTGTCAAAGACATTCCCGCAGTATAGAAATGAATATGATTTAAGTAATGGACATGGATAGACGTCTCCATTATTATCTATGTATAGTTCTGTCGTACCCGCCTCGCACATGATAAAGCGGCAAGGCAATCCAGTAAAATCATATAATTTCTTGTCGAATTGATATGAAATTTTCATGTCCTCTCTGTACAAATCTCGAAGACGATTCAATGATGAAACCAATAAATATATGCCTTTTTTGTATTGAGAAAATTCACACTGGTTAGCAGACCCAACGGGAATTTTTAAGCCAAACCTAACATTTTTTATATTGTGTTCTTTCAAATAATCCAGCAAATTTTTGTATTCTTCTATTCCTACAGGTTCGAGCATAATGGTTACCACAACTGCGTATCCATTCTTGATTAGCATTTCGGCATTTTCGACGCTGCATTTAACCGATTCCCTATTGTTCCATACTTCGTTTAAGCTTATTTGAAAATCGATATTGTCTTGCGGCCAATGTTGCTCAACGACTTTTTGAAGGAGAGTTCCGTTAGTCAAAATTGTTTGTTTGATTCTGTGAGCATATGCTTTCATTACTACACTATAAAATCCTTTTCGAATCAATGGCTCACCGCCAGTCCAAGTAATGCAAAGTATGTCGTTTTGATTGCATATGTCAACGAGCTCAAGCAATAATTGATCAGACATATCTTCTTTATTTGTGTTATCATTAGCATAACAATAAGGGCAATTCAAATTGCATTTACTCGTCACACGAATATGCGCAAAAATGGGTTTTTGTAATGATTTTATATTTGAATCACACTCTCCAAATTTAGATGCCGTGAAAACTGTTTGCCCCGTACTGAGTTGTCGAAGCCGAAAGATTTCTTTTATGTTGTTATCATAGGTTTCGCGTAGTAGTATAGTTTTCATGGTATGAACCCATCTCCCATAAAATGTTTCTTGGTTCACAAAAGGCGAACCTTATTGCATTCCGAGGTTTTGCCATCAGAAAATACTCTGTAAATCTTATCAAACCGTCCCATCATGGAGTTAGAAACATCGTGGGTGATAACAATTGCCATGCAGGGCAGGCTGAGCAGATTTTGCATCACCTGCTGCGCGGTGTCGGGGTCGAGGCTGGCGGTTATTTCGTCGGCAATTACCAAATCGTATTGCCGCAGTGCCAGGCGTGCGATGCCGATGCGCTGGCATTGACCGCCGGAAAGGTTCTTGCCGCCCTCGCTGATGACGGTGTCAAGACCGTCGGGCAGCGACTTGACCCACGTGGTCAGCCCGGCGTTCTCGACAGCGCGGGCGAGCTGCTCGTCCGAAAAATCCTCCCGCAGGCAGATGTTATTGCGCAGGGTGTCGTTAAAAAGCACAGTCTTTTGCGCGATATAGCCGACACGCCGATAGAGGGCGGTGCGGTCGATATCCCGCACCTCCTGCCCGTTGAAGCGGATGTGCCCGGTGTAGCCGGGGTAATACTGGAACAGTAGCTTCGCCAGCGTCGATTTACCGCAGCCGCTTTCGCCGATCAAGGCAATTTTTTGCCTGTCCTCCGCGCACAGCGAAGCGTCTGTCAGAACGGCATCCGCCGCCGCGGGATAAGTAAAGCCCACATGTTCACATTCCACTTGCGCGATGCGGGCAAGCTCCATGCCGTTTGTCTCGTCGCCACTGTCGGACATAGCGGTTTCCAACCGCTCGCGGATGCCCCTGGAGGATTTGAGCTTTGCGTAATTTTGCGCGATTTGGTTGCACGGCGTGACAACGAAGTTTGCCATGCTGGCAGCGGTAGACATTGTGCCCAGCGTGATCTTACCGTCAAACACCAGCAGCAGACCGATAAGCAAAATCACCGGGAAAATCAGGTTGCTGATCAGGGAGGTGTTCACGATGACCGCGTTCAGGCTCTGTTGGTAAGTACACTCGTTTTCCTCCGCCTGATGTGCCGCCGCCCGATGCCAGGAATCGTAAGCGTCCTCACGTAAAAAGGCACGTATCAGCTCGAAACCGCCCAGCAGTTCTTTGAGTTGCTGGGTATAGGCCGCCATTTGTCTGGAAAAATCGTCGCGCGCCTGCTTGAGCTTGGCGTTCATCCGCCGCGGAAGCACGAGCGGCGGAATCGTCACAAGGAAAACCGCCACCAGCAGCACCGGGCTGATATACAGGTAAAGCACCAGCGCGCAGACCATGATGCCGCCCCAAAACACGAGGTTGAACAGCGACATATAGTAGTCGTCGTATAGGGTGCGCAAATCGGTGGTGAGCAGGGATAAATAGGATGCGTCGCCCTCCTGATTATACTGCGCAACCGAGCGGCGGAGCACGCCGCCCATGATACGCCCGCGTATTTGCTCGACCGCCTCGCAGGCTAATTTTGTAAAGGTGCGGCGGCTGAGCGTCTCAAAGAACCAGCTCAAAAAGGTGATGAGGAACACAAGGCCAAGGTAGGCGAACGCCTCCTGCTTTGATTTCGAGTCGATGAGCCATTTGAGCTGGAAGCTCTTGAGCGGCGCGAAAAACGACACGCAAACCGTAAACACGCCAAACAGCGCGACACGCCCGATGTTCTGCTTGAAATAATCATTTACCTGATGACGCATTTTCATCTCCACTTTACCTTGTCCGTAATTATTTTGAAACAAAGCCTCTTGCTGTGTATTGAAATCTCTACCTTTCTTAGTTAGGTCAAGTGTATCACAAATGATTCTACAATTCAACTTTTTTTTGTGCTGTATGTCAACATTATAGTAACACTAAGGATATACTATATTGTGGGTTTGTCAATGATGTGTTACACAGAAGACAGATTCCTGTATTTAGCAAGATATTCGTTCGGAGAGAGCCAACCTAAAGGACGAATCGGGAAACGATTGTACTTGTATCGATGAATTTTTAATTGCGCTTTGAAGTCCTCAGATGAGTAGAATTTGTGGTCAGCATAGAAGTATTCGTTATCCTTGCGGTGGGAACGCTCGACCTTGCCATTGTGCCTTGGCGTGTAGGGACGAATGAGCTTATGGCGGATGCCAGCCTGTTCGAGACGCGTCTCGAACAGGCTGGGACCGTTGTCGCCGGGGAGCAGACGTTTGGTGAACTCAGTGCCATTGTCCGTCTGAACGCAAAGAATCTTGAACGGCGCAGCCTTGATCAGGTGTTCCAGAAACTGGGCGGAGGAATAGGTGCTATGCTCCTGAAAGGCTTCCAGATACCGCCAACGGGAGAATTCGTCAATGGCAGTATACTGGTAAAACTTCTCACCTGCGGCGTTTCCGACGATGCAGGACTCTGGAACAAATTTCACATCGATTTGAACACGCTCGCCCGGAAAGTGCATCTTTTCGTAAGGTTTTGGGATGTACTTGGGGTTTGGAAGCTTAACAGTCAGTTGTCCCTGACGGCGCAAAACTCGATACAGCCCTGTAATGGAACGTTTATAGCCTTTCTGACGCAGTTTTACCCAGAGTACGACCAGACCGGTATTGGGATTTCGTCTGCGGAAGTTGGTGATCTGTTGAAGTTCTGCTTCAGTGTGTTGGTTCGGATGGTGGTGCGGTCGGTGTGATCTATTGGCAAGAGATTGAATATCGCCGTTGTATCTGCGTTTCCAGCGATAGATATACTGACGATTCACGTTGTACTTGATTGCTGCCTGTGTGACCCCGTGCTTCTCTGCATAGCTTAAAAGGGATTGACGGAACTTCATGGTTTGTGTTACAGTATTCATGGCGAATGCGTTGTCCTTTCTGTGCGTGTTTTGTGTAGCAACTTAACTATAACACAGGACGACCCATTCGTCTTTCTTTTTATTCGACTTTGTAACACATCTATTGTAATCCTACAAATTTCTGTCTGCATTCGAAATTTTAACTGTTGACTTTTCTCCTCAATTTCGATATGCTGTTCTTGCTTTATCCGTTTCATTTTGCACTGTTAACGTTAAAGCAAAAGACCAGAGTTGTAAAGTCTTTTGGCTAAATAACTCTGGTCTTTTTGTTGGGCTTGTGCAACAGCCCCTTTGCACTATTCTATTTCTTCTGCATCATCCAGCTCATCACAAATGTGCGTGTACCCAAAGCACTTCATATTGCTGCTGGGCAAGTGCTTTGACCTCAGTGCGGCGATCATGCGTCCTGCGCTTTAACCAATCTTTTTGTTCTTTGGAAAGCTGCCACGGAAGATTCAGCAGCCGGTTGACCGCCAGCATCTCAGCTTTCTTTTCCGGTGGCAGAGCAGAACAGGTTTGCAGATGTGGGCGGCATGACCTTTGCCAGAGAATTTCTCATTTGACTTATACTCGCTGCAGATTTTGCAGTAATGTCCGTGCTTTTTCATACTGGCCTCAGTCCCTTTCAGCTCCGGGCTTATTCTGCCTATCGCTGCATTTCCAGAGTGCCATCGGATGCTGGCCGATGCGCGAGAGAATATCTGCGTCTTGGAAAAGCAGCTCCGGGCGGTATTCCTGCTGGCCAAACGAAGTCCAGAAGGAAAGCTCCCGTTCGTCCGGTATCAGCAGTTTTTCCAGATAGGCGATGACCTGTTCATGCGCTTGCTGCGCATCGAACCAAGTGCCACGACGCAATACCGGGATAAGGTCGGTTTTGACACGCTGCTGGGACACCGAGGCGATCTGCTCGAAATGGAATCGGTCTGGAACGCTGTCGGAGCCAATGGCGCTATAAAACATGACACACTTTTTCAGCATGGGTTCCTGCGATTCGTCAAACAATCCATACTCCATCATTGTATGTATATCATAGAGGTCACGGGGAGCTGCACGGTTAAGAAGTGCAACGATCTTTGAACCGTAGATTTCCAGCGGATCGACGCTCAAAACAGTAAGCTCCTGTTCCAGCCAAGGCAGATTGACTGTCCTGCGCACCGGCGCTAACACATGGCAGCGAAGCATATAATTGATCTCGATTTTGAGGTTGTCTTTCATCCCACCGGCATTTTGGTACTCATAAACAAAGGAGTCCAGCGCATGATACGTTTTAGATTTCTGGCTCAGATGATACCCTGCGGCGGCCATGTATTTACTGATCCGTTCCGTGATCTGCTTCCGTATTGCAAGCATTTCTTCACGGGGAAGATTTTCAGAAAAGTCCATGTCAATGTCAACAGACAGCCGGGGTAAATTGAAGATAGTCAGGTTAATGGCCGTTCCGCCTTTCAGCGCCAGCGCATTGGAAAGCAGTGCATCCTTTTGAATAGAATCCAGCACATCGGCCAGACGGCAGACCTTTTCAAAGGTATCGCGGACAAAGCCCAATTCACGGGCTTTCTTGCCCAAAGTCATTCTGTCAAATTGCATCATAGTCTGTTACCCCTTTATCTATCATGTGCATCAGATTTTTCGGTGCATACAGCTTCCAGTCCTCGTGCCAGATGAAGCCTTGGCTCTCGCTTGATAAATAGGATTTTCCTTTCGGGAGGTGCGATTTGCACATGGCGAAAAAACTATCCGAGAGGCCGAGACCGCCTGCAAAGGTGGACAGGATATAGCCCGTTTTTTGATAGAGGAAGCCGCTTTCATACTCCGCAAGGCAGGCCAAAAGCGTTGCTTCATCCAGCGTGGGGATCAGCGCAAGGCAGCGCAAAAGTTCTTCCAGCCCACCGATTTTCTCAAACAGATTGACAGAATCAATCACCGTCCGCTCCAGCGTTGTGACACGGGTGCCGTTTATTTCGGTGATACCGCCAGTAATGCGAGGAGCAATCCGCCGGTATGTCACGCCGTCGTATTCAAAATCCCGGAACCGGCTCTCGCTGGTCACTTGCGTTTCGTAAAAGACCTGATTGCTGTAACCGTAAAACTCGAAAGCGCTGTGATACGATACAGCGGCATCGTTACTGATGTGAGAGGCAATCACATAGCGGTTGGCAATGGGCTGTTGAGTTTCCAGACTGATAGCAACATACAAATCCCGCTTTACGCGCTCAATGTAGCCTTTCTTTTGATACTCACGGCAAAGCCACTTTGCCGCCGCTTCGCTGCCAGCGATCTGCTCCAGATCGTTTTTGCTGAAGCAGCCTAATTCCAGCAGCTTCTCATAGTGCTTCATAATGCTCACCTCTCTAATATTCGTAGACATTATAGCACGGAAAGATAGTTTTTGCAACCTCTTTGAGTAAAAGCAAAAACGAAATTTATAAAAAAGCAAGCCGAGGCGTTCGCCCCGGCTTGCGCTTTAGCTATGGATGAAGTTTTTCATGGCTGCGTTTGCGCCTTGCAGCTTGCCAAGCCCCTGCACAGCTGATATGCTCCCCATAGAGTAGACACTCGAAATAACAAAAATTCGAGACTACACTATGGGGAGCATTATTATGTCAAAACGGACACCAGAAGAGATCATCCATTCAGTGAAGCGATATCAACAGGGAGAAACAAGTCAGGGAGCAGAAGCGAAACGGTTAGGAGTAAGCAAACAGGCATTTCAGGATTGGGTTAGAATATATGAAACCTATGGGGAAAGCGGGTTTTTGCGTACAGAGAACCGACGATATTCAAAGGAACTAAAACTATCTGCTGTACAAGCCTACCTTAACGGAGAAGGAAGTCACGCAGCAATCTGTAAAAAGTACGGAATTTCATCAAGAACACAGTTGCAAAACTGGATTAAGATGTATAATGGTCATAAGGAATTACGGCCCAGCAGAGACCGAGGGAGTGATATCTATATGACCAAAGGACGGACTACGACATACGAAGAACGGATTGAAATTGTCAGCTACTGCATCGAGCATGGAAATGACTACCATGCCACGATTGAGAAGTACGGAGTGAGTTACCAGCAAACCTGTTGGTTACACCAACATACACAATCGAAAGAGATAAACCATTCCGTTAAAGATTGAACCAACGAAAAAAGATTGCCGGGTGCCGACCTCTTGCGGTCAACTCCCGGCAATTTGTTCTTATCGAGCCTGCTCGTTCTCCTGTGCTGGCTTTTCCTCCGCAAAAAATCGTTCTACGTTTTTCTGTGCCCGAACCAGTTCCTGCATCTCATTCCGTGCCTTGCGGTAGTCCGGGTAGGCTGCTTTCTTTTTGGTCAGCAGTTCTGTAAACTCCGCATCCAACGCCTTGACCTTCGGCAGCTCTTGAAGC
>ERZ826220.935-NODE-935-length-31716-cov-39.100471_pt1 | contig 31716 bp, 23 predicted proteins | sample MGYA00519927_ERZ826220 | MGnify/ENA primary metagenome ERZ826220 (study PRJEB31778, sample SAMEA3449225) | human gut metagenome | biome: human gut; feature: human-associated habitat; material: faeces | place: United Kingdom | collected 2010/2012 ... | reverse complement strand
GCGGCCTCTTTGTCAAAAAGTAATACTTTTTGACAGTCTCAAAGGCGGCAGCCGGGTCATCCCCGGCTGCCGCCTATTTTTGTCTGTGTCTTACCAGATGCCGAGCAGGTGCTGCATCAGCAGGCTCATGCCCGCGATGCCGACCCAGCAGCAAAAGCCCATGATGAGCGGCTTGCCGCCGGTCCTGACGAGCTTGACGATGTTCGTGTTCAGTCCGACGGCACACATGGCCATCACGATCAAAAACTTGCTGAGCGTCTTGAGCGGGGCGAACACGCTCGCCGACACGCCGGCGCTCACGCACACAGTCGTGATCACGGACGCGAGCAGGAAGTAGAGGATGAACATCGGGAAGATCTTCTTCAGATCCACCTTCGTGCCGTCGGTCTTGGCGCGCTTCGTGCGCACAAAGGCGAGCACGAGCGTAATCGGGATGATGGCCAGCGTGCGCGTGAGCTTGACGGTCACGGCCTTGTCGAGCGTCTGACTGCCGAGCCCATAGAGCGAGTCCCATGTGGAGGCCGCCGCCGTGACGGACGACGTGTCGTTGATGGCCGTGCCGGCGAAGATGCCGAACGCCTCGCCGTTTGTGGTCGAAAAGCCGAGCAGCGCGCCGAGCGCGGGGAAGAAGATGGCGGCGAGCATGTTGAAGAAGAAAATGACGGAGATCGCCTGCGCGACCTCCTCGTCGTCGGCATCGATGACGGAGGCGGTCGCGGCGACGGCAGAGCCGCCGCAGATCGACGAGCCGACGCCCACGAGCGTCGAGATCTTTCCGGGGATGTGCATCAGCTTGTGCAGCAGCCACGCAACGACGAGCGACGTCGTGATCGTCACGACGATGATCGGCAGCGACTGCTTGCCGGTCTGCCAGATGACGGACAGGTTCATGCCGAAGCCAAGCAGGATGACGGCGTACTGCAGCACTTTTTTCGACACGAACGAGATGCCGGGCTGCGCCGCCGTCTTGTCGCGCCAGAGCAGCGTGACGATCATACCGGCGAGGATGCCGAACACCGGGCCGCCGACGATCGGGAATTTCTGCCCGAGCAGCCAGCAGGGCACGGCCATCACGAGGCACACGAGGATGCCTTTCCAGTTTTTCTGAAGAAAGTTCATGGTGGGGGAGTCCCTTCTCTCTCAATGGTTTGTACAGAGCATCATAGCACAGCAAAACAATAAAGAAAAATGATTTATCTTTATCTAACGATAATTTTGTGTTATGATTGCGGAAAACCACCGGGAAAGAGGGGCGCATATGCTGGATTTTCGCGTGGAGACCTTTTTGGCCGTCTGCCGGCACATGAATTTCACGAGAGCGGCGCGGGAGCTGAGCATCACGCAGCCTGCGGTCTCGCATCACATACGTTATCTGGAGCAGGCGTACGGCGCGGTGCTGTTCCGGCACAACGGCAAGCGCCTGCAGCTGACCGAGGCGGGGGAGATCCTGCGGCGGACGCTGCTGACGATGAAGCACGACGAGCAGCACCTGCAAAAGCGGATGCAGCAGGCGGCCACCGGCACGCGCGACTATTCCTTCGGCGCAACGCTCTCGGTCGCGGAGTTCATGCTCAACGAGGCACTCGGCCGGTTTTTGCACCTGCACCCGGACAGCCGCATCCGGATGCAGGTGGCGGATACGAAGGTGCTGCTGAGCAAGCTCGATTCCGGGGAGCTGGATTTTGCCGTGGTCGAGGGGGATTTTCCGAAGGCGGAGTATGACTTTTTCGTCTTTGGCACGGAGGAGTATGTCGCCGCTGCAGCGCCGGACAAGGCCGCGCGTTACCGGGGGCGGCAGCTCACGCAGCTGCTGGGTGAGCCGCTGCTGCTGCGTGAGGAGGGGTCGGGCACGCGCGTGATCCTCGAATATTACCTCAAGGAGCGCGGCCTTGCGGCGGCGGATTTTGCCCGCACGGTCGAGATCGGCAACATCGGCGCGATCAAGACCCTGCTCAGAAGCGGCTACGGCGTGTCGTTTCTCTACCGTGCGGCCATCCGTCCGGAGGAGGCGGCGGGCACGCTCGGTGTGATCGAGCTGAGCGATTTTCAGCTCCGGCACGACATCATGTTCCTCTTCCCGAAAAACAGCAACTTCCGCGCCGACTACACGACCATCTTTCAGGAGCTGCGCGCCTGTGCGCAGGCGGACGGCGCGTGCGCGTGTCCCGAAGCGTGAAAAAGCATCCGCAATGCCCGGCAGGCACTGCGGATGCTCTTTTTATGGGGTTATGGGGTCATATGGTTCGCACGGCGCGTCCCTCAACGTACTTCTGTGCCCAGTCGCGGTCAATATTGCGGCGGTCCTGCAGGCACTCGCGGCGGCGATCGAGGTCGTCCGCCAGTTCGAGGATCACATCCCGGAGCTCGAGATCGCGCGTCCATACCTTGTCGATCGCATCATAGCCGAGCAGCGCGCCGAGGATGTTTCCCGTGACGGCGCCGGTCGAGTCGCTGTCGCCGCAGTGGTTGACGGCGGCGATGATGCCGGCGGAAAAATCGTCCGCGTGCCGCAGGGCGCAGTAGATGGCGATGGCGAGCGTCTCCTCCGCGACCCAGCCCTCGCCGAGGCGGTGGATGTTGGCGAGATCCGGCTCAGCGTTGTCCGCAAGCCGGATGGCGAGGTCGATGCGCGCGGTCAACTCGTCCAGATGCTTGCCGCCGGCAAAGAGCACGCGCACCGTGTCGCGCGCCTCACGCACGATCTGCAGCAGCGTCTGCGCCTGCTCCGGATAGACGATGCGGTGCAGGATGTGGGTCAGGACGGCGGCCGGCATATAGCCGAGCGAGTGCCCGTGCGTGATGGCGGCGAGCTCTGCACCTTCGCGGTCGAGCGCCTCGATGGGCACGGCAGTGTACCGGCTGACGCCCAGCGGGGCGACGCACCCAGCGACACGTTCGGGAGCACGGAGTGCACGTAGTCCTTTTCCCGGATGGTGCAGGCCGGGATCATCAGCAGGATGATGCCGATGAGCGTGTAGATGCCGAAGGTCGTGCGCCACGCCCACAGTGTCGCCAGTCCCGCGCCCTTGAACAGGCTCACGATCAGCGGGCTCACATAGCCAAGCGCGCTGCCCGTCACGAAGAAGAACGAGCTGACCGTGTAGGCGTTGACTCTCAGCGGACCGTCCCGGATCAGCTCGGGAATGAGCGCGTTGTGCGGGATCATGTAGAGCGTGAAGAAGAAGTAGTAGTACCCCCACATGAACGCCGCGATCCACACGGCGTTGAGCCCGCTGACCTTGCCGAGCGGGACGAAGAACATGAGCAGCGCACACAGACCAAACGGGATGGCGGCCTTTTTCATCAGCGGGATGCGCCGGCCGTCTGGGTGCCTGCTCTTGTCGGAGCAGGACGCGATGAGCGGGTCGGTGACGGCGTCAATGATGTGGCCGATGGCCTTGATCAGCCCGATAATCGTGAGAATCCCCAATACGATCCTCCCTTGCGGGATGAGATTGGGGATTCCCGATTCTTTGGACGGCTGATAAAATAGATGAGGTGGTTGTTGAGCATAGTCGTAAACAGACCCACGGCAAACTGCGGCAGGCACAGCCTTACGATCAGCGACGTATCTATTTTTTCATGTCACCTCGAGATTTACTTGTTCGACTTGATGTATCTCAGCGCGCAGATGTCATCGCCCTTCGCAATGGCCTTGGGCAGCTCAAGGCGTGCGTCAAAGCAGCTGCCGATGCCGTGATCGCCGCACATGGCGATGTCGCACAGTCTGGCGATCTCCTCGTCGCTGCAGCCGGCCTTCTGCCAAGCCTTGACCAGCGGGCAGTAGTGGAAATCGAGATAGAGCGTGTCGTCCGTATTTTCGACGAGATCCATCTCGAACACCCATCTGGCCGCGCGGGTGAACAGCGTCTTTCTCAGACCCTTGAGGCTCTTGGTGCCGCTCTTTTTCTGCAGGTCGGTGCCCTGCGAAATGCCGCATCTCGTGATAGCCGCCGAGGCAAACTCCTCCGGATCCAGGCCGCGCTTTTCGGCCTCATCCACCAGCAGATACAGCCAGAATGCGCGGTGCTCCAGCAGCTCGCGGATCCTGACGATGAGTTTGTTCTTGATTCTCGCCTCGTTGACGATCTTGGACATGATTTCTTCCTCCTGTTATGCTTCATTACCATTTGCACGCGCTTTTGCGCGTTAGCACCGAGTGTATCACATTTCCAGCCGCTTGTCCATGCAGAGCGCGAAAATCGTTTATTTTTTGACGAAAGCAGAAGAAAACCGGGCGCTCAGAGAATCTCCGAGCGCCCGGGAGCGTGGTTTTGCGGCCGCGGCTGCGCGCTGCGTTATTTGCTCCTCACCAGCCGCACGACGCATTATGCGGAGCAAGGGAACAGCATGAATGTCAGACAGCCCGCGCTTGTTCATGGAAACAAATCAACTGCTTGTCATCGCCATGACCGGAATGGGGGATTCTTGGGAGCGAGCTAAGAACCATACATTCTTCGCTGTTGATTGAGTGACCAAACTGAAATGTTATCCAATCCAATAGCTATTTCAGCTTGTCCTTTCTTGGCATGTGATACGTTATCATAACTTGTGCATCCGGCCTGTATTTATTACAGGAGTCGAATTTGCTATCCCCATTAATAGTTACCGATTTTACTTCTCCTTTATCGGCAAACCATCCCGTGACAATGTCATATTCAATGGATGTAGTGATGTTGGTAAACCCAGCGCTTTCAAAGCTTTTTATTGCATCAAGGTAATTCATTCCTTTTGCTTCTTTAGATGTCATCGGAGGGCGATATAATTCCACGGTATGATATACAACCGTAATCCATAAATTTGATGGATACTTTGTGTTTTCATCAAAGGAATCGCCGAACATAAACTTCACGTTTGTAACAAGATTTTCTTCGCCATCTCTGGATACGGTCAAATCTGATATTTCTTTCGTATGAACATTCGAGAAGCCGGATTCTTTCAACCGCCGAACTACCTCTGTGTATTTAAGTCCTTCTAAAGAATCACTCGAATAACCCATCGGAATTAGCTTTTGAATTTCATAGTATCCTATCAATGAAAGCACGACAAGAACGGATATTAGGATTGTGATGGCAATGCCTTTTCTATGCTTTTTTCTCCAAGCACGCCTTTTTTCACTGCGGATACGCGCTCTTTCACGCTGTGCTTCTTGCTCGCGCTCTTGAGCTGCAGCTTTTGCTACCATGACTACACTAACTAAAGTGTCAAGCGCCTCTCTTAAACTGCTGCCATCCGAATTGTCATCATCTTCGTCATCTTCATCGTCATCATCTGCATCATATGAGGTTCTGCTTCCCGACGAATCTGTAAAATACCCACTTCCATTAGAATATCGATAAGATTCTCCGCCCTCATCATCGCCGTTTATAAATCCGCAGTCATCAGAAAACAAAAAATTTTCTCCATTATTTCTCTTTGCCATGTTCTCACCTCGATTTTGATGCCGTTATATAGAGAGCCCTGTAATTATCAAGATCAGATTATTGTAGCAGCCGTAGTCCTTTCAGTGAGGGAGTGCCCAGTTACATACTTTTGCAAGCAATACCACCATCTCAATATGCTCCGTATGCGGGAACATATCGACCGGCTGGATGCGCGTGACGCGGTAGCCGTGCCGGGTGAGATAGCCGAGGTCGCGCGCGAGCGTCTCCGGGTTGCACGACACATATACCACGCGCTCCGGCGCCACGGTCGTGACGGCGGAGAGAAAGCGCTCGTCGCTGCCGGCACGCGGCGGGTCGAGGATGACGACGTCGGCGTGCTCGCCGGCCTTGGCCATGCCCTGCAGGAAGTCGCTCGCATCGGCGGTGTAGAAGCGGACATTGTCCGCGCGGTTGGCCTTGGCGTTGCTGATCGCATCGCGCACGGCGTCGCGGTTATTCTCCACGCCGATCACGCGCGCGGCATCCCGGCTGGCGAAAATGCCGATCGTGCCGGTGCCGCAGTAGGCGTCCACGACGGTCTCCGTGCCGGTCAGCCCTGCGTATTCGAGCGCCGTGCGGTAGAGCACCTCCGTCTGGACGGGGTTGATCTGATAAAACGCGCGCGGCGAGATGCGGAACGTGAAATCACCGAGCTGCTCGCGGATATATCCCGGTCCGTAGAGCACCTCGCTGTGCGCCCCGAGCACGAGACTCGTCTGCCCGGCGTTGATGTTCTGCACCACAGTCGTGATGTCCGGATGCTGCTGCAGCAGCGCGCGCACGAAGTTGCGCTTGCCGGGCAGCATACCGTGCGCGGTCACGAGCACGACGAGGATCTCCCCGCTGCGCCGGCCGCGCCGCACGAGCACGTGCCGCAGCGTGCCGCGGCCGGTGTCCTCATCGTAGGGGCGGATCTTGAAGCTTTTGAGCAGCTTGCGAATCGTGACGATGATCCGGTCGGCGACCTTATCCTCGATCAGACAGTCGCTGACCGGGACGATGCGGTGCGAGGCCGACTGATACACGCCCGAGATGATCTGTCCCTGCCGGTTGACACCGAAGGCGGCCTGCACCTTGTTGCGGTAGTGATAGGGATCGTCCATGCCGAGGATCTCCTCCACATGACCGAAGCGGCCGAGCAGCCGGATGGCCGTCGCCTGTTTGAGGTGCAGCTGCTCGGGGTAGGAGAGGTTTTGCAGCTGGCAGCCGCCGCACTTTTTTGCAAGCGGGCATACGGTCGTGTTGGGCATGGGGAAGACCTCCGGTTTCGTAGAATTCTCTGCTTAGTGTATCACATCATTCGTCGCTTTTCCACACGGTTTTTGCGCGCGGCAGATTCCACTCAAAGTGCGCCGCGGCGCAGCGGATGCCGACCACGACGAGCACGCCGGTCAGAATCGCGCCCGGTCCGTGCCATACCTGCCGCAGCAGGAGATAGAGGATGCCGCCCACGATGGAGGCGCTGGCGTAGATGTGCTTGCGCAGGATGTAGGGCATATCCCCGGCGAGCACGTCGCGCAGCACGCCGAGCGCCACGAGCAGGTACATCGGGTCCTGGAACGCGCGCGGCGGCGTGAGCCCCACGACGAGATCGCGCAGGATGCCGCCGCCGACGGCCGTCGTGATGCCCAGCAGCCCCACGCCGAAAATGTCCATGTGCTTTTCGATGCCGAGCACCGCGCCGCTGACGGCGAACGCGACCGTTCCGGCCAGCTCGAGCAGAAAGAGGAACGTTTGCATGGCCATGACCTCCAAAAAAAGAGTACACCCCCGCCGGCAAGCAGGTGTGCACTCTGTCCTTTTACCTGAAAGATTGGCCGTGCGGCCTTGCTTCTTCGGTGCAAAATCGTCTCTCCAGAGCTCCGTCCGCCGCCGGTCCTTTTGCCTGAGAGTGTGACTCCTTCGGCGGCCGCAGCGCTCTCCCGGTGGCTTCATACGGCATATATCTGCCGCCAGTATAGCAGATGCGGCGAAATTTGCAATGCCGAACTGTTTCGTGTACACTGTTTTTAAGACATGACGGGAGGTGTGCGCATGAAACGTATTTTATTGTGTCTGCTGTGCGCGGCGCTGCTGACGGGCTGCGGGAAAGAGACCGACCCCGCCGTCGCGGCGGCGCGGCGGTATCAGCCCATTGTGCAGGCGGTCGGTGACGGCACGAGCGTGGGCGTCGATCTTACGGATGTACAGATCGCGCAGGCCGTGGCGGAGCTTGGCGCGGCAGGGCTGACGGCCGTGCACGTGGACGCAGCCGACCCGGTCACGCACCCGGAGGCGGTGGCGGCATTCTGGGCTGCGCGCGCAGCGGGGGAGAAGGCATCGCTCACGCTTTATGAGGTCTGCCGCGACGGCGGACTGCTGTGCCACGCGCTATGTTTCTCGGACGGAGCCGATACCGTCACGCGCACGCGCGTCGTCTGGCGCGACGGGGCGTTCTGCGTCGGCTATGCCGATACCTATGCTGTCACGGCGCTGACGTATGACGGCGGCATGCTGACCTATGTCTATGATATGCCCGACAACCCGCCGGGCACGGATCATGACGGACACATCGACACGCAGGAGACATTCACGGTCGGATAAACCGCGGCTGCGCGCCCCAAGCAGGGGCGCGCAGCCTTTGAGGCTGTCAAAAAGTATTCCTTTTTGACAAAGGGGTTTGCGGCCTGACTTCAGCGCACGCGCTGTCCGCCAGAGGCGGACGGCTCGCACGTTTGCAGGCCGAGAAGTATTTTCTTCGCCGCACATGTCGCCGAAGAAAATGATTGGACTTTCTTTCGCCGCTCCGGCGGCGAAACTCTACGAGGCTCTTTGACAAGCTGCACGGCTGCGCGCCCCGAGCAGGGGCGCGCAGCCGTTTGCTATCTTATGCGCGGCGGGCGCCGGCTGCCGCGGCGCTCTGCTGCAGCGCGGCCTGCGCCAGCAGCTCCATACCGTCAAATACCTGCGGATAGCGCGCGGCGAGACCGAAGTGCGCGAACGCGGCGCACAGCTGCGCACTGTCAAGCACGACGCCGTCGCACCCGCGCGCAAGCTCCAGCTCGATGATCGAGCGCAGCACCTGCTCGCTGCACGCCTTTTCCGGCCGGACGCAGCCGAGCAGCGCCTGCACCGGCGCGTCCGGATAGCTGCACTGCAGGCCGTAGCGCCGCGCCGTGAGCCCGTAGGCATTGACTGCGCGCACGCCGGGCGTACACAGTATGCTCACGCGCTGATGCAGAGCACCGACCAGCTGCGGCATTGCCGCGTCCGCCGTGCTCAGCACCGGGATGCCGGCCGCTGCCGTGAGCTGAGCGCAGAAAATGCCCGCGCTGTCCGGCACGGCGATGACCGTGCAGCCGGACGCGGTCAGGATCTCGGCCGCCTCGCACAGCTTTTGCAGCGGCGCGTGCGTGCTCGCACCGCATAGATACGGCTCGCAGTCCGGCACGGTAGCCGGACTCAGCGGCAGGAGGGCGGCAGTCTCCGCATCCAGTGCCTGTATGCGGCGCAGAAACTGCGCGATGGCGGCGGCGTCTGCGCTGAGCACGCCGATGCGTGGAAGATCGTTTCTCTGCATAGTGGGCATCCCCTGACGAAAAAAGTCTCCGCGAAGCGGGTATGACCCCATCTTAGCGGAGACTGTGATCCGTCCGGCAACGCTTTGGCATCAAAACGGCATCATTAATCGCCAAACCATTCGGTGTTAAACAGCAGCATACTCCCGGAGTGCTGCGCCGGGAGGGAAAAGACCATGTCGGTGTCCGGGTCGTAAAATTGCAGGTAGTCGATCGCATTGCCGTTGACGCCGGTGTTCTCGCTCCCGCCGTTGAGCGGCCGGAGCGGGACGGCGGTTTTGCTGCCTGCGGACAGACTGAGCATTTTTTTCGCTGCGTCCGGCATCGGGATCTGCACCTCGTCGTAAGTCGCGCCGAGCGCGGCCGAGATCGTGACGGCGATGCGGTTTTCAAACACGCGCAGCAGGTAGCTCCAGAGACCGTTTTGCTCGAGCTGGAAGGCGTAGCTGTCGGCAAAGCTGTATCCGATCGAAAGCGGGCAGCCGGTCGTGTCGTCGAGCAGGAGCGTCACGCTGTCACCGCGCGGATCGGACAGCGTGATGCTCCAGAGCACAAAGCCGCTGCCGTAGCTTGCGTAATCGACGCTCACACCGTCGACGGTGAAGTCAGCGCCGAAGAGCGCGCAGTCTTTGTACAGCGCGGTCAAAAACGTCTGCGCATAGCGCGTCATCTCATCGCGCGTGTGCGCGGCGGCGCTCTCATCGAGCGCGATGGGGGGCTCTTCGCTGGCGCCGAGCTTCTGGATGCCGTCGGTCAGCTTCAGGCGCAGGACGGTGGCCGGACTCTGCTCGTCGCCGGTGCTGAGGGAAAACTCCGCGTCCTGATTGCGGCGGTCGAGCCGCGCCGAGACGAGGTTCGGCAGGAAAAATCCGCCCGCCGCGATCGCCAGCACGAGCACGAGCGCCAGCGTGGTGCGCATCCACGGTTTCATACACGGCCTCCTTTCAGCTCCACGGTCACGACCGTGCCGTTGCCGACGCGGCTTTCAAACTGCATCGTGCCGCCGTGCAGCTGCACGATCTCGTTGCACAGCGACAGGCCGAGTCCCGCGCCGCCCTGTGCGCGCGAGCGCGACTTGTCCACGCGGTAAAACGCCTCCGTCAGGTGCGCGAGCGCCTCCGGCGGGATGCCGCGGCCGTTGTCGAGCACACGCACGCGGCAGCCGTCGGGCAGCATCTCCTGCCAGACATAGATATAGCCGCCGTTGTCGAGCGCCTTGCGGGCGTTGTCCATGAGGTTTACGAGCAGCGTTTTGAATAAGTCCGGCTCCAGAAAGCACGCGCCATCCGCCGTGCGGTATTGCAGGGAGATGCCCTTTTGCGCGTACAGGCGCTTGAGGTGCTCGAGCAGCCCTGCCACGAGGTCGGCAGGATGCGCGGGCACAAGCTGGAGCTTCGACTGGTCGAGCGAGAGCATATCCAGCAGCTTCAGCCCCAGCGCCTCGAGCCGCTTACCCTCGGAAAAGATATAGTTCGCCGCGTCCATCTGCTCATCGGGTGTGAGCACCTGACTGCGCAAAAGGTCTGCATAGCCGATGATGGAGGTCATGGGCGTTTTCATCTCGTGCGAGAAGTCGGCCATGAACCGCTCCTGCAGCGCCATGGTCTCCTGAATGCGGTTGACGTTGCGCTCAAGCTGCCCGGCCATGCGGTTGAAGTCGGCGGCGAGCTGCCCCACCTCGTCGCGCGAGCGCACGGGCGCACGGTAGCCGAGGTTGCCCCGCGCCAGCTCCCGCGACGCGCGCGAGAGCGTGCCGAGCGGGCGCGTCAGCAGGTAGGACGTGACCCACGCCACGGCTGCGCCGAAGGCGACGAGGATCAGAAACGTCGTGTGGTAGGCGCGCTGCTGCGTCTGGCGCACGGTGTAGATGTTCGACACGTCGAACGCGAGCGTCACGCTCGTGCCGTCGGCCGCTGCGCTGAGCGTGAGGTAGTGCCGGCCGCTGCCGGTGCGCAGGATGCGGGTCACGCCGCTGCCGGCCGGAGGCTCGGGCGCTTCATCGAGCAGCATGGTGTCGCCCGTCTCGATCATCTGCGCGCTGAAGCGGATGCGCGCCGATGTGCTTGCCCCGCCGCTGCCGAGCTTGTGCAGCACGAGCGCGACGGTGTTGGCCGCCGTGCCTGGCGAGGTGTTGTCGCCGAGCAGGTCCAGCACGTCCACGATCATGCGGTAGGTCTGCACGGCGGTGTCGCGCTCGCGGGCGATGGAGCTGGAAAACGACTGCGCGATCATGAGGCTGCCGCCGATGCCGTAGGTCAGCGACAGCAGCAGCACCATGGCGATCGTGAGCTTTGCGCGAAATCTCATCCGCTCACACCTCCAGCCGGTAGCCGACCTTGTTCACGGCCAGCAGCCGGTTTTCCCAGCCGACCTTTTTGCGCAGCCGCTGGATGTGCAGATCCACGGTCTTGCTGCCGTAGCTGTATTCACCGCCCCAGACGTGCTCGTAGATCGTCTCGCGGTAGAGCGCGGTTCCGGGGTTGCGGGCGAAAAACAGCAGCAGGTCATATTCCTTGTGCGTGAGCGCGATCTCCTCCGCGCCGCGCCAGACCTGCATGGCGCGCGTGTCGATGCGCAGTCCGCCGATCTCGATGACGGCATCGGTCTTGTTGTAGCGCCGCAGCACGACGTCCACGCGCGCAAGCAGCTCCAGCACCTCGAAGGGCTTGACGATATAATCCTCCGCGCCCATGCGCAGGCCGCGCACCCGGTCGTCGACCGAGCCGCGCGCGGTCAGAAAAATGACCGGGATGCCCAGCGGGCGGATGTATTCCATGAGCTCAAAGCCGTCGGCGTTCGGCAGCATCACATCGAGCAGGATGAGGTCAAAGACATTGCGCTCGAGAATGTCCGCCGCGGCCAGCCCGTCGTACACGCACGTGCACCGGTAGCCCGCGCGGGTCAGGCTCATCTGGATCAGGTCGCAGATCGGCTTTTCGTCGTCCACGATCAGGATCTGGATCATGCTACCGCCTCCTTCGGGTCAAAATTACATCGTTCCGGCATCAAAACGGCATCGCCGCCGCGCGTCTGGACGATGCCATGGCCTATTATAAGTGTGTGCGCGTGCGCGTGTCAAACCAAATCGGCAGGAGGGGCGGTGCGCGTGTTTTGGGCTATGCGGGGGCTTGAGAGCGCCGGGCTGCGGCGGAGGGACACCCGCATGCACAAATCGATACAAAAACCGGGGATTTTGTCCGAAATGGGCTTGAAATATGGAAGACCTTGTGATACGACGACAGTGTTGAATTCTAACTCGTCTGGAAGCATGGAACTCCCGCATCCAATGACAGGAATTTGCAATTATTTTTAAACGGAGGAAAAAAGCATGTCCAAGAAAAAAATCCTGACAGTCGTATTGACGCTTTTGGTGGCAGTCTGCCTGCTCGCTACGACTGCTCTTGCGGGCGTGGCCCCGTCTGCCCCGTCGATGCCGTCGGCACCGTCCGGCACGACCGCGCCGTCCACCCCGAGCCAGCCGTCCCAGCCGAGTCAGCCGTCTCAGCCGTCTCAGCCGGTCGTTCCGTCTCAGCCGAGCCAGCCGAGCCAGCCGTCTCAGCCGAGCCAGCCGTCCCAGCCGAGCCAGCCGTCTCAGCCGTCTCAGCCGTCTCAGCCGTCTCAGCCGAGCCAGCCGAGCCAGCCGTCCCAGCCGTCCCAGCCGGACGAGCCTGAAATGAAGTTCGACGATGTGGCAGAGGGAGCCTGGTACTATGACGCCGTGATGTGGGCCGTCAAGAACGGCGTGACCGCCGGCATGACCCCGACGACGTTTGTGCCCGACGGCTCCTGCACCCGCGCACAGATGGTCGAGTTCCTGTGGAACGCCGCCGGCAAGCAGGCTGCGACCATCAAGTCCGTCCCGTTCACCGACGTTCCGGAGTCCGGCAGCGCCGGTTACTGGTACGAGGATGCGCTCCTGTGGGCCTATGAGGCGGGCATCGTTGCCGGCACGACCGACACCACGTTCAGCCCGGACAAGGTCTGCACCCGCGCCGAGATGGTCTGCTTCCTCGTGCGCCTGCTGTCGGACGGCGCAACGGACAATATGCCGTTTGTTGACGTTCCGGCCAGCGCATGGTACTACAACGAAGTGCAGTGGGCATGGGCCAACGGCCTGACTGTCGGCACCAGCGCTACCACGTTCAGCCCGGACAAGGTCTGCACCCGTGCCGAGGCTGTTGAGTTCCTGTACAACGCGTTCGCGGAGTAAGGAGCTCACTGAAAATTACATGTTTTTCTATCAGGACTTCGGTTGCTAATAGACAAATCATAGACCCCAAAGCACAAAGAAGAGATGGGAAAACCTCATCTCTTCTTTTTTCACACATCGAGCTGACAAATTTAGAGAGGAAACTACAGAAAAGGAGCTGATGTGAGTCGTGAAAGCGACCCGATTCGCGAACAGAGCGTGGGCTTTTGTGTTGGCCGTCCTGATGACGCTGACGCTCATTGCCCCGCAGGCGCTGGCTGCGAACACCGTAGACCCCGTTGAACCTGCCAGCGGTAAGATCCTTGTGAGTCAGACGGATTACACGCTGATCGACGGCGTGACGGAATCTAACATCTTCCTGAATACGAAGGAAGGCAATGCGCAGATCGCCGGTTTTATGACGACGATCGCACCGGGTGCGAAGGCAACATTCAAGGCCTCGTACAACGGTTACTATACAGAAGGCAGCACGCCCGCGTCCCGCAAGGACAAGGCTGCCAATCTGGCCTGGAGCATGGAAAAGACCACGCTGCAGGCTGCCAACTACACCAAGGCTACCGGCGGCAACGTCATCATGGCCATGAATGGCGACTACTACAACATGCAGACGCTGCAGCCGCTCGGTTACCTCATCATGGAGGGCAACCTCATTCAGAAGAACAACGGTGTTGCCAACGAGCCGTATTTTGCGGTTTTGAAGGACGGCACCTATGCCATCCGTGACGCCGGGGTGGACTGCTCCGACGTTCTGGAAGCGATTTCCGGCCCGTTTTATCTGATCAAGGATGGACAGCCCTGCTACAACGGGAATCCGGACCTCATGCCGCGCAACTGCATCGGCATCAAGGCGGACGGCACGGTCGTGACCTTTTTGGCCGACGGCCGCCAGAGCCCGTACTCTGTCGGCATGACGATCGATGAGGAGATTTCGTTCCTGTATGCGCAGGGCGTGGTGAATGCGATCTTCCTCGACGGCGGCGGTTCCGCCACCTGTGCCACCAAGCGCGAGGGCACCACGGAGCTTCAGGTCCGCAACCGCCCGTCCGACGGTGTGGAGCGCACGGTCGCCAGCGCCCTGCTGCTGGTCTCCACGGCGGAGAGTGACGGCGTGTTCGACCATGCCTCCCTTTCCCCGAACAACACGGTCTACACGCCCAACAGCCAGATCCAGTTCTCGGCCATCGGCGTGGATAAAAACGGCGGCGAGGCCGCGCTCCCGGAGCATGTGACCTGGACGGTCGCGGACACCAAGAGCGGCACGATCGACGCCAACGGTCTGTTCACGCCCGCAAAGAACTATAAGGGTGATGTGACGGCGCGTCTGCTTGTGGACGGCACCGTCAAGGGCACGACGAGCGTGAAGATCGCGGACATCACGGATGTGCATTTCAGCAGCTCGTCCGTGTCGCTCGACTTTGGCGCGACATCCGATCTCGGTCTTGTTGCCAAGTGTGACGGTGTGGACATCGCCTATAAGCCCGGTGACTTCAAGTGGACGATCAAGTCCAAGACGGCCGGTGTGCCGGATAATGACGTCGGCCACATGGACGGCAACACATTCGTGGCCGGTACCGGCAGCGGCACGATGAACGCGACCGTCACGGTCACTTACGCAAACGATCGCTCCAAGTCGGCGGAGGTCGGTGTGGAGATCGGCAAGCTGCCGGTGACGCTCATGGACTTTGAGCCCATCAACGGCCAGCGCCAGACCTGCGCGCACTACCACTGGGGCAAATCCACTTACGTGGATAACGGCATGAATCCCGACCACGGCTACATCGGCAATGTGTCGCCGATCACTGTCACGACCCATGGTACCTACTCGGACAACCCGACGACGGCGGAGCTCTCTGCGCCCTACCGCTTCACGGGCAACTGGGATAGTCCTGTTCCGGCTTCGGACATCTTCCGCGCCAACGGCTATAGCTATTACCTGTGGCCGAACAACTCTATCACGCAGTATCGCTGCGGCGACCTGAAGATGACGACGGCGGCCGAGGGCGGTCAAGTGCGCTTCGGCGACTACGCCATGGAGCTGAACTATGACTACGAGTCTTATGACGGGTCGAAAAACTCCAACTTCTATGTTCGCTACTGCGGCGACCAGATCAAGATCGAGGGCACGCCCACGGAGATCGGCGTCTGGATCTATGCACCGGAAAACACGCCGTGTTATTCGCTCTATGCCGACATTATGTTCTGGAAGGGCAGCGACTATGGAACTAAAAATTACCTTCTCTCGCATAAGGGCGCAAATGGCGAGCCCTCCACGATCATTGACTGGACCGGGTGGATGTACTGCTCGGCAAATATTCAAGATATTTGGCAATATCAGGATGATGAGCACCCGCTGAGCATCATCCCCGGCGCAGGTGTGTTCTGGCTGTCCTATCAGCCAGCAAAGGTCGACGATATGATGGGACATGCGGGCGCTGGGCGGCGCAACGGCACCATCTACTTCGATAACTACCGCGCCGTCTATGGCACAAACCTCGATGACCTGGATAACCCGGTCATCCACGACATGACGATCAACGGCCAGACGCTCGCGGACGACGGCTCCACCGTCATTAACTCCAACTCGATCGAAGCGGTCGCCTCGTATGACGATGTGGACGGTCAGAACCGCTCCGGCATCAATGCCAAGGCAACGGTCATCAAGATCGACGGCGAGGAGCTCCAGTCGGATAATTCCGACACGAATGCGACCGTGCGTCTGACGCTCCAGAACGGCAAGCACACCATGACGGTCTCCGTGTCCGATGCGTTCGGCAACACGGTCGAAAAGACCACGGCCTTTGTCGTTGCCGGCGATATGCAGGACACGGCCACGGTCAGCGTCAGCGGCTCGGACTTCGTCCCGCTCGGCAGCGACTATACGCTGACGGTCGCGGCGGACGGCAAGATCCGCTCCGCGGACATCACGATGCTCAATCTCAACGATGACATCGGTCAGCCGACGGTGACCTATGCCAACGGTGTGACCGGCAAACTGGTGTACACCAAGACCGGCTTTAAGAAAGCCATGCTGACGCTGCACCTTGAGTCGGCGGCACCGGTCGAGGGCGAGCTGGCCACACTGACCTTCCAGATCGACGCCGGCCTGGACACGACGGTCAACCAGTTCACGTACACGGTGTCCAACATCGCGCTCACCGCGGCGAACGGCGAGGCCTATACGGCGGCGCAGGCGGCGGTGCGTCTGCCGCTGTCGGCATACTACAGCATCCAGCCCGGCCCGCAGGCGGTCGGCATGTCCAGCGTGATCGCGGTCTATGAAAAGGACGGCAGTCCCGCCGCCGGTGTGACCGTGTCGCTCGACGGCGCGGAGATCGGCAAGACCGATGCCAACGGTCTGCTCGAAACCGATGCCATGAAGACCAAGGCCGCCGGCACGGTCTGCGTGCTCACGGCTGTCGGCACGAAGGGCGTGGCCGAGGCGACGAAGGTCACCGTTCTGGCGGACGCTGCCGGCACGGAGTATACCGCCGTCCATCTCAATGCAGTTCAGGGCAGCAGCACGAACCAGAATATCAGCTGGCTGTCCGGCATCGGCACGGGCGGCAAGGCGGTCGCGCAGTACCGTGTCAAGGGCGCGGAGGACTGGCAGACGGCGGAGGGCAACTGCACGCTTACAGGTTTCTCCACCTCCGGACAGGCTGCCTATGTCAACACCATTCAGCTTACGGGCCTGACGGCCGGAACGGACTATGAGTTCCGCGTCGGCGACGGCAGCACATGGTCTGAGCTGCACACCTTCCGCACGAACGCGGCGCAGCAGGACACCACGGCCTTCGTCGTCATGGGCGACACGCAGATGTCCGGTGACCGTGAGGCGGATGCCGAGAGCATCGCGATCCTCGACGCGCTCGGCAATCTTGTCAAGGACAAGCAGGTCGATTTCGGCCTCCAGACGGGCGACTATGTCGACAACGGCACCAACTACGCCATGTGGGCCGAGATGCAGGAGGCGTTTAACCACACGTTCCCGAACGTGGACTTCATCCACACGCTCGGCAACCATGAGTACTACGGCGACTTCAGCGGAAGTACTGCCAGCAATATCCTTCAGCTCCCGAGCAAGGACTACTACTCCATGGAGTACGGCGATGTCTACGTCGCCGTCATCAACAACGGCGCCGACCTGAGCGCAGCCTGCGAATGGCTCAAGCAGGACGCGGCGCAGAGCACCTGCATGTGGAAGGTCCTGTCCATCCACCAGCCGCCGTATTACACGAACGCCAAGGGCGGCAGCGAGCGGTTCCATGAGCAGATCCCGGCCGCGGCAGAGGCTGCCGGCATCGACGTGGTCTTCTCCGGTCATGACCACTCCTATGCACGCATCATGGCCAAGGACGGCGAGCCCGTCACAGAAAACGGCGTGACCTATTTCATTTGCGGCGATCTGGGCGAGAAGTCCAAAAACGTCAACTATGCGATGTCTTCCGATTTCTCGTTTGCCTACAAGGAGCAGGGCTACGAGGGCCTGATTATGTACGTCACGGCCAACGGCAAGGAAATGACGATCACCGCTTACGACAGCAAGGACGGCCGTGTGGTCGATTCCACGACGCTGCAGTCCCGCTGCTCGAAGGGCCACCAGCTGACGACCTACCAGAATGGCAAGTCTGCCTGTGCGGTCTGCGGCAAGCTGATCGACGTCAAGGACGCGCAGTACACCGGCTGGATGACCGTCGAGGGCACCGAACAGCAGATGTACTTCCTGGCCGGCGACTATGTCACTGGCTGGCAGCAGATCGGCGAGAAGATGTACCACTTCGGCGATGACGGCATCGCCCACGTGACGGAGACGGTCGATACCCGTACCTGCACGAAGTATGGTTGGCTGGAGACCACCTGCAAGACCTGCGGCGCCGTTCATCACAGTGCATCTCTCTGGCCGGAGGGCCATAAGTGGGATGACAACCATGTCTGCACGAAGTGCGGCTTCGTGGGCAGGGACATCTCCAAGGCAACGGTCAAGACGTGGCCGGCCACCTATAAGGGCGGCAGCACACCGTGCTATGTGGAGGCCACCTACGAGGGACAGAAGCTGACAGTCAAGACCAGCGACGCGGGTGTTGACGGCTATGTTTCCTATTCCAACAACACCAAGGTCGGCTATGGCGTCGTGACGATCCGCGGCATGGGCGATTACTATGGCATCGTGTCCGCACAGTATGAGATCGTTCCGCCGGTCGTCTCCGGTGTTGCGGTGACGGATGTTGGTCAGAAGCGTCTGACCGTCGGCTGGAGTCCGGCTCCCGGTGCTGAGAACTACCGCGTGGAGATCAGCAGCGACGGCGGAAATACCTGGGAGGTCTTGGAGGTGACCTCGCAGACCAGCTGCGTGGCCACGGGCCTGAACCCGTCGACGGCGTACAGCTTCCGCGTATACGGCTGCACGAAGGTCGGCGACACCTGGTTCAATTCTCGGCATTATTCCAGTGTCGTCAGCGCAACGACACTCAACGCCGACCAGTTCGCGCCGTCCGAACAGTTCAAGGACATCTGTGCGACGGTCGACGGACAGACGATCTCCGGCATGCAGTCCGGTGCGGATCAGTATCTGTTCCTGCCGGCCAGTGCGGACCTGAGCAAGCTCGCTCTGACGGTCACGACGCACAGCAGCGACGCACTCAAGATCGAGCTGCAGGGCACGAAGGGCACGAAGACGCTCGACGGTGCTGCCGTGAACGTCACCAAGCTGGCGGATGCGCAGGACGGCCTGTATGATCTTGCGGTTCTCGTCAACGGCCAGAAGGCTGCGGTCGTGCACATCGCACAGTCGGCCAATATCAACGCGCTCTACATCACGAGTGACGATCCGGCCACACAGGGCAGAGACTTTGTCGATGCCAGCAAGTCCAACATCGCGACCGGCAAGCTGCTCGTCGTAGACAAGGACGGCAAGGCCGTGTATGACGGTGCGCTCACGCAGCTCAAGGCGCGCGGCAACACCACCTTCACCAACGCCGAGAAGAAGTCCTACCAGATCAAACTCGACGGCAAGTCCGACCTGATCGCCTGCGGCGAGAAGGTCAAGACCTGGACCCTGCTCGCCGGCTCCCACGACGCAACGCTCATGCGCGACAAGATGTTCAAGGATCTTGCCAAGTCGCTCGGCATGCCGTACACGGCCAGCACCGACTGGGTGGATCTGTACTACGACGGCGTGTATCGCGGCACATACATCGTCAGTGAGAAAAACTCCGTCAACAAGACGGGCGTCAACATCACTGACATGGAAAAAGCCTACGAGGCGTGCAACCCCGGCTACGGTGAGAACGCTTCCACGGCACTGGCCGAGAACAAGTACGGCCAGACTTACCAGTACACCACCGGCCTGACCGAGCCGGAGAACATCACCGGCGGCTACCTGCTGGAGCTCAACGGCACGAAGCTCGACGACAGCTACAACCCGAAGTATGACGAGGCCAGCGGCTTCATCACCGGCAAGGGCTCCGCGATGAATGTCAAGAGCCCCGAGTGGTGCGGCAAGGACGCTATGGCCTACATCAGCGAGTACTATCAGGAGTTTGAAGACGCCGTCTACGCGCAGGATGCCGACGGCAACTATACCGGCTACAACGCGCAGACCGGCAAGTACTACTATGAGTACTGCGATCTGAACTCGCTGGTTCAGGCTTACCTGATCCAGTACCTCTCCGGCAACTCCGACGCGTTCTACTCCTCGTTCTTCTTCTATAAGGACGTGGACGGCCTCATGTACGCCGGCCCCGTCTGGGACATGGAGCTGACCGGCGGCGGCGGCTGGTCCGGTGTGATCACGTCGGACAACACCTTCATCAACGGCCGCTATCTTGTCCAGGCACTCACCAAGATCCCCGGCTTCCGCGCTGCGGTGAACAACTACTATCACAACACCTTCCTTGCACAGGCGCAGGCGCTTGTCGGCGACAACGGCAAGGTTCAGGGGTATTACGATCACATCTCGGCCAGCGCCGCGATGAACTACCGCCAGTGGCCGCTGGTCCGTGTCGGCAAGCCGAGCTCGGATAATCACTTCTGGCCCGACGGAACGACCTACGGTGACACCGTCAAGGATCTCAACACGTGGCTGAGCGCGCGCATTGCGAAGATGAGCGCAGAGTTCAACGATACGTGGGACGACGGCGTCGTGACCAAGGAGCCGACCTGCACCGAGAGCGGCGTGCGTACTTACACCTGTGAAAACGGCAACATCATGTACGAGAGCATCCCGGCGCTCGGTCACAAGGAAGTGATCGACCCGGCGAAGGATGCGACCTGCACGCAGACCGGCCTGACGGAAGGCAAGCACTGCTCCGTCTGCGGCGAGACGCTCGTTGCGCAGGCAGAGGTTCCGATGAAGCCGCATACGCCGAAGGCGACGGAGATCGTTCCGGCGACCTGCACGGAGGACGGCTCGGCGGGCGGCATCGTCTGCGCTGTGTGCGGCACGACGCTGGAAGGCTCGAAGCGCATCCCGGCAAGGCATCACTATGTCGGCGGCTACTGCACGGTCTGTGAGCGGCAGGATCCGCTGCGCATCCCGTGCTCCGGCGATCAGCATTGCCCGGGCCACATCTTCAGCGACATGCCGTCGACCGACTACTGGTCACACGGCGCGATCGACTATGTCGTTGCGCACAAGCTCTTCTTCGGCACGAGCGCGACGACCTTTGAGCCCAAGACTAAGCTGTCCCGCGCAATGATCGTCAAGGTCCTTTATACGCTCGAGGGCGAGCCCGCCGTTACCGGGGAGAATCCGTTCCGTGACGTTGCGGACAACAGATGGTACACCAACGCGGTGATCTGGGCGGCGGAGAACAAGATCGTGGCCGGCATCGGTGACGGCAAGTTTGACCCGGACGGCGATGCAACGCGTGAGCAGGTCGCAACGATCCTGTATGAGTACGCAGCGTTCAAGGGCTGTGACATGAATGTGTATGGTGATCTGTCGACGTTCGCGGACATGGGCAAGGTTTCCAATTTCGCGAAGGAGCCCATGACCTGGGCAGTTGCCGAGAGCCTGATCTCCGGTGTCGCGGTCGGCCGCGAGGCGCTGCTCGATCCGCAGGGCGTGACGACGCGCGAGCAGTTTGCGATGATGATGGCGGAGTACATGATGCAGGTGCTCCCGCTGACGCCGGACGAGCCGGACGAAGCGGATGCACCGGATGTACCGAGTGCGCCGAGTGCGCCGGTCGAGCCCAGCGCCTCACCCGAGGAGCCCAGCGCTTCGCCCGAGGAACCCAGCGCTTCCCCTGCGCCCAGCGCGCAGCCGGCTGAAACGGTGAAGCCAGAAACGGTGCAAATGCCCGCAGAAGGCGAAACGCCGTAATCACGGCGCGGGCGCACAACCCCCAAAGCCCCAAAACGGGACATCCCGGAGCGGCAATGCCGCTCCGGGATTTTTTGCGGGCGCACACGTTTTTTTTCGCGAGAATTCCGTAAAAAAGCGCGGAAATTCCTGTCAGATACTTGACAAACCCCGCTGCCGCGTGCTACACCTATTTTATCGTAAAGGGAATGCAATCTATACGGAAAGGCAAAAGCAATGACATTGGATAAACTGAAAATCGGTTCTTCAGGCGTCATCACGGCGGTCGGTGGGGACGGCCCGCTGCGCTGCCGCCTGCTGGACATGGGGCTCACGCCCCGCACACGCGTCACGCTGCAAAAGGTGGCGCCGATGGGCGACCCGATCGAGATCCGTGTGCGCGGGTACGAGCTGACGCTGCGCATCGAGGAGGCGGAGAAGATCGAGGTCGAGGAGGTGCCGGCATGATCTTTGCACTTGTCGGCAACCAGAACTGCGGCAAGACGACGCTGTTCAACGCCCTCACGGGCTCGAACCAGCACGTGGGCAACTTCCCCGGCGTGACCGTCGACCAGAAGATGGGCGAGATGCGCGATGAGAAGGGCTGCTCCGTCGTCGACCTGCCGGGCATTTACTCGCTGCGTCCGTACACGCAGGAGGAGATCGTCTCGCGCGATTTCATCATCAATGAAAAGCCGGACGGCATCATCAACATCGTCGACGCCACGAACATCGAGCGCAACCTCTATCTCACGCTGCAGCTGCTTGAGCTGCGCGTGCCGATGGTGCTGGCGCTGAATATGATGGACGAGGTGCGCGCCAACGGCGGCGCGATCGACGTGCAGAAGATGAGCGATGCGCTGGGCATCCCCGTCGTGCCGATCTCGGCGGCGAAGGGGGAGGGCGTGTCCGAGCTCGTGAATCAGGCGCTGAGCGTCGCGCGCAGCCGCACGCTGCCGAAGGTGACGGACTTCTGCTCGGACGATTCCGCCGTGCACCGCTGCATCCATGCGGTCGTGCACATCATCGCCGACCATGCCGACCGCATCGGCGTGCCGGCGCGCTTTTGCGCGGCCAAGCTCATTGAGGGCGGCGATGATCTGGCGCAGGTGCTCGATCTCGACGAGAACGAGCGCGAGCTGCTCGAGCACTGCATCGTGCAGATGGAAAACGAGACCGGCCTCGACCGCAACGCGGCGCTGGCCGATATGCGCTATACGTTCATCGAGAGCGTTGTGGCCGGTTCCGTGGTCAAGTGCCACGAGAGCAAGGAGCATGCGCGCTCGATGAAGATCGACCGCATCCTCACGGGCAAATATACCGCCATGCCGACATTTCTGCTCGTCATGCTGTTCACGTTTTATCTCACCTTCAACGTCGTCGGCAAGTGGCTGTCCGACCTGCTGCAGCTCGGCATCGACGCGCTGACCGGCGTCGTGGACGCGGCGCTCACGGCCTACGGCATCAACCCCGTCGTACACAGCCTCATTATTGACGGCGTGTTTGCCGGCGTTGGCAGCGTGCTCGTGTTCCTGCCGATCATCGTGACGCTGTTTTTCTTCCTGTCCATTTTGGAGGACACCGGCTACATGGCGCGCGTGGCCTTCGTCATGGACAAGCCCCTGCGCAAGATCGGCCTGTCCGGGCGCAGCATCGTGCCGATGCTCATCGGCTTCGGCTGCTCGGTGCCGGCCATCATGGCCACGCGCACCGTCTCGTCCGACCGTGACCGGAAAATGACCATCCTGCTCACGCCGTACATGAGCTGCTCGGCGAAGATCTCGATCTATGCGTTTTTCACGGCGGCGTTTTTCCCGCACTACCGTGCGCTCGTCATGCTGGGACTGTATGTCCTCGGCGTGCTCGTCGGCATCCTTGCGGCGCTCATCATGAACAAGACGGCCTTTCGCGGCAAGCCCGTGCCGTTTGTCATGGAGCTGCCGAACTACCGCATGCCCGGACTCAAGAGCGTGGCGCTGCTGCTCTGGGAGAAGGCAAAGGACTTCCTCCAGCGTGCGTTCACGGTCATCTTCCTCGCAACGATCATCATCTGGTTCTTGCAGAGCTTTGACACGCGCCTGAACGTCGTGGCCGACGGCGCCGAGAGTCTGCTCGCGCTCATCGGCCGCTGGATCGCGCCGATCTTCCGGCCGCTCGGTTTCGGTGACTGGCGCTGCGCCACGGCGCTCATCTCCGGCTTCATCGCCAAGGAGTCCGTCGTGAGCACGCTGCAGGTGCTGCTCGGCGGCGCGGCGATCTCGTCGCTGCTGAGCACGCGCGCGGCGGTGAGCTTTCTCGTGTTCACGCTGCTGTATACGCCGTGCGTGGCCGCGATCGCCACCATCCGCCGCGAGCTGGATTCCCGGCTCAAGACGGTCGGCGTCGTCGTTTTGCAGTGCACGGTCGCGTGGATCGTGGCGTGCGCGGCGTATGCGATCGCGGGGCTGGTGTGATGCGGGCGCTGGACTATATTCTGCTGGCAATCGTTGCGGTGTGCGCCGTGATCGCGTGGCGCGTCTGGCGGCGCACGATGAAAAAAGGCGGCTGCTGCGGCGGAAACTGCACCGGCAACTGCGCGCAGTGCGGCAGAGCGTGCGCGCACAAGCCAGAAAAGTAACCGCGGCACATGAACACAAACCTGAAGCTCCTGCGGCGGGACGCTGCGGGGGTTTGGCAAGCCGAGCAAGGCTTCCCGGATCCGGGAAGCCTTGCTTTTTTGTGCGCAGCAGGAAAATGCCCCGAAAAATACGGTTTCTGTAGGATTTTAATGGAAATGCGCAGAAAACGGCGGCCGGAGGGCGGCCCCCGACTATTGAAATTGCGCAAAGAATGCGTTAAAATGGTGCTGCATTTGTCACGCGTTTGGCAAAGACCAAAACGCATCATTTTCATTTGAAAGGGTTTGGCATTGCGCGCACCATGCTGCGCAGCGCAGACTACCTCCTGCTCGACGAGGCGACGAGTAACCTCGGTGCCATGAGCACCGCGCTCGTCACCGAGGCGATGGACCGGCTCATGAAGGACCGCACGACCGTCATGATCGCGCACAGCTATGAGGCGGCCAAGCGCGCCGACTACGTCATCGTCATGCGCGACGGCACGGTCGAAGCCGCCGGCACGCGGATGAGCTGCGCGCGAGCAATGCATACTATCAAATGTTCAGCAAATCACTTTGATGTCAGCGAGGGAACCATGATCAGAGAAAATGTGAAGCTTACCGACGCTCAGCCCGGCGATATCTGCTGCGGCTTCGAGCTGGAAAAGAAGCAGTACGTCGCCTCCAAGGCGGCGACGCTGTACACCATGCGGCACAAGAAGTGCGGAGCGGAGCTCCTGTACTTCGACCGCGACGACGAGAACAAGACCTTCTGCATCGGCTTCAAGACCCTGCCGGAGGACGACACCGGCGTGTTCCACATCCTGGAGCACAGCGTGCTCAACGGCTCGAAGCGGTTTCCCGTCAAGGAGCCGTTCGTGTCCCTGCTGCAGGGCTCGATGCAGACCTTCCTCAACGCCATGACCTACAGCGACAAGACCATCTTCCCGGTCTCCAGCCGCAGCGAGCAGGATCTGTTCAACCTCATGCGCGTGTATCTCGACGGCGTGTTCTGCCCGAATATCTACGAAAAGCCGGAGATCTTCATGCAGGAGGGCTGGCACTACGAGTTTGACGGCGAGCAGGCGCAGCCGTACTACAACGGCGTCGTCTTCAGCGAGATGAAGGGCGCCTATGCCGATGTCGAGCGCGTCATCGGCGAGGGGACGGACCGGCTGCTGTATCCCGACACCTGCTATGGGTTTTCGAGCGGCGGCAAGCCGGAGCACATCCCCGAGCTGAGCTATGCGCAGTTCATCGCCGCGCACAAGCGCTTTTACCACCCGTCAAACGCGCGCATCTTCCTCGACGGCCACATGGACGCCGAGCGCGTGCTTGCCTATATCGACGCGGAGTACCTGTCGCAGTACACATACCGCGCCCCGGATTTTGACTTCACGGTGCAGCAGCCCCGCACGGGCGAGGCCACGGTGTACTATGAGGCGATGCCCGGCGAGGAGGCGCTCTGCCATATGAGCCTCTCCAGACTCCTGTGCCGCTATGACGATGTGGAGACGGTCTATGCAGCCAAGATCCTCTCGGACTATCTCACCGGCTCGAATGAGGCACCGCTCAAGCGCGCATTTCTCGAGCGCGGTCTTGCGCAGGACGTGACGCTCGAGATCTCCGACGGCATTTATCAGCCGAGCGCCGCGCTCATCGTGCGCAACACGACCAGAGACGCCTTTGACAAGGTCAAGACCCTTGCGGCGGAGGTCGCGCGCGATATGCTCGCCGCCGGGCTCGACCGCGAGGCGCTCTCGGCGTCGCTCGAGCGCTTTGCCTTCACCAACCGCGAGATCACCGAGCCCTACGGCGTTGAGCTTGCCTGCCGCGCGTTTGACAGCTGGCTCTACGGCGGTGATCCGCTGGCGTATATCGACAATGCCGCCGTGTTCGACGCGCTGCGCGAAAAGATCCATGCAGGCTATTTTGAGCGTCTGCTGTCCGACCTGCTCGGCTCGAGCGGCGACCTGTGCACCCTCTATGTGCTGCCGTCGCTCACGAAGGGAGAGGATGACGCCCGCTGTGAATCCGAGCGGCTCGCCGCCGCCACCGCCGCGTGGGATGCCGATCGGCGCAGCGAGGCGTATGCGGCCTTCCGGCGGATGCAGCAGTGGCAGCAGAGCGAGGACAGCGCGCAGGCGCTCATGAGCCTGCCGCACCTGCGCCTCGAGGATGTGCCGCAGACGGTCGCCCCTGTGCAGACGCAGCCGGGCGAGGTCAATGGCGTCCGGACGCTGCACGTCTCGGGCGATACGAACGGCATCGTGTACCTCAACCTGTACTTTGACGTCTCCGACCTCACGGACGAGGAGCTGTGCATGCTCAACGTGCTGAGCACCTGCTTCGGTGAGCTGCGCACGGAGACCTGCCCCGCGGACGTGCTGCAAAACCGCGTCAAGGCGCTGCTGGGCTCACTGTTTTTGCGTGTGGACTGCTTGCAGAAGCAGGGCGACACCGAGCACGTGCACCCGTATCTGTTCGTGTCGGCAAGCATGCTCGAGGAAAACGCGGCCGAGGCGGTGCAGCTCCTGCGCGAGCTGCTCACGCAGGGGTGCTACGACGAGACGGACCGCATCGGCGAGACCGTCATGCAAAACGACTACTTCATGCGCCAGTCGCTCATCTCGAACGGCCATACCTTCGCCGTCACCAAGTCGCTGTCGGCGTTCTCGGCCGGTGCTGCGCTCAAGGAGACGCTCGAGGGTGAGACTTTTGTGCGCTGGTTTGCGGCGCTGGCCGCCGGCTTTGCGCAAAACGGCGCGCAGGTGAGCGCCGCGCTTGCCGCACTCACCGAAAAGGTGTTTGTCACGAGCCGCCTCTTCGCGGGCTATTCCGGCGCGCTCGATGCTGATGTGCTTGCCCGGCTCATCGCCGCGCTGCCGCAGGGTGAGCCCGGCGCGACGGCTGCGCATAAGCGCTATGACGCGGCCGCCTGCGCGGTCGAGATCCCGGCGGATGTGGGCTTCTGCGCACTGGGACACAACCTCTACGCCCTCGGCAGCAGCTATTCCGGCGCGTGCCCGGTGCTGTCCTCGCTCGTGAGCTATGGCTACCTGTGGAACATGGTGCGCGTGCAGGGCGGTGCTTACGGCACGGGCATGAACGTGCGCCGCAGCGGCGACATCTTCTGCTACTCCTACCGTGACCCGAACCTCGACAATACGCGCGCGGTGTTTTCTGCGGTTGCCGATTTCATCGAGGATTTCGCGGCGCAGGGCATGCCGCTTGACGACATTATCATCGGCGCGGTCAACACGACCGATCCCTTGCTCGATCCCTCCGGCGTGTGCGAGAGCCAGTGCGTGCGCGCGCTCAAGGGCGTGACGCCGGAGGAGCTGGCCAAGATCCGGCATGAGCTTCTGGCGACCAAGCCCGCCGACCTTGCGGCCATGGCCGGCGTCCTGCGCAAATACGCGCGCGAGGGAAAATTCTGCACCTTCTCCGGAGCAAACGGCGCATAAGGCGCAGCAAAAAAAAGAAAAAGCCTGCGGTTTCCGAGGAAACCGCAGGTTTTTTCTGTCTGAAACGGAGGTGCCGTTACGTTTTTGCGAGCGCATCGGTGACCGTCCGGCTGAAGGCGTCCGACTGCGTGTTCCAGTCGGCGTAGGCCGGGTCATCCTTATGGCTCGGGAGCAGACCGGTATCGGCAAGATACGTACCGAGCACGGCCGTGGCCTTCTGCGCGCCGAAATAATTCAGGTGATCGCCCTTGTCGCGGGTGTCCGTGTTCCAGTCGATCACTACCTGTTCGTGTGCGGTGTTGAGATCGAGGAAGCCGATGCCCAGCGAATCGGCAAGCGCCTGCGTGCTGTTGTGACGTGCCATGTTCCAGTTGAGCGTGCTGGGCGCGCTGACGAGCAGCAGCTGCGCGCCGTTTTCGTCACAGAAGGCCTTGATGCGCTCAACATAGGCGCGGTTACGTCTCGGAATGGGGGCGTAGGCATCCGATGGCGTCATATAATTGCTGGCGTCCGCCGGAGCGGCGCTGCAACGCAGATGATATCCTTTTGCATTTTCGGTGTGGGTGTAATTGACGGTCATGCGCCAGTCATTTGCCTTCAGAGATTTCCACCGGTCGTGGTAGGAAAACACAGGGAAGAGGTCGCCGGCCTCCTGCAGCAGCATACTGCCGTACGAAAAGTCGATGAAGATCACATCGGTCTCCAGGATCACAAGCTTGGGCGACTGCTTCTGGAAGGCTTTGTGCAAGAACGCTTCCGAATAGTACAGTGTCTGTCTGGATGTGCCGCAGCAGTAGGCCGTGTAACCGTATTGCTGCCACAGCTGCATCGGGATGAAGGCGGAATAGCTCTCGCTGTCACCAAGGATGAGCAGGTCGATCGTGTTGTCCGGTTCGCCGAGGATGCCGTTGGCCGTGGGGTCATGGATGCCGTCGCTGCGGGTGTTGTTTTTTGGCCGCACCAGCTGCGACACGCCGGTCAGCAAAAGCGCCAGCACAGCGAGAAAAACGACGCATCTGAGCGTATGTTTGAGAAAACGGGACATGTGTGCCTCCTAAAAATTCGCATACATGGGGTCGACGGGAATGTAGCCCTTTCCGTATGCTCCGAAAACGATGATGAACAAAATGAGCGCATAAAAGGCTGCCCAGCGTACCGCAGCAGGGCGCTGTGCCAGCAGCGCGCGCACGGACTTGCCTTTTTCGTTGATCACGCTCACGACAAACACGATCAGCAGCGTCACAGCAACGATCATGAGGTCAAACTTGTCAATACCGAGCGCCTTGAAGAGCGCATCGTCAAAGACGGGGAATGCAAATCCGGTGACCATGGTGCGGAACATCTGCATACCTGCGCGCAGGCCGTTTGCACGGAAAAACAGCTCGCCGATGATGACCAGCACCGTCGTGCGCAGCATCTGCAGCAGACGGTACGGGAAGCTCTCGGCGCGGATGTGCAGCCGTGCGTTGACGGCCCGCACCGGCGGGGCGATGATGTTGCCGCCGAGGATCAGCACGAAGTGGTACATACCGAAAAAGAGATAGCTCCATGCGGCACCATGCCAGAGACCGTTGCAGAACCACACGCAAAAGAGCGAGACGGCGCTCGCCAGCAGCGGGCCGTAGTGGTTGCCGAGGCGCTTGCGGGCGGCGGAGGTGAGCTTTTCCAGCGGCTTGAGCGTGACGACCGGGTAGAACACGTAGTCCTTGAACCAGGTGCCGAGCGTGATGTGCCAGCGCTTCCAGAATTCCGAGATCGTCTTGGAGAAAAACGGCTGTCGGAAGTTTTCCGGCATCGTGATGCCGAGGATCTGCGCTGTGCCGGTAACGGCGTCCATCGAGCCCGAAAAGTCCATGTACAGCTGCACGGTGTAGCACACGGCGGCCAGCGCGATCACGCCGCCGTCAAAGTCGGTGTAGTTATTAAAGACATTTCTCACGAGCGGGTTGAGCCGGTCGGCGATGATGATCTTTTTCATCATGCCGTAGGCAATGCGCTGCAGACCGAGCGTCAGGTTCTCGTAGGTGATTGGCTTTGCGTCCCAGAGCTGCTGCGCGGTCTGGTCGTAGCGGCAGATCGGCCCTTCCACGATCTGCGGAAAGAAGCTGATGAACAGCGTCAGGCGCAGCAGATTCGTGTCCGCTTTTGTGACGCCGCGCTGCACGTCCACGATGTAGGACAGCGCCTGCAGCGTGAAAAAGGAGATGCCGATCGGCATCACATACTTCGGGATCGCCAGCTGCACGGGAATGTGCAGATGCGCCAGGAGCGTGTTGACATTCGTCGCGGCAAAGCCGGAATATTTGAGCGCGAACAGGACGCCGATGTGCAAAATGACGGCCAGCAAAAGGATCCGGTGCTGCACGGCCTGCTGCCGCTTGCGCACGGTCTTGCGCTCGGCTTTTTCCGTCTGCGCGAGCAGAAGCTTCGTCTCCGACTGTATTTTGTCCAGCCACAGTCCGAAGTAGTGCATCGAAAGCGCCGTCAGAAGCAGATATACGAGCAGCTTGCCGCTGATCAGCCAGAAAAAAGCGCAGTCGGCGGCGAGGAGGAAATATTTTTTTCCGCGCCGCGGCACGAGGCTGTACACCACGAGACAAAACGGCAGGAACACGACGAGAAATGCCGTCGAGAAGAAGGAGGTCAGGGCGCTCCCTTTCCCCGCGAGGAACAACGAAGAAAGCTCCATATCAGCAGCCCTCCTGCGCGTATTTACACACCGCGGCAGCTTGTGTCACAAGCGCACGGGCGCAGAAAAGAGCGCCTGCAGATCCTGCGGCGCCGCTTTCCGGATGGCGTCCGGGGCACTGCGGTCCGGCCGGGAGAAAGGCTCCCTCCGGCAGAGCCGCCGCGCTGCATGTATGCTGTTCGGCCATCGATGGTTCTGTGCTTACCATTTGCTCTGTTCTCCTAAAGACGCATTGTTTTGTGGAAACATTATAGCAGGGATGTGCAGAAAAAACAGCCAAGGATACCTGAATTAGTCTTAATTCTTGCCACCGCTCCCAGATACAGCGTCTTGCACATTCAGACGAAAAGTACGCAGCTTGGTTTCGCCTTGCGCGAAAAAGCCCACCGGGCGGTGTGATCCGGATCGGACAGTGCGAAAATACCACTGACCGTGCAGATCTTCGAGCATAAAAAAGCCAGACGAACCATGCCGGTTCGTCTGGCTCTGCAATGGTGGAGATGGGGGGAGTTGAACCCCCGTCCGAAAGCGCTTAAACAGGAACTTCTCCGGGCGCAGCAGGTTTTTTCGGGACGCCGAACGTCCCGGTTCCCTTCAGGACAGGCAAACCGGCAAGCCTGTCAGTCCGGTAGCTTCATGATGCATGGCACGCGCAAAGCTTAGCGTGCGCACGTTCACCACTCATCGACGCTCCGCTGCCGGGCCGTGGTCCTCCCGGCGGGAACGCTCGCTATTTAAGCAGCGAGAAGAACAGTTTCGTTGTTGTTCTTTAATTTATAAGATGCCCGTTTTATGGCGGTCAGGCGCCGCCGCCCGCTATTCCTGCCTCCACACCCCCGTCGAAACCGGTACATCCCCAGGATGTCGGGTGCGTCAGCCGCCTGCACCGCGAGCGCGGCGCAGGCAGGAACGCATTCTGAATCTTCAGACGAAACTGCCGATGTGTTTGTTCCCTCAGCAGGTCTCCGGCTCGGCGTACTCCTCGCCGAAGGTCTCGACCGTGACGGTCTTCATCTTCTGCTCATGGGTGGGCTTGTCGTTGAACATGCTGCGCGGCGTGCGCGCGATGGCATCGACCACGTCCATGCCCTCGGTCACCTTGCCGAACGCAGCGTACTGCTTGTCGAGGTGCGGGGCGTCCATGTGCATGATGAAAAACTGGCTGCCGGCGGAGTTCGGATCCATGGCGCGGGCCATGGACAGCACGCCGCGGGTGTGCTTGAGGTCGTTTTTGAAGCCGTTGCTCGTGAACTCACCCTTGATGCTGTAGCCCGGGCCGCCCATGCCGGTGCCGGTCGGGTCGCCGCCCTGGATCATAAAGCCGGGGATGACGCGGTGGAAAATGACACCGTCATAAAAGCCCTTTTTGACCAGACTGACAAAGTTGCGCACGGTGTTCGGCGCGATCTCCGGGTAGAGCTCGGCGCGGATGATGCCGCCGTCTTCCATTTCAATGGTGACAATCGGAT
>ERZ826220.907-NODE-907-length-32338-cov-23.235170_pt1 | contig 32338 bp, 31 predicted proteins | sample MGYA00519927_ERZ826220 | MGnify/ENA primary metagenome ERZ826220 (study PRJEB31778, sample SAMEA3449225) | human gut metagenome | biome: human gut; feature: human-associated habitat; material: faeces | place: United Kingdom | collected 2010/2012 ... | reverse complement strand
CAAGTCCCAAGACCATCAACATCTACGCCTCGACCTTTGCCGACAAGGACGCCATTGCCGATGCAATCGAGCAGTACAACAGCAGCGTTTCCGAAGACGACCAGATCGATTACACCGACTATGTGGCGCTTCTGATGAGCTCGGTCACGACGATCATCAACGCCATCAGCTATGTGCTTATCGCATTCGTCGCGATCTCGCTCGTCGTGTCGAGCATTATGATCGGCATCATCACGTATATCTCGGTCCTCGAGCGCACGAAGGAGATCGGCATTCTGCGCGCCATCGGCGCGAGCAAGCGCGACATCTCGCGCGTGTTCAACGCGGAGACGCTCATCGAGGGCTTCTGCTCGGGTGCCATCGGCATCGGCATCACGCTATTGCTGATCATCCCCATCAACCTCGTCGTGCACCACTTGACGGGTATCGAGAGCCTGAACGCCATCTTGCCGGTGGCGGGCGGCGTTGCGCTCGTGGTCATCAGCATGGCGCTCACGTTTATCGCGGGCCTCATCCCCTCCGGCATCGCCGCGCGCAAGGACCCTGTCGAAGCGCTGCGCACCGAATAACACGATATTTGACCTTCAAAAAGGACGTTTTCCGACGGAAAACGTCCTTTTTCTCTTTTACCGCGATTTTACAAAAGGCGACTTTCTGATTTTACAACCTGCCTTTATGATGGCAAATGTAGCAAGGAACAACATCTTGGAAAAATTGAAAGGAAGTATTTCAAATGAAAAAGTTTCTCACTCTTGCGCTGACCGCTGTCATGGCGCTGAGCCTGCTGACCGCCTGCGGCAGCAAGAACGACAACAGCGCCGACACCAACACTGACGGCAGCAACACCGAAACGACCCTCTCCGGCACCGTCTCGACCGACGGCTCCACCTCGATGGAAAAGGTCATCAACTCTCTTGGCGAATCCTTCATGGCCATGAACAAGGACGTGAAGTTCACCTATAACCCCACCGGCTCGGGCTCCGGCATTCAGGCCGTTAGCGAAGACCGCTGCGACATCGGCCTTTCGAGCCGCGCGCTCAAGGATGACGAAAAGGCCTCCGGCCTTGTTGAGACCGTCGTCGCGCTCGACGGCATCGCCATTGTCGTGAACCCCGAGAACCCTGTCTCCGATCTCGACGTTGACACCATCGCCAAGATCTACACCGGCGAGATCACCAACTGGAAGGACGTCGGCGGCAACGACGCCGAGATCGTGCTCATCGGCCGTGAGGCCGGCTCCGGCACGCGTGACGGCTTCGAGTCCATCACCGACACCAAGGACGCCTGCCAGTACCGTCAGGAGCTCACCTCCACGGGCGACGTCATCAACACCGTGTCCCAGAACCCCGACGCCATCGGCTATGCCTCCCTCTCCGCGGTCGGCGACAGCGTCAAGGCGCTGACAGTCGGCGGTGTGGAAGCCACGGAGGCGACCGTCAAGGACGGCAGCTATGTGGTCCAGCGTCCGTTCGTGCTCGTCACGAAGGAGGGCACCGAGCTTTCCCCCGCGGCACAGGCCTTCTTCGACTACGCGCTGTCCGCTGACGCGGCAAGCATCATCGCCGCTGCCGGTGCGGTCGCAGCCAACTAACAGAACACAGGAACCATCACGGGAGGCGGCGTGAGCCGTCTCCCGCTGACAGCAAAAAGAGGAAACAATTATGGCGCAGAGGAAAAAAATGTTTGAAGCCGTCGTCCACGGTATTTTTCTGCTTCTCGGCCTCATTACGGTCGGATGTGTGCTGCTGATCACGGTGTATCTCATCATCTCCGGCATCCCGGCCATTCAGAAGATCGGCCTTGTGCCGTTTCTCACGGGCAAGGTGTGGTCGTCGACGTCGGCGGAGCCGAAGTACGGCATCCTGCCCTTTATTTTAACGAGTGTTTACGGCACGGCGGGCGCGATCGTCCTCGGCGTGCCCATCGGTTTTTTGACGGCGGTGTACCTCTCCAAGGTCGCGCCCAAGAAGGTCCGCACCGTGCTGGAGGCCGCCGTCAGCCTGCTCGCGGGGATCCCGTCGGTCGTGTACGGCCTTGTCGGTATGCTGGTGCTCGTGCCTGCCATCCGCAAGACGTTCCACCTGCCGGACGGCGCAAGCCTGTTTGCGGCCATCATCGTGCTGGCCGTCATGATCCTGCCGTCGATCATCAAGGTGAGCGTCACGGCGCTCGAGGCCGTTCCGCATGAATATGAGGACGCCTCGCTTGCCCTCGGTGCGACTGAGGTCGAGACCTATTTCCGCGTCTCCGTTCCGGCGGCAAAGAGCGGCATCGCCGCGGCGGTCGTGCTCGGCGTGGGCCGCGCCATCGGCGAAGCGATGGCCGTGATGATGGTCTCGGGCAACGCGCCGAACATGCCCGGCTCAATCTTTGAGAGCGTCCGCTTTCTCACGACGGCGGTCGCGAGCGAGATGTCGTATTCGAGCGGCTTGCAGCGTCAGGCGCTCTTTTCCATCGCGCTCGTGCTGTATCTTTTCATCCTGCTCATCAATGCGGCGCTCAACTTCTTCTTAAAGCGCGACAAGGAGGGTAACTGATGCTGAAAATGCAGTCCTCGGCCCGCCGCAAGGCCTATATCACGGCGATGAAGCTCCTGATGGGCGTCGCCGCAGTATTGACTTGCGCGCTCGTAGTCGGTATGATTGGTTATATATTGGGCAACGGCATTCCGAACATCACCTGGGAGATGCTCTCCACCGCGCCGAGCTATCTTGCCAACCGCGTCGGCATCCTGCCGGACATCCTGAGCACGCTCTACATCGTCATCGCGACGCTTTTAATCGTGCTGCCGCTCGGCGTGGGCGCGGCCATCTACTTAAATGAATACGCCGCGAACAAAAAGCTCGTCTCCATCATCGAATACGCGTCCGAAACGCTCTCCGGTATCCCGTCGATCATCTACGGCCTTGTCGGCATGCTGATCTTCTGCAAAAACGGCACGTCGCTTCTTGCGGGTGCGCTGACGCTGACGATCATGAACCTGCCGACCATCATGCGCACGACACAGGAGAGCCTCAAGACCGTACCGCAGAGCTACCGCGAGGGCGCGTTCGGCCTGGGCGCGGGCAAATGGCGCACCATCCGCACGGTGGTGCTGCCAAGCTGCGTGGACGGTATCGTGACGGGCTGTATCCTGTCGATCGGACGCATCCTCGGCGAGTCGGCGGCGCTCTTATTCACGGCGGGCTCGGCGCACATGCTCTACAACTTCTTTGAGGGCATGCACAACGCGGGCGCGACGCTGACGGTGGCGCTGTACTTCTACGCCAAGGAGTCGAGCGATACGGGGGTGGTGTTCGCCATCGCGGCCATTTTGATGCTGCTGACGATGCTCATTAACCTCATCGCCGATCTGGTCGGCCGATACTTCAGGAGGAAACAGCAATGATACGACCTGTCAACGGAAGCGGCATGAAGCGCATGGCGCTCTTAAATGACCTTTCCTGCTTCGGCAAGTGCTCGCTGAGCGTGGCCATGCCCATCCTCTCTTCCTACGGGGTGGAGACGGTACCGCTGCCGACGGCCATTTTATCGACGCACACGGCGGACGGCTTCGGCAGCTACGTCATGCGCGATATGACGGACGAGATGAAGGCCTTTGCCGCGCACTGGAGACAGCTTCAAATCAAATTCGACGGCATCTGTACGGGCTTTTTCGGCTCGGTGGAGCAGATGCATTTTGCAAAAGATTTCCTCCGCGACTTTGCGGGGGAGGATACCATCGTTGTGGTCGACCCCGTGCTCGGCGACAACGGCGCGCTGTACGGCTGCTTTACCGAAGAGTACGTGCAGGCGATGCGCGCGCTGTGCGAGAGAGCACAGCTCATCACGCCCAACCGCACGGAGGCGGCGCTTCTCGCGGGCTGCGGGATGGACGCACCGATAGAAACGCTTCTTAAAGCGCTCACGGTGGAAAATGTTATCATCACCGGCGTCCACCGCGGGGAGGAGATCGGCTACTGCGCGCGGCTGAACGGGCAGTATATGGAAATTTTCAAGCCCTGCCTTCCGCAGACGCTGCATGGCACGGGTGATGTGTTCGTCTCCGCCCTGTGCGGCGAGCTGATGAACGGTAAAGGCATGCCGCAAGCCCTGAAAGACGCGGCGGAATTCTGCGACGACTGCGTGCAGAAAACGGCAAAACGCGGCGAGAGCCACTGGTACGGCCTCGCCTTTGAAGACAAATTGAAAGAGGGGAGAGGGCTATGAACAACATCCTTTCCGTTGAGAACCTGTGTCTGTGGTACGGGAGCCATCAGGCGCTCAAGGACATCAACATTGAAATTCCCGAAAAAAGCATTACGGCGCTCATCGGCCCGAGTGGCTGCGGCAAGTCGACGTTTTTAAAGACGCTCGACCGCATGAACGATTTGATCCCCGATGTGAAGATCACGGGCAGCGTCCTCTATAAGGGCGAGGACATTTTTGACGCGTCCGTCGATGTGAGCGAGCTTAGGCGTCAGGTGGGTATGGTGTTCCAGAAGCCGAACCCCTTCCCGATGAGCATTTACGACAACATTGCCTACGGTCCGCGCACGCACGGCGTGAAGAACAAGGCAAAGCTCGATGAGATCGTTGAAAAATCCCTGCGCGGCGCGGCGATTTGGGACGAGGTCAAGGACCGCCTGAAGAAAAACGCGCTCGGCCTCTCCGGCGGCCAGCAGCAGCGCCTTTGCATCGCCCGCGCGCTCGCGGTCGAGCCCGAGGTGTTGCTGATGGACGAGCCGACAAGTGCGCTCGACCCCATTTCGACATCGAAGATCGAAGAGCTCGCGATGGAGCTCAAGGAGAAGTACACCATCGTCATCGTCACGCACAACATGCAGCAGGCGGTGCGTATTTCCGACCACACGGCGTTCTTCCTGCTCGGCGAGCTCGTAGAGTACGGCAAGACGGAGAAGCTCTTCTCCCAGCCGCAGGACAAGCGGACAGAAGATTACATCACGGGGAGGTTCGGTTAAATGAGAAGCCGGTTTGATGAACAGCTTGCGCTTTTGAACCGCGAGCTCATTGAGATGGGCGCGCTGTGCGAGGAAGTCATCGCCCTTTCGGCACAGGCGTTGACGGAGGGCAACGCGGAGCTGGCCGCGCGCGTCGCACCGCTCGATCAGGAGATCGACCGCAAGGAGCGCGAGATCGAATCGCTGTGCCTAAAGCTTCTTTTGCAGCAGCAGCCCGTGGCAAAGGACCTGCGCCAGATCTCGGCGGCGCTCAAGATGATCACGGACATGGAGCGCATCGGCGACCAGGCCGAGGATATTGCCGAGATCATCACGTTCCTCGGCGGGCGCGGTGCGGAAAACAGTAATCTCCTGCGCGAGATGGCGCGCTCGACCATCAAGATGGTGACCGAGAGCGTGGACGCCTATGTCAAGCACGACACGGCGCTTGCCGATCAGGTCATCGCTGAGGACGACACCGTGGACGACTATTTCGCGCGCGTGAAGAAGGACCTCATCAAGCGCATCGCGCAGGACCCTGATGATGGTGAATTCGCACTCGACCTGCTGATGATCGCCAAGTATTTTGAGCGCATCGGCGACCATGCGACGAACATCGCCGAATGGGTCATTTTCTCTGTGACAGGAGAGCATAAGGAGGGGTAAAGTATGATCTGGTGCGTGGAAGACGATGCCAGTATCCGCGATATCGAGGTATATGCCCTGCAATCGACCGGCTTTGAGGCCAAGGGCTTTGAAGACGGTACCTCGTTCTGGGAGGCGCTGCGCACGGGAAGACCCGAGCTTGTCGTGCTCGATGTGATGCTCCCCGGCATCGACGGGATGGAGCTGCTGCGCCGCATGCGCGCGGACGCGGCGCTTTCTGATATCCCTGTCGTCATGGCAACGGCCAAGGGCGCGGAATACGACAAGATCCGCGGTCTCGACCTCGGTGCAGACTACTATCTGACAAAGCCGTTCGGCGTGATGGAGCTCGTCTCCTGCGTCAAAGCGGTGCTGCGCCGCTGTGGCACGAAGACGGCAGCCCAGCTGCGCTGCGGCGGTCTGGTGCTCGACGAAGAGAGCCACACCGTCACGGCGGATGGAGAGAGCGTCGCGCTGACATACAAGGAATTCGAACTGCTGCGCCTGTTCCTCTCGCATCCCGGCACGGCGTTTTCGCGCGACCAGCTCATGGCGGACGTGTGGGGCACGGACTACTGCGGCGAGACGCGCACGGTGGACATGCACATCCGCACGCTGCGGCAGAAGCTCGGCGCGTACGGCGAGAAGATCGAGACCGTGCGCGGCGTGGGCTACCGGATGGAGGGCAAGGCATGACAAAAAAGATCTTTCACTCCATCCTGCTTGTGGCGGGCACGGTGCTGCTGGCGAGCCTGCTCGTCATCATGGGCTGCCTGTACGAATACTTCGGGAGCGTCGAAAAAAAGCAGCTGCGCGACGAGCTGGAGCTTGCCGCCGTCGCCGTGGAGGAAAACGGGACGGAGTATCTCTCTCAGCTCTCCTCCGAGCGCTACCGCCTGACGTGGATCGAAAACGACGGTACGGTGCTCTACGACACCGTGACCGACGCCGAAAGCCTTGAAAATCACGCCGACCGCGTGGAGGTCAAGCAAGCGCTGGAATACGGCGAGGGCGAGAGTACGCGCTATTCCTCGACGCTGCTGCAAAAGACGATGTACTGCGCGGAAAGGCTCGCGGACGGGAGCGTGCTGCGTATTTCCATGAGCCGCGCGACGGCGGGCGTGCTGCTCGTCGGCATGGTGCAGCCCATTTTAGTGGTGCTGATCATGGCGCTGATCCTGTCCTCTGTTTTAGCCAAGAGCCTGTCGCGCCGCATCGTCCAGCCGCTCAACAAGCTGGACCTTGAGCATCCGCTTGAAAATGATGCCTATGAAGAGCTCGCCCCGCTGCTCGGGCGCATCAACCACCAGCACTTGCAGATCGGCGAGCAGATGGACGAGCTGCAGCGCCAGCAGACGGAATTTTCGCAGATCACAAGCAGCATGCGCGAAGGGCTTGTGCTGCTCGATGAAAAAGAGCATGTGCTGAGTATCAACCCTGCGGCGGAAAAGCTCTTCGGCACGGACGAGAGCTGCGTCGGGCAGGACTTTTTGACCATCGACCGCAGCCGCGACATGAGCCTTGCCATCGAGCGCGCCATGGACGAGGGGCACAGTGAGGCGCGCGTGGAGCGCGGCGGCCGTATCTGGCAGTTTGACGTCAGCCGCATCGGCGCAAGCGGCGCGGCGGTCGGCGCTGTGTTGCTGGCTTTCGACATCACCGAGCGCGAGACAGCGGAGCAGACGCGCCGTGAATTCACGGCGAACGTGTCTCACGAGCTCAAAACACCGCTGCAAGGCATCATCGGCAGCGCGGAGCTGCTGGAAAACGGCATGGTGAAGCAGGAGGACGTCCCCCGCTTCGTCGGCCACATCCGAAAAGAAGCGCAGCGCCTTGTCACGCTGATCGGCGACATCATCCGCCTGTCCCAGCTCGACGAGGGCGACGAAATGCCGCGCGAGACGGTCGACCTGCTCACGCTTTCGCAGGAGGCGGCGGACGATCTCAAGACCGCGGCGGCGGAGAAGCACATCGCGATCGCCGTCGAGGGCGAGAGCGAGACCATCGGAGGCGTACGGCGGCTTTTGTACGAGGTCATCTATAACCTCTGCGACAACGCTATCAAGTACAACGTCGAGGGTGGCAGCGTGAAGGTAAGCGTCGGCGAGCGGGACGGCAAGGCGTTCGTCTCCGTGGCCGATACGGGCATCGGCATCGCGCCGGAGCACCAGAGCCGCATCTTCGAGCGCTTCTACCGCGTGGACAAGAGCCACTCGAAGGCAAGCGGCGGCACGGGCCTCGGCCTTTCCATCGTCAAGCACGCCGTGCAGTACCATCATGGTACAGTCGAGCTTCATAGCGAGGAGGGCAAGGGCACGACGATCTGCATCCTGCTGCCGAAGGAGTAAGTGAATAGTAAGAGAGCCGCAGGCACAGCCTGCGGCTCTCTTGTTAGTTTGCCGATTCTCAATAATTCTCCGCGTGGACTTCGAAGTAGCTCTGGGGGTGGTTGCAGGTGGGGCAGACGTCGGGGGCCTTGGTGCCGACGACGATGTGGCCGCAGTTGCGGCACTCCCAGACCTTGACCTCGCTCTTTTCAAAGACCTTGGCGGTCTCGACGTTGCGCAGCAGCGCGCGGTAGCGCTCCTCGTGATGGCGCTCGATCTCGCCGACGAGGCGGAACTTCTGCGCCAGCTCGGGAAAGCCCTCTTCCTCTGCGGTCTTGGCGAAAGAATCGTACATGTCGGTCCACTCGTAGTTTTCGCCCTCAGCGGCGGAGAGCAGATTGTCGGCGGTGGAGCCGATGCCCTGGAGCTCTTTGAACCACATCTTGGCGTGCTCCTTTTCATTGTCCGCGGTCTTCTGGAAGAGCGCGGCGATCTGCTCATAGCCCTCTTTCTTGGCCGTGGAGGCGAAGAAGGTGTACTTGTTGCGCGCCTCGGATTCGCCCGAGAAGGCGGTGCGCAGGTTCTGCTCGGTTTTGGTGCCGGAATACTTGTTGGTCTTCATGGTGAAATTCTCCTTTTTCTCCCAAAATTTAATGCTCTTTCTGCGCTTTGCGGCAGGCGGGGCAGAGATAGTGAATGCGAAGGTCGTAGGACTGGATGCGCGCGCCGAGCGCGGCTTCAATGTCGTGCGTCAGGTCGGTGAACTTGAAGTCTGCGAGCGCGCCGCAGCGGGTGCAGATCAGGTGATCGTGGCGCGTGGTGTTGTCATAGCGGTCGGGCGCGCCGGGCTGCGACAGGCGGATGAGTTTGCCGTCCGCTACAAGCGCGTTGAGGTTGTTATACACCGTAGCTTGCGCAATTTTGGAATTTTCCTGCTTCATTTGCAAAAAAATCTGCTCGGCAGTCGGGTGCTCGGTGGAGCACAGGACGAGATCGAGAATCTGCTGGGCGTACTTGGTCATGTGTTTCTCCTATAATAAGAATTAGAATAATTCTTATTATAGCGATAAAAATAGAGTTGTCAAGCAAAAAATCAAAAATAGTTTGCGTCATGCGCGCATGCGCCGCGGCATACCCTTTATGGAAAAGGGGGAATGAGATGGACCAGACGATAGCATTCCTGGGCGGCGACGCGCGCATGCGCTTACTCGCACGGATGATGGCGGCGGAGGGGTACGACGTCTGCTCGTGGGAGTTGACCGGTGCGCCAAAGCCGCTGGCGCTGTGCGACGCGCTGAAAGCGGACATCATCGTCCTGCCGCTGCCGGCGGAGAAAAACGGCTATTTGAGCGGCACAGAGCTCACGATGGAGAGCCTGCTGCGCTCGCTGCGGCGCGAGCACCGCATTTTCGCGGGCAATGTGGGAAACGACGCGTCAACGCTCGCGCAGTCGTTGGGGCTTACGATCACGGACTACTTTGCCTCGGAAGAGCTGAGCGTGCGCAACGCGATCCCGACGGCGGAGGGGGCCATCGAGGCGGCGATGAAGCACACGAGTGTCACGCTGCACGGCACGCCATGCCTCGTGCTCGGCTTTGGCCGCATCGGAAAGGTGCTCGCGCACGATCTGAGCGCGCTGGGAGCGAAGGTCAGCGTCAGCGCGCGCAAGCGGTCGGACCTTGCGTGGATCGACGCGTTCGGCTACGCGCCGCTGCACACGAACCGCCTCTCCGGCACGCTGGGGGAATTCCGCGTGGTGTTCAACACCGTGCCGCATCAGGTATTGGACGAAACGCTCCTTGCCGAGCTGCCGCCGGACTGCCTGCTCATCGAGCTTGCGAGCGCGAGCGGCTTTGACATGGACGCGGTCGAAACGCTGCGCCTTTCGTATCTCAAGGCAGGGGGACTGCCCGGGCGCGTCGCGCCAGAGACGGCGGCGCGCGCCATCAAAAAGACGTTATGTCGACTCATCAAGGAGGAAGCATGAAGATCGGATTTGCCTTTTGCGGCTCGTTCTGCAACCATCCCGAGCTGCTGAAACTCTACGAGGACATCGCACGCGAGCATGAGATCGTCCCGATTTTGTCGGAAAACGCAGCGAAGTATTCCACGCGCTTCGGCACGGCGGAGGACTTCGTCACCCGCGTGGAGGCGCTGGCGGGGAGAAAGGCCGTGCGCGATATCGTCGAAGCCGAGCCCCTTGGCCCGCAGGGGGCGATGGAGGTGCTCGTCATCGCGCCCTGCACGGGAAACACGCTTGCCAAGCTCGCCCACGGCATCACGGACGGCGCGGTGACGATGGCGGCGAAGGGGCACCTGCGCAACGGTAAGCCTGTCGTGCTTGCGCTGGCGACAAACGATGGCTTATCCGCCAGCGCGCCGAACATCGCGGCGCTGCTGAACCGCAAGAACTACTATTTTGTCCCCTTCGGGCAGGACAACGCCGAGGCGAAGCCGGCCTCGCTGATCGCGGACTTCCGCAAAATTATCCCGACGGCCGAGGCGGCGCTGGAGGGAAGACAAATTCAGCCGATTTTGCGGTGAAACGAAAAAAGGCAGGAATTTCCTGCCTTTTTTGTGATGTAACAATAAACTTGCGCGCGATTTTTGTCAATGCTCGCTGAACTTGCTTGAAAAATCCCCCTCGCTTCTTTATACTTTGCCATAGAGAGAAGAGAGGAGGGAGCGCGAATGGACGAAAACCTGCGCGAGACAACAGAGCTTCCGGAGAGCGGAGGGACTGCGCCGAACGAAGAGAATGAGCCCGAGACGAAGAGCATCCGCTTTGTGCCCAGCGCCTATGACCCGCGCGGCATCGAGCAGTGGCTTTCCGAGCGCGCGGCGGAGGGGAAGCTCCTGCTCCGCTACGACGATTTTGTGATCGGCGAGCCGCGCGACTGCCGCTATCACCTGGAACCCGCCGCGGACGATGACGACCCCGACGAAAGCCTGCGCGAAAAGCGCGCCCGCCTGGGCTGGGAGTACGTCTGCCGGACGAAGGATGGCATTTTCTACATCTGGCGCGGCGAAAAGACCGCGCACGTCCCCACGCCGAAGGACTGTACGGATTCCTATGGCTACCGCAGACTGTGCAAAAAGCTGCGCCGCAGCTATTTCCTGCCGATGATCTATCTGCTGATGGACGCGGGGCTCATTTTTCTTGTGTTTTACGCGTGGAGTATCCCGCTGCTGTCGCTGCTCACGATGCCGAAGAATGATGTGATTCAGGGTGTTTCACTTCTCCTTGGCAGCATCATCGGTATGTTCAGCGGTGCACAGGAGAGGAAAGAGATGCGCACGCTCAAACGCGCGATGGAGGACTGCGAGTATGTGGAGCAGATGCCGCGCAACCGCTGGGCGGGGGTAGACCGCGCGCTCTCGCTCATTGTCGTTGTGCTGATGGTCGCGGTGCTCTTCGGAAAAGGGGGATACAGCAAGTACGGCGATGACTATGATGAGCCGACGCTGCCCTATCTTCGCGCCGAAGAGCTCGGCGGCAATCCGTTCGACTGGTGCTATCAGCGAGATCTTTCCACCCCGTTCGGCGGGTATGTGTATTCTGTCGGCGAAACACCGTATGCGGGAATGATCGACGGCTGGGAGCAGCTGAGCACAGAGATAGACTTCTACGCCCCGCGTATCTCTGTGCTGGCAACGCCCTTGACACATGAGCTGTGGGACTATTTTATGGAAGACGGTGCGCAGACGCTTTCGATTGACGGCTTTGACGAGGCGTACTACGCAGAATTTATCAAACCAAATACCCGGCTTCCAAATGAACCGGACGAAGTCCACCAGTTTCTTATCCTGCGCCGCGGGGGAGAGGTGCTCTACTTTCGCACCGAGGCGCCCGACGACCTGCGCGAGCATCTGGACGAGTTTGCAGATATCTTCAATCAGTACAGTGAATTAGCATAAAAAGAAGTGCGTTCCTAACGGGAACGCACTTCTTTTTTGCTATCTTGTCACTGCTCTAACTTTTTGAGCTCGTCGAGCTGGCCCTCCAGCGTGGTGAACGCCTCGGGCAGCTGTGCGACGGCAGCGTCCGCGCGCTTGAGCTCGTTCGACACGCTCTCGCAAGTCGCGCCGAGCGTCGAGAGCACCTGCTCGCACTGACCTCTGCATGCCGCGATCATCGCCTGCAAGCGCTCGCGTGTGGCGACATCGAGCGCGTCGGCGCGCTCGCGGGCGGAGAGCTCAATGTCGGCGATGTGCGCCTTGACACGGCCGTATTCCTCGACCTGCGGGCGGAGCTCGTCAAGCTCGCTTAAAAGGCGCTTGCGCTCCTGCTCGGCGGCGGAAAGGCGTTCGGCGTGCTGCGCTTCCAGCTCGGCGATGCGCTGCTCGGCAGCCTCCTCTTTGGCTTTCAGCTGGCGGTCGCAGTCGGCCTTGGCGCTCGCGAGCTTCTGCGCGCCCTCTTCGATCTGCGCGCGCAGCTCGGAGATCGTCTCCTGCGCGGCGGTCAGACCCTTTTTGAGCGCGTCCTGCGCGCTGGACGCGGTCGAATAGGACTCGGCAAGCTTGTCACGCTCGCGCTCGGCGGCGGCGAGCTTGTCGCGCAGCTCTGCATTCTCGCGGCAGAGGCCGTCGCTCTCCTGCTCGAGCGCTTCGATCTGCTGCTTGCTCTCGAGCGAGGTTTTTTCGATATAACGGATGACGTCATCGCGGTTGAAGCCGCCGAAGACGGAACTCTTGAAGGTATTTTCCATGTTTCTCCCACCTTTTCCTTTGTCAAAGTTATGGTAACACAAACCCGCCGCGATGACAAGGAAAAAAGCGCGACCTCTTAAGGCCGCGCTTTTACGGTTTTATCGGAGAGGGAAGGAAAAGCTCTTGCCCTTCTTGGTAAAGGTGAAGCCCTCCTGCTCTTCGCCGCCGGCTTTGGTGCAGCGCACGCGCTCGGCGCTCACGCTGCCGCTGACGTCGCCGCAGGTGACGCTGTCGCTTGCGCGGACGTTGCCCCTGACCTCGCCGCAGCGGACGCTGTCGCTCGCGGACACATCGCCGCCGACATTGCCGCAGGTGACGCTGTCGCTCGCGCGGACATTGCCCTGCACGTCGCCGGTGCAGTGCACACTGTCGCCCGCCTGCACGCTGCCGCCGATATTGCCGCAGGTCACGTCATCGCCCGCGGTTACGTCGCCGCCAACGTCGGTGCAGGTCACGCCGTCACCGGCTCTGACGCTGCCGGAAATCGTCGAATCGGTGCAGACGACGGAAAAGTCGCTGTAAATATCCTGCGCCGTGCCGGAAAAGTGCAGCTCGACGGTCTTGCGGATCTCGTCATATTTGTCGTGGCGGAACAGGCTCCCCTGTTTCGGCTGGAGCAGCCGGTGCCCCTGGAAGAGCACGGCGTGGATGGCGTCGTCATCCTCCCACGGCAGCTCTGCCGCGATGGGCAAGATCTGGCTGTCCGCTTCCGCTTTTTGGGTGGGCTTTTCTTTGCTTTCGCGGCCAAAGAGCTCGTCGAGGCTGAGCTCCAGCGTGTCGGCCAGCAGCGGCAAAAGCTGCAGGTCAGGGCAGCAGACATCGCCCTCCCACTTTGACACGGCCTGATTGCTGACGCCGAGCTGATTGGCCAGCGCCTCCTGTGTCAGTTCTTTTTCCTTACGGCGGCGCAGAATGCGCGCGCCCATTGTCGATTCTTCCAAGTTGTCTATCCTCCTGCACTGCATTATAATAGTAAAGTGAGCGTTGGAAACGCGATGAGCGGGTGTCCCGCGTCGAACGGGAAGTCAGGCGCCGACGTTTCCCTCATATTCAGGCAGCACATCGCGTGCAAACGCCTGATCGCCGATCGTAACATGTTGGTCCTTCCTTGCCCCGTGCTGCAGCCGCGGCTTTGAATCACCGGTTATGGACTCAGTATAGGGGGCATGGGGAGGATTGACAATGGCGCGGTGGTTGAATCGGAGAAAATCCTTTCCAACCGCCGGTTGGAAAATGAAATTTTCCCTGATTTTTCAAGAAAAACTCAGTGCCGAACGACGGTGATCTCGCCCATATCCTTGGTGTAGTCGACCACATGCTGGAGGAAAAGCTGCGTGATCGTGGAGGGGAGGAAGCCTTTTTTCACGGCGATGCCGATCTCGCGCGACTGCTTGACGTTGAGCGGCACAGCGGCGACATGATAGCGCCCGGGTTTGATGAGCAGGCTGTGCACGATGCCGATGCCAAGTCCTGCCTCGACCATGGACAAGAGCGCGAAGTCGCTCGTCGTGTCATAGGTGACCTCGGGATGGATGTTGTAATGGTCGAGCAGACGGTTGAACTCGTAGTCTTCGATCTCCATCAGGCGCACGAAGTTCTCGTGCGGCAGCTGCTCGAGCGGGAAGACGGACGCGCCCGCCATCGGGTGATCCTTCGGGAGGATGGCGACCATCGTGTCGTGCAGGATGGGGGTCGTCTCAAAGTCGTTGGAGGCGGGGATGGCGAGAAAGCCGCAGTCGATCGCGCCGCGGCGCAGCCATTCGGAAATTTCATAATACTCGCCAGTCATCAGCTGGATCTGAATGTTGGGGTACGTCTGGTGGAAGTCCTTCAGAATTTCCGGCAGCAGGCTGATGGCAAGGCTTGTAAAGCACCCGAGGCGCAGCGTGCCGGACTGCACGCCGTGCAGCTCGGACACGGCAAAGTTGAGGTCCTCATAGTCCTTGACGATCTCGCGGATCGTGGGGAGGAGCACCATGCCGTCGGAGGAGATCTCGATGCCGGAGTGGTTGCGCGTTAAGAGCTTGACCTGCCAGTCCTGCTCAAGGTCGGAGATCATCTTGCTCACGGCGGACTGCGTATAGCCCAATTCGTTCGCCGCCTGAGTGATGCTGCCGGTCTCCACAGTGCGGAGATAGGCAATATATTTACGAATACTCATTATAAATGCCCTCAATAATCAACAATACCTCAAAGATTCCATTTTGGAATGCGCATATAAAAATATATTCGCTTTTCAAAACTGCTTTTGGATTATACAATATCAACAAAGAAAATTCAATGCCTACACACGGGATTTTCCAAGCAGTACAAAATTGTCAGACAAAATGTCGAATCAACAAGGAGGAAAACAGACATGATCCATTATTCCTGCATCGGTGCTACCGGTTATGTTTGCGGCGAAGTGCTCCGCATGATGGTCAACCACCACGAGGGAGAGCTTGTCAACGTGCTCGATACCTACGGTGTCGGCGATGCCATCTCTACGCATCATCCCGCTCTGCGCGGCTTCTATGATCAGGTCATCATGGACCTTACGGAGGAGAACGTCCGCGAGACCGCGAAGAAGAACGATGTCATCATGATCCAGGTCCCCTCTGGCGACGTGGCCAAGTGGGCGGAGATCGTGCTCGCTGAGGACTGCGCCATCATCGATATCGGCGCTGACATCCGCTTCCGCGATGTCGACGTCTGGGAGAAGTGGTACGGCCAGAAGCACCCCGATGCCAAGATGACCCACGACGCTGTTTACTGCATCCCTGAGGTCATGCGCGACCTTGCCAAGGGCAAGAAGCTCATCGCCAACCCCGGCTGCTATCCCACTGCTTCCACCCTCGGCCTGCAGCCCATGCTCAAGGCCGGTCACATCGTTGACAACACCATCGTCATTGATGCCAAGAGTGGCTACACCGGCGCAGGCCGCCGTCCCGCCCTCAACAAGCTCCTCACTGAGGCGGAGAACAACTTCTGCGCTTACGCCCTCGGCGGCGGCCACCGCCACACGCCCGAGATCGAGCAGAACATCGCCTACATCACCGGCAAGGATCTGATGAAGCCCGAGACTTGGCAGTACATCAACTTCCAGCCGCACCTCCTGCCCCAGGTCCGCGGTATCGAGGTCACCATCTACGCAACTTGCGACAAGGACTTCACCAACGAGGAAGTTTACGAGCTCTACAAGGACTTCTACAAGGATGAGCCCTTCGTCAAGGTCTTCCCGGCGAGCCTGCCCGTTCAGACCAAGTGGGTCTACGGCACGAACTTCTGCGAGATGACCCCGACCTTCGACGCGCGTACCCACCGCCTGATCGTCTCCTCCGTGATCGACAACATCGGCAAGGGCGCAGCCGGCCAGGCCATCCAGAACATGAACCTCATCATGGGCCTGCCCGAGACCACCGGCCTCATGATGCCCCCGATGTATCCGTAATTTTCGGTTCGACGAGTTTCGACCCGATTTAGGCAAGAATGCTGCTAAACTAACGTTAAGAGAGGAGATCCCCCCCACATGTCCAATCTGAAAAAGATCGAGGGCGGCGTTACCACGCCGCAGGGCTTCACCGCCGGCGCGGTCTACACCGCCATCAAAAAGCGCGAGAACAAGAAGCCCGACGTCGCTGTTCTCTACTCCGACCTGCCCTGCTCCTGCGCGGCCTGCTTCACCACGAACAAGTTCTGCGCAGCTCCGGTCATCCTTGACCGCGAGATCCTGAAAAAGGGCAAGGCCCGCGCCGTCGTCATCAACTCCGGCAACGCCAACGCCGCCACCGGCAAGCAGGGCATCGAAGACGCCCGCACCGTTGAGCGCGAGGCGGAAAAGCTGCTTGGCCTCGGCGAGGACGAAGTGTTCGTCTGCTCCACCGGCGTCATCGGCCAGAGACTTCCGGTCGACAAGGTGCTTCAGGGCATCCGCGAGATCATTCCCGCAAAGCTTGCCAAGGAGAACGGCTCCGAGGCTGCCTACGCCATCATGACCACCGATACCGTCCGCAAGGAGTGCGCCTATGAGCTGCAGCTCTCCACCGGCACGGTGAAGATCGGCGCGATGGCCAAGGGCTCTGGCATGATCCACCCCAATATGGCGACGATGCTCGTCTACGTGACGACCGACGCCAAGGCGGATCCCGCAGACCTGCAGAAGATGCTCTCCGCGGCTGTGGATAAGAGCTTCAACATGTGCACCGTCGACGGTGACACCTCCACGAACGACTCGATCTTTCTGCTCGCCAACGGCGCTTCCGGCGTTGAGATCAAGACCGAAGAAGACAAGAAGGCGATGGCCGACCTCGTGCTCGCCATCTGCACCGATATGGCCCGCCGCGTCGCTTCCGACGGTGAAGGCGCGACCCACCTCATCGAAGTCGAGGCCTATGGCCTGCCCACCGAGCACGACGCGCGCCTGGTCGCCAAGTCCATCGCGGGCTCCATGCTCTTCAAGGCTGCCGTCTTCGGCCGCGATGCCAACTGGGGCCGCATCATGGCCGCTGCCGGTTACTCGGGCGCTGACGTTGACCCGACCCGTGCCGACTGCATCATCAAGAGCGCTGCCGGCGAAGTGCAGGTCATGAAGGACGGCTTCGGCGCGGACTTCAGCGAAGAGCTCGCCAAGAAGGTCCTCACCGAGCATGACATTACCGTCATCGTCCGCTTCTATCAGGGCGACGGCGAGGCCAAGGCCTGGGGCTGCGACCTCACTTACGATTACGTCAAGATCAACGGCGACTACCGCACCTAATTTTTGAAGGAGGCTCCACCATGAGCGATATCGCAAACAAGGTCGAAACTCTGATGGAGGCAATGCCTTACCTTCAGAAGTATCAGGGTAAGATCATCGTCATCAAGTACGGCGGCAACGCCATGATCAATGAAGAGCTCAAGGACGCCGTCATGCACGACGTGGTGCTGCTCAAGCTCCTCGGCATGAAGCCCGTGCTCAGCCACGGCGGCGGCCCCGGCATCAACAAGATGCTCGAAAAGCTCGACATCCCCGTCGAGTTCATCGAGGGCCTGCGCTACACCTCCGCCGACATCATGCGTGTTGTTGAGATGGTGCTCGTCGGTCAGGTGAACACCGAGCTCGTCGGCTTCATCAACAAGCTTGGCGGCAAGGCGGTCGGTCTTTCCGGCGTCAGCGGTGACATCTATCACTGCCACCAGCGCGACGAGGTCCACGGCTACGTGGGCGACATCGACTATGTCGATCCCAAGCCCATCTTCGCCATGCTTGACGCGGGCTACATCCCCGTCATTGCCCCCGTTGGCACCGACGGTCAGGGCCACACGTTCAACATCAACGGCGATACCGCCGCGGGCAAGCTCGCTTCCGCGCTGGGCGCTGAAAAGCTCGTGATCCTCACCGATATCGAGGGCCTGTGCAACGACATCAAGATCCGCGACGTCATCAGCTATCTGAACATCGAGGATGTCAAGGCGCTCAAGGACAAGGGCACGATCGCCGGCGGCATGATCCCGAAGGTCGACTGCTGCGTGCAGGCCATCGAAGAGGGCGTGACGAGCGTCAACATCATCGACGGCCGCAAGCCGCACTCCGTGCTCTACGAGGCCTTCACGAACGAGGGCACCGGCACGACGATCGGCACCGCACAGCCGAGTGTCGGCATCAAATGGTAAAACATACACCCAATTTATTATAGGAGGACATATACAATGATCGAAAAGTTCAAGACCAACGCCGAAGTCATCGAGAACGGCGACAAGTATCTCTATGGCAACCATGTCCGTATGCCCCTTTCCATCGAGCGCGGCGAAGGCGCTTACGTCTTCGATAAGGACGGCAACAAGTACCTCGACTTCATCGGCGGTATCGCCGTCAACGGTCTCGGTCACTGCCATCCCGCGATCGTGAAGTGCCTCGAAGAGCGCGCCCACACGATCCTGCACTGCTCCAACTACTTCTACAATGAGCCCGCCGTCCAGACCGCGAAGCTCATCGTCGAGAACAGCTGCTTCGACAAGGTGCTGTTCGCCAACTCCGGCGCTGAGGCCAACGAAGGCCAGATCAAGCTCGCCCGCAAGTACGCCAAGGATCACGGCCATCCCGAGCGCTTCGTCGTCATCACGATGAAGAACTCCTTCCACGGCCGCACCCTCGCGACCTGCACGGCCACCGGCCAGTATGCGGTGCACCGCTACTTCGAGCCCCTGCCCTCCGGCTTCCGCTATGCTGAGTTCAACAACCTCCAGTCCGTCAAGGACATCATGGACGAGTACGTCTGCGCCATCCTGACCGAGCCTGTCCAGGGCGAGGGCGGCGTGCGTCCCGCTTCCCAGGAATTCCTGCAGGGCCTTCGTGACCTGTGCGACGAGAAGGGCATCCTCCTCATGTTCGACGAGGTCCAGGTCGGCTCCGGCCGTACCGGCAAGCTCTTCGCGCATCAGAACTACGGCGTTGAGCCCGATACCTGCTCCATGGCAAAGGCTCTCGGTTCCGGCGTGCCCATCGGTGCTGTCTGCGCCCGCGGTGAGGCTGCCAAGACCCTGACGCCCGGCACCCACGGCTCCACCTTCGCCGGCGGTCCTCTCGCCTGCGCACTCGCTGCCACCACGCTCGACGTGATGATCAACGACGGCGTCATCGAGAACTCCCGCAAGATGGGCGAGTATTTCCGCAAGCAGGCCCACGAGATCATCGAGAAGAACCATCCCGAGACGGTCAACGAGATCCGTGGCCTCGGCCTGATCGACGGTATCCAGCTCAACAAGCCCTCCGGCCAGCCCGTCGTCGACCTTTGCTTCAAGGACAGCAACGTCCTGATCAACAACACCAACGGCAACGTCCTGCGCTTTGTCCCGCCGCTGATCGTCAATGAAGAGGAGATCGACATTGTCATCAAGGCTGTTGATGAGGCCATGACCAAGCTCGGCTGGTAATTATCTCGGATACTACCTCGCGTTTCTTGCCTGCGAGGCCGGCGGCACGGGTTCCCTTCCCGTGCCATGCCGGAAGTATACATGACCTCATCCCCGGCCTGCCGATGGGGGATCGGCGGGCCGGGGAGAGAGGTATTTTCTGCATTTTACAAGCAGCATTTCACCCCTTGTGTTGTGCCAGTGTAAAATCCAAAAGGAGGAGTGCGATCCAAAACCTGCATCGGTAGATACCACGAGAATTGAAGAAGGAAAGAGCATTACCGTAAAACTGCGTTCACCATTCAAAAACACTTGCTATCGCTATGGAATCATGCTAAAATGAATGCATAGATATCCATACAAATAGCGAAGCGACGCCCAAAATTTCGAAAGGTTGGTAACACTATGAGTAAGGAAAAAAGAATGCCCAAACTGTGGGAAGCCCTGTTGACGCTGGCGATCCTGATCGCGGCACTCGCGGTCGGTATCATCATCTTCGGTGTTGACCCGCACGTCCCTATGTTTGTCGGCGTAATGGCTGCCGCAATCATGGCACTGCATCTCGGCTATAAGTGGGATGAAGTTGAAAAGTCCATGATGGACGGCATCTACAAAGCATTGCAGTCCATCTGCATCCTGATCATCGTCGGTATCCTGATCGGCGTGTGGATCAACGCGGGCGTTGTGCCTACGATGATTTATTACGGCCTGAAAGTCCTCAAGCCCGCGATTTTCTTCATCGCGTGCGTTCTCATTTGCTCCATCACCTCTCTTGCCACCGGTACGTCCTGGGGCACGATGGGCACGATGGGCGTTGCCCTGATGGGCATTGGCTTCGGCCTTGGCATGAGCCCCGGCATGACTGCCGGTGCCGTCCTCTCCGGCGCCTACTTCGGCGATAAGATGAGCCCGCTGTCCGATACGACGAACCTCGCTCCCGCCATGGCCGGTACGGACGTTATCACCCACGTCAAGTCCATGATCCTGCCCACCGGCATCACCTACGCCATCACCCTGATCTTCTTCGGCGTTCTCGGTGTGATGCAGTATCACGGCGGCGATGCGGATATGTCCCGCGTGATCGAGTTCTCCAACGCGCTGAACGCCGCGGAGGGCGGTATCTTCAACATCAACCCGTTGCTGCTCCTGCCTCCGGTCGTCGTTATCGTGGCAGTTGCCCTGAAGGTTCCCGCGATCCCCGGCATCACCCTCGGCATTGTTGCCGGTGTCATCCTGGGCCTCATCTTCCAGCCCGGTGCCTGCACGCTCGGAACCATCTTCGATTACGGTAAGAACGGCTACTACTTCTCCGACGAAGCGCTCGCCATGTTCGAAGCCAGTCTTTCTCCCGAAACGAGCTACACCATGACGAGACTGCTGGAAAGCGGCGGTATCATGGGTATGATGTCCTCCGTCTCCATGACGATCATCGCCATGATGTTCGGCGGTATCATGGAGGAGACCCACCAGCTCGAGGTCATCGTCAACGCCCTCAAGAAGTTTGCCAAGGGCCCTGCGGCTCTCGTTGGCCTGACCGAAGTGACCTGCGTTCTCTCCAACGCCACCATGCCCGAGCAGTACATCTCCATCGTGGTTCCCGGCCGTATGTATGCCGAGGAGTATCACAAGATGGGCGTGCACCCGGCAGTTCTGTCCTCTTCGCTCGAGAGCGCCGGTACCGTTACCTCCGCTCTGATCCCCTGGAACACCTGTGGTGTGTTCATTAAGGACACCCTGAACATCGCTCCTTGGGGCGCCGGCGGTTACGGTCCCTGGGCCATCTTCAACTGGCTGATGCCCATCATCAACTGGCTGTGCGTGCTGATCGGCTGGACGCTCAAGGATCTTGCGGGCAAGCCCTTCAAGAAGAGCAAGAAAGTCGCGCAGTAAATCAGTTAGCGACCCAACAGAAAGGTCCCTACCTAAAGGAATTAAAAAATCATGACAATGAATCGGAATCAATATCCCTGTGTGGAATTCGATCTCGATAAATTGGCAGCAAATCTGGCAGCGCTCGTAGAGCGCTGCCATGATTCGCTCATCGAGGTCGCGGGCGTCGTCAAGGCTGTGTCGTCGCTGCCGGAGATCGTGCGCGTTTATGAAGAGAGCGGCGTGAAGTTCATCGCCACGTCCCGCATCAGCCAGATGCGCGCGATCCGCGAGGCGGGTATCTGCAAAAAGCCGCTGATGCTCATTCGTATCCCGATGCTCTCCGAGCTCCCCGACGTGGTGGAGCTGTGTGACATCAGCCTGCAGAGTGATATTATCGTGCTGCGTGCGCTGAACGAAGAGGCCAAAAAGCAGGGCAAGGTGCACGAGGTCATCCTGATGATGGATCTCGGCGACCTGCGCGAAGGCTTTTGGAACGAGGAGGATGCGCTTGATGCCGCGCTCGAGATCGAGCATGAGCTCAAGAACCTGCGCCTTGCGGGCGTGGGCGTGAATCTGAGCTGCTACGGCTCTGTTTTGCCGACCAAGCGCAACATGCAGGCGCTCGTCAGTCTGGCGGCAGACATTGAGCACGAGATCGGTCGCAAGCTTGACTACATCAGCGGCGGCGCGTCGACATCCGCCTACATGGCGATGAACGGCACGATGCCCTATCGCATCAATCTGCTGCGTCTCGGCGATATCGGTCTGCGCGGCGAGACGGACAACTTCTCGCCGGACTTCCTGCATAAGGACGTGCTTACCATCAAGGCCGAGGTCATCGAGTGCCGCGACAAGCCGAGCTTCCCGGTCGGCGAGCTGGGTGTGGACGCCTTCGGCGAGGTTGGCCACTACGAGGATCGCGGCATCCGCCGCCGCGCGCTCGTCGCGATGGGCCGCGTGGACTACGGCAACTGCTTCGATCTTGTCCCGCGTATGGAGGGTATCGAGGTCATCGGAGCTTCGTCCGACCACACGATCCTTGACGTCGAGGCCGTGAAGGACAAGGTCCATGTGGGCGACGTGTTGGAGTTCGGCATCAAGGCCTACGGGCCGATGGCGTATCTCACCAGCAGCGACGGCATCCACATGGTGTTCAAGGGCGGAAAGAAAAACGCCTGATCGAAAAGAGGAAAAAGAGAGAGGAAAACGGTATGCCGACGGTGAGCGAGTTTTGGGACGGCCGTGCGCAGAATTACGACGCGCGGGTCGGCAACCACTACGCGGAGGCCTATGAAAAGACCGCTGCGCACTTCAAAAAATATCTCAAGCCGACGGATGCCGTGCTGGACTTTGCCTGCGGGACGGGGATCGTGACGTTTGCGGTCGCGCCTTCGGTGCAGTCTGTGCGCGCGATCGACGTATCCGGCGAAATGGTGCGCCGCGCGCAGGAAAAAGTCAAAGCGCAGGGCGTGGAGAACGTGACCGTCACGCAGACGGATCTGTTCGACGACTGCCTTGTAGAGGGATCTTTCAATGCGGTGCTGGCCTGCAATGTGCTGCTCTACATCGAAGATCGGAGCGCGGCGCTTGCGCGCATCCGCGCGCTCTTGAAGCCGCAGGGAACGTTGCTGCTGGTATCGGACTGTCTGGGAGAGGGGCTCACGCGCGAGCGCGTGCGCAAGTGGTTCGAATACAAGACCGGCAAACGCCCCTACGTTGCATTTGACACGATGCGCTCGCTCGAACGGTCGGTCGCCGACGCGGGGTTCGCGGTGCTGGAGCGGGAGAATCTCTTTCCCGCGCCGCCGAATTTGTTCCTTGCGGCGAAAAAGGTATAAATGCCCAAAATGTAAAGACCCCGCACACTGTTTTGAAACGGTGTGCGGGGTTTCTTTATTGCTTTTGCCTGCGGGAAATTTTGTCGAGCAGCTTTCCACCATAGCGGAATGTCAGCTCGCCGATCAGAAGACCCAGCAGCGCTGCGGCAAACACGTCGCTCGGGAAGTGGACGTACAGATACAGCCGCGACAGGGCGATGAGCACCGCGAGCGGAATGGCAACATAGCTGAAACGCCGGTCGGTCTTCGTCAGGATCGTTGCGGCAATCGTCGAGGACAGCGTGTGTCCCGAGGGGAACGAGTAGTCCGTCGGCGTGGCGATCAAAAGCTGCACGGAGGGATCGAGCCAGCAGGGCCGCGAGCGCGCGACGAGATGCTTGAGCGCAACATTTCCGACGAGAAGTCCCGCGAGCAGACCCACCAGCACGAGCGCGCCCTGACGGCGGTATTTTTTTGTGCACAGCAGGAGAACGCCTGCGAGGACCCAGATGATGCCGGCGTTGCCGAGCATCGTGAGCTTGGGGACCACGGCGTCGAGAAACGGGCAGGTGATGTTGTTCTGAATCCAGTGGAGAATGCCCCAGTCGAGCGCCATGGACGTGCAGCTCCTTTCTGATATTATTTGTGCAGCAGCGGGGAGAGCGGCTTGTAGATGAGGAAGCACAGCGCCACGTCGATCATGCCTTTGACAAAGGTGAACGGCATATTGAAGACCATCAGGCACTCAAGAAGGCCGTTGGTCGAGGGACGGATGGCCTGATACATGCCGATGATGGCTTCAAGCGGCAGGTGATAGCACACAACGTAGGCGGGGTAGACCACAAAGTAGTTGAGGGGCACAGACAGCACCGCCATCAGCAGCGCGCCGACGAGCGCGCCGGTGAGGGCACTCTTGCGGGACTTCTTGCGCTGATAGATGAAGCCTGCGGAGAAGGAGAAGACGCTGCCCATGATGAAGTTGAAGAGCTCGCCGACGTACGCGGACGACGTGCCGTGCAGCACGGAGAACAGCACGTTCTTGAGCAGTGTGACGATCACGCCGTAGATGGGGCCGAGCGAGAACGCCGCCAGAAGCTCTGGAAGGTCAGAGATATCGAGCTTGACGAACGCGGGGATGAGCGCGGGAATCGGGAACTCGATGAACATCAGCAGAAATGCGACGGTCGAGAGCATGGCGGTCACCGTCAGCTTGTGGGTGCGGCTGACTGCGCGGGGTTTGGAGATGGCGCTGGCATTGGATTCGGACATAAAAATACACTCCTTTTTGTCATTTCACCTGAAAGAACAAGTCTTCCAAGGTGCATGACGCAAAAGAGCGTGAAAATTGCGTGGTAAATCGCGCAGCACATCTTCTCTCATCCGGACTGTGACCGTCGGTACCGGAATTTCACCGGTTCGTGCGATAAAAAAATACCGCTTGCGGACTGTAACCGCCGGTGGGGAGTTTCACCCCGCCTCGAAGACAAGTGATTCAGTTGATGGTTAGAGTATACGACAAATTTTCGGTTTGTCAAGAGGAAAAATGCTTTACAAAGACGAACGAATGTTCTATAATGGCAGAAAAGGAGGCGATGTCCATGCGGGGGAGACCCTGTTCCTGCGCATTCACCGGCCACCGGCCGGGGAAGCTGCCGTGGGGAGAAGATGAAAGCGACCTTCGCTGTATCGCCCTCAAGGCGAAGCTGCGCGCCGCGGTGGAGAGCGCCATCCACGAGGGAATGGAGCATTTCATCTGCGGCATGGCCGAGGGCTGTGACCTCTACTTTGCCGAAACCGTGCTGGCGCTGAAAAGCACATACCCGCACATCACGCTCGAGGCGGCCATCCCGTGTCCCTCGCAGGCGGACGGCTGGGGCGAAGCGCAAAAATCCCGCTACCGCGACATTTTAGCTCGCTGCGACTATGAGACCATGGTGCAGCAGAGCTACACGCCGGGCTGCATGCAGCGGCGCAACCGCTACATGGTCGATCATGCGAGCCTGCTGATCGCCGTGAACGACGGCGCGCGCGGCGGGACGCGTTCGACGATCGAATACGCCTTCAAGCGCGGTGTGAACGTGCTGGACATCCCACTGGACTGAAAAAGGAGAAGACCATGTCCTTTGACTTCAAGAAAGAATACAAGGAATTTTACCTGCCGAAGGCAAAGCCGGAGATTGTCACCGTGCCGCGTGCGAATTATATCGCCGTGCGCGGCGAGGGTGACCCAAACGAGGAAAACGGCGCGTATCAGCGCGCCATCGGCGTACTTTACGCCGTGGCCTACACGCTCAAGATGAGCAAGCGCGCGGGACACGAGATCGACGGCTTTTTCGACTATGTTGTGCCGCCGCTCGAGGGCTTCTGGCAGATGCCGGACGCGGAGACGGTCGACTACGGCCGAAAATCGGATTTTTGCTGGATCTCTGTCCTGCGTCTGCCGGACTTCATCACGAAAGCGGATTTCGACTGGGCGGTCGAGGCGGCGGCAAAGAAGAAAAAGCTCGACTGCTCGAAAGCGGAATTTCTGGCCGTCGACGAGGGGCTCTGCGTGCAGATCATGCACCTTGGCTCGTTCAACGATGAACCGGAATCCGTTGCAAAGATGGACGCATTTCTGCGCGAAAACGGGTATGAAAACGACCTGAACGACGTCCGCCTGCACCACGAGATCTATCTCTCCGACCCGCGCCGCGTCGCGGCGGAAAAACGGAAAACTGTCATCCGCCACCCCATCAAAAAGGCTTGAAAAAAGAAAAAGAGTGCTCCCGCCTTAGCGGGAACACTCTTTTTTATGCATAAAGATCAAATGTCGAACACGCCCATCACGGCGATGCCGATGACGACGAGCAGGATCATCGCGTAGTGCTTCCATGAGAGCTTTTCCTTCAGGAAGAGGCGGCTCCACAGCACGCTGGCCGCGCAGTAGGAGCTGATGATCGGCGCGGACATCGCAAGGTGCGATGTGTCCGCGATGGCATAGATATAGGCAAACTGACCGGCCGTTTCGCAGATGGCGCCGAGGTACTTCGGCGCTTCTCGCTTGGGCAGCAGGCGATCCTTCTTGATGAAGACCACGTAGATGAAGCACAGCACCGCGGCAAACAGGAACGTCAGCTCGTAGGCGCAGTTTGCGCTGCCCTCGTCCAGCGTTTCGAGCACGCGGTTGTCGGCAAAGGTGCCGGCGGCATCGAGCAGGCAGTAGGCCACGGGCAGGGCGAGGGCCAGGAAGCTCTTGGAATACTTGCGGTTGCCCTCCGCCTGACGGGCGGCGCGCAGCTCGGGGTCCTCCGTGGCATCCACCACACCGAGGCCGATTGCGCCCACGCAGACGAGGACGATCGCGCCGAGGGCAAGCGGGGAATAATCCTCGCCGCCGACAAATAGCAGTGTCATCACGGCGACGAGCGCGCCAGACGAATTGCAGATCGGCGACGAGACGGACAGCTCAATGTAGCGGAGGCCGAGATAGCCGAGCGTCATCGAGCCGATGTACAGCAGCGACACGGGCAGATAGGTCCAGATAATAGACCAGCTGATCTCCGTGCCGCCGATGAAAATTTCGAACGCGGCGTGAAGACCCATCACGGTACCGACGGCAATGACCATCTTGAGGTGGGCGAGATGATCGTCCTCCCCCTGACAGCCGATCTTGGAAAACAGGTCGCTGCCGCTCCAGCAGAGCAGCGCGATCAGAGAAAGCCAGAACCACATATTGAATTGTTAAACTCCTTTGTACTGTTGAATTTTTTGTTCAGATGGAAAAACAAACAGTACGCGGGGGCGGACGGCGGCGAAAATGCCGGTTGGTCGCGGGTGTTCTCCGGATGAGCATATAAAAGTGGTATCCTTTTCGAAGGGGAGGTTTTCGTTACGGCAGGGTGATGAGCCCGGCGTCGAGCATCTTCTGGAGTGAGAGCAGCACGCCGAGCTTGGCATGGTACCACGTCAGGCCGCCCTGATAATAGACGGCGTAGGGTTCGCGCACGGGGCCGTCGGCCGAGAGCTCGATGGAGCTGCCCTGCACGAACGCGCCCGCCGCCATGATGACGTCGGAGTCGTAGCCGGGCATCGGCGCGGGGACAGGGTCGACATAGCTGTCGACCGCGGCGGCGGACTGGATGCCCTTGCAGAAGGCGACCATGCCCTCGGGAGAGCCGAGCTCGACGCACTGGATAATGTCGTGACGCGCCTCTTTCGACGACGGAACGACCGTGAAACCGAGCTTTTCATAGCACGCGGCGACGAACACCGCGCCCTTGACAGCGCCGGAAACGACGCTGGGGGCGAGGAAGAAGCCCTGATACAGCGCGGGCATCAGGCCGAGGTTTGCGCCGACCTCCTGCCCAAGTCCGGGGGCGGAAAGGCGATAGGCGCAGCGGTCGACACATTTTTGCGTGCCGCAGATGTAGCCGCCGATCGGGGCAAGGCCGCCGCCGGGGTTTTTAATAAGGCTGCCGACGATCATATCTGCGCCGAGATCGCTCGGCTCGTTCGCCTCGACAAATTCGCCGTAGCAGTTGTCGACCATGACGACGACGTCGGGGCGCAGCTTTTTGCAGAACGCGATGGCCTCGCCGATGGCGTCGACCGAGATCGTCGGGCGCGGGCAGTAGCCCTTGGAGCGCTGGATGTGGATGAGCTTCGTCTTATCGTTCAGCGCGCGCTCGATGGCGGGGAAATCAAAGCTGCCGTCTTCGAGCAGATCGACCTGCGCATAGCTGACGCCGTACTCCTCGAGCGAGCACGGACTCTCGCGAAGGCCGATGACCTCCTCAAGCGTGTCGTAGGGCTTGCCGGAGATGGCGAGCATCTCATCGCCCGGCAGCAGGTTGGCGGATAGCGCGATGGCCAGCGCGTGCGTGCCGCAGGTGATCTGCGGGCGGACGAGCGCGGCCTCGGTGTGGAAGGCGCTTGCGTACACGCGCTCTAAGTTGTCGCGGCCCTCATCGTCATAGCCGTAACCGGTGGAGGCGGCAAAGTGCGTCGCGTTCACGCGGTTTTCCTGCATCGCGGCGATGACCTTCGCCTGATTGAGCTCGGCGATCTCGTCGATCTCGGCAAAGCGGGGCTTGAGCTCGTCCAAAACGGCCTCGCCGAATTGAAGCACCTTGTCGCTCACGCCGAGCGACAGGTACATTTCATCTCTGTTCATTTGTCCTCCTCCGGCGTGTCGGGAAATTCAACGCCGTTGCACATTAGAATAAACCGCAGCGGATAGTCGCGGTCCAAATAGTTTTTGCTGTACCATTCATAGGTCGCGGCAGGCAGATGCCGCAGCTCGGGCGCTTCCGTGCGGAAGAGCTCGAACGTTTTCCGGTCGCCCGAGAGCAGCGCGCCTAAAAGCTCACCCTGCTTTTCTTCATACAGGCGCGCAAAGCATGCGTCGATGATGGCCGCGCAGGCGCGCTCGTCGTCCGTACCGTAGTCCTCGCGATGGGCGAGCCAGTAGAGAAATTCGCGCGGGTCGAGGTCCAGCTGCGTCGTGACCTGCGAGAGCTTGTAGAACGCGGCCTTGTCGCCGCGCTTCAAAATGTCGATGAGGTACGCGACGAGCTGTTCGTCGAGTTCCACGCAGTCGCAGAAGACCTCGAACGCGTGCTTGCCCGCGTCGGGATCAGGGGTACTTTCTGCTGCGGGCGGCTTTTCCTCGGGCTGCTCCAGTTCCGCCGCGGCGGTGAGAATTTGCAGCAGTGCGCGGGAGAAATCCTCCTCGCTGAAATCGTCGAACATCGCCTCGTCCAGCTCGTCGCCTGCGCTTTTGGCACACAGGCGCACAAAGTCCGGCACGCTCATACTTTTCAGCGCGCTTTGCAGCTGCGCGGCGCGTTTCTCCGCGGTATCGGCGGTGAGCGCAAGCTCCGGCGGCGCGGACATTGTGCCCTCGCACAGCGCGCTCATATAATGTAAGTAGTGTTCGCACAGCTCCATTGCCGCGCCCCCTCGGTTTGTAATCTTTAATAATCTATCATACGGCGGCAGAAAAAGCAACTGAAAACCGAAGAAAGCCATCAAATACGGCTTTCTTTCTGAATTTTCGCCCTGAGCAGTGCGCAGTTTTCCTGCAAACGCGCATCGTCCGGTGCAAGCGCAAGTGCTTTTTCCGCGTTTTTCAGCGCGCTTTCCCACTGCGAAAGGTGAAAGTACGCGATGCTCAGCAGATCGTAGGGGAAGCTGCCCCACGCGAACGGCTCGCAGATATAGGTGCGCGGGCGCTCGGTGATCGCGAGCGCGCGGTTTACCATAAAAATGACGCCGCACCAGTCCTTTTGCTGATAAAGCAGGTCGGCGAACTCCAGATACGGCTCGCGCAGGTGCGGCGCTTCCGCAATGGCGCGGTGCAGCCAGAGCGCGGCCTCGTCCTCGCGCCCCAAATGCTGCAGACAGCGCGCGATGTAGCGCATCGAGGCGCAGCGTTCGTCGCGCCACACGGCCTGCGGCATGGCGAGGTGTGCTTTCAGGGTCGAGACCGCCCGCGCCCACTCGCCGCGGAACATGTACTCGCGGCCTAAGTAGTGGCGGTTGCGGTCGTTTTGCGGGTCCTCCCGCACGGCGAGCTCTAAAAGTGGAAGATACTGCCCGCGCGATTTGCTCGGGTCGGGGTGGTGGTCGAGCTGCACGCCCTCGGCGTCGACAAAGCGCTCGCCGCCCTCGCCCAGATATTGAAGAACCTCGTGCACCGGATTCACCCAGCGGTAGCAGCCGTTTTTGTGAATTTTGTCCGTCCAGAAGACACAGCCCTCGCGCCCATCGGGCAGAAAGCTCCACGTGTAGCGGTAGCGGGCACGTGTCGTGTCCGGTTGCCACGCGCGCTCGAGCTTTTCGCGCCAGCCGGGCTGAAACTGCTCGTCGAGGTCGATGCAGCAGCAGATATCGGCGTCCTTAGGGATGAGCTTCAGTGATTTATTGCGCGCGACATCGAAGCGCCACGGCGCGATGATCTTCTGCTCGACGTGTGCGCCGCGTGCTTTGAGCCTTTCGACCGTATCGTCCGTCGACCCCGTGTCGAGCACGCAGATGTCGTCCGCCTCAGACATCGAGTCCATGAAGCGCTCGACAAACTGCGACTCGTTTTTGCAGATGGCGTAAACGCAGACGCGGTAGGAAATGGCGATTCCCTCCTTATATGTATTGCGGCGCGGCTTGCGCCGCACCGCTTATTGCTCAGGTCGAGAGGAGACCCGCTGCGCGGAGATTTGCCAGCAGCGCGTTGAACTGCTCGACGACGTCCTCTACGCTTGTCGCATCGGCAACAGCTGCCGCCGCGCGCGTATCGCTCGGTCCAGTCGGACCCGTAGGACCTGTGGGACCGGTCGGACCCGTAGGACCTGTGGGACCCGTTGCGCCGGTAGGACCGACTACGCCTGCTGCACCCGCGATACCCTGTGGGCCGATGGGGCCTGTCGGTCCGGTTGCGCCAACCGCGCCGGCGGCTCCGGCTACGCCTTGAATGCCCTGCGGTCCCTGCGGGCCTGCGGCGCCTGTGGCACCTGTCTGACCTTGAGGTCCGGTAGGCCCAACGGCGCCCGGCGCACCGGGGACGCCTTGAAGACCCTGTACACCCTGCGGCCCCGTCGGCCCGATCGGGCCGGGAACACCCTGAATGCCCTGCACGCCCTGCGGCCCCGTCGGGCCCAGCACATACTGAGGCGGGAACGGCGGCGGAGGAAACGGCGCGGGGCAGGGCGGCGGGCAGCGGTCTGCACAGCCGCACGAATTCTGAAAACGATTCATCGAAAATACCCTCCTTTTAAGCTCGGGGCAGGAAAACTCCTGCGCTTCATTCTATGCCGTGGGCAGGAAGAGGTGAGCGCGATAGAATGTGCACGTTTTGTGAACAATGGGGAAAAGCCTTGCAACGCTTCCGGTGGTATGCTAACATATAATAATATGTTTTACAGAATCAAAATGTTCGTCAGAACAGGAGGAGCTCATGCAGAAGAAATTGCTCATCCCCATCCTCGTCGTGCTGGTGCTTGTGATCGTGCTGGTGGTGCGGGGCTGTGGGAATAAGGATACATCGCAGGACAATAAACAGGATGGAACGCAGAGCACGCAGACGGACACGTTCGACAGCGCGAATGTGACCGGAAACGACGTGCGCGCGGAGCTCGGCACGATGACCGCCAACGAAAGCGGCGGTGTCGACATCACCGTCACGGCGGACGGCCCGCAGACGACCTACACCTATACCGACGTCGCGCCCGACGCGTGGTACGCCGACGCAGTCAACTACGTCGTCTCCACCGGTGTGATGAGCGGTGACGACACGCAGCATCTCTTCCAGCCGGAGTATGGCGTGGAGAGATCGCAGTTCGCCGTCATCGTGTACCGCTTTGCCGGCGGCACGCCGACGGAGGAGGATGCGGAGTTCAGCGACCTCGCGGGCGACGAGTGGTATTATGAATATGTCAAGTGGATGGTCGGCAAGGGACTCATGGGCGGCAACGGCGGGGCGTTTGACCCCAGCGGCTTTTTGTCCTGCGAGCAGGCGATCATCGTGCTCTACCGCCTCGCGGGCGAGCCTTCGGTCACGGGTACGCTCGACGACTATCCCTATGCGCCCAAAGTGTCGGAGAGCGGCAGGGATGCCGTGACCTGGGCGTGGAACAATGGGCTCATCACCGAGAAGGAGTGCGTCTGGTATCCGACGCAGGCCATCAGCCGCGCGCAGGTCGCGCTTCTGTTGATGCGCTATGACGCCTTGATTGGCCGAAATGCGGCGTAAATGAATGAATACGGAAAAATGCGGGCATTCTGTTCTTGACAGAATGCCCGCAAAGCGTTGAAAATACTGAATTTTTGAGCTGCCTGTAAAGGAGCAGACAAGAAAAATGTCGAAAAAAGTAAAATTAACTGTTGACAAACGCCTACCCACGTGCTAAGATAACACCTGTTCCGCGAATGGAGCGTGCACCTTGTAAATTAAACAACGAAACTTTGACAAGCACCAGATGAAAAACTGTGCGAAATGCACAGAGCTTGCGAGGAGGACGGTTAAGTCAATTACGTCTGAATCGTAAGGATAAAAAGTTTTAAGCTATGACAAATAGCTCGATAAAGATTAGCTCAGACTTAGGTCTGTGTTGATACCATTTTATTGAGAGTTTGATCCTGGCTCAGGACGAACGCTGGCGGCGTGCTTAACACATGCAAG
>ERZ826220.896-NODE-896-length-32559-cov-11.748954_pt1 | contig 32559 bp, 32 predicted proteins | sample MGYA00519927_ERZ826220 | MGnify/ENA primary metagenome ERZ826220 (study PRJEB31778, sample SAMEA3449225) | human gut metagenome | biome: human gut; feature: human-associated habitat; material: faeces | place: United Kingdom | collected 2010/2012 ... | reverse complement strand
AAGACGTCCTCGCGCTGGATGGACACGTTGACGCCCGAAAGCTCGCCGGCCTCGGCCAGCGCCTTCTGCAGCTCGGCGAAGTCGAGCTTGGACTCGGCGGTATCGGCCAGCATGGTCATGGTGAAGATGTCCTCGATAATGGACTGCGTGATGTCGCGGATGTCGACGTTGGCCTCGCCTAGGACACGGGTGACGCCGGCGACGATGCCGGGGCGGTTCTTGCCAAGGACGGTGATGACGATACGGGAGGACGAGATCTCGGCCATGGGAAACCCTTTCGCGTGATTGCGGCGCGCGCGGGGCGCTCCGCTACGGTACAGTGTTCATCATTGTACCTGTCTGGCGCAAAAAAGGCGCGCTCGCTGCGGCGTTACATGCCTGCAACATGAGCGTAAGGGGGAAGGCCGCACGGGGAAGAGCCGTCTGGCGCGTGTCCGGCTCGTGTTGGGTTGATTTCCGATCTCAGCCGAACACATTGAGCGGACAGGCCGTTCCCGCAGTCAGCCGAACGCCTCCGACGGCTGATTCCGAACTGGAAGCGGAGGGCATCCCCGCCCTTCGGTAGGGGATACCGCTCCGCGGCGCATGCCGCGGGCGGCGCCCCTATCGGACCACCGTGACCTCAGTTGGGATGGGCCCAGCACTGCCGCGTACTCGGTGAGCTAGAGCCAACTGTTCGTCTTCACGGCGCGTATGGCGATATTTCGGTCGTCCGGCTCGGTGATGCCGTAGCCGAACGCCTGGAGCGTCTCGATGGACTCCTGGATCCTCTGTTGGAACATGGGACCCGCGGATCGACCCTCAGCCCGAGGTGCCCGCGCCAAAGGCACGGCGTGGCGCGCAGCATGTTATGGATTTTGGAGATGGGCTCGATGTCGGCGTAGACGTTGAGCGTCGCCATGGCGTCCTTGTGGCCGAGGATCGATTGGAGCGCCTTGATATCGCCGCCTTGGCGGATCCACTGCGTTGCGAACGTGTGGCGAAGGCCGTGGAACGTGATCAGCTCGTCGTTGGCGCCCATGAGGCCGTTGGTCTCCGAGAACGTCTTGAACGCCCTGCGGATATAGCTTGTCGTCGCGAAGGTCGCGCCCGGCTCCGACAGGATGTAGCAGTCCCCGATCTCGACCGCCCCGGTAAGGCCGCGCAAGCGCAGCTTTCCGCAGTCGATCTCGTGGGTCTCCTTCAGGAAGGGGAGTAGGCCGACCGGGTCGATGGGGATACCCCTGGCGTCATGGGTCTTGGTGTCCTTGATGAACGAACCCATTCCCTTCGCGTACGCCACCGAGTGTCCGATCGAGATCAGGCCCGTCTCGAAATCCACATCGCACCACCGAAGGCCGCAGACCTCGCCGATTCGCATCCCCGTGTGCAGGGCGAGTACGACCGCCCTCTAATCCTCGGCGGACCAATCGAGTCCGAACTCCTTTCGGGCATCCTCTTCGCTCATGACTTCGAGAAGGTCTCCGGGTTGGCAACGAAGGGCGAGGCATAGCTGCTCGAGTGTGTTGAAGCGAATGCCGCGAATATGCCCTTTTTTAATACGGGACAGGTTCACGGGCGTGGTTCCAATCCTTTCGGCAAGTTCGTTCGAGGAAATCTTTCGCTCGGCCATGATCTTGTCGAGGCGAACAATTACGGGCATGGCGTTTCCTTACGCAATCTCGTCGGAGTCGAGGTACAGCTCTCGGGCGTACAAGAAGAGCTGGGAAAGCATGAACAGGACGATGCCGAGAACCAGAGAGGTCCAATCGAATGATGAAGCGATCTCTTGGGCGCCGACGGCCCCCTCGCCGCCAAACATCGAAACGGAGGTTTTGAGTGAGCCGGCGTAGAGGCTGGTGGCAGCTTGAACAACGAAGAGAATGCCGAGCACCTTCAAGCATGTCGCAGACCCTTTCTTGAAGGGGTCTCCGCTCTTGATCGTCCACACGAGAACGGCGCTGAGGATGGTCGTAGCGATACCGATGACGGCAGGGACCAATGTCGAGATCGCAAGGGCTGGATACGCGGGGGAGTCTGCAATTACAGGGTTGTCGAGCACTTCGATTGCTGGCTTTAAGGAGAACGCCACTTGTGCGATGGCGGTGGCGCAAAGGGTCGCAGAGGCTATCGCACATGCGATGCGGAAGGAATGAAGCCGGGGAGTGCGATTGTCGGAACTCATAATAACCTCCGAAGAATTTAAAAAACTCAGGTTACTTTTTAACAGTTTATGTTAAATTGACTTTGCCGGCAAGTAATAAGGGCCGAGCATTTTGTTCGGCCCCTCTGTTCCGACTGGATGAGGTTAAGGTTGGCGATGAATATGCTCAAAATCTCGAAGGCGATCTTTAGGTCGCTTCTCTCCTCCAGGTCGCTCTGTGTTGTCGTTGTTGCGTTGATGGTTCTTTGTGCTCTGCCCGTCTTCAGGAGCGCGGCTGGCATCGACGGACGGGTCGAATACCTCGAGTCGGGAATAACCCGTGTTGAGCAGGAATTGTCAGCATCCTATGCGGATGCGCTTGTGAATGCGGGGGAGGACGGTGTCTATACCTCTTCATCAAGCATGCCCGCGCTTCTGTACCCTCTTGCCGCGGGACGTCTTATCTTGGCACCGCTCTCTCCCCTACTTCCGTTTCTGCAGATATCGGATGGAGAGTACACCTATTATGACGGATCGAAGGAGTACTTGCTATGGGTCGCAACGGCCGTTGCCGTCTCGTTCCTTGCCGCGCGTCTTAACAAACGTGAAAAGCTCATCATCCAGGCACCGATGGGCGAGCTGGGTAGACTTGTTGCATCGAGCGTATGGGCGAGTGTTTTTGCAATGCTTGCCGTCCTCGCCATCAATCTTCCAGGGATAATCGCCGCGCTTGTGAAGAATGGCCCGGGCTCGCCGTTCTATCCGATAGGCTACATTCAATATGCGACTCCGGTTATCAAACCGGCTTGGCTGGTGTTCGCGCAGACGGCCATCTTGCAATTCTTGGTGGCAGCGTTCATCTCGCTTGTCGTTCACCTTGCCGTGAAGATTGCCAATAACCCTACGCTTGGAATCGTGTTCGTATGTGCCCTGATGGGGGTGACGATGGTTCCCGGGTATTACGGAAGATCCATCGCTTTACGTGAGTTCGCCCTGTTGAATCCCCTTACGTATGCGAACACTGAGTTGACCGTCGGCGCCTATAGCCCGTACCCGACAACGCAGATAGTGAATCTGCCTGGACTTTGCTTCGAGCGTGGCGCGATTGCCCTCGTATGCGCAATCGGGATCGAGGTGCTGGCAATTAGCCTGCTTTGCGTTGCTGGAAAGAGCGGCTGCGCGTGCCCGATATCCCCGATTTGTCTTGAGAGAGGTTCCTTCACTGCATCGAGAACGGCAACTCGTTCGAGCGCTTGTGCCTCCGCCGTTGCATACGTAAGAACGATGGGGAAACTGCTCCTGCGTTCTCCTGCCCTCGCCGTATGCGCGATTGCAATGTCGACGACGATGCTGGCCCCGGCTCTGGTCGAGATGTTTCCTGACGCTGATAACGTTTCCGCTGTTCGGTATAGGGATGGGGAGCTCCGTTCAATAGATCGGTATCTAGAGCAGAACGCTGCGAATATGGACGTCGAGGGCAAAGCGGCCCTGGAAGACATGCGGGATGCTCTTTCGGGTTTCGTGTACGCGCCTATGCCTGCGGAGGGGTTTCGAAGCCTTGCGACGTACGAGCGCGCTCGAGGTGAGCTGGGCGCGGCAGATGCGACTCTCCTGCAATCGATCGGAATCGAGCCGGAGACTCCTTCTCGTGCGGAGGCGCGCGCCCTTCTGCTTGAGTCGATCGCGAGCTTGCCGGACCCCAAGGTTTACGAGTTAAGTACGAAGATGCCCCCATTAATCCTCCTTTCGTATCTCCAGGCAGCGCTTCCCTCCTTATTTTTGCTGTTGCCCGTGGTTGTCACATCGCTCGCGTGCACCCACCTGCAGTGTCGTTCCCTTCTGGTTCTCCAGATCCCCGCAACAGCGCATGTGCGTTTTCTGACGGCTGTTGCGCTGGCTCTCCTGCTTGGCTTGGTGCTGCTTTTGGTGTCGATGGTTCCCGCTGTCGTTGTGTCCGTGATTAAGAACGGTGCGGGTGGATCGGAGTATCCCGTCGCTCTCATTCGGGCGGGAGCTTCGACAACGTCCATGGTGGGGGAGGCGGTGTTGTGCAGTATTCCGTTGCTGGTCATGGCATACGGCGTGATTTCCGTCGTCGCTGCGTTGACAGCAGCGATTAGCCGCAACCCCGTTGTCACCGGAATGGTTTGCGCGGTTCTCTTGGTGTTGGGTTCGTTGAGCGCTCATGTTGAAAGCGTGGGCATGGGCGTCGCGCTGCTGGCTCCATTCGCCTCGTTTGATCCCGCTTCCCAGGTGGGGACGATTGGGTTCCTTGGGCGAGGGACGAACGCGATGCCTTTTGGAGAGGTCGTCGGCGCATCGGGCGCTCTGCTGGTGGTCTTGGGCGCCGTATCTCCGTTGATGGTGCGCCTGAGTGTTCCAAAGATCGAAAGGGGATGATCTCGATGATTGACCTTCAAACGCTGACGATCTCTTATGGAAAGAAGGTGCTCGTAGATTCGGTGAACGCTGAGTTTGCCCCGGGTACGGTCTACGGTCTCGTCGCTCCGAACGGGCATGGAAAGACGACGTTGCTGCGTGCGATGGCAGGTTTGCCGGGTCCTCGCGTGGACGGGAGCATCGTTCTGGATGAGGTGCAGGGTACGGGTGCGAGAGAGGTCCGTTCTATGATCTTCTATGCACCTGGTGAGGGGACGCTGCTGTATCCCGGATTGCGTGCGGAAGATCACCTCAAGATGGTTTGCGATATGTGGCCGCATGCTCGCGATATCGAAGAGATAGTGGAACAAACGCAGATAGGCGAGTTCGCGAAGATGAGGATCCGCACTCTGAGCCAGGGCATGAAGCAGCAGCTTACCCTGGCGATTGCGTATGCGACGGGCGCGCGGTACCTTCTATTAGATGAGCCCATGAACGCGCTCGACCCCAGCAGGGTGGACTTGCATTCCGAGATTCTCAGGAAGCTGGCCGATTCTGGTACGTGCATCATCATGTCATCCCACATCTTGGATTCGGTCGATAGGCTGTGCGATGAGATTCTGTTTTTGAAGGATGGGAGGCTCATTAGAAGCATTCCGCAAGATGATGCTGCGCCGAAGTCTCCTGGATCCCATTTCGCAAAGCCTGCCGGACGCGCCGAGGGTGCGCTAAGCACGTATCGGCGACTCTACGAAAAGGGCGGGTAGAAATGCAAGTTAAAAATCTATGTGGTCAATATAATACCGTTAAACCCGCATATCGATACCGCTCAGCCATTCGCCTCGCCCCCGTCGCACGTATCTTCATCCGGTCTGTTACTTTTAATCTAACAATTCTTTGAGGAACGTAGGTGCTTCCAAATGTACTGTCGACTTCTTCTCAAACTAATCCTAAGAGACAAGGCCGTATGGATTTGTACGCTCGTTCTCGCTGCAGCCTTTTCCGTCCCCATTGCGTTCAATTCACCCATCTACGGGCCCTTCTTTATGAAACAGGGCATGCAGGGCTTTGTCGACGCATTCAATACGCGCGCCCCAGGCCAGCGGCACAGACCTATCTCCAGAGCAGCAAAATGACGCGGAGCTTGCAAGATACGCGAACGCCGCCCTTGCCGCTCAAACCGACGCCGCCTTTCTCGATTCTGCCGAGAGCTACTACGCGCTCATGGGCGAAGGCTTCCAATCCGGGTCCATCGTGGGAGACCGAGAGACCAATGACGCGGCGCTCGCATATTGCCGTGCCCTGAGCAGCTCCGGCATCACGGATATCCCGGCCTCCGCAAACGACCTGCCATTCCTTTCCTTCCTGCCTTACGCCATTGCCGCGGCGCCGTCTTTCCTTCCCTTCATCCCCTTCCTTCTCTCGTCGATACTCGTGCTCGGCGCCACAAGGCCCGGGACCCTGGCGGCAAAGGCGCCCGCGCCCAAATTCCGGCGCCTTATCCAGATCGTGTTTTCGATAATCGTCGCGGGGACCGCGATGCTCCTCGCCGGCCTCGCACCCGGGGGCATTTACGCCTTGGCCCTAAACGGCTTCGGGCAAATTGGGTACCCGATCGCCTTCTTCCATGACGGCGCGCTTGCCACCACGACCGCGGGAAACGTCTTCACGACCCTGCTTCTCGCGCTGCTTGCGGGCGGAACCTTGATATCCGTTTGCTCCGCCGTCCTATCGACCGCAACGAGGCGCGTCCTCGCGGGCCCCCTTGCCTCAGCGCTGCTTGTCGCGGCCCCGGCATTCCCGTTGCTGTCCGATTCGGCGCTGGAGCATAATGCCGTGCTCGGGCTCCTGCCGCTGGCCGTGTTCTCGCCTATCGAGGCCACGGGCTACGTAGGATGCTTCCCGACAGAATTCATTGGCTCCGGTTCAGGCAGCGCATCGATGCTTGCCGTGGCCCTGGCATACGTCGCGGTCCTTTTTGCGGTCGGCGCCGTTGCGGCACGTTCGCCCAAACAGCCTGGACCCGCGAAAAAGCACCATGGGCTCGAGCTTCTGGACGCGAGCGTGGGATACGGAAGCACGACGATACTTTCAATCGGGTCGCTTTTCCTGAGCCCGGGAACGGCGGCGGGCCTCGTTGCTCCCAACGGCTCGGGGAAAACCACCCTTCTTGAAGCGCTGTCGGGCCAATTTCCCACCCGCATCCGCTCGGGAAGCCTGGCGGCAGACGGAATCCGCCAACGTCGATCAGCCGAATTTGCAGAACTCGTCTACCTGAGCTCTTCGGGCAGCGCGGATCTCTACCCCACGCTATCGGCCATCGAGCACCTTGCTTTCGTTAGGGAGGCGTGGAAATCGGCCGCCGACATCGACTCGCTCTGCGACTCCCTCGGAATCTCCCCATATCTCGACAAGCCGACCCGTAAACTCTCGACAGGAATGAAGCAGCAGGTAAAGCTTGCCATGGCGATAGCGACCGATTGCCCGTACCTCATCCTCGATGAACCGCTGAACGGCCTCGATCCGGGAAAACGGAAAACCTCCTGCGACGCGATGCGCAGCGAAGTGGCGCGGGGACGCAGCGTGCTCATTTCAAGCCATCTGCTCGACGACCTGGCAGACCTCACCAACTCGTTCTACTTCATCGAGACCGGCACGCTCGTGGAAAAGATCAAGTCGTCCTCGCAGACGCTCAAGCAGGAATACCTCGATACATACGAGGGAGGTGAATGACATGAAACTGTTTGAACAGCTGAAGTCCAATGCGTCGCGCATGGCTGTCTACGCCATCCTCGTGGCAACGGCTTTATGCGGAATCGCGGCACCCGTCTATGCGCTCAACGGGGAGAAAGGCGATGTCGAACCCGCGTACATGGCTTCGACGGTTAAAGACCGGTACAAAGCCTTCTCTGGAGACACGTTTTACGTAGCAGAGTACGACACGACCTACCGTCAGCTTCGCTACAACAAGAGATACGAATATCTAGGCGCAAAAGTAATCAGCTATACGTCGGGTTGGTACCGCTCCAGCTATGGACACATAACCCAGTTCAAGTGTAACTACCGCGTGTACAACTAAAGCAACCGGCTGGGACGAGGGGCGACGCAAAAGCGTCGCCCCCGTTTTTAACCATGCCAGCTGAACCTGGTTCAGGCTTCAATGCAAGAAGAAGCAGGCCGAGGTCCAGATTTCGGACAAGAAGAGGGCGCTCGCGCGCGAGGCGCGCAAGGCACGCAACCACGCGCTCATGGTCGCCGGCGGGCTCATCGTGAACCACGCGCCGTGCGGCAACTGGAAACGCATCGACTGGGACAGGCTTGCGGCGTGAATCGACCGCCACGGATACAAGATCACCGGCTCCACGCAGCACGGAATCTGGACCCGTAACCTTTCGTAGCCCAGATCAAAATACCGGTTGTTTCCAGAAATCCTCTAGGAGGCGTCTAGATAGAGGATTTCTGGAAATGCAAATAGCTTTAGATTCCGAGCGTATCGACCGGAGCAACAACGATGCCTTCGCTAGTTACGTGAGCCGGCATACCAAACCCGATGACGATGAGTTTCGCCGCAGGCGGCCTCTCCCCGCGATCGACCAGCTTTCGCTCAAGTCGAAGCAGATTTTCCACTGCCTCTGGGACTTGGGGGCTCCCGAGCTTAACCTCAACGGCAACCCACGAGCCGTCACGGCGATGGACAATCGCGTCGACCTCTAGGTCATCAGCGTCGTGGTAGTGAGATACGGTCGCATCGCTGACCGCCGCGTAAACCTTGAGATCGTGCAGCACAAGGGATTCGAAGAGCAAGCCAAGGGTCTTCGGATCGGATGACAACGACTCCGGATCCGCACCGATGAGGGCGACGGCGAGCGATGAGTCCGCAAGGTGCCGCTTCGCGCCCTGCCGCAACTTCACCGGCGACCTGAGAGCCGGATGCCACGCGGGGACATCGTCGACGATATTGATACGGCGCAGCGCGTCCATGTAGCCGGTAATCGTATTCTTTGAGACGTCAACACCCAAATCCCTTTCGATGGACCTCATGCCGGCAAGAGTCGATTCATTGCGTGCAAGCGACGAGAGCAAGGCCCTTACCTTAACCGGGTCGCGTTTCACTCCATCCGCCCTCGAAACGTCAGACTCGCAAACACCGTCAATATAGGCGGCGGCTATCCGCATTGCGTCGGCAGTTGTCTTACCGACCGCTTGGGGCCAACCGCCGCGGCAGAGCAAATCCGCGATACCGGCGATACCGGCGATGGATCCGAGTGACGCCGCAACGGAATCGCCATCGAGCAGCGCACCAAGCGAGACCGCTCCCGACGAAATACCGAGCTCGAAAAGCGTCATGGTATCCATCCGCAAACGGGCGATTCGACCCACACCGCTGTGCATCGGCTGGTTCTCGGCTCGCGGCGTCGCAGATCCGGTGAGAATGAACTGTCCTGGCTCCCCTCCCCTGACATCGCATTCGAATCGCACGGCATCCCATAGCTTCGGTTCTTCCTGCCATTCGTCGACAAGCCTCGGGGTCGGTCCGACAATTGCTTGGGCCGGATCGAGACGAGCGAGCTGGAGGGCCGCAAAACCGCCAGATGGGTCGGAGAGAGATAACGATGACTCGGCAAATCTCTGAGCTGTCGTTGTCTTTCCACACCATTTCGGCCCCTGAATGAGCACTGCACCAAAAATGCCAAGGTCGCGCTCGACCAAGCAGTCAACACAACGTCCTATATACCGATCCATCGGCTTTCCCTCCAATCATTCATTTGAAATTATAGCGTCTATCTGCGTCGTTGGGACAAATAACGATTACTTATTGGGACGATTGACGGTAATTTATTGGGACGATTGACGATAGCTCGTTGGGACGATTTCCATTTTCTTAAGGCACTAATCAACGAGACCCACTGTGAACTATGAGACGGATAAATTTAGCTGACGCCTCTCATGAGTTCAGCAATGCTGATTTGAAATCCGTCGGCAATCTTCTTGAGATTTGAAAGGCTGACATTACGCCGCCCGACTTCAATGCTCGCGTAGTAGGAACGATCCATTTCAATCAAATTGGCGAACTGCTCTTGGCTGCACCCGAGTCCAGCGCGGAGCTCTTTGCATCTCATGCCGAATGATTTCTGAAGCGTCTTCGTATCCATGACAAAAAGAGTCATGGATTGTTGTATAAAAGCCAACGGACTATATACAACAATCCCAGTTAAGGCGCATAATTATCTCTATTGGAAAGCACTCTGATGCCCAGTCGGATAGGGCACGGAAAAGGAATGGAACAGCACAATGACTCAGGGAAAGCATTTCGCTGCCGGTGGCGATCACTTCGCCGCACTGCCAAACAAAAAGATTCACACTCCGAAGGGGATCGCGCGTCTGACCGTCACCGCGGCGACCATGGCCGCCATGACCGGATCGAGCCTTATCTCACCGTTCACGGCATTCGGTGACGGGGGCACGCAGCACCCCGCCGTGATGTCGCCGATCGCCGCCCACGCCGGCGCGGCATCCGGTACCGGCGCGAAATCCGTCGCACAGACCATCGCGGATCTGCAGAAGGCAGTCGACGAGGCGAAGGCGAAGGAGGACGCCGCCAAGGCATCCTACGATGAGGCCGCCGGTCCCTACAACAAGGCGGCTTCCGCCCGCGACCAGGCCAAGGCATCCTACGATTCGGCAGTCAGCGCCGGCACGGCAGCCGACCGAGCGGCAATGGACGAGTACGCCCGTCAGGTCGCGGAGGGCAAGGACGCCGCCGATGCCGCCGGCAAGGACCTCGAGCAGGCGAAGGCGGGTCTCGCAGACGCCAAGGCGGATGCATCCGAGAAGGACGAGGCGTACCAGTCCGCCCTCAAGGCGGCCCAAGATGCCAAGGACGCCCTCGATAAAGCCAAGGCCGATGCCGTAGGCGCCACCCCGGAGGCTATCCGTGCCGCCGAGCAGGCCGTGCGCGACGCCCAGGCTGCCGTGGACAGGGCACAGGTTGAACTCGCTAACGCCAACGCTACGCTTGCCGATGCCCAGTCCAAGCTGGTTGCGGCCCAGTCTGCAAAGGATTCCGCCGATGCCGTCCTCGCCGCAGCCCAGCAGAACAAGGACGCGGCGGATGCGAAGGCCGCAGCCGCCAGCGCCGCCTACGAGAAGGCGAAAGCAGACCTCGCCGCAGCGGAGGCAGGCGCCAGCGGCCCGGAGTACGATGCGGCAAAACAGAAGGTCGCGGACGCGGAGGCAGCCCTCGCTGCCGCACAAGCGACACAGTCCCAGTGCGAGTCCGAGCTCGAGCAGGCGCAGTCCGCTGCGGCAACGGCGCAGTCCGAGCTGAATGATGCCCAGGCGTTCCTCTCAGTAAAGCAGCAGACCGCGGCCGATGCCGAATCCGGTGTGAACGCCGCCCAGTCCGCCCTCGATGCCGCGAACGGCGACCTCGATGCGGCCAAGCAGGCGAATGCCGACGCCGTAGCCAAGCTGGATGCAGCGAAGCAGGCTGTCAAGGACGCTGAGTCCGCCAAGGCAGCCGCCGACGTAGAGCTTGCGAACGCCAAGGCCGCAAAGGATACCGCAGACGCCGCCGTGACCGCCGCGCAGCAGAAGGTCGACGAGGCACAGGCAAAACTCGATTCCGCCGACGCGCAGCTCAAGCAGGGAGCCATCGGCTTCTTCCGTGCCATGGGTGCCGATGACGCAGTCAACATCATCCTGAACGCCAAATATGCCGGAAAGACCGAAGTCGGCAACTCCAAGGACGCCACGTCTCTTGACAATATGCTCAATGCGATCAAGTGGATGAAGTCCGTCAACGACTACCGCAAGTCGGTCGGCCTGTCCGAGCTCCATGTCACCTACAAGCTCATCGCCGGTGCGATCGCAGATGCCAACTACAGCGACACCGTGCTCGATCATGCCCGTCAATATGATTTTGCCGAAAACCTGGCATGGAATTACGGAATCGATCCGAGTGGGCAGTGGATCGAGCAGGAGAAGGGCTTTTTCGACAAGGCAACGGAGGCCCTTTATGGAGTCACCGGTCTTGTCGGCAAGGATGCCTATGATTTCTATGCAAAGAACGGTGTCGCAATCAACCATTGGATTGCAGACAACTGCCACTGGGAGAACGGCAGTAGCGGCACCGTCGGCCATTACATGAACATCATCAATCCCGAACTCGCCGTTATGGGAATGGCAACCTGTACCAAGGGCACCATGTCCGGGCTTCAGACGCAGTGCTACACCGCAGAGATCTCCGGCTGGTCCGGCTCCGGTTGGAACATGAACCCCATCTCCGTCGACGAGTACGAGCAGAAGCTGACCTCCTATATCAACGGTCTCAAGAATGCCAAGAGCGCACTCGACGCAGCCAAGGCCGATCTCGCATCCAAGCAGCAGGCAGCTACCGACGCCGCTGAAACCGTCCAGCAGAAGCAGGACGCAGCGGATTCCGCACAGGCAGATGTCGATGCCGCAAAGCAGGGTGTTGCCGATGCCCAGCGTGCCGTCGATGCCGCAAAGGCTGATCTCGCATCCAAGCAGCAGGGCGTCACGGATGCCCAGACCGAGCTTAATGCGGCGAAATCGGACCTCGATGCCGCCAACGCAGCAGTCGATACGGCAAAGTCGACCGTCCAGCAGAAGCAGGTCGCCTTTGATGCCGCCAACGCAGCCGTAACGGCCGCACAGACCAAGCTGGATTCCGCCAAGGCGGACACCGAGGCCAAGCAGCAGGACGTCACGGTTGCGAACGCCGGTCTCGCGAAGTTCTTCCAGGACGTCGCCGACGCCAAGAAGGCGCTCGATACAGCAAAGAGCGTCCATGACGCGGCGGCAGCCGATCAGGTCGAGAAGGCGACCGTCCTCGCCGCCGCCGAGCAAAAGGCGGACGCCACCGCACGCGCCCTCGCGGATGCCCAGCGTGCCGTCGATGCCGCAAAGGCCAACACCGGCGTTGCCACCGACAGGCTTACCGGCTCCCAGACCGATCTCGAGGACGCACAGTCGAACCTCGACATCCTCACCGGCCTTGCCGCGAAGCTCGCAGAGGCACAGCAGCGCGAGCAGGATGCAGTAAAGGCCGTCAATGACACCAAGGCCGCCCTCGATGCCGCGAAGGCGGATACCATCGCCGCCGAGTCCTTGGTCTCTGCCGCCGAACAGGCAAAGGCGCAGGCAGACGCCAAGCTGTCGAAGCTGAACTCCATCGATGCCGGCGCGGCGATCGCTTCCGGCCATGACGCGAACGCGGATGACGCCCTCAACGCGCTTTTCGCCGCAGCAGTCGAGGCACGTGCCAAGGTCGCGCCCGCCAAGGCCATCCTGGACGAGAAGCAGGCCGCGGTGGACGGGCTCCAGCCCGGCTATGATGCGGCACTCGCCGCCTACGAGTTGGCGAAGTCCGACCGCATCGCAGCGGAGCAGAAGCTTTCCGATGAGATCGCACGACAGGAGGCAGAGGAGGTCGCAAAGCAGCAGGCGGCATACACCCCAAAGCACCTCGCCGGCAAGGATACCGCCCAGCCCGGCAGCCTCGCCCAGACCGGTGACCGCGCGGGACTCATCGGGGAGACGTTCGCCATCGGCGGTACCGTCCTCGTGGCAGCCGGCGTCTTCCTCGATCAAAAGAAGCGCCGCGAGCAGATGTAGTGCAAATCGCATAACGACTCGGAAAAGGGGAGTTCCGCAAACGGGGCTCCCCTTTCTTTCGTTTCGCCAGCCACGGTTCGTTGAGACAGCTTCAGCTTAAGGGCCACAGATTAAACCGATCTACAACTGTGACCATATGACTGTGCGCACATGCTAGCATGGTCATATGGTCACCTATTTACAGCTGCGATTATGATGCAATAACTCAACCGTTAGTGCTTATTAAACAGCCAATCGAAGCCAGGCTTGCCCAGTGTTTGGCGCATCTGCCCCACCTGAATCTCCGTCTCCACGCCATCCTTGCCGATGACGGCGGCCATGTTCTCAGCGGTCAGCAGCCAAGATAACAGACGGGCGGATCCAGCTCAGCATATAACGTTCGGTAATACATGACCATGTTAATGTAGTCATATGTTCACGCATTACAAGCTGGGACCTCATGTATTAGAGCTCGAGCTGCGCCCGTGCGTCCTTGGCGTCTCGCGTCCGACCGTCATCAAATGGCTCAAGCCGGGCTGGCGCGATAAGCGGAATGAGGTCGTGAGGCGGATGGACGCCGGCAGCGTCACACCCATCCGCCTCACGGACGATGAAATCGCGTGGACGCCGGAGGCCGTGACCGTCAGGGCGTCCGGCGAGGAAATCATCGGGCTCGATGCGTGGGGCATGGCGAAGGTTCCTACCGGAGCCTATGGTCCCGACTCTCCCGGTCGTATTCCTACGATATCGCCCCTAAATCACCAATGTGTCAGATAAAGAATGATGCAATGGTTATGATCAAGCATACGGCGGATGCGGCGACTGCGCCTTTTTTCCTCTCCTTTAGTCCGACGAATAGGGTTGCCGTAAAGTAAAGGGCGGAAAGGCAGTCTATGGCAAGCAAAACGAGTTCCTTGGGCGGTTTCAGCAAAAGGTCGCTAGCAAAGAGTGCTGCGAGCAGGGTAAAGCCGATTGGGACCAAGTATCTCGATTGATTTTGCGACAGCATGGCAACTGCCTTTCAGAACAGGCAAGTGAAAAGTTGGTACGCTGCCCTTGCGGTTGCATACAAGGCGCCGCCAGGACCTTTTGTCACGTAACCGGCGATCACACCAGCGGTGCCAGCAACGTAGAGATCGCGCAGGCAAGCCTCCTCCTTCGGGATCAGCTTGACCTTGTGAGGGACAGGGCGGTTATTTGCAAATCCGTGAGAATCGCACCACGCCTTGGAATATGAATCCGTGCAGCGCCCGCGCTCAAAGGGGGATATATCGTAATTTTCGTCGTAGTTGTCTCCGACGTAGATCTCACTGCTCTCGGCGGGAGATCCCTCGTCGGCATAGGCTGCCGCAACGGGTACAAATGGTGTCATGACAAGGGAGAGGCAAAGAGTTGCTGAGACGATGGAGGGTAGACATTTCTTCATGGCGGGCTCCTTAATCTGGCCTTTGATAGTTACTCGATATCGCCTCCTGCCGCTTTCTATCCGTTGTATTCGGCGTATTTTTTTAATAAGGCAAGAGATTCTTTCTCTCCCTCGGCTGAGCCGATGATGTTTCCTTGATCATCCAGTATGAATACGGACGGAATATGCTCAAGTTCATATTGGTCATACACGGCCTTATCTTGATCTATGTATATGGGAAAGTCTCCTTCATGGACTGAGGCTTCTTCAATCGTGCTGTCCTCGGAAACAGTGAAAAGGTTCTTCCTTATGGCTGCGAAATTATCAAGTTGCTGCATATCCTCTATGAGAGATTCGCAGTGCGGACACCACGATGCCCAGAACATCAAGATGTTTTCCTCATTAGGTTTTAGCTTGTCAAAATAATTGACGTTTCGGCCGAGGCTGAAATCTTGGCCCTTTTTAATGGACAAAGATGAGGGATAAGCATCGTGTTGCGGTTTGATATTGACGGCGATCAAGGCGGCGAAACACGCCAGAGCCGCCAAAGTCAGTAAGGCGATAACGCATTTTCTCGGTTTCCAGCTCATGACAGATCCCTCTCTCATGGTGAAACGCATACATTACGATATATGTACATTATACGCTAATAAATTTCAATATCCATCATCTAACTAAAGAATGCTACCTCACTGATTCAGCGACGATGCATTTTTACCCTTGCGTTCCCACTCGCGTACCCGCCTCGCTGCGTCGGCGGTCGGAAGGGTCCCCGTCTCGCATTCAGCGACCTTGTAACCGTATCTGTCGAGCCAGGCGGCAGCGCATCCCAATCGACGCACTTCCAGTCGTCGCCGCGGCCGTGCTGCATCACGAGGCCTCCGGCGACCGTGAGCGCGTGGATATGCTCTCCTTGCAGGCCAGCGATGATTCCGCCGGTGCATACGATGCTAGGTCGCTGTGCCGGCACTGTGCAAACGTATTGGCCTTTGTGCCCCTTTTGGCAACTTTAGCCCGGCTGTGGGTTAAAACAACCACAGCCATGACCGCGTTAGCGTAGTACTATACTAATTGCTTAACATGCTCATATATTTCTAACTGCGACTTAAAATTACTTAATGTAGTCACATGTTAATGTGCTAATATATGACTACGTTATTTCAGAAAGGGGAGGACATGGCGACGAACATCCTTTTGGTCAATCAGAAAGGCGGCGTCGGCAAAACGACGTTCGCCGACGAGATCGCCTGGGGCCTCGAGCGCCGCGGCCACAAGGTCGGTTTCGGCAACCTGGACCCGCAGGGCGGTGCGAACCACGAGAAAAACCTGCTCGACGACGAGGACGCCGTGAACGTCATCGACACACCGGGCTTTTTGAGCGACGACACCGCCGAATATGCCAAGAACGCGGATATCGCGATTATCCCGGTGCAGCCCGGCACGCTGGGCCTGAAGCCCATGAAGCGCACGATCAAGGTCATCACCGAGGCCAATCCCGACTTGTCGTACGCAATCATCGTCAACAACTTCGCCGGCAACCAGACGGTCGACCGCCAGTTCCTCGAACTCCTCGAAGCCGATGACTTGCCCGTGCTGGGCACCGTTCCGACCGCAGCGGCCTTCAAGCAGGGCGCGGCGTTGGGAAAGCCTGTGTACGAAATCGCCAAGAACGGCAAGGCCGCCCAGGCAATCGAGAGCATCTTGGACGAGATCGAGGAGGTCCTGTAATGGCAAGCAAGTTCAAGAAATCGACCTCGTACTTCGACAAGGCCGCGGAGGCCGCCGAGGAGAGGCAGCAGAAAATCGTTGAAAGCGCATCCGAACCCCAGAAACCGGCTCCACAGGTACGGAAAGCCGGGCGCCCCAAAAAGGGCGCTGAAGGGGCATCTGAGAGGCTTGTACAGTTGTCTGTCTACGTTCCCGAGAGCTATCGCAAGCGATTGAAGCAGGTCGCCCTTGAGGAAGACAAGTCTGTTTCCGATATCGCTCGGGAGCTTTTCGATCGCTATTTGGCCGAAAAGGAAATCTAATCGGGATCACGGGTACCGTCAGGTGCCCGTTTCCTTTTATATGGGCCACTGAGAGCCGATTTAAGACCATGTTTTATATAGCAATGAGAAAACGGCCGAACCCCACCAATAGGACGTCTTATATTCGATTCTGTGATCTTCTAGCGGTATTCGGTGTAAGGTTGACCAAATAAATGTCGGTATCCAGATCAACCGGAAAACGGATTCGGCGGTCATTGCCGAATTGTAGGGTTACAGCCACGTGCAGGCAATCGGCCGGTGAGCGAAGCGAGGCCGGCGCTGTGGGCTGACAGCAGCGTAGTCGGGGAGCTGGGGCGTTAGCCCCCACACTTTTGGCCGATAGGCCATGTCAAGGAGCGACAGCGACGCGGAGGGAGGCGTAGCCGAACGGAGGGCAAGGAGGCGTAGCCGACGCGCAGGGAGCGTGAGCGACCGGAGTGCGAGCGTAGTGAGCGGAGGGCAAGGCCGATAGGCCGCGCAGGGAGCTTCAGCGACCGGAGATCTATTTAATTATTTATTCATTTTCTCTTTATTTAATTGGAATATGACTTTGCGTCATATGGATTCGCAGTCTGACCTTGCTTAAGTTACAGGTGATTCCGTATTACTTTGCGTCATATTTCGTATGACTTTGCGTCATATCCCATATGACTTTGCGTCATATTTCGTATGACTTTGCGTCATAAATATGACTTTGCATCATAAATATGGGGCTTTGCGCCAAACGGATATGACTTTGCGTCATATTTCAATCGAAAAAATTATGACTTTGCATCATAAATATGACTCTGCGTCATATCCCATATGACTCTGCGTCATATGAAATTATGACTTTGCATCATAAATATGACTTTGCATCATATTCTTTTATGGCTTTGCATCATAAATATGACTTTGCATCATATTTATGATGCAAAGTCATATGAATTTGATGCTTGACCTCGCTTAGGTTACATATGTCGTTTATCTCGAGCAGCGCTGGCTATAAAAAAGGACGCCCGTCGCAGACGCCCTTCTGACATTACTTTCCTTCCTCGGGAACCCAACCGCGCTCACGCGCCTGAAGCTCAAGTTCTGTCCAGTTCATGACCCAGACCCCATCCACCTTGAAAATCAGACCGCGATTGGCAAGACTTCCCAACGCTTTCGATATGGTTGACTGATCCGTGAACAACTGATCGGCGAGTTGCTTCTGCTGCATGAACAGTCCGCGAGGCAACGGCCGTCCGTTGCGCGTCGGCGTTTGCCCACCTCCGCAGCAAAATGTGCCAATCAACTCTAAGAGCGCGAGTTGGACGCGACTTTTGGCGACAGCATTGTAGGGATCGTAGCTGAACTTCCGTTTCGCGCTGCCTGTGATCAGCTGCTTCGACTGGTCCATCCGATTGACGTCACGCGCTCCAATGGCGCCTGCGGCAGCTTCCTCTTGAGCAATCGAGCGCTCTGCGTCACTTTTCGGCGAGCTGTCGTCCGGCAGGACGGACTTGCCGCCGGCCAGCTTCCTTCTTTCTTCTTCGGTTAATTTAACCATCGGTCAACGCCCTTCAGTGTGAAGGCATTTCGACCTGTTTGCCCGCAATGCTATAACACCATGATATTTTGGTATCACTTTCGATACGGGGGCTAAATCCCAGCACATATTATGCTAAGATGCAGCTCAACAGGCCAAAAGCCAAAGATTGATATGAAAGAAGACCCAAATTGCTTGGCGGCACGGGTCTTTTTTCATGCCTATTTCTTCTCCTCGCGCTCGAGGAATTCGCTAATCGCAATCGACGCCATAGCGGACTTCGATACGCCACGAATCTCGGCGAGCTCAGTGAGTTTCTTCCACATCGCGAAGGGCAGCGCGACCTGAATTCGTTTTTTTGATTCCGCGACTGCCATGAAAACTAACCTCCCTTCAAATAGAACCATCTTTCGACTCTGTTTTCGGAAATTGTAGCATACCGTTGCTAGAGTGGTGCATTCTTTCACCACTCTAGCATTAAACCCACTAGGTCCGAGCATAGAGTCGTTTCAGCGTGGGTCATCCCAACCCACAGTTAGGACGACGGCCGCCAAAATGAGCCCGACAGTCTGCCGTTCCAGACTAGGCCGCACCCCAGTGCGTTGCAATTCAATCTACGATAGCAACCCACGAAAAAGACCAAACTAGCAGGGGCTTTTCTGTTATAGAATCCTGAATCCTGAAAAGCGCGGAAATCTGGCAGATTGGAGCTTGGAACATGAGGGGTATGCACCTCATGTCGCTCAAAATACGTCTCCTGACCTCGAAGGAGAACGTTTTTTAGCGACAAAAGGAGACAATAAATATGATCTGGTTTACCAGCGACACCCACTTCGGGCATGAGAACGTGCTGAAGTTCACCGACCGCCCGTGGGAGACGATTTGGCAGATGAACGACGCCATCGTCGACAACATCAACGGCAGGGTCGCCGTGGACGACGAGCTCTACATCCTGGGGGATTTCTCATTCAAGATGACCGCCCAGGACGCCTACGGGCTGCGCAAGCGGATCGCCTGCAGGCGCATCCACCTCGTCCCGGGAAACCACGACAAGGACTGGACCCAGCCGGCGGTCGCGGGCGCCTTCACCGTGGAGCCGCCGATCTGCGTGCTCAAGATCGACGGGCAGAAGATCGTCCTGAGCCATTACCCCATGGCCGACTGGCAAGGCATGAACCATGGATCGTGGCACCTCCACGGGCACATCCACAGCAGCGGCGGCGCGTACAACGAGTTCAACCGCAAGCAGGGCCTTCTGCGCTACGACGCCGGTTGCGATGCCAACGGGCACTCCCCGGTGAGCCTCGACGAGCTGAGGGAATGGTTCGCCGGAGTCGACGAGCCGTGCGGCCGGGTGAAATGGCCCTGGTGGGTCAACGAGACCGGTGACAGGCAGGTCGAGCGCGAGCTGGCGGCGTACAAGAGGGAAGAGGCGATTCGATGACGGTCTATGTGACGGGCGACATCCACGGTGGGCTCGACATGCAAAAGCTCCGCGACTGGGAGCTTGGCGATAGTCTTACCAGCGACGACTATCTCGTCGTTGCCGGTGACTTTGGCTTTCCGTGGAACTTTTCTGCCGAGGAATGCGCTGACATCGCTTGGCTCGAGTCGCGCCCCTACACGGTTCTCTTCGTGGATGGCAACCACGAGCGCTTCGACCACTGGGAGGAGCGTCCCATGGAGCCGTGGCACGGCGGGCTGACGCAACGCCTTTCGGATACTTCGTCTATTCGGCGCCTGACGCGCGGCGAGGTCTTTGAGCTCGACGGTTCGACAATCTTCACCATGGGCGGTGCCACGAGCGTGGACAGGGAATACCGCGTGCCGTATTCCAGCTGGTGGCCTCAGGAGCTCCCGGACAAGCGCGATTTCGATACCGCGCGGGCAAGGCTCGACGAGGTCGGCTGGAAGGTCGGCTGCGTCATCACCCATACCTGCGCCACGCGCATGCTCTCGCCGACGCTCTACCCGGACCCAGGCTGGGAACGCCCTGATGTGGACCGGCTGACCGGATTCCTCGACGAGCTCGAGGACCGCCTGGACTACAAGCGCTGGTATTACGGACATTTTCACCGAGACGGCAATCCGGACGAACGGCACACGGTGCTGTATGACCGGATCGTGAGGCTCGGGGACAAACTCCTGCCGTGGGGCGCGTACTGATGACGGTCTATGTGACAGGCGATGTCCACGGCAGGGCCGAGTATGGGGCCAGCAGATTCGCCTTCAAATCTTGGCCGCTGGGGCGCACGCTGACGCGCGATGACGTGGTGATCGTGGCCGGCGACTTCGGCTTTGTCTGGGACGGCTCGAATGCTGAGAGGTATTGGCTCGACTGGTTCGAGTCGAAGCCCTGGACCACGTGTTTCGTAGACGGCAACCATGAGAACCACCACGCCCTGGCAGAACTGCCGGTGCGGGAGTGGAGCGGCGGTCTCGTCCATGAGGTACGACCGCACGTGCTGCACCTCATGCGCGGAGGGGTATTCGACATCGCGGGAACCACGGTCCTTGCCATGGGCGGCGCCGCGAGCAACGACAGGCAGTATCGCAAGGAGGGGAGGAGCTGGTGGCCCGAGGAGATGCCGAGCGAGGAGGAGATGGACCACTGCCGCGCCTCGCTCAACCGCGTAGGCTGGAGGGCCGATTACGTGGTGACGCATGAGGCTCCTGCTGCCCTGGCCAGAGAGCTGTGCCGGGAGCGCGGACGTGAGTACCGTGGGGATCAGCTGCAAACCTTCCTGGGCGAGCTCGATGGGCGGCTCGACTACCGCGCTTGGTTCTTCGGGCACTACCACGGTGACGAGTGGCGTTACGACAGGCACCGTCTGGTCTATCGAGACATCGTGCCGATCGAAAGTGCTGCGCCCGGTTCTCAGTTCTAGAAACCCCCTAGAAATGCTCTAGGGGGTTTCTAGAAAATTAGATGCTATGCATGAGGCCTATTCCAATTCAAAGGTCTGGTCGAGGGAGTTCGATCCAGCGCTCGTGCCGTTGATCTTAATTTCAACGGGGGACATGTCATTGAGTTCGAAAATCGACACACCGTCGCATTCGCCTCCCGGCGCAAGCCCTTGCGAAGAGAAGGAATCTTCCTGTAAATCGGCGGCAAGACCGCCATGAAGCATCTGCTTATTCTGATAGGCCGTAATGTAGCTTCCAGCGGCAAAGGAATCTGCGGTTCGGTTGTTGATGGCGTGCCAGCGAACAACGGAGACCTTCCCGCCATCGCCAGTCGAGGAATCATGCACCTCGACGCCGGTGATTGAATACTCCATCTTGCCGTAAACCGCGCCCTCTTCCTGCGCGTTGTCAGAATTGGCGACCTGAACTGCCGTCTGGTGATCGTCTGCCTGGCTGCACCCAGGGGTCATAACCAAGGCAACCGCCAAAAGACCGGCGACGCCGAGAGTTCGAGCCAGGCTGATGGCGTTTTTGCTAACATGCCTTTTCATGATTTACTCCAAACCGAATACTTGACTGATCTATTGCTTTTGTTCGTTGATCACGTATGCCGTCAACCCACCAGTTCAAGCACAGCGACAACAATAACGGCAATTACGCCGACCGATACCCACGCGGTATCTTGGTGCGCCAGAACGGCGCCGATAGTGGTCGAGTCGGCTCCGGCGCCGTCAACGACTGTCCAGACAATCGCTACGGCAAGAAGGACGATCAGCCCAACAGCAACGGCTGTACGATGCGACATCTTCGAGGTGGACATCCTACTCGCCCCTCTGGGTCATGACCTCGACCTTGGCCTCGGCCACGGCCGCCCGCTGCTCGGAGGCGGCGAGGCGGTCCTTGAGGGCGGCGACCTCGGCCATCAGGTTGCGCTGGGCCAGGAGTGCGTCGTTCAGCTCGGACTGGGTTTTCAATGCGGCGTCACGCTCGCCGCGCAGGCGCTCGATCTCATCGACCATGGCCACGGCCTCGGCATGGAGTTGGACGACCTGTCTGTCGAGCTCCCGGGCATCAGCGAGATATCTGACGCTCGCGGCGTGGAGCTCGTTGTTCTCGAGTTCGAGGTTCGCGGTATCGAGTTCGAACTTCTCCTCTATAAAGGCAATCCGCTCATTGCAGTCGGCCTCAATCTTTTCATTCCGATCCGTCGCCTCGGCGAGCTTGCGGCTGAATTCATCCACCTGGGCCATGAGCAGTGCGTTCTCGGTCCTGAGGTCGGCAGTCTCGCGCAGCAGCTTCTCCCGCCATGTCGCCTCGATCCGCTCGGCAGCCTCATCGAGGACGGCCTTCACGCCGGATGTCTCGCTGATTTTCTTCTCGCCCGGATTGTCTGCCATGGTGCAGCACTCCAATCAACAAAGGGCATGGCTTCGCCATGCCATACGGCTGGGGACAATGCACGGCCGCTGTTGATTTGTAGTCATCCTGCGATCGGTAAGTTCTAAAAAGGCGTCTCAGGTCATGCGTTCACGCAGGGTTTCAGTTGGAGAAATACCGCACTCTTATATAGTAACGCCGCTGCACTCGAGCTTATTGACAGATCGCGAAACGATGGACGGGCTCATTTCCTGACGCCCACCAATCCGCGTTCACGGAGCACGCGGTACAACGTCGATTTCGAGATGCCCGTGGCGACGCAGATGTCAGTGATAGGCGTCTCGCAGGCGAGGTAGAGCTTCACGGCCGCATCGACCTTGACGTCTGCGACGCGCGGACGACCGCCGACGTTGCCGCCATGACTTCTCTTGATCGCGATTCCCTCAGCTTGACGCTGCCTGATCAGGTCGCGCTCAAGTTCGGCTGTGCAGGCGTGGGTTCCTAAGACGAAACGGCCGAACGCGGTGTCCAGATCAACGGGTTGTTTCAAGGAAGTCAGTTTGACCCCGAGGTTTCGGAACATCAGGTCGTAGTTGAGCAGCTGCCTGGTCGATCTGGATAGACGCTCCCAAGACTCGACGACTACTTCATCGCCACGCTTCATTTTTTTGAACAACTTTTTCTGCTGCGTGCGGTCACCATCACGACCGCCAGTTTCTTTGTCCTTATAGATATGGCCATAGAGTACGCCGGCATTGACCAGCGCTTCGATTTGGCGATCTAATTTCTGTTCCTTTGTACTTACGCGTGCGTAGCCGTATCGCGTCATTTTTTAGCCTCCTGCCTCATAGTTTGATTTTCCCATGAGGTTTGACAGGATGGTTTTGGCACTAGGTTTTGACACTCGATTTGCACGGTCTCGACCGCCCGATTTGCAGGTGCCGTCCAGCATACGTTTTGGGACTGGCTCCAGGACAAACGGGTATAATCAACGTACTACAATGTAATACGTTGATTGGAGCAACTATGGCCATGAGTGCCACTGCCATCAGGTTCGATGATGGTGAGAAGGACTGGATCCAGTCCTATGCGAGCGTCCTCGGCATGTCCTTTTCCGAATTCGTGAGGAACGCCGCCCTCGATAAGGTCGAGGAGGCGGCTGACATCAAGGCGTACAACGAGGCGCTGATGGAGGACGATGGCACCCGCTATTCGATGGATGACGTCATGCGTATGGCAATGGAGGCCGAGTGAGTTTCAGCGTCGAATGGTCTAAGGCGGCGACCAAGCAACTCCTAAGCATTCCGAAGAAGCAGCGGCTCATAATCCTGTCCTGGGTTCAGGAGCACCTTGACGGATGCGAGGACCCGCGGCGCGCACCGAATGGAAAACAGCTTCAGGGCACCGATTCCGGTTGGCGTTGGCGCGTTGGTGTCTACCGCATCCTGGCAAGGATCGAGGACGGGAAAGCCGTCATCGAGGTCGTAAGGGTCGGCCACCGCCAGGGTGTCTACAAGAACATGCCGCGGCTATGAGCAACCCAAAGTGCCACCACGCAGGTCAAGGCCGAAAAAACGACCTCACCAGATGCGTTTTAAGGCGCCTGAAAGCAGATGTCCCTAACGGGTATCTAGGCATTCCTTTTCTTGGCTGTATTTGCGATTACATCAAGCCGTCTACCTGCGGCTTCGTGATATTTGCTACCGTCGGAGGAGAATCGTGTCCGCGGAGTTACCCCCTGTTTTTATCGCAACAGTTGATTCTAGGGACGTTTCACTGTGCCGCTTCGACATACGTTTTGAGACGTTGAATATGAACAATAACAGAGGTGTACCAGTTAACCGGGGCAGTCGCAGGTTCAGTTAAAATTGATGCCACGGCTGTAAAATGAAGCAGGGTCGAAACGAAGCAGTTCCCGGGCAATTGGCGTCCGGCCAGACACTTCGGTTCGGCCCTTTCTTTTCAGGATTCTGGGCTGATGAATGTCACTCCGACAATTCAAAACTAGCGAGGCGTGTCGCCGCGCGCGTAGTCGCCGCGATCGACAACGCGATCGTCCATCTGTCGCGACACGGCGCTACCGCTGTGCGCCTGGCCGGCGGCGCGAACGCGGTCGTCGCCGGCATCGGGAACGGCGCCGGCATAACGGTTGCGAATCTCCCTTGCGTAACCGCGCCGGGCAAGAAGCTCATCGCGAACCGCTGGATCTTCAAGCAGATCGTCGTCGCACTTCGGTGCGATAAATTTGGGGAATGAATTGTAGGCGACGCCCTTGCTCGCTTTCGCCTGTTCGACCCACGCCGAATACGCTTTCTTGAGTCGTTGGATGTAAATCTCACAGCGTTTCTCGTACGGTAACGATCGCTCGGCTTCCAGCACGTTCTTTTCGAACGCCGCTTCAAGTTGTTTGACTGCGAAACGTCCGTCGAGTCGAGTCAGGTTGAAAGTGCACTTCGGATTGCCGGCTTCTTTGATATCGAGATCTGTCGCATAGACTCGATTATTCTTGATGAAAATGTCTACGCCCCATGAGGCAAGTATCTTTTTGAACTGATTCATATTCTTCGGATGACCTTCATCGATTGCAATATGGATCAGCTCGCGCAGATTGTTTTTATAACTGTACTCACCCCGCTCAACGATTTTCTTTTCTGTGTCGCGCGGCTGACGATCTCGAATCTTCGAATTCTTCTTTCCCTTTTCAAGTTGAGTAAGATTCCAGTTCTTATCGAGTTCACGGACCCACGCGGCACGTTCGAATTTTCCGTGACGCCCGCCCGTCTCGCAACGCTTACCCGTCAAAAGATCCGTGCGGTTAATCGCCATATGAACCGCGTAGCGTTTTCCCGCCTTATCGCTTTCCTCATGCAACGCGACAATCACTTGTTGATGCGGGTAGTGTTTCGCAAGCCATTGCTCCGCGTAGGCCATACACGCATCGGGGGTCATCTTGCCTCCGTTGCAGCTGCACTCCTCGGGCAGAAACGCGAGAATCTGATGAAGCATCGTTATGTTCTTCGCGCCGGCACGCGCGGGCCTGTCGTGATGGAACATCTTCCGCGTCATAGCCATTTCGGAAAACCAGTGCTTTCCGTTCGCGAGGTTCCAGCCGCCGCGGGCCAAAGCATTCTTTCCGTTAATGTACTTGCGCAGGTGCTTCGCATAGCGCTCGGACGAAACACCTTTCTGCTTAACGACGGTCATCGAGCTCACCGCCATCGGTGAAATAGCGCTGTTCGAGCTCTTCGATGAAGAGAGTGACTTTACGGGCATTTTGGTAAACCTTTTCAAGCGTGCGGAAAACAGCTTTCTCGTTGTACGCGGGAAGGCCCTGAGCATGCACAAAATACATCAGCTGATTAAGGTTCGTTCCCTCGCGATACAGCTCGTGATAGATTTTCGCGACCTGGCTCATATCGAAATCGATCTTCTCGATTTTCCCGGCAAGCATCACGCGGCGGGCATACGCACTGACGGTCGTGCCGAGTACATCAGCCTGTTTGCGAATTGCCTCGTGCTCATCATCGGTGACTTTAACGTAAATGACCTTCGAGCGCTTTTCGTCCGAATCACCTGAAACGGGTTGCAGCTTTTTACTGCGGCCACCGTTCTTATTTTTGGAAATGACTAGATCATCGAGCGATTCATTCCAATGAATCAGTGCGGAGCGAATGAATTCGGCTTTCGTCATGCCCGCCTTTTCTGCCAAAGCGGAAAGCGTTTCGTATTCTTCAGAAGTGAGTGTCGCCTTAACGGTGTGTGGACGCTTGCAACTCATATGCCCCCCCCCAGGAAAGCAGAGCGAATCGGTGAGGCCACCGATTCAAAAACCAATATGAGATTGCTTTCCTTTTTAGGAGCGACTGACGTCGCGCCGATTTTTGAAGTGACGCCGTCACTTCCTTTAGAGAAATGAAGGCGAACTTCATTTCTAACTTTATCGCCGCGTGATGCGATAAACAAGATGTGTTGGCAGATAAAGGGGGCGAGTATGGCCCCATTTATCTAGCCCAACACCAATCTTGCAATCTCCGGAACGGTGATTGGGCGAAACGCAGTGTAGACGTGGAATGAGAGGTCTCATTCCAAGCGAGAGGCCTCGCGGCGTTGTAACTGCGTGAAGACCGTGAGCGGAAGCGAATTTTTAACGCGAAGGATGCTGAGTGTTAGAAATTCGCTGTAGCGAGAGCGAAGCGGTGATGCGAATGCGAGGGATGCCGAGTATTTGCATCGCCGCGCAGCGGGTTTGCGCCGCGGGCGGCGCAAACATTCGACTTGTCGAATCGTTTTTCGCAACGCCGGCGAAAAAGTTGAGGCAGCTTTCGACAATTTCAACTAGAACCCCGAGGATTCTCCCTCCTCTAAATGAAAAGTAGGTGGGAGATGAATCGGGGTTCCGCGTCACGGGTATAAGGACGCCATCTGTCGTAATCAGTCGAAAGGTGGTGCTACCTGTGGAGTTGGAGTCGAATAACCACTCGGTGTTTCTCATGCACTACCACCTCGTGCTGGTGGTGAAGTACCGCCGCCGGGTCATCACCGACGCGGTATCCGACCGCGCCCGGGAGATCTTCGAGCGCATCGCACCGACCTATGGAATCACCCTTGAGGAGTGGAACCACGATGTCGACCATGTGCACATGCTGTTCCGCGCCCAGCCGAAGACCGAGCTGTCGAAGTTCATCTGCGCCTACAAGAGCGCGAGCAGCCGCCTACTGAAGAAGGAGTTCCCCGAGATCAGGCGCAAGCTCTGGAAGGAGTACTTCTGGAGCAGGAGCTTCTGCCTGCTTACGACAGGCGGAGCCCCCATCGAGGTCATCCGCCGTTACATCGAGAGCCAGGGGCAGAAATGACGGTCACGATGCACAGGGCAGTGGTGTACCGCGCCTACCCGACACGTGAGCAGGCGGCTCTCATCGAGCGCACGTGCGGCTGCGCCCGTTTCGTCTACAACCGGATGCTCGCCGACAAGATCGCCCATTACGAGAAGACGGGCGAGATGCTGAAGGTCACCCCTGCCAGATACAAGCGGGAGTTCCCCTGGCTCAAGGAGGTGGACAGCTTCGCCCTTTGCAACGCCCAGCTGAACCTCGACGCCGCCTACCGGAACTTCTTCCGCCGGGTGAAGGCCGGGGAGAAGCCCGGTTTTCCGAAATACAAGGCGAAGCACAGGAGCCGCTGCTGCTACAAGACCAACTTCGTGAACGCCAACATCCGCTTCGAGGGGGACGGGCGCTACCTGCGCCTACCCAAGCTCGGCAGCGTGAGGGTCAGGCAGAAAAGGGAGATAGACCCGTCGTGGAGGATCAAGAGCGTCACGGTCGAGCACACGAGGTCCGGCAGGTTTGAGGTGTCCGTCCTGTTCGAGTTCGAAACCCAAGAACCCGAGCAGGTCGAACCCGAGTCTTTCGTCGGCCTCGACTACTCCAGCCACGACCTCTACGTCACAAGCGACGGCGAGCGCCCTGGATACCCGCGATACTTCCGACATGCCGAAAGGAAGCTCGCACGTGAGCAGCGAAAGCTCTCCCGGATGCAGAAGGGTTCCGCCAATTGGCGAAAGCAGAAGCTCAGGGTCGCACGCGTCCACGAGAAGATGAAAAACCAGAGGAAGGACTTCCACCACAAGGCGGCGAACGGACTCGTGGAGCGCTACGACTGCGTGTGCGTGGAGGATCTTGACATGAGGGGCATGTCCCGGAGCCTGAAGCTCGGCAAGTCCACGATGGACAACGGCTTCGGCATGTTCCGCGCCCTTCTCGGCTACAAGCTCGAAGACCGGGGCAAGCGTCTCGTCACCGTCGGTCGGCTGTTCCCGTCGAGCCAGCTCTGTCATGAGTGCGGCTACCGCTTCTCGGGAACCAAGGACCTGTCGGTTAGGGAGTGGACGTGCCCCTTGTGCGGTCGCACCCATGACCGCGACGTTAACGCTGCTCGGAACATCAGGGACGAAGGTATGAGGCTCGCGCTTTCGACCTAGAGGAAGCGAAACCGTGGGGCACACGGGGATAGCTCGTCGATACTGGCGACATCGGTTGCCTTGAGCGAGAAGCCCCCACCTCTAGCAGCGAAGCTGCAAGGTGGATGGGAGCATGTCACTGGCGCGGAGAGTCATTAGCGTGACTCGCAGCGCTGTTGGATTTGTCGAAAGGTGACGCGGCTCGCATTGCGATTCGGATTAGCGAGTCGGTTTTCATGCGGCGGTCAAGCCGCCTATGATCGCGACCTTCGGTCGCTATCGATTTTCAAATTTTGTTTTGACGCGAGTTGAGATGCGAAACGAAAAACCGAAACGCCCGCGCGAGCCGTTTCGACTTTTGCGCGGGCGTTTCGAATCAAATGAAAATCAATACGATGAGTTTTTGAGTTTCACGCTTCATAACAGATTTAAAAACTACGGCGTCGATTCCAACTGCCATCAATCAACCGATGCAGTCGCAGTCAACTTACCGACCCAGGTCCAAGGGCGGAGCCCTGGCAAGAGCCAACGGCTGCGAACTTGTGGCTACATTTACGATGGAGGTACAAGTTCGCGTCTCTTGCGAGATTTTTCATCTCACAGCACATTTCACGGCAAACCATCGCCGCGCTTAGATCGCCTCGGTGTCCGGTGGCTGTCCGGTAGCGAACCTTTTACCGAGACGCACCGGAGACATTGCGTAACTGTGTCATGCCGCAACAATGTAAAAGTGTGACTGCCGAACTGTGTAATAACGCAATAACGTAACAACGTTATTGCGTCACTTTTTAACGCCGCCAAGGGCGCCGGGTTTTTAGGGTAGAGCCCTAGTGCGCCGCCGGGCTTTGTACGGCGGCGCACGACACTTGCGGAAAATTTTCAGGCGCGATTAGTTCAATGTTCAATTGTTCTGCTATTCCACAGTCACGTTGTTCTGTTATTTCGATTTGCCGTAATCGCGTTATCGCACAGCTACGCTACTACGTAGTTACGTTATGACACAGTTGCGTTGTATCATAGTTCGGTTCCGCAAGAGTCGTACGCCGCCGTACAAAACTGCGTTTTGCCCGGCGGCGTACGATTTAGGGCTCTGCCCTAAAACCCGGCACACGGCAAAACGAAATAACAGAACTATGCAATAACGACATTACGTAAATACGGCATTGCTGAAAAAGTGAATACCGTTGACACTCCTCGTAGTTGAAACCAGGGGTTTTACGACGGTTTTGATAATCTATGTGGTCAATATAATACCGTTAAACCCGCATATCGATACCGCTCAGCCATTCGCCTCGCCCCCGTCGCACGTATCTTCATCCGGTCTGTTACTTTTAATCTAACAATTCTTTGAGGAACGTAGGTGCTTCCAAATGTACTGTCGACTTCTTCTCAAACTAATCCTAAGAGACAAGGCCGTATGGATTTGTACGCTCGTTCTCGCTGCAGCCTTTTCCGTCCCCATTGCGTTCAATTCACCCATCTACGGGCCCTTCTTTATGAAACAGGGCATGCAGGGCTTTGTCGACGCATTCAATACGCGCGCCCCAGGCCAGCGGCACAGACCTATCTCCAGAGCAGCAAAATGACGCGGAGCTTGCAAGATACGCGAACGCCGCCCTTGCCGCTCAAACCGACGCCGCCTTTCTCGATTCTGCCGAGAGCTACTACGCGCTCATGGGCGAAGGCTTCCAATCCGGGTCCATCGTGGGAGACCGAGAGACCAATGACGCGGCGCTCGCATATTGCCGTGCCCTGAGCAGCTCCGGCATCACGGATATCCCGGCCTCCGCAAACGACCTGCCATTCCTTTCCTTCCTGCCTTACGCCATTGCCGCGGCGCCGTCTTTCCTTCCCTTCATCCCCTTCCTTCTCTCGTCGATACTCGTGCTCGGCGCCACAAGGCCCGGGACCCTGGCGGCAAAGGCGCCCGCGCCCAAATTCCGGCGCCTTATCCAGATCGTGTTTTCGATAATCGTCGCGGGGACCGCGATGCTCCTCGCCGGCCTCGCACCCGGGGGCATTTACGCCTTGGCCCTAAACGGCTTCGGGCAAATTGGGTACCCGATCGCCTTCTTCCATGACGGCGCGCTTGCCACCACGACCGCGGGAAACGTCTTCACGACCCTGCTTCTCGCGCTGCTTGCGGGCGGAACCTTGATATCCGTTTGCTCCGCCGTCCTATCGACCGCAACGAGGCGCGTCCTCGCGGGCCCCCTTGCCTCAGCGCTGCTTGTCGCGGCCCCGGCATTCCCGTTGCTGTCCGATTCGGCGCTGGAGCATAATGCCGTGCTCGGGCTCCTGCCGCTGGCCGTGTTCTCGCCTATCGAGGCCACGGGCTACGTAGGATGCTTCCCGACAGAATTCATTGGCTCCGGTTCAGGCAGCGCATCGATGCTTGCCGTGGCCCTGGCATACGTCGCGGTCCTTTTTGCGGTCGGCGCCGTTGCGGCACGTTCGCCCAAACAGCCTGGACCCGCGAAAAAGCACCATGGGCTCGAGCTTCTGGACGCGAGCGTGGGATACGGAAGCACGACGATACTTTCAATCGGGTCGCTTTTCCTGAGCCCGGGAACGGCGGCGGGCCTCGTTGCTCCCAACGGCTCGGGGAAAACCACCCTTCTTGAAGCGCTGTCGGGCCAATTTCCCACCCGCATCCGCTCGGGAAGCCTGGCGGCAGACGGAATCCGCCAACGTCGATCAGCCGAATTTGCAGAACTCGTCTACCTGAGCTCTTCGGGCAGCGCGGATCTCTACCCCACGCTATCGGCCATCGAGCACCTTGCTTTCGTTAGGGAGGCGTGGAAATCGGCCGCCGACATCGACTCGCTCTGCGACTCCCTCGGAATCTCCCCATATCTCGACAAGCCGACCCGTAAACTCTCGACAGGAATGAAGCAGCAGGTAAAGCTTGCCATGGCGATAGCGACCGATTGCCCGTACCTCATCCTCGATGAACCGCTGAACGGCCTCGATCCGGGAAAACGGAAAACCTCCTGCGACGCGATGCGCAGCGAAGTGGCGCGGGGACGCAGCGTGCTCATTTCAAGCCATCTGCTCGACGACCTGGCAGACCTCACCAACTCGTTCTACTTCATCGAGACCGGCACGCTCGTGGAAAAGATCAAGTCGTCCTCGCAGACGCTCAAGCAGGAATACCTCGATACATACGAGAGATGAATGTGGGGGAGTGTTCGGATGAAGTTGATATTTAAGGTCCAGCTCGTGTTGTGCCGAAAAGACCGTGAACCTTTTGTGGGACACGCGGCGCCGTGGTACCATAGCCGAGTTTGTTGTCTTGGTCGGAAACCAAGACGCCTTATGCGCTGATCGGTAACCAGCGCCTGACTAATAAGGAGTCCTACCATGAAGCAGGGTATCCATCCCCAGTATGTCGAGTGCACGGTGACGTGCTCCTGCGGCAACACCTTCAAGACGCACGCTACCGTGTCCGAGATGAAGGTCGAGCTTTGCAACGAGTGCCACCCGTTCTACACCGGCCAGCAGAAGTTCGTCGACACCGGTGGACGCGTCCAGCGCTTCGCCGACAAGTTCGGTGGCGCCGCTGCCGCCCAGCTCAAGAAGGCTGAGGAGGCCAAGGCTGCCAAGGCCGCCAAGGCTGCTGAGGCCGAGGCCGCTCGCAAGGCCGCCGCTGAGGCTAAGGCTGCCGAGAAGGCTAAGCGTGCCGCTAAGTTCGCCGAGGAGGCTGCCAAGCAGGCTGCCGAGGCTCCCGCAGAGGCTCCCGTCGAGGAGGCCGCTGCCGAGGCCGAGACCACCGAGGCTGCTGAGTAAATAGCTCGCCGCGGAATCGCTCGCATTCATGGCATAAGGGCCGCGCATCCGTTTGGGTGCGCGGCCCTTTTCTTTTTATTGATGCAGGCTAACCCGTTCCCATTGCACCAGATTGGTGCGAAGGGGACGGGTTGGTTTGCACCAAATGGCAGAGTGACGGCGTTTTCTCAGATAAAACCTGCCAAAATAAACCAGTCCCTTTTTGGCAGGTCGGTCGGGTCGTAGTTATTACGTGGCGGTCGAGGTCGACCGTATAGGCCGCGTCCTGTTTGGCTAAAGTACATTTATCTGTGTTTAACTCGCCCGAGGCTGCATGGCGTGGGCGATGGCCAAAAAGGAAAACCACATGGGATTCATGTCAAAGCTGCTGTCCTTTGGATCCGATAAGGACCTTAAGCGCTACTACAAGATCGTCGACCAGATCAACGGTCTTGAGCCCCAGTTTGAGAAGATGACCGAGGA